>Ga0207683_10000547_pt1 | contig 34798 bp, 35 predicted proteins | sample KBSM73metaG_FD_184333 | JGI IMG/M metagenome (GOLD analysis project Ga0207683, IMG submission 184333) | Miscanthus rhizosphere microbial communities from Kellogg Biological Station, Michigan, USA - KBS M7-3 metaG (SPAdes) (version 2) | ecosystem: Host-associated > Plants > Roots > Rhizosphere >... | reverse complement strand
TTCTCGACCCGCCAGATGCCCGCGACGTAGCCGTCGACTGTGAACGTCGGCTGCACGTCGGCGTTCTTGCGGACGATCAGCTTGCGGTATTCCTCGGGCAGGACGCGGGCCCGGTCGAGCAGGACGTTGTCGAACTTCGGCAGGAAACGAACCGGCGCGGGCGTGTCGCCGGCCGGACGCGTGGCCCGCGGGAGGTCGAACAGCTGCCGCCCGCGGTCGTCGCGGAGCACGGTCAGCCGGTCGAGCAGGTGCGCGAAGTCGCCGACCTTCATCCCGGACCAGCCCGCGATCTCGGCCCGCGTGGCCGGCCCGAACGCGGCGAGGTAGCGGCGCACGAGCTCCGCGCGCGCGGCCTCGCCGTCCACCTCGTCGTGCTCGAGCGCAACGAAGCGCGGGTTATGGATCGGCGAGCCCCAGAGGCTCGACTCCGGCGCGTGGCCGATCCGCGCCCGCAGGCGCAGCGCGTACCAGACGCCGTTCGTCCCGCCCGAGTCGACGCCGTGCTCCTCGAGCAGCCAGTCGAGCACCTCGGTGCGCGTCCGCGGCTCGGCCGTGAACTCCCGCAGCGCCGGGGTCACGCGGACCGCGTCCCGGTCGGCCTCGGGCGTGATCCAGCTCGGCGGCGCGACGTCGAGAGCGGCGGCAAAGAGCCCGTAGTCGGGCGCCGAGACGACATGGACGGTTCCGCGCATGAGCACGCCGCGCCCGGCCCGGCCCGAGAGCAGCGCGCGCTCGAGCGATTCGCGGCGGAAGCCTTCGAGACGCGACCAGAGCCCGAGATACGGCGCCGACCCGAGCTGCGCCTGGAGCCCGGCAACGCGCTCGAGCGCCCGCGGCACCGGCAGCTTCGCGCGGCTGAGAAGCAGCTGACGCGAGCGTCGCGCGGTTCAGATCGCGCTGACTGAGGACGGTCTCCGCCACGCCAGTACGCTAGCGGCGTGCCTGTTCGTGTCCGCATGGCCCCGAGCCCGACTGGCTTCCTCCACATCGGCAACGTCCGCACGGCGCTCTTCAACTGGCTCTTCGCACGGCACGAGGGCGGCGAGTTCCGGCTGCGGATCGAGAACACCGACACGGGCCGTGAGGTCGCCGAGGCGACGGACCAGATCCAGGAGTCGCTGCGCTGGCTCGGGCTGGAGTGGGACGGGGACGTGACGTTCCAGCTCGACCGGCAGCAGGACTGCGTCGACGTCGCGCAGCGACTGCTGGCAGAGGACAAGGCGTACGAGGACGAGGGCGCGGTCCGCTTCCGCATGCCCGACGAGGGCGTGACCGCCTGGGACGACATCGTGCGCGGTCGCGTCGAGGTCCCGAACGAGAAGCTCGACGACCTTGTGATCGTCCGCGCCGACGGCCGGCCGACGTACAACTTCGCTTCGCCGCTCGAGGACGTCTGGGACGGGATCACGCACGTGATTCGCGGCGAGGACCACATCTCGAACACGCCGAAGCAGCTCAACCTGATCCGCGCTATCGACGCCGACGTCCCCATCTACGCCCACGTCTCGCACGTTCTCGGCGCGGACGGGCGAGCACTCTCCAAGCGCCACGGCTCGGTCACGGTCGACGACTTCCGCCGCCAGGGGTACTACCCGGCCGCGCTCGTGAACTTCCTCGCATTGCTCGGGTGGAGCTACGACGACAAGACGACGATCATGTCGGTCGACGAGCTCGTCGAGCGCTTCTCACTCGAGCGCGTCGTCCCGAGCCCGGCCGTCTTCGACTACACGAAGCTCGACTGGATGAACGGCGTCTACCTGCGAGCGCTGCCGCCGGACGAGTACGCCGACGTCCTCGTCGCATACCTGCGCGAGCAGGGCTACGACTGGGACGAGCAGCTCGTGCGCAGGGTCGCCCCGCTCGTGCAGGAGAAGATCGCCACGCTCGGGGAATTCCCGGCCTTCGCCGGCTTCTTCTTCGCCCGCGTGCAGCCCGAGGGCGAGGTCGACGGCCAGGTGCTGCCGGCCGCGGTGGAGACGCTCGCGGGGGTCGAGCCGTTCGAGGCGGAGCAGATCGAGACGGCGCTACGCGGACTGGCCGAGCGCCTCGGGCTCAAGCCGCGGGAGGCGTTTCAGCCGATCCGCCTGGCCTTGACGGGGTCGAAGGTCTCGCCCGGACTGTTCGAGTCGCTCGAGCTCCTCGGGCGCGACGAGTCCCTCGCGCGGCTCGAGGGCAGCGGCCGCGGAGCTGCGAGCGGGTCGAGCGCCCGCTGAAACGCGAGCCAGGCACGCCGCCGGAAGAGCGGCGTGGGCTGGGGGAGGCCTTCCGCGAAATTTATCATTTCTGAGTAATAAAACGGTCGAGAGGGGAAATGGGGTACGGCGTGACCGCGACGGACTTTCAGCTACGGGCCCCGACGATTCTGGTCGTCGACGACGACGCGTCCCTACGGCTCCTCTGCCGGGTCAACCTGGAGCTCGATGGATACAACGTGCTGGAGGCCCGAAGCGTTGCGGACGCCGAAGAGGCAGTCGCGGCGGGAACGGTCGACCTGTTCCTGCTCGACGTGCATGTCGGCGCCGACGACGGCCTCGCGCTGATGCGGTCGCTCCGCGCGCGGGAGCACGGCGCGCCCGTCGTGCTCTTCACCGGCAGCGCGATTCTCGACCCGCAGACGATCGCCGAGGCGGACGGAATCGTGCCGAAGCCGTTCCGCCTCGACCAGCTCCTGGACGTCGTGCGCAGGCTCGCGCCGCACAGGTAGATTCCGGCGCCTATGAGCGTCGCCTCCGTCCTCAGGCCGGCCGATTACGAGTCGCGTCTCCAGCGCTACCTGTTCGAGCGCGCCGAGGAAGGACGCGCGGTTCGGGTCGGCGAGAAGGAGGTCTCCGAGCGCGCCGAGATCGTCGCGCGCTACGCAGAGCTGTTCACGCGCGACCAGCTCGAGGCGCTGCGCGAGGCCGAGGCCGGAGCGCCCGAAGGCGACGAGCGCGAGCGGCTCTACCGGCTGCGTAAGACCTGCGAGGCCGGCGTGATCACGACCGCGCTGGCGGAGCGGGAGGACAGGCTCGAGAACGCGATCCTCGCCGCCCGCGTCGAGTTCCAGGGCGAAGAGCTGCCGCTGCGCACGGCCCAGGCAAAGCTCGCCGTGCTTCCGGGCTACGCGGACCGGGACGAGCTCGGCAGGCTGGCGACCGACGTCTCCGCGACCTTCAACGACGAGCGGCTCGCGGTGCTGCGGGCGTACGAGGAGCTCGAGGCCGAGGTCAGCCGGATCGACGACCCGGTCGAGCGCACGGAGGACGAGAAGGGGATTTCCGTCCGCGAGCTCGAGCGCGCGCTCGCCGCGGCCAGCGAAGCCGCGACCGGCGTCTACGAGCAGCTGAAGGAGCGCTGGCTCGAGAAGCTGCTCGGCCCCGAGCGCGAGGCGGTTCCGAGCTCTTCCCATGTCGCGTACCTGCGCCGGCTGTCGCCGCTCGAGGCGATCTACACCAAAGAGCAGGCGGTGCCGGTCTGCATGGACACACTGGCGCGGCTCGGCTTCGACCTCGAGCACGAGCCGAACATCAAGCTCGACCTCGACGACCGACCGCAGAAGTCCCCACGCGCGTGTGTGATCCCCGCCGACCCGCCGAAGATCGTCCACCTGATCACGCGCGCGCAGGGCGGGCTGCACGACTACCAGGCCTTCCTGCACGAGGCCGGGCACGCGCTGCACTACGCCGGCTGCGACCCGTCGCTCCCGTACACGTTCCGCAACATCTCGCGCGACCACGCGCTGACCGAGATCTACTCGTACATCGTCGAGGCGATCTCCCGCCAGCCGGGGTGGCACGCGCGCTACTTCGGCCTCTCGGACGCCGAAGCGCGGGAGAACGCCGAGGCGACCGTCTTCATGGAGGCGCTGCTCTTCCGGCGCTACGCCGCGAAGCTGCAGTTCGAGCTCGAGTTCTGGGGCCGCTTCGCGGAGGACGGCGGCACGGACGCGGGCTACGCCGAGCGGCTCACCGCTGCGACGGGCTTCGAGTACCGGCGGGAGGGCTACCTGTCCGACATGGACGCCGGGTTCTACTCGGCCGACTACCTGCGGGCCTGGATCCGTGCCGCGCAGCTGCGCCGGTTCCTCGAGCGCGAGGTCGACGCGGAGTGGTGGGCGAGCGAGCAGACGGGCGACCGACTGCGAGAGCTGTTCCGCGAGGGGACGAGGCCCTCGAGCGAGGAGATCGCCGGCCGGATCGGCTTCGACCCGCTCGACACCGCGCCGCTGCTCGCCGAGCTAGGCGCGTAGCCGCCGGCGCGCGTGCAGTCGGCGGACGGCGACGCCGGAGCCGATCGCGCACGCCAGCAGGACCGTGAGCTGCGACGCCACCACGATCGTGAGGCGCCCGTCCAGCTGGTCCATCCAGACGATCGCGGCCCAGAACGGCATCGCCGCAGCGACGATCCACCAGCGGCCGACCGCGAGCCCGAGCGCGAAGCCCGCGAGCGGGATGAGCATCGACATGACCGCTCCATCGGCAGAGGGGGACCTAGCCTCCAGCTAGAGACGAAGCAGTCCGCGAACGACGAGATAGGCGCCGACCACAGCGAGCACGCCCGCCGCCACGCGCCGTCCGTTCCGCGCGAGCCAGTCGTTGAACGCGTTGGTCGCCGCGATCGTCCGCTCGGGCGCGACCAGGTACGCCACGATCGGCACCTCCGCGAAGGAGAGCATGATCACGTAGAAGACGATGACGGCCGCAACCTTCGCGGCGTCCGCGACGTCCAGCTTCGCGATGTCGACTAGCGCGACGAACGGGAAGGTGCCGGGGATGATGTTCAGCACCACGCCCGCCGCGAAGGCCACCGGGGCGCCGCGCTCGACCGACCGCTCGGCCAACGACGGCCTCGTCTTCGGCGGCTTCGGCTTACGCGGCCGCCCGGCGCTTCGCCAGAGCGCCGCGCCTGCGAGGAGCGAGAGTGCGCCCACGACGAGGTAGATGCCTGCGCTGATCGAGCGGTTCGAGCCGGAGGCGACGGTCGTGTCGTCCAGAGCGAAGACGATCGCGAGCCCGATCGAGATCGTGGTCAGAAGTGCGCCGGCCACGAAGAAGACGAGGATCCGGATCGGGTGCTCGAGCCGCAGCGCGACCACGACGACGAGGATCAGCGTCGGCCAGAACGCCGACGCGACGGCCAGTAGGAGGATCTCGAGCCAGTTGGACACGTCCGCGGCGAGCCTACGCCGCGGACCTGGCTAGAGCCGGTGGAGGAGCGAGAGCACGCCGAAGATGGCGAAGATGATCAGCGCCAGCGTCACGACCTCGTACGCCAGCGTCTCTCCGTCCTCGCGCCAAAGGGAGGTGAACGACCGCATTCGTCTCACCTCCTTCGCCTGCCGCATGCAAAGGAGAAGCCGCATATGTGGAAAGGCCATCGTCCGGAGACGACGGCGCCGCGATCCCTCGTGCTGGTGGTTCGAGGCGCGGTGGCGCCCGTGATGGCGCCACCGCCTGCTCCTCGGAGCTCCCCCTCCAGTTGTCCAGCCGTGGGTTCGGCTTCACCTCCAGGACTCGAACGTCGCCCAGCGAGGATCGAAGGCCGCGCCCGGCACATCGCCGCCGGTGCACCAGTCGACACTGCTCTCAGGCGGTGAGCACGCTCCCTCGGCGGAGGCACCGCCCTCCCGATAGGCGTAATGGATCGCGCTCGCGATTCGCGCCGCGAGCGCCTTCCTCGCGGCCAGCCATTCGGCCGCCGGCAACTCGAAGTTGTTGGTCGGCTGCCAGGAGAAGCCGAGGCGACCGGCCGGCGCGCCTTGAGGATGACTCGCGGCGTAGTGCCGTACCGCATAGACCTGCTCGGAGATCAAGTGGAGCATCTCCTCGAGCGGGATCATCGTCCAGCCGTGCCCGCAGCAGAACGGAGGCGAGTACGGATCCGGGCCGAACGCGGGCCACGTGGCGCTGCCGAGCGGCATGAACGTGCTGCGGATGAACGTCTTCACGTCCGACAGCGATCGCGGGCCGCTCTCGACCAGGCTGTTCAGGTGCTCCATGTACTGCGACAGGTGCTCGGTGCGGTCGTGGCGAGAGCTGCCGGCAACGCCCCAGAAGCGCGCGTCGGGGTAGGTCTCCTTCGTCAGGATCTTGATCGCAGGCGCGACGGCCTCCCAGAAGTCGGAGTCTTGGAGCCAGCTCTTCAGCTCGTCCTTGTAGCCGGCCACGTCGGGGATGTTCTGGTGCGTGTACGCGATGCCGATTTCGACGATGCCCTGCACGGGCGGCAGCGTCCCGCCGCCGTCGTAGAGCCCGCGGACGAGCTCGCGCATCGCGGCACGCGAGTACGGCTCCTCGTCGCGCCGTGTCGAACGGTCGAACTCGTTCAGCAGCCAGGTCTCGCCGAGGTCGAAACGGTATCCCGCTGCGGCCATTCGCCTCCGGAACTCCACGCCGGCGTCGAACCACGTTCGCCCGGGCGCAGCGTGCACCCAGTGATCCCAGCCCGTGAGCGTGCCAAGCGTCATCTCGGCCACCGGGTGGATCTGCGGTCCGAGTGCACGGAGAAGGTCGTCCTGTGCGCCGCGGAGCAGCGTGTGGTCGGCGGACTGCGGCGGGATCGAGACGTAGTAGTCGGCGCAGGGTGAAGGATCGGCGGCAAGCGCCTCCGACAGGAGAGGCCAGTCGGCCGCCGTCCAGAAGACGGCCTCGGCATGGAGCCTGCACCACGGCGGGAGATCGTCGGAAAGCGCCGGCGCGGCCGCACGCGCCTGCTCGAGGGCTGCTACCGCCGAGGGCAGGACGGCCGCCCCTGGGCAGCCTGAGTCGAGCGCGACGAGGGCGTCGTCGGCCAGGCAGGCAGGATCCCCGGCCGTCGGCGAGTCATCGGCGGCCGCCGGGATCGCGACCGCGAACAGTGAAACGAGGAGCGCAATGCTGAGGACGAAGCTGCGCATGATCCCTTACCTCCGAGTGGACATCTCTCGGGGTCGAGGGTGCATCTCTCAGGTAACACGCCGCTAACGCGGCCGTACCAGTTCTGCAACAGGACGCGTCGGTCGGGACTGGATTGCATGGCGAGCCACGTCGCTCGGCCATGCTCGTGGTAAGGCGCATACGGGATTCGAACCCGTGCCGCCGCCGTGAGAGGGCGGTGTCCTAGGCCACTAGACGAATGCGCCCGGCGGTCGCGAAGTGTAGCGACGATCGGAGGATGCAAAAAGCCCCGCTCAGGCGGGGCTTCGCGAGAGGCTGCGGGGCTAGGATTCGAACCTAGACTACTCGGTCCAGAGCCGAGCGTCCTACCATTAGACGACCCCGCAACGTGCTGTTGCGGCGCCCTCCAGTGTAGCCCCGCTCAGGCCGTTGTGGCACTGAACGCCGCTCCCTGCCGCCTCAGCCGCCAGCCGGGATCCTGCAGTGTCCCGGCCCTGCGCATGGTCTGCCAGGTGCCGTCCTTGCGCGCGAGCTGCAACCCGTCGAAGCGGTAGGCGTAGCGGTTGCAGCGCTGCGTCTCGGCGTAGCTCTCGGCGGTCGCGACCGGCGCCCATGACCGGTGGCTGTGCGGCAGGTAGAACGGCCCCGAGACGCCGGCGGGCGAGACCACGATCCACTGGTTGCGCGCGTAGGGGAGCTCCTGCACTGCGACGCGCACCCGGATCCCGGGGACGATGCCGGCTGCGAGCTCCTGGTACTGCGGCGGCGAGCCGGGGCGCGCCAGTTCGTAGTAGAGGCGGCCACCGCTCGAGGTGCCGAACGTTGCGAGGCCGACCTGGAGCCACTCGTCGGAGCCGTTCGGGCCGAGGCCGGGGCCGCCGACGCCGACCCAGCCGGCGACGTGGCTCGCCTCGCCGAACGCGGAGGGCGTGTCGAGCATGCTGATCGTCGCCGAGATGCCGGACGCCCGCGAAGGGCTGTAGAGGCCGGCGTACGAGTAGCCCTTCGGGCAGGCGAGCGCCGCGGGTGCGAGAACCGCCGCAGCGCAGCACGCGAGCAGGACGAGGAGAATGCGAGGCACCGACCCGAGGATCGGGCCGTGGAAGGGTCGCTCGGATCCCTCGTCTCAGGGACGTGCCGTCTCTGTCACGACGTTGTGGCTCAGGCCACGTCTGCGGCCCAGTCGCCGTACAGCGACGTGTAGAGCCCGCGCTCGGCCATCAACTCCTCGTGCGTGCCCTGCTCGACGACGCGGCCGTGCTCCAGCACGACGATCAGGTCGGCGTCGCGGATGGTCGAGAGGCGGTGCGCGATCACGAAGGCGGTCCGCCCGGCGAGGAGCGTCCGAAGCGCCTGCTCGATCTTCCGCTCCGTGCCGATGTCGACGGACGAGGTCGCCTCGTCGAGGATCAGGATCCTTGGATCGGCAAGCAGGGCGCGCGCCAGCGCGACAAGCTGGCGCTGCCCGAGCGAGAGGCGCGTTCCGCGCTCCTGGAGCTGCGTCTCGTAGCCGTCCTCGAGCCGCAGGATGAAGTCGTTGGCGCCGATCGTCTCGGCCGCGCGCACGACCTCCTGCGGCGTCGCGTCGGGCCGGCCGAAGGCGATGTTCTCGGTCACCGTGCCGGCGAAGAGGAACCCTTCCTGCGGCACGATCCCGAGCTGGCTCCGCAGCGACGCCTGCGTCACGTCGCGCAGGTCGTGGCCGTCGATCGTCAGCGCGCCATGGCGCGGGTCGTAGAAGCGCGCGAGCAGCTTGGCGATCGTCGACTTGCCGGCGCCGGTGTGACCGACCAGCGCGACCGTGGTGCCGGCCGGGACGTCGAGGTCGAGCCCGTGCAGCACGTCGGGGCCGTCGCCGTACCCGAAGCGGACGTGCTCGAAGCGGACGTGCCCCTCGACCCGCGGCAGCTCCACCGCGCCCGGACGGTCGACGACGTCCGGCTGCTTGTCGAGCACGTCCATGATCTTGTCGAGCGCGGCCGTCGCGGAGAGGAACGTCCCGTAGAGCTGGGACAGCTGCTGCACCGGGTCGAAGAAGTTCTGCACGTAGAGCATGAAGGCGAAGAGCGTCCCGAGCGTGACGGCGCCCTGGAAGTAGAGATGGCCGCCGTAGCCGAGCACGATCGCCAGCGCCGCGGTCGAGAGCAGGTCGACGAACGGGAAGTAGAGGCCATTGAGGACGACCGTCTCCATGTTCGCGTCGCGGTAGCGCTCGGTGACCTTCTGGAAGTTGCGGATGTTGGTCCGCTCGCGCGTGAACGCCTGGACGACGCGCATGCCGGCGATGTCCTCGGCGAGCGTGGCGGTGACGAGGCCAAGGCGCTCGCGCACGGCCGAGTACGCGCGCGCCGAGCGGCTGCGGAAGATCGCGGTCGCGAGGCTCATGAACGGAACCACGATCAGCGTCGCGAGCGCGAGCCGCCAATCGAGCACGAAGAGCAGGATCGCCGTGCCGAGCAGGGTCAGCGTGTTCTGGACGAGGCTGGTGACGCCGTCGGTGACGAGCTGGTCGATCGCCTCGACGTCGTTCGTCAGCCGGCTGATGATCACGCCCGCGCGGTTGCGCTCGTAGAACCCGAGCGAGAGCCGCTGCAGGTGGTCGAAGAGGCGGTTGCGGAGGTCGGCCAGGATCCGCTCCCCGACCCAGCCCGTCAGGTACGTCTGCGCGTAGCTCATGCCCCAGTTGAGGAGGCCGGCGATCAGGAAGACGGCGACGATCCACCAGAGCGCGGCCAGGTCCTGGTTCTTGATCCCGTCGTCGATCGCGTACTTCGAGAGGTACGGCGGCGCGAGCGCGGTGGCAGTGGCGAGAAGGAGCGAGAAGATCGAGAGGATCGTTCGCCCGCGGTAGGGCTTCGTCAGGCGGACGAGCGTCGCCACCCGGCGGCGCGTGCTGTGCCAGGACCAGTCCTCGACCTCCGCGCCGCGCTGCTGGGTCAGGTGGCTCCCGGCCTGCCAGACCCTCACGACGCCGCCTCCAGCGCTTCCTCTTCCTCGCCGGCAGTCGCCTCGACAGCGTCGGCGAACTGGCGCTCCAGCAGCCCGTGCTCGTAGATGTCGCGGTAGACCGGGCTCGTCTCGAGCAGGTCGTCGTGGGTGCCCTGCGCGGCGATCCGGCCGTCGTCGAGCACGACGATCTCGTCCGCGAGCGCGATCGTCGAGAGGCGGTGCGCGATGATCAGCGTCGTTCGGTTCCGCATGGCCTCGCGGAGCCCGACGCGGATCCGGGCCTCGGTCGACGCGTCCACCGAGGCGGTAGCGTCGTCGAGGATCAGGATCCGCGGGTCGACCGCGAGCGCCCGCGCGATCGCGAGGCGCTGCCGCTGGCCGCCGGAGAGCGTGATCCCGCGCTCGCCGATGATCGTGTCGTAGCCGTCCGGCAGCCGCTCGACGAACTCGTGTGCCTGGGCGAGTCGCGCGACCTGCTCGACTTCCGCGTCGTCGAGGTCGGGCGCGCCGAAGGTGATGTTCTCGCGCACGCTCGCCGAGAAGAGGAAGGGGTCCTGCGAGATGACGCCGACGGCGTGGCGCAGCGAGGCGAGCTTCACGTCGCGGACGTCGACGCCGTCCACGAGCACGCGCCCGGCGGTCACGTCGTAGAAGCGCGGCACGAGTGACGTCAGCGTCGTCTTGCCGGCACCGGTCTGGCCGATGAGCGCAACCGTCCGCCCGGGCGCCACGTCGAGCGTCACGCCCTCGAGCACCGGGTGCCCTTCGAGGTATTCGAAGCCGACGTCCTCGAAGCGCACCTCGCCGCGGCCGCGCGGCAGCTCGACCGCGTCGGGCGCGTCCGCGATCTCCTCGGGCTCGTCCATGATCTGGAAGATCCGCTCGCCGGAGGCCGTTGCCCGCTGCGACTGCCCGATCCACATCCCGAGCGAGCGCAGCGGCGTCACGAGCATGCCGAGGTAGAGGTTGAAGGCGACGAAGCCGCCGACCGACAGCTCTCCGCTCGTCACCATCCGCGCGCCGACGAGCAGCACGGCGCCCTGCGCGAGCAGTGGGACCCACGAGATGAAGGGCACGTAGAGGGCGCGCTGTCGGTTCGCCTTCAGCGTCTGACGGAAGACGTCCTCGGAGCGCGCGTGGAACTTCGCCGACTCCTGCGGTTCCTGCGCGAACGCCTTCACGACGTGGACGCCGACGATGTTCTCCTCGGCGACCGTCGCCACATCGGCGAGCTTCTGCTGCACCTCGCGCAGGGTCGGGTGCGTCAGGTGGCTGTATCGGTAGGCGAGCACGACCAGCACCGGCACGATCGCCAGCGCGATCAGCGCGAGCTTCCACTGGAAGAAGAACAGGACGACGGTCACCGACGCGACGGTGATCACGTTCTGGAAGAAGAAGATCAGGCCGTAGCCGAGGAAGAAGCGGACGCCCTGCAGGTCGACCGTCGCGCGCGACATCAGCTGGCCGGTCTGGTGCCGGTCGTAGAAGCCGTACGAGAGGCGGACGAGGTGCGAGTAGAGGCCCTGTCGCATGTCCATCTCGACCGCGAGCGCCTGCTTGCCCGAGATCAGGCGGCGCGCGGCCATGAAGGCGGCGCGCAGGATCCCGCAGAGCGCGACCGCGCCGATGTAGAGCCACAGCTTCTGCTTGTCGTGCTGCGGGAGCGGGCCGTCGATCACGCGCTTCGTGAGCCAGATCAGCGCGATCGCCGCCGCTTGCGAGAGCGTGGCGAGCACGATCGAGACGATCAGCGAACTGCGGTAGGGGCGTAGGAACCCGAGCAGGCGGGCGAACGTCTGGCGATAGCGCGGGACCTCGGACAACCTTCGAAATCTAGCTTTCGATCTGGGTTTGACCGATGTGTCCGAGCTCCATGCGGATCAGCGAGGCCGCTTCGGCGACCTGCTCGCGGTTCGCCGGGTCGTTGAGCCAGCCGCTCGCGCCGGACGGGTGCGGCAGTGGAATCGCGACGGCGCCGTCGTGCTCGAAGCGGCGGCCGACGCATTCGGTGACCCGCGCGATGCCGAGGAGTCGCTTCGCGGCGAGCCCGCCCACCGGCACGATGAGGCGTGGCCGCATCAGGCGCAGCTCCCAGTCGCGCCAGAAGGCGCAGAGCTCCTGCTCGCGCGGCGCCGGCGTCCGGTCACCGCGGCCGCTGGGCGCCTTGCCCGGGTAGCAGCGCGTGACCGAGGCGCAGTAGAAGGTCGCGTAGAACTCGTCCTCGTCGAGCTCGAGCCACCGGCGGAGCGTGCGTCCTGCACGGCCGCGCCACGGCAGCCGCTCCTCGCCCTCGACCGCGCCCGGCGCCTGGCCGAACACATACGCCCGCTGGCCGCGGTACGGCTGGACGATCGGCAACGACTCGAGCGGGAAGCCTTCTTCCGCGCACGCGCGGCAGACCCAGTTGTCGCGCTGGAGCGAGCGGATCGACCGGTACCGCGAACGGCGCCGCGTCAAGAGCGGACGGCGACGAACCAGCGGCCGGCATGGAGCGTCTCGCCGCCGCCGAGCTCCTCGGCGAGCGCGTCCGGCTCGAAGTAGCGCTTGTAGACCTCCCAGCGCGAGCCGTCGTTCAGGATCCGCTCCTGTCGCTCGACGGGCTCGACGTCCTCTCGCAGGGCCGAGTCGACGATGACGAGCTCCGGCGCGAGCCGGCGGGCCTCCGTGAGAAAGCGTTCGCGGTCGGCGCCTTCGAGGTGTCCGTAGAAGTGGCCGGTGAAGACACGGCCGAAGCTGCCGTCCTCGAAGGGGAGATCGAGCGCGTCGCCCTGGACGAACTCCGCCTTCGGCGCCTGCCGCCGCGCTTCGTCGAGCATCGACTCACTCTGGTCGAGGCCGACGACCTCGCCGGGGAGATGCCGTGTCAGGAAGCCAGTGCCGCAGGCGACGTCGAGCGTTCGGGCAGAGGGCAAGGCGGCGAGCGCGCCGGCGAGCGCGTCCACTTCGTCGTGCCAGCCGGGCCGGTCGCGCTCCGCGTACTGGCCGATGCCCCGGTACCACTCGTCGTACTCGGGCGCGCGGCGGTCGTAGTAGGCCTTCACCCTTCCTAGACTACGCGCGTGACGCGGCCGCTCGAGTCCGTCCCGAACTTCTCCGAGGGGCGCGACCCGGCGACGATCGACGCCCTGGCCGCGGCGCTGCAATCCGGCGGCGCACGGCTGCTCGACGTCCACTCCGACGCCGACCACAACCGCTCGGTCTACACGCTCGTGGGCTCGGCCGAGGCGCTCGTCGAGTCGCTGGTCGCGGGGATCGCATGCGCGGCGGAGCGCATCGACCTGCGCCGGCACGAAGGAGCGCACCCGCGGATCGGTGCGGCCGACGTCGTTCCGCTCGTGCCGCTCGCCGACGAGGACGAGGAGCGGGCGCGGCAGGCGGCGGTCGAGCTGGCCGGGCGAGTCGGTGAGGAGCTCGGGCTGCCGGTCTTCCTCTACGGCGAGCTCGGCGAGGGCCGAGGGCCGGCGTTCTTTCGCCGCGGCGGCCCGGGCGAGCTGCAGCGGCGGGTGGACGCCGGTGAGGTCGTGCCGGCGTCGGGACCCTTGCGCCTGTCGGAGCAGGCCGGCGGCGTGCTCGTCGGCATGCGGCGGCCGCTGATCGCGTTCAACGTCAACCTGCGCGGGTCGCTCGAGGCGGCGCGCGAGGTCGCGGCGGTCGTCCGCGAGACCGGCGGAGGCTTCCCCGGCGTGCGCGCCCTGGGGATCGAACTCCCGAGCGCCGGCCTGGTGCAGGTGAGCATGAACGTCGAAGACTGGGAAGCAGCGGCGCTGCACGAGATCGTCGAGCGCGTCGAGCGGGAGGCGGCGAGCCACGGGGCCGACGTCGTCGGCTCGGAGCTCGTCGGCCTGATGCCCGCAGGAGCCGCCGCCGCGGCTGCGGGAGCCGCGCTCCGGATCGACGGCTTCGACCCGTCGCGCGTGCTCGAGCTGCGGCTCCTCGACGACTGAACCGCCTCCCGCGCCGCGATGTCACACATCCGTCACGGTCCGTGACAGACACGCGCGGAGTTCCCGCATACGCTCGCCTCGGGGAGGAGGCCGGGCGAACCGCACTCAGGGACCAAGGCGTCCCGAGGGCGGCCCGGCAGGAGCGGGATACACTCGCCGCATGATCGAGAGCAGGGCGCTGACGGGCGACGATCTCGCGCTCGCCGACGTCTGGGAGATCGCCGTCCACGGCCGCCACGCCGCCCTCGCCGACTCGGCACGCGAGCGCATGACGGCGGCCCGCGAGATCGTCGAGCAGGCCGCGCACGGGCGCGAGGAGCACACCTACGGTGTCAATACCGGCTTCGGTCGCTTCGTCTCCCGCTCGATTCCCGAGGAACTGACCGAGGAGCTCCAGCTGCGCCTGCTCCGCAGCCACGCCTGCGGCGTCGGCGAGCCGTACCCGGACGAGATCGTCCGCGCGGCGATGCTCCTTCGTGCGAACGCCCTGGCGAAGGGCTACTCCGGCGCGCGGCCCGTCACCGTCGAGCTCCTCGTCGAGTGCCTCAACCGGTCGGTGCTCCCGCACGTGCCGAGCCGTGGCTCGGTCGGCGCGAGCGGCGACCTTGCGCCGCTTGCCCACCTTGCGCTGCCGCTGATCGGCGAAGGCGAGGCCATGGTCGACGGTCGGCGCCTCCCGGGCGCAGAGGCCCTCGCCGAGGTCGGCCTCGAGCCTGTGCGCCTGCAGGCGAAGGAAGGCCTCTCGCTCGTGAACGGCACGCAGTTCATGGCGGCCTTCGCCGCGCTTGGCGCCGTACGTGCAGAGCGGCTTGCGAAGACCGCCGATATCGCGTGCGCCCTCTCGCTCGAGGCGCTGCAGGGCTCGCGCACGAGCTTCCTCCCGCAGATCCACGCGCTCAGGCCGCTCGCCGGGCAGACCGACTCGGCGGCCAACGTCCTGCAGCTGCTCGAGGACTCGGCGATCAACGAGTCGCACCGCTGGTGCGACAAGGTGCAGGACGCGTATTCGCTCCGCTGCGCGCCGCAGGTGCACGGCGCGTCGCGCGACCTGCTCGACTACGCGCGACGGACCGTCGAGGTCGAGCTGAACGCCGCAACCGACAACCCGCTGGTGCTGGTCGAGGACGGGATGCTGGTCTCGAACGGCAACTTCCACGGCCAGCCGCTCGCGTTCGCGCTCGACGCGCTGGCGATGGCGGTGGCGGAGCTCGCGAGCATCTCGGAGCGGCGGATCGAGCGGCTCGTCAACCCCAGCCTCTCCGGCGGGCTGCCGGCCTTCCTGACCGGCGACGGCGGCCTCAACTCCGGTTTCATGATCCCGCAGTACGTGGCCGCTTCGCTCGTCAGCGAGAACAAGGTGCTCGCGCACCCGGCCGGGGTCGACTCGATCCCGACGAGTGCCGGCCAGGAGGATCACGTCTCGATGGGGAACGCCTCCGGGCTGAAGGCGTGGCAGGTGCTGGCGAACGTCGAGCGGGTGCTCGCGATCGAGCTGCTCGCCGGCGCTCAAGGGGTCGAGTTCCTGGCGCCGCTCCAGCCAGGGATCGGCGTGCGCGCGGCGCGGGAGCACGTGCGCTCGCTCTCGCCGCGCCTACGCGACGACCGCACCCTCTCCGGCGACATCGAGTCCGTCGCGTCGTCGATCCGCGACGGGTCGCTCGTGGACGCAGTCGAGGCGGAAGCGGGCGAGCTCCGGTGAGCGGCACCAACGGCGGCAATCCGCAACGGCGGCGGTCGCGGCGGCCCTACCGGGACGCGGCGCTCGCGTACAGCGGCCTCGGCATCCTCGTGGTCGTGATCGCGTACGCGACCGGCAGCAGCTTCGTACGGTCCTTCCTCGGCGGCGCCGTCGCGGCGGTGCTCGCGACCGGGTGGACCTGGTGGCGGCTGCGCCAGCGGGAGCGCGCGGCTGAGCGCGAGGCGGAGCAGGAGTCGAAATGAGCGCGACGGGCTCGCTCGAGGCCACTGTCGACGCGCTCTGCGGCGACCTCTCGGCGATCCGCGCCCCGCGCGGGACCGAGCTGCACGCGCGCTCGTGGTCGACCGAGGCGCCGCTGCGGATGCTGCTCAACAACCTCGACCCCGAGGTGGCCGAGCGGCCCGAGGAGCTGGTCGTCTACGGCGGCTCTGGGAAGGCGGCGCGGAACCCCGAAGCGCTCCGCGCGCTCGTCCGGTCGCTCCTGACGCTCGCCGAGGACGAGACGCTGCTCGTCCAGAGCGGCAAGCCCGTCGGCGTGTTCAGGACGACACCGTCGGCGCCGCGCGTGCTGATCGCGAACTCGCTGCTCGTGCCGCGCTGGGCGACCTGGGACGAGTTCCGCCGGCTCGAGGCGCTGGGCCTGACGATGTTCGGCCAGATGACGGCCGGCAGCTGGATCTACATCGGCAGCCAGGGGATCCTCCAGGGGACGTACCAGACGTTCGTGGCGGCCGGCGAGAAGCACTTCGGCTCGCCCGACCTCGCCGGGCGGACGATCCTGACCGCCGGTCTCGGCGGCATGGGCGGAGCGCAGCCGCTGGCGGCGACGCTGGCGGGCGCCGCGACGCTTTGCATCGAGGTCGACCCCGAGCGGATCCGCCGCCGGCTCGAGACGCGCTACCTCGACGAGTCGACCGACTCCCTCGACGACGCGCTCACTCGGGTACGGACGGCGGCGTCCGAAGGACGGGCGCTGTCCGTCGGCTTGCTCGGGAACGCGGCGGAGATCGTGCCGGAGCTGGCGCGACGCGGGGAGGCGTTCGACTTCGTCACCGACCAGACGGCCGCGCACGACCCACTGAACGGCTACGTGCCGGTAGGCCTCGACGTCGAGGCGGCGGCCGAGCTTCGAGCAAGCGACCCCGACGAGTACCTGCGCCGCGCGCGCCAGTCGATCGCGCAGCACGTCGAGGGGATGCTCGAGTACGTCGGCCGGGGCAGCAACGTCTTCGACTACGGCAACAACCTTCGAGGGGAAGCGCTGGAGGCCGGGGTCGAGGATGCCTTCGCGTACCCGGGCTTCGTCCCCGCCTACATCCGGCCGCTGTTCTGCCGCGGCGTCGGCCCTTTCCGCTGGGCGGCGCTCTCCGGGGACCCTGACGACATCTCCGCCATCGACCGGATGCTCCTGGAGCTGTTCCCCGACGACACGGCCCTGCAGCGCTGGCTGACCGTCGCTCCGAAGCGGATCGCGTTCCAGGGGCTGCCGGCGCGGATCTGCTGGCTCGGCTACGGCGATCGCGCGCGGGCGGGACTGGCGATCAACGAGCTCGTGCGCAGCGGCGAGGTCAAGGCGCCGGTGGTGATCGGGCGCGACCACCTCGACTCGGGCTCGGTCGCCTCGCCCTACCGCGAGACGGAGGCGATGCAGGACGGCTCCGACGCGATCGCCGACTGGCCGATCCTGAACGCGTTGCTCAACGTCGCCGCAGGCGCGACCTGGGTCAGCGTCCACCATGGCGGCGGCGTCGGGATCGGCAACTCGATCCACGCCGGCATGGTCGTCTTGGCGGACGGCAGCGACGAGATGGCAGAGCGGCTCGAGCGGGTGCTGACGACCGATCCCGGCACAGGCGTCATGCGCCACGCCGACGCCGGCTACGGCGACGCGCTGGCGGCCGCCGAGGAGCACGGCCTGCGGTTGCCCGCGCGCGAATGACGGCCGGCGCGCCGGCCCGGTCCCGGCTGCTCGTCCGCGATCTCGCGCAGCTCGCGACGCCTGCAACCGGTTCAGAGGCTCCGATCCGCGGCCGAACGCTCCGCGAAGTCGAGGTCGTCGAAGAGGCATTCGTCCTCTGCGAGGAGGGGCGGATCGCCGTGACCGGACCGATGCACGAGCTCGCGAGGCTCGCCCTCGACGGCGACGTCGAGGAGCTCGACGGCCGCGGACTGTGCGCGATCCCCGGGCTCGTCGACTGCCACACGCACCCGTGCTTTCTCGGCGACCGCGTCGAGGAGTTCGCGCTGCGAGCCGGCGGCGCGAGCTACGAGGAGCTGCACGCCGCGGGCGGGGGGATCCTCTCGACGGTGCGGGCGACGCGCGCCGGCGGTCCCGACGAGCTGCGCGCGGCCGTCGAGCGGCACCGCGGCTGGATGCTGCGCGCGGGCACGACCACCTTCGAGGGCAAGTCGGGCTATGGGCTCGACCGGGACACCGAGCTCGCCTCGCTCGAGGCGGTCGCCGCGGCCGGCGGAGTGCCGACCTGGCTCGGCGCGCACGCCGTTCCGCCGGAGTTCGACGACGCGGACACGTACCTCGACTTCGCCCTCGCCGAGGTCCTACCCCGCGCGGCCGAGCTCGCTCGGGCGGCGGACGTCTTCGTCGAGCAGGGCGCATTCGACGTCGACCAGGCCCGCCGCTACCTCGAGGCATGCCGCGGGGCGGGGCTGGCGCTCCGCCTCCACGGCGACCAGTTCACCGAGCTCGGCGCGGTCGAGCTGGCGATCGAGCTCGGCGCGCGGTCGATCGACCACCTCGAGGCGACCGGCGAGACCGGCGTACGGTCGCTCGCCGCCAGTCAGGTCGCCGCGGTGCTGCTCCCGGCGAGCGCGCTCTTCCTCGACCGGCCGATGCCGCCGGCGCGGGCGCTCGCCGACGCGGGTGCGGCGATCGTCCTCGCGACCGACTTCAACCCCGGCAGCGCGTTCTGCGAGAGCCTCGCGCTCGTCTGCTCCCTCGCGTGTACGCAGCTCCACCTCGCGCCCGAGGAGGCGCTGACCGCGTGCACCGTCAACGCCGCGCACGTCCTCGGCCTCGCCGACCGCCGTGGACGGATCGCGCCCGGGTACGACGCCGACCTCGTCCTGCTCGACGCGCCGGACTGGCGTCACCTCGCGTACCACCTCGGCGGCGACCTGATCGCGGCGGTCGTCCAGCGCGGCGCCGTCGCCTGGGCGCGCTGACACCGCGCTACGCTTGGCTCGATGCCTACGCGGAAGCAGCGACGCCGCCGCCAGAAGGAGAAGCGGCACGAGTACGAGTACGTCTACGTCGACGCCGAAGGCCACGAAGTCGACGTCGACGAGCAGGACCTCGAGCCGAAGGGCTCACGGCGCAACGGCAGCCCCGATGCCAAGCCCAAGGCGCAGGCGAAGAAGAACGGCAAGCCTTCGCGCGCGCCCCGGGAGGTCCAGCCGCCGTCGTGGCGTCGCGTCGCCAGGCGCGCCCTGATCTTCGGCCCGCTGATCTTCATCGCGTTCTCCGTGCTGAACAAGAGCCAGTCCGTCGTCGGGCGGCTCGGGATCGCGGCCGCCTACACGGCCTTCTTCATCCCGTTCATGTACCTGATGGACCGGCAGCTCTACCGCTCGTACCTGCGGCGCACGGGCCAGCAGCCGCAGCGCGCCGCCGGGCGCAAGCGCGGCTAGCCGGCTGTAGTCGGTTCGCGCCGGTCGCCGCCGCCGCGGTAGTGCCCCGGGCCGGGCCAGGGCGCGAGCAAGAGCAGGAGCCGCGCTCCGTCGCTGCTCGAGACGGCGTGACGCTCCTCTGGCTCGAACATGAACAGCGTCCCCGCCGCGGCCTGGGCGGTCTCGCCGCCGGCCTCGACCTCGACGCTCCCGTCGAGGACGAGCACGAAGGCGTGCTCCTTGACCTCGTGCTCGCCGAGCCGCTGCCCGGGCTCGAGGCCGATCACGACGGCGCGGGCGGCCGACTCCTCGGAGTCGAGCACGACCGGTGAGCGGCTGCCGGCGGGCGTCTCGATCTCTCCCAGGTTCCAGCTGCGCATCCGCGCCACGCTACCCGACCGGCGCAGCGGTCACACGGCGCAGGCACGCTGTGCGAACGCATGCCGCACCGAAGAGCCTGGACGAGCGTGACCGTCGCGCTCGCGTGCGCGGCCGCCGTCGCCGGCGCAGCTCTCGGCGCACGCTCGACACCCCGGACGCCACCGAAGTTCCCGAGCATCGCGCCGTACTGCCACCGCGCCGACTTCTCGAGCCGGCGACACACCGTCCGCGCCGCGCTCTGCCGTAAGGCCGGCACGGCGAACCTGCCGGCCGTCGTCGTCCTCCACGGCTGCGGCGGCTTCGGCGGCATCGACCAGATCCTCGCCCGAGACCTGCCTCTCCACGGTGTCGCGACGTACTACGTCGACTACTTCGGCCTCACGCCGCCGCCGAGCGCGCGCGGGTTCTGCGGCGCACGCGTCAACTTCGAGAAGACGTTCCGGACGTGGCAGCGGGTCGTCGTCGACGCCACGAACGCGCTGAAGCGGATGCCGGGCGTCGAGGGTACGCGCGTAGGTGCCGTCGGCTGGTCGCTCGGCGGCGGGCTCGCGCTCGTGACGGGCGAGTATGGCGCCGGCACGACTCCGCGCCGAACGAGTCCGTTCAAGGCGCTCGTCGTGCTCTCCGCGTTCGATGTCGGCCGCCGGGTCGCCGTGCTGCCGCCGACGCTCCTGCTCTCGGGCGGGAGCGGCGACGCCGTGCCCGTCTTCGATGCGCGCGCGCTCTACCGGAAGCTCGTGCTCGCGCATGTCCCAGCGGAGCTCCGGGTCTATCCGCACGGGACGCACCAGTGGAAAGGCGCGCAGCGTGTGGCCGCCGAGCGCTGGATCGACGCCTTCCTTCAGCGGTACCTGGTCCGCGGCTGACCGCGCGTAGACTCACGCTCCCGTGAGCACTGCCTCGACACTCGCCGTCGATCGTTACGAGCTCGGCCCGATCGGCACCAACTGTTACGTCGTCCGCTCCTCGCGCGGCGCGGCTGAGGCAGTCGTGATCGATCCGAGCGGCGATGCGGCGCAGCTGCGCCTCGAGGTCGCCCGAATGGGCGCGACGGTGACCGCGATCCTGATCACGCACGGCCACTGGGACCACCTGCTCGCAGTAGCCGACCTCGCCGGAGGGACCGACGCGCCCGTCTACATGGCCGAGGACGAGCGCGCCCTACTCGAGAACCTGCCCGACCTCGTTCCGCAGGGCGTGGTCGCACGCGGCTACACCGCCGACACGTTCCTCCACGGGGGCGAGACCCTCGAGCTGGCGGGCATCGAGTTCGAGACGCTGAGCGTTCCGGGCCACTCGCCCGCGCACCTCGCCTACCACGCCGACGGCTGCCTCTTCTCCGGCGACGTCCTCTTTGCGGGCTCGGTCGGCCGCACCGACCTGCCCGGCGGCGAGTGGGAGACCCTGGTCGACTCGATCCGGATGCTCGGGGAGCGCTTCCCGCCGGAGACCGTCGTCTACTCCGGGCACGGCCCGCCGACGACGCTCGGCGCCGAGCTCGACCGCAACCCGTTCCTCGCCGAGCTCCGCGCCTCGTGACGACGTTCGAGGCGCCCCGGGGCACACACGACATCCTCCCGTCCGAGCAGCCGCTCTGGCGGCTCGTCACCGGCGAGGTGGACCGGCTCTGCTCGCTCTACGGCTACCGGCCGATCGCAACGCCGGTCTTCGAGGACACGGCGCTCTTCGAGCGCACCTCGGGCGAGGGGTCCGACGTGGTGCACAAGGAGATGTACACGTTCGAGGACAAGGGCGGCCGCTCGCTGACGCTCCGCCCCGAGGCGACCGCGCCGATCGCCCGCGCGTACCTCGAGCACGGGATGCACCGCGACGCGCAGCCCGTCAAGCTCTACACGCTCGGGACGTTCTACCGCTACTCCGCGCCGCAGCGGGGGCGCTACCGCGAGTTCTGGCAGCTCTCGGTCGAGGCGATCGGCTCCGACGACCCCGCGGTAGACGCAGAGGTGATCCAGCTCTACGACGAGCTGCTGGCGCGTCTCGGGATCACGAACTACACGCTCTTGCTGAACTCGATCGGCGACGCGAGCTGCCGGCCGGCCTACCTCGAACGGCTGACGGCCTGGCTGGACGAGCACGAGGACGTACTCGACGACGAGGCGAAGCAGAAACGCGCGACCAGCCCGCTACGCGTCTTCGACGTGAAGAGCGAACGCGTCCTCCAGGCACTCGCCGACGCGCCGAAGATCGGCGACTCGCTGTGCGACGAGTGCCGGGCGCACTTCGAGGCGGTCCAGGCGCACCTCGAGAACTACGGGGTCGAGTTCGAGCTCGCGCCGACACTCGTGCGCGGGCTCGACTACTACACGCGCACCGCATTCGAGTTCGTCGACGAGGCGATCGGCGCGCAGAGCACCATCTGCGGCGGCGGCCGCTACGACGGGCTGATCGAGCAGATCGGCGGCAAGGCGACGCCGGGAATCGGCTTCGGCGCCGGAATCGAACGTCTGCTGCTGTCGCTCGAGGCGACGGGCATCGAGGCGGCACCCGAGGAGATCGACGTCTTCGTGGCGGTCCAGGAGGCCGAGGCGAAGCCGCGCGCGCTGCCGCTCGTCCAGGAGCTGCGCCGGCGGGGCCTGCGCGCCGACCTCGACTACGCAGGCCGCTCGCTCAAGGGCCAGCTCACGCAGGCGGGCCGGCTCGGCGCGAAGGCGATCGTCGAGTGGGGGCCGGAACGGTCGACGCTCCGGCGCCAGGGGCAGCCGGACGAAGAGGTCCCGACGGCCGAGCTCGCGGAGAGGCTGCGCACATGAGGTGGCGCGACCTCCCGGCCGGGCAGCTACGGATCGAGCACGTGGGCCGGCGGCTCGCACTCGCGGGCTGGGCGGCGAGGCGCCGCGACCACGGCGGCCTCGTCTTCATCGACCTCCGCGACGCCAGCGGCCTCGCTCAGCTCGTGATCAATCCCGAGCACGCGCCCGACGCGGCGAAGGTCGCACACGAGGTGCGCAACGAGTTCGTGCTCAGGGCCGAAGGCGAGGTGGCCGCCCGCGCGCCGGAGGCGGTCAACCCGAACCTGCCGACCGGCGAGGTCGAGCTGCAGGTCGATGCGCTCGAGATCGTGTCGCGCTCGGAGCCGCTCCCGTTCCAACTCGACGAGGAGAACGTGGACGAGACGCTGCGCCTCCGCTACCGCTGGCTCGACCTGCGGCGCGACAAGATGCAGCGAAACATCCGCACGCGGGCGCGCATGGTCTCGATCATCCGCTCCGAGATGGATGCCGCGGGGTTCGTCGACATCGAGACGCCGATCATGGCCAAGCAGACCCCGGAAGGCGCCCGCGACTTCGTCGTCCCGACGCGGCTGCAGCCCGGCAAGTTCTTCGCGCTGCCCCAGTCGCCGCAGACCTACAAGCAGCTGCTCGTCATCTCGGGCTTTGAGCGCTACTACCAGATCGCGCGCTGCTTCCGGGACGAGGATCTCCGCGCCGACCGGCTCCAGGAGCTCACGCAGCTCGACGTGGAGATGGCATTCCCCGACCGCGAAGAGCTGTTCGCGTTGATGGAGCGGACGATGCAGCGGGTCTGGCGGGAGTGCATCGAGGTCGAGGTCGACGCTCCCTTCCAGCGGATGACGTGGGACGAGGCGCAGCTCCGCTTCGGCTCCGACAAGCCCGACCTGCGCTTCGGCCTCGAGATCCAGGACGCGACCGAGGTCACGCGCGGGTCCGAGTTCGGCGTCTTCGCCAACGCACCCGCGGTGCGCTTCCTGCGCGTCCCGCAGGAGCTCTCGCGCGCGGAGCTCGACCGGCTCGAGGGGTTCGCGAAGGAGTGGGGGGCGAAGGGCCTCGCGTACCTCGTGTACGACGAGGAGGGCGAGGTCCGCTCGCCGATCGCGAAGTTCCTGTCCGAGCCCGAGCTGGAGGCGTTCAGGGGGGAGCCGGCGACGACGGTGCTCTTCGGCGCCGACAAGCCGGAGATGGTCGCCCGCGTCCTCGGCGCGCTGCGGCTGCACCTGGGCCGCGAGCTCGACCTGATCGACCGCGAGGCATGGCGGTTCCTCTGGGTGACCGACTTCCCGCTCCTGGAGTGGGACGAGCAGGAGCAGCGCTGGACCGCCGTGCACCATCCGTTCACGCGGCCGACCGACGAGACGGCCGGCCTGATCGACACGGATCCCGGCGCGGCGCGCGCGGTGGCCTACGACCTCGTCGTCAACGGCATCGAGATCGCGGGCGGCTCGTTCCGGATCCACGAGCCCGAGCTGCAGCGGAAGGTCTTCGACAGGCTCGAGCTCTCACCGGAGCAGCAGCGAGAGAAGTTCGGCTTCCTGCTCGACGCTCTCGCGATGGGCGCGCCCCCGCACGGCGGGATCGCGTCGGGCATCGACCGGCTCTCGATGGCGCTGCTCGACGAGCCGTACATCCGGGACACCGTGGCGTTCCCGAAGAACCAGGCTGGCGTCGATCCGATGACCGGTGCGCCGACGCGGCTGCCGCAGGAAATCCTGCGCGAGCTGGGAATTGAAGTGTTGCCGCAACCCGAGTGACGGTGGGCCGATCCAGCCGTCATACTGGATTGCAGGCTGAGGTCGAGCAGGAGGCGAGGTAGCGAGATGGCATCCGAAGGTCAAGAGAGGGCGCAGGCCGCCTCGCTGACGTCCCTGCCGCGGGTCGAGGACCTGCCGAGCGCGGCCGACGGTTACGACCGCGAAAAGGTGCGCGAAGCCTTCGAGGCGTTCCGCCGGCACACGACGCAGCTCCAGGTCCAGCTCCGCGTCCTCCAGGCCGCAGGCCAGGGAAGCGCCGAGCCGACCGGGCATGCGGTTCGCATGGACGCGCTGCACATGATCCGCGCAGCCGCCGAGATGGCCGACACGATCGAGCGCGACGGGCAGACCGCCTCCGCCGCACAGCTGCGCCGCACCGAGGAAGAGGTGGCGCGACGGCAGCGCGACCTCCAGGACCGCTCGGCCGAGGTCGACCGGTATCGCCAGGAGAGCGAGCGCCAGCGCGCGGAGATGCTGAACGCCGCGAAGACCGAGTCGCGACAGACGCTGCAGGAGGCCCAGCAGCAGGCCGCGCAGGAGGTCTCCGAGGCCGAGTCGCGGGCGGCGCGGCTGCTCGAGCAGGCCCGGCACCAGGCGACCGAGCTCACGAATGCGACCCGCGCGGAGGTCGAGCAGACGCTCGAGTGGGCGCGCGGGCAGGCCGGCGCGGTCATCCACCGCGCCCAGGAAGGCGCCGAGCAGCTGCTCGCGGCCGCGGGTCTCGGCGACGAGGCGATCGGCCGTGTGGCGCAGTCGATCGTCACCGCGGCCCAGGCCGCGGCCGAGGCGAGCCGCGGCGGCGCGGCGCCAACCGGCCCCGCGTCGGCGCAGCTGCGCGAGCCGGCGCCCACCGAAGAACCCGCAGGGGCCCAAGCCGAGGCAGCGCCGGAAACAGCGCCCGAGGATCCACCGCTCTCGCCGCCGGTTTCTCCCGGCCCCTCGCCGCCGGCTCCGCAGAGCGAAGACGACGAAGCCAGCTAGGCTCGGGTCGTGCTCCCGGGCCGGCTCGGTCTTCGCTTCGCGCTCGAGGCGCTCTTTCTCGTGCTGCTCGCCGTCGGGGTGGGCCTCGCCGACCTGCGCCCGCTGTACATCGTGCTCATCATGGCCGTGGCGTGGATCCTCGTCGCGCTCGTCGAGTTCACGGCCGAGCGCATCTCCCGCGCTCCGCTCTCGTACCTGCTGCCTGCGCCTGCCGAGCCTTCAGAGGACACGGGCGAGCCGGCCTGGCCGATGCCCGAGGAGCGAACCGTCGTCGCGCCGCCCGAGCAGCGCTCGCCGGAACCGGAGCCTGAGCCGGAGCCGGAGCCGGAGCCCTTCCCTGAGCCCGAGCCGCTGCCTGAGCCGGAACGAGAGCCGGAGCCCGAGCCGGAGCCGGAGCCGGAGCCCGAGCCGATGGCGGAGGAGGCGCCCGAGCCGGAGGGACCGGTCGAGCCGGAGGAACCGTTCGAACAGGAGGAGCCGCGCCGGCGCCGGTTCGGTTTCCTGCGGCGGAGCGAGCGCGCCGACGACGAGGAGGCGCCGCCCCCGCCGCGCCACGTGAAGCTGCTGCCACGGCGCACGGCGCCCGAGGAGAGCGGGGTGTCGCGGGAGGTCGCCGAGCTCTTCGACCGCCCCGACCAAGAGCCCGAGGAACGGAGCGGGTGAGCAGCTCGCGCTCGCCGATCCGGTTCCTGACCTTGCGCCGATGGGGGCGCGCCGACGAGGCGCCCGAGGAAGCGTCGGAACCCGTCCGCGAGCGGGAGCCCGCCTCTGAGGCTGTCGTCGAGTCGAAGCCGGAGCCCGCTCAGGAGCCCGAGCGCGAACCGGCGCCCGCGCTCACTCTCGCACCGTCACCGCCTCCCGAGCTGAAGCCAGAGCCGGAGCCCGAAGCGGTGGCGGCAGTCGTCCCGCTCGCGCTCCGCGACCAGACGCCACGCACCTGGAACCTCTGGGAGCTCGAGCGCCTCGCCAGGCAGCTGAACGGCGACCCTGCGGCCCGGGAGGAGCGGACGCTGCTTCTGCTGCACCTGCGCCAGTTCGCCGACCCCTCGGGCGATCTGCCCCTCGAGTTCGACCCACTCGTGCGCGACGCGTTCGGCGCGGCTCTGGCGGCGCTCCCGAGATGAACGCGGCCTCGGCCCAGCGGCAGGTCGCGCTCGCGGGCGTCGCGCTGCTTGCGGCCGTCGTCGCGCTCGCGTTGGCTGCCCGCGACAAGAGTCAGGCCGTGACCGGCCTGCCGCAGCCGGTCCCGGTGGCCGGCGGCTGGTACACGGCGCTCGCGGGCGCCGAGCAGCCGCGGTACGGCGCACGCACGCGCTGTGGGTACGTGCTGCGCCCAAGCACGGTCGGCGTCGTCGACTCCGTGCTCCCGTGCGGGATCCTCGTCTACGTGGCGTACAAGAACGGCCCGCACATCCTCACGCGTGTGGTCGACCGCCGGCCGGTCGTGCCTGGACGGAAGTTCGACCTGACGCCGAAGCTCGCCGAGGAGCTCGGCGTCGACGGCGTCCAGCAAATTCGCTGGGTGTTCGCCAGATAGCGCCCCGCTACAATGCGAGCACTCGAGCCTGTGCGTGCTCGGGGCTCTCTGTAGAACCAACACCGAGTGATAGGGAGCTGTCGTTCGACTGCGGCGAGCAGCCAAGGAAGACGCGGCACCCACCTGGCTTGTCCAGGTTCACAACGGGCCTCGAGATACCGGCAGGCTGGAGCCAGGCGGGGGAGTCGCGAGACTCCCCCGTTTGCTTCTCCGTCAGCCGCGGATCGCTAGCCTGGGTCGCATGGTCGAGGTCGTCGGCGACGCCTCGCGCGACGGCTGCTGGGCGCTGGCGCGCCTGACAGTCGAGGGCGATCGAATCGTCAGCGCGAAGGGCGAAGGGCTCGAGCGGCCGCTCGAGGGCCTGACGCTGCTCGAGGCGGCCGCGGTCGGCGGCGACGAGCTCGCGGTGGACGCGCTCGCGAACGCGCTCGGGCAGGTCTTCGGAGCCGAGCCGGAGCCGGGCCGCGTCGCGGTCGCGATGAGCGGCGGCGTCGACTCGGCCGTCGCCTTGCTGCGTGCCGGGCCCGATGCGATCGGCGTCACGCTCCGCCTCTGGCTCGACCCGCAGGGTCCCGATACCGACCGAACCTGCTGTTCGCCCGAGGCCGTGCTCGCGGCACGCCGGACCTGCCACCGGCTCGGCCTGCCGCACGTGACGCTCGACCTGCGCGAGGAGTTCCGCCGTGCGGTGGTCCAGCCGTTCGTCCGCGGCTACGCGGCGGGCCTGACGCCCAACCCGTGCATCCGCTGCAACGGCAGCTTCCGCTTCGCCGAGCTGCTCGCGTTCGCCGAGCGCGCCGGCGCTGAACGGCTCTCGACCGGCCACTACGCGCGCATCGTCGAGCGGGACGGCCAGCTCCTGCTCGCCCGCGCGGCCGACGAGCGGAAGGACCAGTCGTACATGCTCGCGCGCCTCGACCCGCGCTTCCTCGACCGGCTCTGGTTCCCGCTCGGCGGGCAGTCGAAGGAGGAGACGCGCGCGGAGGCGGCCCGCGCGGGGCTCGAGGTAGCCGGCCGCGCTGAGAGCCAGGAGGCCTGCTTCCTCGCCGGCGGCGATTACCGCGACTTCCTCGCGCGCCACGGGCTCGGCGCGGAAGAGGGCGCAATCGTCGACGAGGACGGCAAGGAGCTCGGCCGCCACGACGGCGTCTGGCGGTTCACGCCGGGCCAGCGCAAGGGCCTCGGCATCGCTGCCGGCGAGCCGCTCTACGCGCTTGGGAGCGACGCGAAGACGAACACCGTCGTCGTCGGGCCGCGCGCAGCACTCGCCACGACGACGATCGACGTGCGCGGCCGCCTGCACGTGCCACTGGAGCGCGCGGAGGCGAAGCTGCGCTACCGCTCGCCGGCGGCCGGCGCTCGTGTCGAGCCTGTCGACGGCGGCTTTCGGCTGCACCTCGACCGCCCCGCGTACGGCGTCGCGCCGGGTCAGACGGCCGTCCTGTACGACGACGAGGCGGTCGTCGGGGCCGGGACGATCGAGCCTGCCGAAACCTTTGCGGGGGTTCCTGCGTTTGAATCGGAGGGCGAATGACGGGCGACGAGATCACGCTGACCATCCCGCGCGAAGAGCCGTTCCACGAGGTCGCGCACCTCGTGCTCGGCGGCGTCGCCGCGCGGCTCAACCTCACCTTCGAGCACATCGACGACCTCGAGACCGCGCTCGACGCCGTGCTCGAGCGGGCGTCCGACGACGGCGAGGTGACCGTTCGGCTGCAGCTGACCGACGGCGCGATCGTCACGCGCGTCGGCCCGTTCGCTGCCGACCGGCTGCGCGCCGAGCTCGAGCGCGACTCGGCGGACGACGTCACCCTGCGCCGGGTCCTCGACACGGTCGTCGATGGGTACGAGCTCGACGGCGAGGGCTGGCTCGAGCTGACGAAGGCCGTCGAGCACGAGGAGCTGCCCGCCTGATGGAGCAGAGCGACAAGGCTCTTCTGCGCCGGTATCACGAGGAAGGCGACCTCGCCGCCCGCGAGCAGCTGATCGAGCAGTACATGTCGCTCGTGCGCTCGCTCGCGCGCCGCTACTCGTATCGCGGCGAGCAGCTCGACGACCTCGTCCAGATCGGGGCGATCGGCCTGATCAAGGCGATCGACCGGTTCGACGTGAACCGCGGCGTCGAGCTGACGACCTACGCCACGCCGAACATCATCGGCGAGATCAAGCGCCACTTCCGCGACCGCGGCTGGTCGGTGCGCGTGCCGCGAGGGCTGCAGGAGCTGAACATCAAGCTCTCGCGTTTGATCGAGGAGCTGACCGTCCAGCACGGGCGCTCGCCGACGATCGCGGAGCTCGCGAAGGCCGCGAGCGTCACGGACGAGGAGGTGCTCGAGGCGCTCGAGAGCGGCCGCGCCTACACCTCGCTCTCGCTCTCGGCGGGCTCCGGCGGCCACGACGAGGACGGCGAGCTCGACCCGCTCGAGTCGCTCGGCACCATTGAGCACCAGTACGAGGTCTCGGAGGACCGTGCCGTGCTCGCGCCGGGCTTCCGCGTCCTCGACGAGCGCGAGCGGACGATCCTGCACCTCCGCTTCTTCGAGGGGCTGACACAGTCCCAGATCGCCCAGCAGGTCGGGATCTCCCAGATGCATGTCTCGCGCCTGATCCGCCGCTCGCTCGAGAAGATCCGCAACGAGATCGCGGCCGAGCAGTCGGCGTAGGGACGGGTCGTAGCGCTCGAGCTCGACCACGTCATCTTCGCCGTTCCGGATCTCGAGACGGCGGCCCGCGAGCTGGTTCGGGACTACGGGCTCGAGAGCGGAGCGGGCGGCCGCCATCCCGGCTGGGGTACGGCCAACAGGATCGTGCCGCTCGGCGACACGTACCTCGAGCTGATCGCCGTCGTCGACGAGGCCGAGGCCGCGGCTAGCGCGTTCGGGCGCTGGGTACTCGAGGCCGAGGGCGGGTTCCAACCGCTCGGCTGGGCAGTGCGCACAGACGACCTGGACGCGGTCGCCGCCCGACTCAGGCTGACGACGGCAGAGGGCTCACGCGCGGCTGCGGATGGCACGCAGCTCCGCTGGCGCTACGCGGGGGCCGCCGAGGCGATCGCGCAGCCGCCCTTGCCGTTCTTCATCGAGTGGGCTCCGGGCTCGGCGTTTCCCGGGCACCGGGCGGAGTCTTCACCGTACCGGCTGCTCGAGCTGCGCCTCGCGGGGGATCCGGTCGCGCTACGGCGCTGGCTCGGCAACGACGACCTCCCGCTCCGAGTCGTCGACGGCGAGCCGGCGGTGGCAGGAATCGTGCTCGCCGGCCCGGACGGCCAGTTCGCCCTGTAGCCGGCGACCGAAACCGCCGGCCGTAGAATCGAGCTCATGCGCACCACCGCCGAGCTGCGCGCGGGCTTCCGCGAGTTCTTCGAGTCCAAGGGTCACGAGTTCCGGCCCTCGGCCTCGCTGATCCCGCGCGCCGACGACCGCTCGACGCTGCTGATCTCGGCCGGTATGCAGCCGCTGATGCCGTTCTTCCTCGGGCTTGAGGAGCCGCCCGCGCCGCTGCTCACCACCGTGCAGAAGGTGTTTCGCACGCCCGACATCGACGACGTCGGCCTGAACAAGCGGACGCTGACCTTCTTCGAGATGCTCGGCAACTTCTCGTTCGGCCAGTACTTCAAGGACGGCGCGATCGAGCTTGCCTGGGAATTCATGTTCGAGCACATGAAGCTCGACCTCGACCGGATCTGGGTGACCGTCTTCGCCGGCGACGCGGAGCTCGGTCTCGGCGGGGACGAGGTCGCCGTGCGCGCCTGGGAGGCGGTGGGCATGCCGCCCGAGCGGATCGTGCGGCTCCCGCGCGTGGACAACTTCTGGTCGGTTGGCGGCCCGGGGCCGTGCGGGCCGGACTCGGAGATGTTCTTCGACTGGGGCGAGGAGGTCGGCTGCGGTCGGGCGGAATGCGCGCCGGGGTGCGACTGCGACCGGTTCCTCGAGTTCTGGAACCTCGTGTTCATGGAGTTCGAGCTGCACGCCGACGGCTCGCTGACGCCGCTGCCCAAGCAGAACATCGACACCGGCCTCGGCCTCGAGCGCGGCGCGCGCATCCTCCAGCAGGTGCCGTCGGTCTACGACACCGACGGCTACCAGCACATCATGGAGTGGATTGCGGGCCGGTCCGGGGCCGCCTACGGCGAGAGCGAGCTGGCGACGAAGGCGCACCGGATCCTCGCCGACCACGGGCGCGGGATGACGTTCCTCGCCGCCGACGGCGTCACGCCGTCCAACGAGGGCCGCGGCTACGTGATGCGCCGGGTGATCCGCAGGGCGGTGCAGCAAGCGGGACGGATCGGGCTCGAGCCGCCGTTCCTGTCCGGCCTCGCGGACGTGGTCGTCGAGCAGATGGGCGAGGCCTACCCGGAGCTCGTGGCCGAGCGCGGGCAGATCGAGAACGTGCTGGCCGCCGAGGAGGAGCGATTCGGCGAGACGCTTGCACGCGGGCTGACGCTGTTCGAGGAAGCCGCCGCCGACGGCGAGATCGACGGCGAGGAGGCCTTCCGGCTGCATGACACGTACGGCTTCCCGCTCGAGCTGACGCAGGAGCTGGCGCGCGAGCGCGGCCTGCCCGTGGACGAGGACGGCTTCCGCGAGCGGATGGAAGCGCAGCGCACACGTTCGCGCAAGACGACAGCCGAGGTCGAGGTACGGGTGTCAGGCGACGTTCGCAGCGAGTTCGTCGGCTACGAGAAGACGGACGTCCTGACGGCGATCGTCGCGTACGAGGACCTCGGCGACGGCACCTTCCAGGCGAAGCTCGAGCAGTCGCCCTTCTACCCCGACGGCGGCGGCCAGGTCAGCGACACGGGTTACATCGAGAACGAGGAGACCGGCGCTCGGGCCGACCTGGTCTCGGCCGCGCGGCTGCCGGACGACGATCAGGTGCTCACCTTCGAGGGCGAGGGCTTCGACGTGGGCGTGCGCGTGCGCGCGGTCGTGCCGTGGTCGGTGCGCTTTCCGACGATGGCGAACCACACCGCGACCCACCTGCTGCACAAGGCGCTGCAGGACGTGCTGGGCGAGCATGCGCGCCAGGCCGGCTCGGCGGTGCGGCCCGACAAGCTGCGCTTCGACTTCACGCACCCGCAGGCGCTGACGGACGAGGAGCAGGCGGAGATCGAGCGGCAGGTGAACGAAGCCGTCTTCCGCAACCTGCCCGTCCGCGCGTACGTCGTGCCGATCGCCGAGGCGCGGCGGCTCGGCGCGATGATGCTGTTCGGCGAGAAGTACGGCGACCAGGTTCGGCTCGTGGACATCGCCGGCTACTCGCGCGAGCTCTGCGGCGGCACGCACGTCCGCGCGACCGCGGAGATCGGGCCGTTCGTGATCCTTTCCGAGAGCTCGGTCGGCTCCGGCACGCGGCGGATCGAGGCGGTCACCTCCGGCGAGGCGTATGCGCTCCTGCACGGACGGGCCGGCGAGGCCGAGGAACTGCGGGCCGAGCTCGAGCGCGTGCGGCGCGAGGGGCCGAAGCACGACGAGAAAACCGAGGTCTCGGTCGAGCCGCGCAGCGAGGAGGAGATCGGCGGCGTGCACGTCTTCGTCGGCCAGGCGGCCGGAGTGGACGCCGAGGCGCTGCTCGAGGAGTCCGACCGGATCAAGCAGGAGCGGCAGCCCGCGGCCGTAGTGCTCGGCGCGACCGAGGACGGCCGCGTCCACCTCGTCGCCAACTTCGACCGCTCGCTCGAGGGCCGGCTCGACGCCGTCGCCGTGATCAAGGAGGCCGCGGCAGAGGTCGGCGGAGGCGGGGGAGGCCGCCCGACGATGGCCCGTGCCGGTGGGCGCGACCCGGCCAAGCTGGGCGATGCACTCGCCAAGGCTGAGGAGGCGCTGCGGCGCGGACTCGCTTGAAGGTTGTCGCTCTCGATTACGGCGCAGCCAGAACCGGCGTGGCCGTCTCCGACCCCACCGGCACGATCGCGCGCCCGCTCGGCGTGGTCGAGCGAGCCGCCACGGACGACGGGCTGCGGCGGGTCGCCGAGATCGTCCGTGAGCAGGCGGCCGAGCGCGTCGTCGTCGGCCTGCCGCTGACGCTCCGAGGCGAGCACGGCGAGCAGGCGCGCGAGACGGACGCCTTCGTCCAGGCGCTCCGCGGGGCGCTCGACGTTCCGGTCGAGAGCTACGACGAGCGCTTCACCACCGGCCTCGCAGTCGCCGACGAATCCGCCGAAGCGCCCGAGGACGCGCGCGCGGCCGCACATCTGCTGTCGACCTATCTCGCGTGGAAGAGCGCCGCCGCGGAGTAATGCCGCCGCGGCCGCGGCCGCCGAAGCGGACCCCCCGGTCGGTCGTGTACCGGCGCCGGATCGCGGCGCTCGTCGTGCTCGTCGCCGCGCTCGCGATCGCGTGGTTCGCAGTCGCGAGCGTGGGGGGCAACGACAAGAAGCCGCCGCCGACACCGACGGTCGCAGCGCCGCCGAAGCCGTTCCGGATCGTCTTCCCCGAGGGCTTCACGCGCGCGCAGATGGCGGCCCGGACCTCCGCGGTCGCCACGATTGCGCGCAAGGAGCGCGGCAAGCAGGTGCGGCTAGGCGAGACGACGTACCTCGCGGCCACGGCGAGACCGCGCCGCCAGCCGGGCTTCGGCACGCAGCGGCTGCCGCTCGAGGGCTTCCTCTTCCCCGCGACCTACGACTTCACCAAGCGGACGAGCTCGTCGCAGCTCGTCGCTGCACAGCTGAAGGCGTTCCGGGCGAACTGGGCGAAGGTCAACCTGGCGTACGCGCGCTCCAAGAACCTGACCCCGTACGACGTCCTCACGATCGCGTCGATGGTCGAGGAGGAAACGCCGGCGCCGGAGGAGCGGCAGCTGGTCGCCGCGGTGATCTACAACCGCCTGCACCGGCACATGACCCTCGGCATCGACGCAGCACTGCGGTACGGGCTGGACATCCCCGGCACCGAGTCGATCCACGAGTCCCAGCTCCAGAACCCGACGCCGTACAACCTCCGCATCCATGCCGGCCTGCCGCCGACGCCGATCGGAAACCCGGGCCTCGCATCGCTTCAGGCCGCGGCGCACCCGGCGAAGGTCGACTACCTCTACTTCGTCGCGAAGCCGGACAAGAAGCACCATTTCTTCACGGCCAGCGCGGCGGCGTTCGAGGCCTACAAGGCCGCGCACGGCTACAAGTGACGCGCGTCGCGCTGCTCGGTAAGCCGGTGGCCGAGTCGCTCTCGCCGCGGATGCAGAACGCGGCCTTCGCGGCGGCCGGCCTCGACTGGGAGTACGTGGCGCTCGAGGTCGCGCCAGAGGAGCTCGCCGCTGCCGTGCGGCGGCTCGTGGACAACGGCTGGGCCGGCGCCAACGTGACGACCCCCCACAAGCTCGCGGCGGCGGCGCTCTGCGACGAGGCGGACGGCGAGTCGGTGAACACGCTCGTCGTGCGCGACGGCCGTGTGCTCGGCTTCAACACGGACAAGGAAATCGTCGCGGGGATCGAGGCCGAGCGCGTCTGCCTGATCGGCGCGGGCGGCGCGGCGAAGGCGCTGCTGCCGGGCCTGCACGGCGAGGTGCGGACGTTCACACGCAGCGGGTCGTGGCCACCGGACGCCTCCGGGTGCGACCTCGTCGTCAACGCGACGCCCGAGCGCGACGAGCTGCTGGTCGAGCCGCATGCGGGCCAGACGGTCGTCGACCTCGCCTATCGGGCCGACGGACGCCCGACCGCGCTGGTGGAGGCGGCGCGGGCCGCCGGCTGTGAGGTGGTCGACGGCTACGAGGCGCTCGTGCGCCAGGGCGCCGCGTCGTTCGAGCTCTGGACCGGCAGCCCGGCCCCTGTTGGCACGATGCGCAGCGCCATAGGCTTAGTGCCATGAGCCTCAACCTGGTCACGGCAGGCGAGTCGCACGGGCCGGCGCTCGTGGCGATCCTCAGCGGCCTGCCAGCCGGGCTCGTGCTCGACCGGGACGCGATCAATGCCGACCTCGTGCGCCGCCAGCAGGGCTACGGCCGCAGCCCACGCCAGCAGCTCGAGCAGGACACGGTCGAGGTACTGGCCGGCCTCCGGCACGGGCGGACGCTGGGCACGCCGCTCGCACTCGTCGTCCGCAACCGCGACCACAAGAACTGGGAGTGGGGCATGAGCCCGTGGCCGCGCGAGGGCGAGCCGTCGGGCAAAGGCTTGAAGCCGGTCACGCTCCCGCGGCCCGGGCACGCGGACCTGTCCGGCGCGCTCAAGTACGAGCTCACCGATGCACGGGACGCACTCGAGCGCGCAAGTGCGCGGCAGACCGCCGTCGCGGTGGCGGCGGGCGGCGTGGCGAAGGCGCTGCTCGGGTACATCGCAATCGACGTCCTGGGCCGCGTTGTGACCGAAGCGCTCGA
>Ga0207683_10000544_pt1 | contig 34864 bp, 35 predicted proteins | sample KBSM73metaG_FD_184333 | JGI IMG/M metagenome (GOLD analysis project Ga0207683, IMG submission 184333) | Miscanthus rhizosphere microbial communities from Kellogg Biological Station, Michigan, USA - KBS M7-3 metaG (SPAdes) (version 2) | ecosystem: Host-associated > Plants > Roots > Rhizosphere >... | reverse complement strand
TGCCTGACCCGCCGCGCCCTTGGTCAGGTTGTCGATGACCGATAGCACAACTGCGATGTCGCCGCCTTCCGGCTGGTGAACGGCAATGCGGCACATGTTCGAGCCACGCACGGAACGCGTGTCAGGATGGCTCGCCGCTGGCATTACATCGACGAACGGCTCACGGGCGTAATGGTCTTCATACAATTTCTGCAAATCGACCGCGCCTGTAAGGTTTGCATATAACGTGGCGTGGATGCCGCGGATCAACGGCGTCAGATGCGGGACAAAAATTAACCGCACATCGCGCTTGGCCATCGCCGCTAAACCTTGCGAGATTTCCGGATGATGGCGGTGGCCCCTCACGCCGTACGCTTTGAAGTTGTCAGACGCTTCGCTGAAGAGCGCGTGGACCTCCGCCTTACGCCCCGCTCCACTGACCCCGGATTTCGCATCGGCGATCAGATGATCGAGGTCAACTTTGCCGCTTGCGACGAGCGGCAGAAAACCCAGCTGCACGGAGGTCGGGTAGCAGCCCGGGTTGGCGACTATGCGCGCGCCTTTGATCGCGTCGCGATTAACCTCGGGCAATCCGTAAACCGCGTCGGCGACAAGTTCCGGGCATGCATGCTTGGTGCCGTACCATTTCTCCCATGTGGGAATATCCTTGATGCGGAAGTCTGCGGCGATGTCGATGATCCTGACGCCCGCCTCAAACAGCATGCGCGCCTGCGTCATGGCGACACCGTTCGGAGTTGCGAAGAATACGACGTCGCAACGCCTCAGCTCATCGTCGGATGGCAGCGTGAAGTTGAGATCAACGTGGCCGCGAAGATTCTGGAACATGGCAGCGACCCGCGTTCCCGCCTCCTGCCGCGACGTGATCACAGTAAGCTCGCACCGCGGATGGTGTGCGAGCAAGCGCAGTAGCTCGACGCCCGTATAACCGGTGCCGCCGACGATTCCAATCTTGATTTTTTTGTCTGCCATTCTGATCACACACGCAGCGTGGAACGCTCGCGCTCATTGTAAGATGCAAATGGAAAAGCCGCCCGCAGGCGGCTTTTTTACGGCCCAACCGGACGGTTAGCGTTTCGAGAATTGTTTACGACGTCGCGCCTTGTGCAAGCCGACTTTCTTGCGCTCGACCTCGCGCGCATCGCGCGTTACGAGGCCGGCTTTTTTAAGCACCGGCTTGAGCGCTGCATCATACTCGATCAGCGCCCGCGTGATGCCATGACGGACTGCGCCTGCTTGTCCGGACTCGCCGCCACCATCCACGTTGACCATGATGTCGAACGCGTTAAGCTTATCCGTTAGTACCAGCGGCTGACGCACGATCATGCGGCCCGTTTCGCGCGAAAAAAACACGTCGACCGGTTTCTCGTTCACGACGATGTCGCCTTTACCCGGCTTGATGAAAACACGCGCGACCGCGCTCTTGCGGCGGCCGGTGCCGTAGTTGTACTGCGGTTGCTTGACAGCCATGAGATCAGGCCCTTATTTCGAGAGGTTTGGGAAGCTGAGCGGCGTGCGGGTGAGCAGTGCCCGTATACACTTTCAGTTTTTTGAGCATCGCATAACCGAGCGGCCCTTTCGGCAACATGCCCTTCACGGCCATTTCGAGCACACGCCGGGGATGGCGTGCATGCAGCTTGCCAAAGTTCGTCGTGTAGATTCCGCCGGGATACGTGCTGTGGCGGTGATAAAGCTTGTCGCGCGCTTTGCTACCGGTAACGCGCAGCTTATCGACGTTCACGACGACGATATAATCGCCTACATCGACGTGGGGCGTGAATTCGGGCTTGTGCTTGCCGCGCAGACGATGCGCGAGTGTTGAAGCGAGCCGACCGAGCACTTTATCCTGCGCATCGACGACGTACCAGTCGTGCGTGACTTCGTGTGGCTTCGCGGTGAAAGTCTTCATAACAAACCCGTGTCTTGTAATTAGTATGAATTACAGAAAGCTTTGGATTGTATGGCAAAATTCGCTTAACTGTCAAACCTTTTGAGGGCGACGTACGCTCTCCGGGAAGCGTATGAAAGCAAGGATCAAGTGGGTGGAAAACGTGTGTTTCATGGGCGAGTCCGAGAGCGGACACGCGATTGTGATGGACGGCGCCGCGGAAGGCGGCGGCCGCAACCTCGGAATGCGACCGATGGAAACCGTGCTGCTCGGCGCCGGCGGCTGTACCGCATACGACGTCATTCATATTCTTAAAAAGTCGCGCGCCGCAGTCACGGACTGTACCGTCGACATCACTGCTGATCGCGCCGGGGAAGACCCGAAGGTATTTACGAAGATACATTTTCACTTCGTCGTGAGCGGGAAGGATCTTAAGCCGCAACAAGTTGAGCGCGCCGTGCACCTGTCCGCGGAGAAGTATTGTTCGGCCTCAATAATGCTAGGCAAGACGGCCGCGATCACGCACGACTTCGAGATCGCGAACGTTTGAGGCTGATCACTGACCTGGTCGCCTCAGTTAGCGGATTGGGCGCTTTGCCAGAGGAAGGCGCGCGAATGCGAACCAGCATGCGAGTCCGCCGATGACCAGCAGCAGCATCGAACACGCGAGTCCGATACCCGTACCGGCCACAAACGGGGAAAGCAAGCCGGCCGCCAGTCCGGTGAACAAACTCTGTTGAGCGCCCTGGAGCGAGGCCGCAAGACCCCGGTTCTCTGGAAAAAGATCGAGGACGAGTATCGTGATACTCGGCATGGCCGTCGACATACCGATCGTATAGATCATGAGCGGCACGACTGTCCATGGCAGCGACGGCGGCCATACGCTGTGATACATGACATTGAGTAGCGCCGATGCGCACATGATCGTATAACCGAGGCGAATAGTGCGTCGCGGCGACCACCTGCCAGCCAGTCGTCCTGAAATGAACGCGCCCGTTATTACGCCGGTTATTCCTGGAACAAACAGCCATCCGAACTGATTTTCGTTGAGCCCGAGCAGTCCATAGACAACCGCCGGAGCGGATGCGATATACAGAAAAAAGCCGGTGAAATTGAAAGCGACCGCGGAAGACAGGAGAGCGAAGCGAAGGCTGGCCAGTAGTTTGATGTAGTTCGCGAACAGCGGTTTTACAGCGAACGGCTGGCGGCCGGAGTGCGGCAAGGATTCGGCGATCTTGTGCCAGCAACTCACGAAAAGAACAGCCGCGAATAGCGCCAGAAACGCAAATATCGAACGCCAACCAAACCACACCTCGAGCCATCCGCCGAGTATCGGCGCCACTGCCGGCGCGAGACCGAATATCATGGTCACCATCGACATGACCCGCTGCGCCTGGTGGCCCGCGTAGATATCGCGAATCATCGCGCGCCCCGCAACCATGCCGGTTCCCGACGACATGCCTTGCAGTGCGCGGAACGCCAGCATCTGAGGCAGACTTTGCGCGAACGCGCAACCGATCGATGCACATGCAAATACGACGAGACCGACGAGAATGACGGGCCGGCGCCCGAATGAATCGGCGAGCGCGCCATGAAACAGCATCATTGCCGAGAACGGTATGAGGTATGCGGTCAACGTTTGCTGCATCTCGAGCGGCGAGGCGCCAAAGCTGCGTCCGATCGATGGAAACGATGGCATGTACGTATCGATCGCAAACGGTCCCAACGTCGACAAGCCTGCCAGCATGACCGCAAGCACGATGGTGGTGCGGTCAGAAGAACTACGTGAAGGGAGCATCAGGCCAGCGACAGGGAAAAATGCGGAAACCGGGTTTGGGGTTTATATCAGTGAGCGGCAAAACGCATACTAGATGAGAGTAATCCCCTGCCGCTGCGCTTTAGTCTTGCCACGTTACAACATACCGGTAGCCGATTTGCATTGCTTAAGTTCACTCCGGTGCATCGGAGCGGATTCCGACCTATCCGCTCTTGCCGCAACCGCACTTGCGCGTCGTGAGCGGTGCGCGCTGGCGCCACACGTTTAGCGAGGTGAGGCGTCGAAACGGCGGTATTGGATGGCTTCTGCGATTTGTTCGCTCGTGATCGAACCGCAACCCGCGAGGTCGGCGATGGTGCGGGCGACTTTTAATATCCGGTGATAGGCGCGTGCTGACAGTCCAAGCCGGCTGATGGCCTGTTTCAACATGGTAACGCCCGCATCGTTGAGCACGCAGTGAATGTCGATTTCGCGGGTCGACAGTTTCGAGTTGGGCTTATCCTGGCGCTCGAGCTGGCGACGGTACGCCGTTGCTACGCGTGCGGCGATTACAGCGCTCGCTTCGCCTTGCGCGGTCTTCAGTAGGTCACTGTCGCCGACCGCCGGCACCTCGATCTGCAAATCGATGCGGTCGAGTAACGGTCCGGAAATTTTCCTGCGGTAGCGAACCACCTGGTCCGGACTGCATCGGCATTTGCCGCTGTAATGGCCGAGATAGCCGCACGGGCAGGGATTCATCGCTGCTACGAGCTGGAACTCGGCGGGGAACTCAACTTGCCGCGCGGCGCGCGACACGCTGATGCGGCCGGATTCGAGCGGCTGCCACAGCACTTCCAACACGTCGCGATTGAACTCGGCCGCTTCGTCGAGAAAGAGGACGCCATGCATGGCCATCGAGATTTCACCCGGACAGGGATTGCCGCCGCCGCCGACGAGCGCGACACCGGACGCTGTGTCATGCGGCGCGCGAAAGGGCCGGCGCTGCCAGTTACGCACATCGAAGCCGGCCGTGCCGAGCGATTGCACGGCCGCGGACTCAAGGGCCTGTTCTTGCGTCATCGACGGCAAAATTCCAGGCAAGCGCATTGCGAGCATCGTTTTGCCGGCGCCGGGCGGGCCGACCATGATGAGGCTGTGGCCTCCGGCAGCCGCAATCTCGAGGGCGCGCTTCGCTTGCGGCTGTCCCTTTACATCGGCGAGATCGGGATACGGATCATCGTTCGCCGCAGGCTTATCGGTGCAACGGGTGAGCAGTTCGCGCCCGGAAAGGTGAGCGCATACTTCCAGCAACAACCGGGCCGGGTATACATGTGCACCTTCGACCAATGCCGCCTCGGGCCCATTGGCGTGCGGCACAACGAACGCCCGTCGCGCCCGACTGGCACCGCACATCATTGCCAAAGTGCCGCGGATCGGCCGCAGTTCCCGGTCAGCGCCAACTCGCCGGCAAATTCGTACTGATCGAGCTTTTCTGCGGGTAACTGGTCCGAAGCGGCGAGGATGCCAAGCGCAATCGGCAAGTCGAAGCGCCCGCTTTCCTTCGGCAAGTCAGCGGGCGCAAGATTGATAGTGATGCGACGCGCCGGAAATTCGAACCGCGCGTTCTGCAACGCGGCACGCACACGGTCCTTCGCTTCTTTTACTTCAATCTCCGGTAATCCGACGATCGTAAAACTTGGCAGGCCGTTCGCGAGGTGCGCCTCCACAGTGACAAGTGGCGCGTCCATGCCAGTAAGTGACCGGCTATATAAAACGGCGAGGGACATGCAGGCCGTGCATCAAGGCGTTGAATACGAGCGGCATGCACCATCTAACGTCCCACAAGACAGATGGAGCGACACACGACGCTAGGCCATTGGTCATAGGTGTCGCTTCGCGGCCGGTTCTACATCGCCGCGCGCTAAATCTACTTGGCCGGTTCGCCGGTCTGCCGCTTCTCAATCTCCGCGAGGCGGGCTTCGAGCGCGCTTAATTTTTCGCGGGTTCGGACCAGCAAATCGGTTTGCACATCGAATTCCTGGCGGCTCACCAGGTCGAGTCGCGTGAACGTCGAGGACAGCATCGCGCGCACATTCGTCTCGATGTCGCGAGCGGGACTCTGCGCCAGAATCTGCCGTATCTTCGCTCCGATTTCGTCCAGGATATTTTGGTTGAGCATAGGGCCACTCCGTATTTGAGACAGAGGTTTCAATTTACCATTTGTGCGCCGAGCGAATCCGTCCGCAATGTTCTCATTTCGCTATTCTCCGTTTTAATTTGTACGGCCAAGCACTAAAAAAGTGCATCGTCGCACAGCATGCCTTATCGAGGTGCGCTAAGCCCTCTTACTGAATCGTGCTGCTGCCGTTTAGTTATTACGTTTCAGTCGCTTACATAATGGCACGATACGTGCTAATAGCGCGTCCGGCAATACTAATCCTTTGAAAGGGCAAGCATGATCCGGGAAACACTCGTTGCAACGGTGGCGGCCATAACGCTAGCAGTACCGGTCTTCGCGTTCGGACAGCCCGCGCCTGAGGGCAAACCACCGGGCGAAGCGAAACCGGAAGAACCCAAAGCGCCTTACACGCTGACCGGCAACTTCGGCTTATTCAGCCAATACATATTTCGTGGACTGACCCAGACTAACCACAACCCCGCTGCGCAAGGGGGGTTCGACTATGCACACCAATCCGGATTCTATGCAGGGACCTGGGCTTCGAACATCAGTTGGCTCAAGGAAGGCCTTTCAAACCTCACGCCTGGCGTGAGCCAGGGTTTATACGGCAGCGGCGGCAGCCTGGAGTGGGACTTTTACGGCGGCTACAAGTGGAATCTGCCGAACGATTTCGTACTCGATGTGGGTACTTTGTATTACTGGTATCCCGGCAAGATCAACCCCAATGCAATAAGTTCGGCTGCACCCAATAACGTGCCAAACGCCGACACATGGGAAATCTACCTTGCGCCAAGCTGGAAGTGGATTACCTTCAAAGGGTCGTACAACGTGCTGGATCACACCTTTGGTGTCGATCAATCGCGTGGCACCTATTACCTCGACCTGGCAGCGAATATTCCGCTCGGCGATGTAATGGCCAAGTCCCTCGAAGGTTTGACGGTCAATCTCCACTGGGGCTATCAGAAATACAAAGGCACCGATCCACGTAACGTCTTCAACGGCCGCGTTCAGAGCAACGACGAGATCTTCAGCTATAAAGACGTGAAAGTGGGCTTGACGTACGCGTTGCCGAAAGATTTCAGCGTCGGCGCGTTCTGGACGAAAACCTTCAGCGAAAACAGCCTTGGCTACGGCTCTACATCGGAAGGCGGATCGTATCCGACCAACCTTGGCAAGAGCACGGGCACCATCTTTGTTCAAAAAACTTTTTAATAGCTCAAATTACGGAGCCTGCAACTTCAGCTCCGCTTCCCGGGGAACATCATGAAACTAGTCACTGCAATCATCAAGCCGTTCAAGCTTGACGAAGTCAGGGAGGCCCTGTCCGCCATCGGCGTACAAGGCATTACCGTGACAGAAGTTAAGGGCTTCGGACGTCAGAAGGGTCATACGGAGCTCTATCGTGGCGCCGAATATGTCGTCGACTTCCTGCCGAAGGTCAAAATCGAGGCAGCGATTAAAAGCGAGATGCTCGAGCAAGTTGTCGAGGCCATCGAAAAATCTGCGAACACCGGCAAGATCGGTGACGGCAAGATCTTTGTGTTCGAGCTCGAACAGGTTTACCGCATCCGCACCGGTGAGACCGGCGCTGACGCGTTATAAGGGAGAATCCGATGAAACGCGTTTTAACAATACTTGCTCTGATCGGCGCCTTTGGCTTCGGTGCCGGCGCGTCTGTCTTTGCGCAGGACAAGGCTGCAGACAAGCCGGTCGCTGCGGCGCCCGCCACAGCGGCAGCGCCGGCCGCAACCGCCCCGGCGCCCGCTCCGGCAGAGGCAAAAAAGGTCGAACCTAACAAGGGCGATACCGCATGGATGATCGTGGCCACCGCCTTGGTGCTCATGATGTCGATTCCCGGACTTGCGTTGTTTTACGGCGGCCTCGTGCGCACGAAAAACATGCTCTCGGTCCTGATGCAGGTGTTCGTCGTGTGCTGTTTGTTGACGGTCTTATGGTTTGTTTACGGCTACAGCATCGCGTTCACGGAAGGGAACGCTTTTTTCGGCGGATTCGATCGGCTGTTTCTCAAGGGCCTGACGCCGGATTCCACTTCGGCAACGTTCAGTAAAGGTGTGGTGATCCCCGAATACATTTACATGGTATTCCAATGCACGTTCGCAATTATCACGCCGTGCCTGATCGTCGGTGCATTCGCCGAGCGCATGAAATTCTCTGCGGTTCTGATGTTCATGGTCCTGTGGTTTACGTTCTCGTACTTGCCGATCGCACACATGGTGTGGTTCTGGGCCGGCCCCGACGCGTACACGGACGCCGCAGCCGCAGACAAAGCGCAGGCCATCGCCGGTTTCATCTTCCAGAAAGGTGCGCTGGATTTCGCGGGCGGAACAGTGGTGCACATCAACGCCGGTATTGCAGGTCTCGTGGGTGCGTTGCTCGTGGGTAAGCGCATCGGCTATGGCCGCGAAGCGATGGCGCCGCACAGCCTGACGATGACGATGATCGGAGCCTCTTTGCTGTGGGTAGGCTGGTTCGGATTCAACGCCGGCTCTAACCTCGAAGCCAATGGCACGACGGCGCTCGTATTCGCCAACACCTTCGTCGCGACCGCAGCCGCAGCGCTTTCATGGATGTTCCTTGAGTGGATGTTCAAGGGTAAACCGTCCATGCTCGGCGCCGCGTCGGGCGCAGTTGCAGGACTCGTTGCAATTACGCCTGCCTGCGGATGGCTTGGGCCCATGGGGTCGATCGCACTGGGTCTCATCGCCGGCGCCATCTGCCTGTGGGCCGTCAACGGCCTGAAGAAGATCTTTGGCTACGATGACGCGCTTGATGTGTTCGGCGTCCATTGCATCGGCGGTATCGTCGGCGCACTTGGCGTCGGCGTGTTCGCAGCGCCCTCGTTGGGCGGCACCGGCGTCTACGATTACGTCGCCAATAAAGTTGCCGACTACGACATGGGAACGCAGCTGATCAGCCAGGCCTGGGGTGTCGGAACAACGGTCGTATGGTCAGCAGTGGTCGCCTTCATCTGTTACAAGATCGTCGACATCGTCATTGGCCTGCGCGTTACCGAAGAAGTGGAGCGTGAAGGTCTCGACGTCAACGAGCACGGCGAGACTGCCTATCATATGTAAGCGCACGCGTGTTACATCAAAATGGGCGCCTTAAGGCGCCCATTTTTTTGGACCTGCATACAGCCGCGTTGCTAGCGCTATTCGTGTTGACGGATGGACTGGCGGCGGACGATCAGCTGAGTACTGCGCCAGCTGAGTGAGGCGTAAAAGAAGTCAGCGCTTTCGTTTTCCTGATCCGCGACAAGCTGCGCCCGCGTCGCGCCCCGCGCCTTTGCCCACTCGAGCAGATGTCCGATCAACATGCTGCCGATCCCCTGACGGCGATGCTCGGGATGCACGATAACGTCTTCGATCCATGCCGACAGCGCGCCCTCCGCCGTAGACACGATCAACTGTGCGGTGGCCATGCCGACAGGTATTCCAGCATCATTCCTTGCGACAGCAATCGTCTGACGGTCGTACTTCGCCGCCTCGCTCATCAGCATTTCCAGGCCACGCACCTGACGCGTGGCATCGGCCGTAAAGTCGAGCTCGATGCCGAACAGGTCGTTCAGTAGTTCTACCAATCGCGGTATATCTTCGGCATTAGCGGGTTCTATGATCACACTCATTGGCACCGGGCTCCGGCAATAGCGAATTTGCAACAAGACTAGCATTGAGCGTTCTACAGCGATAGGACGTCGTCGGCGAACGTGCCCGCAATAGCCTTCTCGTGCATCGCATCGTGGAGTTCACCGCATACGCGGTTTGCTACAATACGTCCCCGCTCAAGTTACACGCCCCCATGACGACTGTTCCCCGCTTGACGACCGCTCTATCCGGACCTCTGCTCGATCTCGAGCGCAGAATTCTTACCGCGATGCCCGACATCGAACATTGGTTCCGCACCAAGTGGCAGGAACACGAAACGCCCTTTTATGCATCGGTCGATCTGCGCAACAGCGGTTTCAAACTGGCGCCCGTAGATACGAACCTTTATCCGGGCGGCTTCAATAATCTGAATCCGGAATTCGACGCGCTGTGTGTGCAGGCGACCATGGCAGCGGTGGAGAAAATTTGTCCCGATGCGCGCGGCATCTTACTTATTCCAGAGAATCACACGCGCAACACTTTCTATCTGCAAAATGTCGCCGCGCTGCAGAAGATATTGCGCCACGCGGGCATGATCGTCCGTATCGGCAGTCTGCTGCCGGATTTGTCCGCGCCCACGGACATCGAGCTGCCGGACGGCAGCAAACTCAAGCTCGAGCCGCTTGAACGCAATGGCAATCGCATTGGCGTCGCCGGGTTTGATCCTTGTGCAGTACTCATCAACAACGATCTGTCCGCGGGACTGCCCGACATACTCAAGAATCTCGAGCAAACAGTACTGCCGCCGTTACATGCCGGATGGTTCATGCGGCGCAAGTCGAACCATTTTGCAGTATATCGAGACGTCGCGACCGAGTTTGCTGAGCTCATCGGTGTCGATCCCTGGTTCATTAATCCATTCTTCGAAAAATGTGGCCGCATTAACTTCCAGGAACGTCAGGGCGAAGAATGTCTTGAGGGCTATGTGTCGGAAATCCTTACCGACATCCGCGCGAAGTACTCCGAATACGGTATCACCTCGGAACCATTCGTCATCGTGAAGGCTGATGCAGGCACCTATGGCATGGGCATATTGACGATAAAGGACGCGTCCGAAGTTCGCGCGCTAAACCGCAAGCAACGTAACAAGATGGCTGTCGTCAAAGAAGGTCTCGAGGTGCACGAAGTCCTGGTCCAGGAGGGTATTCCGACGAGTGAGGTCGTCAACGGAGCAGCAGCGGAAGCGGTTGTGTACATGATTGACCACTTCGTCGTCGGCGGCTTCTACCGCGTGCATTCAAGCCGCGGCCAGGATCAGAGTCTCAACGCTCCGGGCATGCAATTCGTTCCGCTTGCGTTCGAGAAACCATGCTACTCCCCCGATCTCGACGATCCCGACTGCCCGCCAAACCGGTTTTACGCTTACGGCGTTATAGCCCGGCTCGCGTTGGTCGCTGCCGCGGTCGAGCTCGAACGGACACAACAAAGTTTCGCACCCTATTCCGCATCAGCGGCGGCATAACCTTGCGAACGGGCGGTCCGTTGTCATGAAGATCGCTTTCATCGTCGATCCGCTCGACGAGTTCAAGACGTATAAAGATTCCACCTACGCCATGATGCGTGAAGCCGCAGCGCGCAGTCATGAGCTTTACGTCATGCAGCAGCAAGACATGATGTGGCGCGACAGTGTTGTCATAGCGCGTGCCCAATTGCTCACGTTGAGCAATCAGTTGGATCCTTGGTACCGGGTCAATGATAGCGAGGAGATCGCGCTCAAGGACTTCGATGCAATCCTGATGCGTAAGGATCCGCCGTTCGACATGGAGTATCTATACAGCACATACCTCCTCGGGCTCGCACAGGAACAAGGCGCCCGCGTTTTTAACGATGCGCGCGCGATCCGCGACTGCAATGAGAAGCTGACGATCGCGCGCTTTCCGCAATTCACCGCGCCAACGCTCGTTACGCGCGATGCCGCGTTGATTCATGCCTTCATCGAATCACACGGCGACGCCATCTTGAAACCGCTCGACGGCATGGGTGGAACATCGATATTCCGGGTAAATCCTAAGGATCCCAACATTAATGTCATCGTTGAGACCATCACGCACTACGGCCGGCGGACGGTGATGGCCCAACGTTACATCCCGGCGATTCGCGACGGCGATAAACGCATACTCGTGATTGCCGGCAGGCCAGTGCCGTACGCTCTTGCGCGAATCCCGAAACCCGGCGAAACCCGCGGCAATCTGGCGGCCGGCGGCACTGGCGTGGCGCGTGAACTTACAGCGCGCGATCGGGAAATCGCGGAAACGCTGGGTCCGCTGTTGCATGCGCAGGGACTGCTGCTCGTGGGCCTCGATGTAATCGGCGATTATCTCACCGAAGTAAATGTAACCAGTCCGACCTGCTTCCAGGAAATCACCGAACAGACCGGCTTCAATGTCGCCGGCATGATGCTCGATGCGTTGGAGCACGCGGTCGAGCGTCATTGACCGGAGTTGAAGACGGTGTTGCGAAGTGCGGCGATTATGCGGACGAGGCTTACTTAATGCCATTGGTCGCCGGACGTGCTGTATGCCACGCTCGAAGCGAGCAGCCCGCGGAGTATAATTTGCTATTAAACGCTGCGAAATCGCGCGCATGATCGGCATTCTGATAATTACTCACGGCATGCTGGGCGAGAGCCTCATTCACTGCGCGAGCCACGTGCTGAATAAACGCCCGCCGCGCCTCAAGCAGCTTGGCGTCACTGCGCAGGATGATCCGGCGCTCCTTCTGCCGCAAGCCCGCACGCTCGTCAAGGAACTCGATGAAGGCACCGGCGTGCTGATCCTGTCCGATATGTACGGCGGGACCCCGAGTAACATGGCTTCAAAGCTCGTGGCGCCGGGCAAAGTCGAGGCAGTCGCCGGTGTGAGCTTGCCGATGCTCATCCGTGTGCTCACTTATCGTGACCGTGATCTGCAGACGATCGTAACGAAGGCTATCAGCGGCGGATGCGAGGGCGTGATGCGAGTACCGATGTTCAAATTGCACAATGCTGCATCGGGAAGCTGAAATCATCAATAAGCTCGGCCTGCACGCGCGAGCGTCAGCCAAGTTGACGCAGCTCGCGGGTCAGTTCGAAAGCAACATCTGGATCGAGCGTAATGGTAGACGCGTAAACGCGAAAAGCATTATGGGCGTGATGATGCTCGCGGCGGCCAAAGGCGCCATGATCACGATTGAAACCGAGGGTCCGGATGAAGAGGCGGCGATGACAGCTCTGCATGGACTCATCGCCGATTGCTTCGGCGAAGGCGAGTAGACGTCGGAATGCATTGTGAGACGACATCGACCTTGCCCAACCGCCCGATCAGCCGCGCCTTGCTGTACGTGCGGCCTCGCTGATACTGCGGCGTTAGCATGAGTTTTACAATGCACGGCATTCCGGTGGCAGGCGGAATTGCCATCGGCCATGCGCATCTCGTATCGCACGCGAAGCTCGAAGTCGCGCACTACCTCATATCGCAGCGCCAGGTTGCCGCCGAGATTGCGCGCTTCGATACGGCGCTCAAGACGGTCAATGACGAACTCGAGGAGTTGCGCACGCAAATCCCCGTCAACGCGCCGCAGGAGTTCGACGCGTTTCTGAACCTCCACCTGATGATACTCAACGACTCGACGCTATCGAAGGCGCCGCGTGAGATTATAAAAACGGAGCTATGCAACGCCGAGTGGGCGCTCCAGGTGCAGATGGATGCGTTGCTCGAGCAATTCGACGAGATCGAGGACGGTTACTTGCGCGAGCGCAAGGCCGACGTTATCCAGGTTGTAGAACGGCTGATGAAAGTGCTGTTTGGCCAATCCGGCTATGCTCCGCCGGCAATCGCGGGCGATGAGCACAATCTGATTCTCGTAGCCCGAGATCTCTCGCCCGCAGATGTCATTCAGTTCAAGCAGCACCAGTTCGGCAGCTTCATTACGGATCTTGGCGGGACCACTTCGCACACGGCGATTGTCGCGCGCAGTCTCAACATTCCATCGATTGTTGCGCTTCACCATTCGCGTCAGCTCATACGCGAGAACGAGTTGCTGATCATCGACGGAACGCAAGGGGTCGTAATTGTCGACCCCGACCAACAAGCCCTGGCCGAATACAAACTAAGACAGCACCAGTGGGACCTCGAGCGCAGGAAACTGAAGCGTCTGCGGGACATGCGGGCCACGACACTCGACGAAGTCGTAGTCGATCTGCAGGCGAATATCGAGTTACCTGACGACGTCAGCGCGGTCAAAGAAAACGGCGCGACCGGCATCGGGCTGTTTCGAACCGAGTTCCTTTTTTTGAACCGGAAGGATCTGCCGGACGAGGACGAGCAATTTGAAGCATATCGCAGGGTGCTGCGCGAGATGGACGGCTTGCCAGTCACGATTCGCACCTACGATCTTGGCGCCGATAAACAGATCAATGGCGCGGTTGCAACAGGCACCAACCCCGCGCTCGGATTGCGGGCGATACGACTCTCGCTTACCGAGCCGCAAATGTTTCTCGTGCAGTTGCGGGCGCTGTTGCGCGCTTCGCATTACGGCAAGCTCAAGATTCTCATTCCGATGCTGATGAGCACGCCCGAAATCATGCAGACGCTGACATATCTCGCGCAGGCCAAGCAGACACTGCAGGACAAGTACACACCCTATGACCGCGGCGTCACGGTCGGTGGGATGATCGAAATTCCAGCCGCAGCGCTCGCACTCAATACGTTCATCAATAAACTCGATTTCCTGTCGATAGGCACCAACGACCTTATTCAATACACGCTGGCGATCGACCGCACCGACGATACTGTCGCGCATCTGTATGACCCGCTGCATCCGGCAGTACTCAATCTCGTCGCGCACATCATCAAGACGTGCAACAAAGCCCACAAACCGGTCGCACTATGCGGTGAAATGGCCGGCGACGTGCAGCTCACTCGGTTGTTGCTCGGCTTCGGTCTGCGTCAGCTCTCGATGCATCCGGCGTCGCTGCTCGAAGTGAAGCAGCAGGTGCTGAAGTCAAACCTGCGCGATATAGCACCGCTGGTGGCGCGCATGCTCAGGGCCGAGGACCCCGACCAGTTGCGAACGCTGCTATCAAGACTTAACGCCTGATCCGCCGCTCCTCTAATGTAAAGGGCCATGCGGGCACGACGCGTTAAGAGCGGGTATTTGACAACCCGGTGAGGTGGCGTTAATGTTCTTAAAGCTTTTGTGCGCCGATTTGAGTTCAGCTTGCGGGCGCCTAATAAATCCGGCTAAAGAGAAAGACAACCCGGTTTAGCGCAAGCGGACCGGGTTTTTTTCATTGTGGATAGCACGAACGATCAACAATCAGTCGGCGCTGTAACGCCGCGCATCGCAACATTCGCCGAGCCGCTAAGGCTCAAGAGCGGCGCACGGCTGCCCGCGTATGAGCTCGCTTACGAAATGTACGGCGCGCTGAATGCCGACAAATCGAATGCGGTGCTCGTCTGCCATGCTCTAAACGCCTCACACCACGTGGCGGGCTATTATGCGGACGACCGGCAAAATATCGGCTGGTGGGATAACCTTATCGGGCCGGGAAAACCGCTCGATACGAACCGGTTCTGCGTCATCGGCGTGAACAATCTGGGCGGCTGCTTCGGCTCGACTGGCCCTTCTTCAATCAACCCGGCAACGCGCAAACCGTGGGGTGCCGACTTTCCGGTAGTGACCGTTGAAGACTGGGTAACGACGCAAGCGCGTCTCGCCGACCAGCTCGGAATTCAACGCTTCGCAGCAATAATCGGCGGCAGTCTGGGCGCCATGCAAGCGCTCTCATGGACGATCCAGTTTCCCGAGCGCATCGGTCACGCCATTGTCATCGCGTGCGCGCCAAATCTCTCTGCCCAGAACATCGCATTCAATGAAGTCGCGCGGCTCGCAATTATCACAGACCCGGACTTTCATGCAGGCCACTATTATGAACACGGGGTGCGGCCGACACGCGGCCTGCGCGTGGCACGTATGGTCGGCCACATTACCTACCTGTCCGATGATGAGATGGCGAGCAAATTCGGCCGTCAGTTGCGTTATGGCAAGCTGGGCTATACGTTCGGAGTCGAATTTGAGATCGAATCGTACTTGCGCCATCAGGCGGAAAAGTTTTCCGGTTACTTCGACGCCAACACTTACCTACGCATCACAAAAGCGCTCGATTACTTCGATCCTGCGGCCGATCACGGTGGCAACTTGAGCCTCGCGCTCGAGCCGGCGACTGCAAGCTTCCTCGTCATTTCGTTTACCACTGACTGGCGGTTTTCGCCTGAACGCTCACGGGAAATCGTCAAGGCCTTGCTCGACAACCGCCGTGACGTCGCATATGCTGAAATCGAAGCGCCGCATGGACACGACGCGTTTTTGCTTGACGACCCGCGCTATCACCGTTTGATCGCTGCGTATTTCGCGCGTATCGCCAATCGGGTGGTCACATGAACACGCGTGCGATGGAGCGCGCCGACTTCAGAGCGATTGCCCACTGGATCAAGCCTGCAGCGCGTGTCCTCGATCTGGGCTGCGGCGACGGCACGCTGCTGCGCTATCTGGCTGACGAACGCGAGAGTATCGGCTATGGGGTCGAAATCGACGATGACGGAATTCTCGCGTGCGTCAACAACGGCGTAAACGTCATTCAAGGTGACCTCGAACGGGGACTCTCAGGCTTCGCGGATGGGTCCTTCGACTACGTGATCCTGTCGCAAACACTGCAAGCTGTGCGCAGCAGCGAGCGCGTGGTGCGCGAGATGTTGCGCGTTGGCCGTGAAGGCGTGGTTACATTTCCGAACTTCGGTTATTGGCCCAACCGGCTGCAAGTCATGCGAGGGAAGATGCCGCTATCCGATAATCTGCCGTATGCATGGTTTGACACACCGAACATTCATTTGTGCACCATCACGGACTTCGAGAATTTCTGCCGTACCCACGGCGTGCGTATACTCGAGCGCATCGTGATGCGCGACGGCAAGAAGGTCTCGGTGTTACCAAATGTGCTCGGCAGCCTTGCGGTGTATCGTTTTGAGCGCGCCTGACAATTGATGGCGGCCAGCGTTCCCGCGCCGATTACATGGCGCCAGGCGCTTTTCAACCGGCGCATGCTGATCTGCGTGTGCACCGGATTCAGCTCAGGGCTGCCGCTATACATTCTGTTGAGCCTGCTCCCTGCCTGGCTACGGTCCGAGCATGTCGATCTGCGCGCGATCGGATTATTTGCGCTCGTTCAATTCCCGTACAACTGGAAATTCCTGTGGTCGCCGCTGCTTGACCGTTATGCGCTGCCTGCATTCGGCCGGCGGCGCGGCTGGATGCTGCTCTCGCAGATTGCACTGATCGTTGCGCTGCCCGCCTTCGGAGCGCTGAATCCGCAAATCGATTTGATGGCCATTGCCCTGCTCGCGACGACTGTCGCGTTCTTCAGCGCAACGCAGGACATCGTGCTCGACGCCTACCGGCGCGAGATATTGCCCGATCCAGAGCTCGGGCTCGGAAATTCGATACATGTGAACGCTTACCGTATCGCCGGTCTGATACCCGGTTCGCTGTCATTGATACTTGCTGACATCCTGCCGTGGCGCAGCGTTTTTTTTATCACCGCTCTTTTCATGCTGCCCGGAATCCTTATGACTCTAGTCGTGCGTGAGCCGTCTGTAGCGGGCACCAAACCGCGAACGTTGCGTGAAGCGGTAGTCGAGCCGTTCCGGGAATTCATGTCGCGCCAGGGCGTTCGTCCCGCGCTCCTCATGCTCACATTCATGGTGCTGTACAAACTGGGCGACAGCATGGCGACCGCGCTCGCGACACCGTTCTATCTCGACATGGGTTTTACAAAAACCGAAATCGGGCTGATTGCCAAGCATGCAGGTTTATGGCCGGCAGTGATCGGCGGCCTCCTCGGTGGTTTGTGGATGCTGAAACTCGGCATCAATCGGGCCTTGTGGATTTTCGGCGTAGTGCAGGCGATTTCGATACCGGGCTTTGCACTTCTTACCGCATTCCCTCAGGACCGCATCATGCTCGCTGTGGCAATCGGGTTCGAAGCGCTTGGCGTGGGCCTGGGAACAGTTGCGTTCGTCGCGTTTATTGCGCGCGCCACGCATCCGCTCTATACCGCGACGCAATTCGCCTTATTCACCAGCCTTGCCACAGCACCGCGCGTTCTCATTAATTCAGTGACGGGCGCGCTCGTCGAGCAAGTCGGGTGGCTGCATTTCTTTATGATTTGCACACTGCTTGCGCTGCCGGGCATGCTGCTACTGCCAAAGGTCGCGCCGTGGAACGGCGACAAAAAATGAGCGGGTGACGCCGCAATCTGATCGCTAACTTGTCCAGTGCTATTTTTGTCCGGTGCTTTGGCGAACAGGTTACAAGAGCGCTCCACGCGCCGTCACCGGCCATAACGCTTCTACCCGGCCGTTACGCACGCAGACATACCGGTCGTATAAGTTCACTGTCGGATCGCAATGGCCGGGGATAAGCAGGAGCTTGTCGCCCACCTTGAAACGCGTGGTGCCGGTCAGATTGAGCACTCCGTGTTCATCCGAGGCCTTCACGTATTCGACGTCTGTATGCTGAGCAACGCGCGGCATTCCCGAGTCAATGCTGGACGCCTTGAGACCTGCGTCGACCACTGCACGCGCCGGTCGAGGCGTACTCATCACCGTCGTCCAAACAAAAAGGCTGTGCTCGAACTGCGGGATGCCGCTTTCAGTCCAGTCGTTTTTTGCGTAGTCGGCGTCCATGAAGATATACGAGCCCGCCTGTATCTCGTGATAGACGTTACTTGCGGCCTCGAACATATAGCTTCCCGTACCCGCGCCCGTCACATACTCGCATTTCATCCCCGCTTCTGTAAGCATACGCGTTGTCATGCGCACGTAATCGACCGCGCGGGTGATTGCCTCTTGACGCGCGTGTACACTGCGAATGTGCTGCGCGGAGCCTTGGTATGCCTGCAGTCCGGCAAACCGCAGGTTGGAGGCTCGCGAAATCTGTGCCGCGAGGGCGACGGCGGGGCCGCCCGGTTGTACGCCGCAGCGATTTGCCCCCACATCGACTTCAACCAGCACGTCGAGCGACAAACCGGCTGCTCGTGCTGCTGCATCGAGTGCGCTCACGTTGCCGGCATCATCAGCGCAGACAGCTACATGTGCACGCCGGTTTAGCCCCGCAAGCAATTCAAGCTTCGGCGCGCCGACAACTTCGTTCGCGATCAGGATATCTTTGACGCCCGCCTCTATAAGCGCCGCAGCCTCACTCACTTTTTGTACGCATACGCCTGCGGCGCCCAGCGCGATCTGTCGCAGCGCGATGTCCGCCGATTTATGGCTCTTGGCATGCGGCCGCAGCCGCACATCGCGACCTTTCAATGAATCCGGCAGACGGCGTAAGTTTCGCTCGAAAGCATCGAGCTCCAACATCAGGCACGGAGTATCGACTTGGCTGAGCGGCATGCCAACTTCGGCGGCAGCAGGGATGGTCATGGTGAGCGCCTCAAGTGTTGTTGGTCTGTCCCAAGGTAGCGCGGACTTGGCAAGTTGCGATAGCGATACCTCGATTCACAAATCGAAGTCGTAATCGATCGTCAATGGCGCATGATCCGAAAACCGCCGGTCTTTATATATTTTTACTTTGCGGGCGCATGCTGCGATCGCCGGTGTTGCAATCTGATAATCGATGCGCCAGCCGACGTTCTTGGCCCATGCCTGGCCGCGGTTCGACCACCATGTGTACTGATCCGCACGCTGGTCGACGCGGCGGAAGACATCGACGAACTGCACTTGCTCGAATATGCGGCTCAGCCATTCGCGCTCTTCAGGCAAAAATCCCGAGTTCTTGCGGTTGCCGCGCCAGTTTTTTAAGTCGATCTCTTTGTGTGCGATGTTCCAGTCACCACACAAGATGAATTCCCGGCCTTCCTTAACGAGTTTTTCAAGACACGGGTAGAACTCGGCCATGAAGCGGAACTTCGATTGTTGGCGATGTTCGCCGCTTGAACCGGAAGGCAGATAAGCGGATATGACTGATAGCTTGCCGAAATCAGCTCGCACGTAGCGGCCTTCGTCATCGAATTCCCGCACACCGATTCCTTCACTTATGCGGGTCGGTTTCTGCTTGGTGTAAAGCCCAACACCGCTGTAGCCTTTCTTCTGCGCATAATGGAAACAGCCGTGAAAGCCGCGCGGTGCAAGCATGGCGTCCGTCATATCCGCTTCCTGCGCCTTCAACTCCTGCACGCAGACAATATCTGCCCTTTGACGCGCGAGCCAATCGAACAAACCTTTGCGGCTCGCCGAGCGGATGCCGTTGAGGTTCAAAGTGATTACGCGTAACATAATGTTTCTGCGGCTTTAAATTCTTAAACTAAAATTCATGGCGGAAAGCCTGCGGCAGGACTTCATTCAGTTCGTCGTGGCACAGAAAGTGCTGCACTTCGGCGAATTCAAAACCAAGGCTGGCCGCATGTCGCCGTATTTTTTTGATGCCGGGCTGTTCTACGACGGTGAGGCGCTGCGCAGCCTCGCAAGATTTTACGCGAAAGCGATTTTGGCCGCGGACGTCGAGTTCGACATGCTGTTTGGACCGGCGTACAAGGGAATCCCGCTGGTTGCGGCTGTTGCAATTGCGCTCGCAGATGCCGGACGCAATGTGCGCTACAGCTTCAATCGCAAGGAAATTAAAGATCACGGCGAAGGTGGCATGGTGGTGGGCGCGCCGCTCACAGGCCGGGTGCTGATCATAGATGATGTCATTTCGGCCGGCACCTCAGTTCGGCAATCAGTCGAAATCATCAAGGCCGCTGGCGCCGTGCCCTGTGGCGTTGTCATTGCGCTGGACCGAATGGAGCGCGGCAGCAGTGAATTGTCCGCCGTGCAGGAGGTCGAGCGCTACTATCGCATCCCGGTCGTGAGCGTGGCTACGCTCGACGACCTGGTTCGCTACTTGCAAACCGATACCCGCATGGATGCGGATCTGGCGGCAGTGAGCAAATATCGCGAAAAATATGGAGTAACCGCGAATGCATAAGCGCGTGCTGAGTGCACTTGTCATGCTAGTGGTTGTTAGCGGCGCCTATGCGCAGCAACAATCGGCGCCTGGCAAGATCGTGTGCTGGAAAGACAAGTCCGGGAAGATCTTGGGGTGCGGCGACAAAGTGCCGCCGGAATATCAGGACTATGCAACGAAAGAGTTGAATCATCGCGGAGTTACGGTCAAATCGAGCGATGCCGCGCTCACGGCAGAGCAGAAAAAAACTTTGGAAGACCAGGCCGAACGCAAAAAACTCGCAGACTCGAAGACATCGGAGCAGCAGCGCAAAGACCGTGCGCTGCTTGAAACATTCACGACGAGCAAAGAGATCGATCTGAAACGCGGCCGCGATATCCAGCAGATAGAAATGAACATCGAAGCGCTGCAAAACAATCTGAAGAATGCGATCGATAGGCAGGCCGACCTGCGAGCGCGCATGGAACCGTACAGGAAAGAAAATAAGCCGGTACCCGCGTCCTTTCAGGAGGACTACGATCGCACTGAGTCAAGCAAGGCGAAACTGCAGGCGCAGGTCGCGGCGAAGCGCAAAGACATAGCTGATATCAACGTGCAGTACGATGACATGAAAAAGCGCTTTGCGGAGTTAACCGGCGCGCCATCCGAGACAGCAATATCGTCGAGCGCCGCTGCCAGACCGGATATTCCGCTAGCTGCCACGACCGGCGCGAATACTAAAAAGTGATATCGCTTAGTCGCTGAGCTTTCGTTTCAGCACCAAGTTGACCTGCGCGGGATTCGCCTTGCCGCGCGTCGCCTTCATCACCTGCCCGACCATCGAGTTAAAAGCCTTTTCCTTCCCGCTTTTGTAGTCAGCGACCTGAGTCGGGTTGCCAGCAACCACCTGATCGACAATTTTTTCGATCTCCGCAGAGTCGGAAACCTGCTCCAATCCGCGTGCGGCAATGATGCTGGCCGCATCGCCTTCGCCATTCCACATCGCGTGGAACACTTCTTTCGCCGTTTTTGAAGACAATGTCTGGTTCGCGAGTCGGCGCAGCAAGTCGGCGAGGGCCTGAGGGGTCACCGTAGATTGCGAAATTTCGATTTCGGATCGCTTGAGCGCCGCCGCGAGTTCTCCATTCATCCAGTTCGCCACATCTTTTGCGCCAGCCGTCAAATGATCGGGATTGAGCGCTTGCAAGGTCGCCTCGAAGTAATCGGACGCATCACGGCTGTTGACCAGCAGCGCTGAGTCATACGCCGATAGCTTGTATTGCTCCATGTATTTCTGTTTTCGGCTGCTCGGCGTGCCGATGGCATGCAAAGACCTCGTCGCCTGGGCCATCCATTCGTCGGACACTACCAACGGCAATAGATCCGGATCCGGAAAATAACGGTAGTCCATGGCGTCTTCCTTGGAGCGCATGGGTCGCGTCTCATTCCTGTCGGCGTCGTAAAGCCGCGTCTCTTGAATCACGACACGCCCCTCCTCCAGCAGGTCAGTCTGGCGGCGCACTTCAAAATCGATCGCCTGCTCGATGAAGCGGAAGGAGTTCAGATTTTTTATCTCGCAGCGAGTGCCCAGTTTCTCGTCGCCCGCTCGCCGCACGGAAACGTTGGCATCGCAGCGAAACGATCCCTCCTGCATGTTGCCATCGCAGATGTCAATCCAGCGCACGAGCGCATGCAAAGTCCTGGCATAAGCGACCGCCTCTGCGGAACTGCGCATCTCGGGTTCACTGACTATTTCGAGCAATGGGGTGCCGGCGCGGTTAAGATCGATGCCGGTCATGCCCTCGAACGCTTCATGCAGAGACTTACCGGCGTCTTCCTCGAGGTGCGCTCGCGTGAGCTGCACTTTAATGTCGCCGCGCGTAGGCGACACGATCGCTATCTCCCCGCCTTCGACGATGGGCAGTTCGTACTGGCTTATTTGATAGCCTTTTGGCAAGTCCGGATAAAAATAATTCTTGCGCGCGAAGATCGAGCGGCGATTAATACGGGCGCCGATCGCGAGCCCGAACCGTATGGCACGCTCGACGGCGCCTCGATTCAGAACAGGCAGCACGCCTGGCAGTGCAATATCAACGGCGCTGGCCTGTGAGTTGGGCGTGGCGCCGAATGCGGTCGGAGCACCGGAAAATATCTTGGAGCAGGTGGACAACTGCGCGTGCGACTCCAGTCCGATTACAGTCTCCCATTTCATACAACTGATCCCATGAAAGAGAGGACTGCGCTCGTCTGTGCGACATGTTGACTAGCGGCGGACCGGGTCGCACTCATCACAGTTCTGCCTTGTCCTTCCCGGGCATGCGCATATGCCAGTCAGTGGCGCGCTGATATTGATGCGCGACGTTGAGCATCCGCGCTTCATCAAAGTAGTTTCCTATAATCTGCAAGCCGACCGGGAGCGCCGGCTGGTTGCGGACGTCGCTCTTTTCAGCAAACCCGCAAGGGATCGACATGCCCGGTAACCCGGCAAGATTCACTGCAATCGTATAAATGTCGGACAAGTACATCTGCACAGGATCGCCGGCCTTTTCGCCGATATCGAATGCAGTGGTGGGTGTCGTCGGGCCGATCATCACATCACACCGCTTAAAAGCGTCGCTAAAATCCCCGGCGATGAGCCGCCGCAGTTTCTGTGCCTTAATGTAATAAGCGTCGTAGTAACCATGCGACAGTACATAGGTGCCGATCAAAATACGGCGCTTGACCTCGGCGCCGAATCCCTGCGCGCGGGTCTTTTTATACATGTCGTTGAGATCGGTATACTCCGGCGCCCGATGCCCATACCGCACGCCGTCAAAGCGCGACAAATTGCTTGACGCCTCGGCAGGGGCCAACACGTAATAGACGGGAACCGAAAGCTTCATGTTCGGCAGCGACACGTCGACCATGTTGCAGCCGAGCCGCTTGAACTCGCGCACTGCGGCATCGATGGCACGTCCTACCTCGGGCGCGACACCTTCGGCAAAAAACTCGGCGGGCAAGCCAATACGCAATCCTTCAAGAGGCCGTGCGCCCCCGGCAGCAACGTTGGCGTTAATCTCCCGTGCGTAGTCTTCACGATCGCGCTGCAGGCTGGTCGAATCGCGCTCATCAAACCCTGCCATGACATTCATCATCAATGCGAGATCTTCAGCCGTCTTGCCGAAAGGTCCTGCCTGGTCGAGGCTCGAAGCAAAGGCAATCATGCCGTAGCGCGAGACCACGCCGTACGTCGGCTTCAATCCACATACGCCTGAGAATGCTGCCGGCTGCCGGATTGATCCGCCGGTATCCGTGCCGGTTGCTGCCGGAACGAGGCGCGCGGCGACGGCTGCCGCTGATCCGCCCGAGCTGCCGCCGGGCACTGCGTCAAGGTGCCAAGGATTGCGTACGCAGCCGAAAAAGGACGTCTCGTTGGACGAGCCCATCGCAAACTCGTCCATGTTGGTTTTGCCGGCAATGACGGCGCCTGCCTGTTCGAACTGCTCTATGACATGTGCGTCATAGGGCGCGACAAAATTCCCGAGCATGCGCGAGCCGCAGGTAGTGAGCCACCCCTTCGTACAAAAGATGTCTTTGTGTGCGATTGGTATGCCGGTCATTGGCCCGGCGCTGCCCTTTGCAAGCATTACGTCCGCGTTACGCGCAGCCTGAAGGCTGCGCTCCGGATCCACGGTAATAAAAGCGTTGAGCGTTTTGCCGAGCGCGTCGATGCGAGCGAGAAAGAACTTGGTTAATTCGACGCTCGAGACGCGCCGGTCAGCCAGGTCAGCGGCAAGTTCTTTCAGTGTGGCGTTCAACATGTGGTGACAGTGCGGACAGAACCCCGAGTGCGCGGACGAAGCTCAGCGCCGGCGCAGCCATGCCGCCGTTAGAAGCGTCGTTGCTACTCTATTACCTTGGGGACCAGATAAAGATCTGCTTCGACCTGCGGCGCGATCGATTGATAAGACGTGTGCTCGTCTGTTGCGGTAACGATGTCGTCACGCGTGCGCAGGTCCAAGTCCTGAGCATGCGACATCGGTTCAACGCCGTTGGTGTCGACAGCGCGCATTTGTTCAATGAGAGTGAATATTCCACCCATTCGGCTGTGCACTTCTGCCGCTTCAGCGGCCGACACATCGATGCGGGCGAGGTGCGCGATGCGCGTTACATCGTCGAGCGTCAGCGCCATGAGATCGCATTTTCCCTTAAAAAAACACTTATGATGGGGTATTATACAGCGCTAATTTGGTGCGCTTTTCCTTTCTTCGGAACCAGTTATGTTCGGTTTTTTAAGCGGCTACTTCAATAACGATCTCGCGATTGATCTCGGCACCGCCAATACTCTGATCTATGTCCGCGGCAAGGGAATCGTACTCGACGAACCTTCGGTTGTCGCCATTCGACAGGAAGGCGGGCCGAACGGGAAGAAAGTGATACAGGAAGTCGGGCTTTCCGCGAAACAGATGCTCGGTCGCACCCCCGGCAATATCACAGCCATCCGACCGATGAAAGACGGCGTCATCGCCGACTTTACGGTCACCGAACAGATGCTGAAGCACTTCATCAAGAAAGTGCATGACTCGCGCTTGTTCTCACCGTCGCCGCGCATCATTATCTGCGTGCCCTGCGGCTCGACGCAGGTTGAGCGGCGCGCGATCCGCGAATCCGCGATTGGTGCCGGCGCATCGCGGGTTTACCTGATCGAAGAGCCCATGGCCGCAGCAATCGGCGCCGATCTGCCGGTCGGAGAAGCAACCGGCTCCATGGTAGTAGATATCGGCGGGGGCACGACAGAAGTCGGTGTCATCGCGCTCGGTGGCCTCGTATACAAAGGCTCAGTGCGCGTCGGCGGCGACAAGTTCGATGAAGCGATCATCAACTATATCCGGCGCAACTATGGAATGCTGATCGGCGAGACCACGGCCGAACAGATCAAGAAAGAGATCGGCTCGGCGTTCCCCGGCTCGGAAGTGCGCGAGAAAGAAGTAAAAGGCCGCAACCTGGCCGAGGGCATACCGCGCAGCTTCACGATTTCATCGAATGAAATACTCGAAGCGCTGACCGAGCCGCTTAACAGTATCGTCAGCGCGGTCAAGTCGGCGCTCGAACAAACGCCGCCCGAACTCGCCGCCGACATCGCAGAAAAAGGCATGGTGCTGACTGGAGGCGGTGCGCTGTTGCGCGATATTGACCGGCTGCTTATGGAAGAGACCGGCTTGCCCGTCATCGTTGCCGAAGATCCCCTGACATGCGTTGTCCGCGGCTCGGGCATGGCGCTCGAGAAAATGGAAAAACTTGTCAGCATCTTCACTGACGATTGAGCGCGGCCACGCTCAACCGTGAACGATGAGGCGACAACCAGCCGTATCGGCGCCGCCCCGCTTTCACTGCTACACCCCCGCTGCTGATGGAATACAATCCGCCGCCATTTTTTAAACGCGGGCCCACACCTTTAATTCGTCTGTTGTTGTGTTCGCTGCTGTCCATCGTGATGCTGATAACAGACGTTCGCTACCGGTATCTCGACAATATCCGGCAGGCGGTTTCGGTAGCGATCTATCCTTTGCTGCGACTAGCTGCCGCGCCGCGGGCGCTCCTCGACAATGTGGGCGAATTTTTTGTAACGCAGGCGGCACTGCGCAACGAGAACGCGAAGCTCACGGCATTGAGCCTGCGTGATGCGGCGATTCTCAGAAAATATGAAGCGGTCGCCGCGGAAAATGCACATTTACGCGAACTGGTGGCCGCGCGCGAGCGCTTTCCCGGCAGTGTCATTTTTGCGGAAGTACTCTACGCCGGACGCGACATATTCAGTCGGAAGATCGTCGTCGACAAAGGCGAGCAACAGGGCGTCAAAGCCGGGCTCCCCGTCATGGACAACGTCGGTATTATTGGCCAGGTAACTCGCATTTATCCGTGGATCGCGGAAATCACGTTGATTACGGATAAAGACCAGGCAGTGCCGGTGCAGAATTTGCGTAACGGTCTGCGTGCGGTCATCGGCGGCACAGGCAACGCCGCGCAACTCGAGCTCAAATACATTCCGTTGAATGCGGATTTTCAGAATGGTGACCAGCTGGTCACGTCCGGCATCGACGGCGTCTATCCGCCCGGTCTGCCGGTGGCCGAGGTTACAGATGTCGAACGCAACGCCGCATTTATGTTTGCGCATATCCGCTGCAAACCCGTGGCGGGCGTCACCAACTATGCGCAGGTTCTGATTCTGGACTGGGATAGCAAAATACCGCCGCGTCCGCCCGAGGAAGTCCGGACGGCACGTACTAAGAAACCGCGAAGGGGCGGCTGATGGCGATGCGCGGGCGCCTTTCAAACGATTTGCTGCTGCCGGTCGGCGGTGCCTTTATCGTGTCAACGCTCATCGTGGCGCTGATGATAAATCTTCTGCCCTGGTCCGGCGTGTGGCTTCAGGTCAAGCCGGATTTCGTCGCGCTGGTTGTCTTGTACTGGTGCATACATCAGCCGCGCAAGGTCGGCTTTACCGTGGCTTTCTCGCTCGGTCTGATCATGGACGTTGCCGAAGGCAGTGTTTTTGGCCAACATGCGCTCGCCTACTCAGTGCTGGCGTATGCCGGGCTGGTGCTGCATCGGCGCGTACAGAACTTCACGCTCAAGGGCCAGGTTTTACATGTGCTGGCCATCCTTTTACTCAACGACACGATCGTGCTTGCAGGACGCATGCTGGCAGGCGGCCCCTTTCCCGGCTTCTACTACTTCGTCGGCAGCTTCGTCGGCGCGGCGCTGTGGCCGGTAATCGTCTACCTGTTCAAGATGCCGCTGCGGCCCGCGATCGACCCTGACCGTGGCTGAACTGACGATCAATCCCGGCTTCGAGCTGCGCAACTCGCGGCTCGAGATCCATCATTTTCGTCTGCGTCTTGCGATCGCCTCGACTGCCGTGCTTTGCATGTTCAGCTTGTTGTTTGCGCGCTTCTTCTATCTGCAAGTCGTGCAGCACAGTTACTACACAACACTTGCCGAGGCGAACCGCATTTCGATTGTGCCCATTGTGCCGAATCGGGGCATTATCGTAGACCGCAATGGCGTTTTACTGGCGAGTAATTACTCCGCTTATACACTCGAAATCACGCCCGGCAAGGTGGAAGACCTCGATGCGGTCATCGACGACGTCGCAACTGTCGTGGAGATTACGCCGCGCGATCGGCGCCGGTTTAAGAAACTGCTGGAGGAAAGCAAGAGCTTCGAAAGCCTGCCGATCCGCACGCGCCTGTCGGATGAAGAAATCGCGCGCTTCGCCGCCAACCGCTATCGATTTCCGGGCGTTGACATGAACGCACGCCTCTTCCGCCAATATCCACAGGGCGAGCTTTTCTCTCACGTCGTCGGCCATATCGGTCGAATCAACCAGCGCGAGCTGGACCAGTTAGACGACGATGGCTTCGCCGCAAATTATCGCGGCACTGATTACATCGGCAAGGTCGGCCTCGAGCAAAGTTATGAGGCATCTTTGCACGGCACGACGGGCGTTGAACAGGTCGAAGTGGATTCGGGTGGGCGTCCGGTGCGCACATTGTCGCGAACAATGCCGGTGTCCGGCAATAATCTGGTGCTCAACCTGGATGCGAAGCTGCAGGAAGTCATTTACGAGGCGTTCGGCGATTATCGCGGTGCGTTAGTGGCGGTCGATCCGAAAACCGGCGGCGTGCTTGCATTCGTTTCCAAGCCCGGCTTCGATCCAAACCTGTTCGTTGATGGCATTGATCCGCAGAACTGGAAGGAGCTCAACGAGTCAATCGACCGCCCCATGGTGAACCGCGCGCTGGCGGGCACCTATCCACCCGGTTCGACGTTCAAGCCCTATATGGCGCTTGCCGCTCTGACGTACGGCAAACGCCGGCCCGAGCAGAGGATCAGCGATGGCGGCGGTTTCAATTTCGGCGGCCGCTTTTTCCGCGACGATAAGGTCGGCGGTCATGGACTCGTCGATATGTATAAATCCATCGTCGTGTCCTGCGATACCTATTACTACATGCTGGCGAACGATCTCGGCATCGATAACATTTCAAACTTCATGCGGCAGTTTGGATTCGGCAGCCGCACGGGCATCGACGTCACCGGTGAAGCGGGCGGGATCCTGCCATCGCAGGAATGGAAACAACGGCGTTATAAGCAGAAGTGGTATGCGGGCGAAACCATCAGTATAGGGATCGGCCAGGGCTACAATGCATACACGCCGTTGCAGCTCGCGCAGGCGGTGGCGACGCTTGCCAATGATGGCGTTATGTTCCGGCCGCACATCGTTAACTACGTAGAAGATACCGTCACCCGCAAGCGTACGGTTGTCGAACCGCAACCATTGCGCACGATCGATCTAAAGCCGGAGCATCTGAAGGTGGTCAAGAACGCGATGGTCGGCGTTAACAAGGAAGGCACCGGCGCTCGCGCTTACGCAGGTGCGCCGTACGTCAGTGCGGGCAAAACGGGCACCGCACAGGTCGTCGCGATCAAGCAGGGCGAAAAATACGTTGAAAGCCGTGTGCAGGAACGAAATCGCGATCACGCGCTATTCATCGCTTATGCGCCGGCCGACGACCCTAAAATCGCGCTGGCTGTGCTCGTAGAAAACGCAGGATTCGGCGCGAGAACAGCAGCACCGATCTCGCGCCAGGTGTTCGACTACTACCTGCTGGGCAAGAAACCGACGCCTTTGAAAGCGGGGAAAGAGAATCCCAATGACCCCGCGGATTAGACGCTTCACGCGGTTGTTGACCGCACACATCGACGGGCCGCTGCTGATGGTCATGATGGTGCTGATGGGAATCGGCCTGACCGTCATCTACAGCGGGTCAAACCAGGGTATCTCGCGCGTATCGAGCCAGATGCTGAACATGCTGGTCGCCCTGACGGTCATGTATGTATTCGCGAACATATCGCCGCATGCGCTCACCCGGATAGCGCTGCCGCTTTACCTGCTGGGCGTACTTCTGCTCGTCTGCGTGGCGCTATTCGGGGAAGTGGTTAACGGAGCCCGGCGCTGGCTTTTCATTGGCGTCACACGCATACAGCCGTCGGAAATCATGAAGATCGCGGTGCCGCTCATGCTAGCGTGGTATTTCGATCGCTATCAATCCGCGCTCAAGCTGAAGAATTACATCATCGCAGTTCTGCTCCTGATTGTTCCGGTCGGTCTTGTCGTTCGGCAACCGGACCTCGGTACCGCACTATTGATATCTGCCGCCGGCGCTTATGTCTTATTCCTGGCCGGACTCTCCTGGCGCATCATTCTCGGCGTCGCGGCGGCCGGCGCGGCGTGCATGCCTTTCGTGTGGTCGATGATGCATGACTATCAGCGCCAGCGCATCCTGACGCTCATCGATCCAACCCAGGATCCGCTCGGGTCGGGCTATCACACCATACAGTCGACCATCGCACTCGGTTCGGGCGGCGTGTTCGGAAAGGGCTGGCTCCAGGGTAGCCAGACACATCTCGACTTCATCCCGGAGCGCACTACTGACTTTATCTTTGCCGTCTTCTCCGAGGAATTCGGCTTGATCGGCAATTCGCTGCTGCTCGTGCTCTTTCTGCTGATCATCGCCCGCGGCGTTGTGATTACGGCCAATGCGCCGACCTTGTTCACACGTTTGTTTGGCGGCGCGATCACGCTCACGTTCTTTACGTATGCGTTTGTGAACATGGGAATGGTCAGCGGCATTCTGCCGGTCGTCGGCGTACCGCTGCCTCTCATTAGCTATGGGGGCACATCAATGGTCACCGTATGCCTCGGGCTCGGTATCCTGATGAGCATACAGACGCATAAGAAGCTTGTTCAATCGTGAAGGTGCTCCACGGCGAAACCGACGTGCAACGCGATCAGTGCTGCGTTCGGACACTCGCTCGCAGTACTTTATGTGCTGTCGCTGGCGCGCTGATCGTTGCGTTAAGCGGATGCGGCAGCGCGCCGACTCGCGAAACGACGGATCCGGTTGCGCGAGCGCCGGACGGCGTGTCGCCGCAGGGCCGCAGACCTTTGCGTGGCGGCGGTTATTACCTGGACGATGGGCCGGGCGACAATCCGCCGGCTAACATCGACCAGATTCCAGATGCGGTGCCGCGCAAGGAACCGTTGCACCGCGGCGCCATGCGCCCATATACGGTCATGGGCCAGAATTACGCCCCGATGACACAAATCGTGCCTTACCGCGCACGTGGCGTCGCAAGCTGGTACGGACGCCGCTACCACGGTCAGAAAACATCATCCGGTGAGATCTACGATATGTACGGCATGACCGCCGCTCATACAGTATTGCCGATACCGAGTTACGCGCGCGTTACGAATGTCGCGAACAATAAATCGATCGTGGTGCGCATCAATGATCGGGGGCCGTTCCATGCCGACCGGCTGATCGATTTGTCGTACACCGCGGCGCACAAACTAGGTGTATTGGGTGGCGGCAGAGCGATGGTCGATGTCGAGACCATCATCGTCGATGCAGGCACCCCCACTACGCCAACCGTCGCAGTGGAACCGGCGGCGCCGATCACACCTACCCCGCCGACAGATACATCGCGCCTGACGGTCGTGACGCCGTTATCATCATCAGCTGGCAACGTACCCGCGGGCACTGAGCTCGCTTCCGCCGCGCCAGCGACGTCTGTCACTCCGTCGGCGCCGATCATTGCATTGATCCCCGAACAAAAAGGCTTGTTCCTGCAGTTGGCCGCGTTCGGGTCACAGGACAACGCCGATAACTTTTTGCTGCGTCTGCGCACGCAGATCGACTGGCTGGCGTCAACGCTGCACGTATATAATCGCGACGGCCTTTACCGCGTGCACGCCGGACCCTACAAGGATTCAGTCGATGCACGCGCCGCGGCCGACCGTATCAGCGACGCGCTCGGCATCAAGCCGATGGTGATAACGCGCTGACGCAGCGACGGCTTCGTTGCGCCACTTTGTCTATCGTCTTACCGGTTACAAGACGTAGCGCGCAAGGTCCTCACTTTGCGCAAGCCCCTTCAAGCGCTCATCTACATATGCGCCGTCCACGACTACGGTGCCGGTATGTTTCCCCGCATCGAATGAAATTTCCTCTAGCAGTTTTTCCATGACGGTGTACAGGCGGCGGGCGCCGATGTTTTCCGTTTTCTCGTTCACCTGCCAAGCGATCTCGGCGAGCCGTTTGATTGCGGTCGGCTGAAAGTCGAGCTGTACCCCTTCAGTAGCTAGTAGCGCTTCGTACTGACGGGTAAGACAGGCGTCGGTATTGGTTAGGATCTGCTCAAAATCGCCGACCGACAAGCTGGCGAGCTCTACCCGGATCGGAAACCGGCCTTGCAGCTCCGGAATGAGATCGGACGGTTTTGCAAGGTGGAACGCGCCACTCGCAATGAACAATATGTGGTCGGTTTTGATCATGCCGTATTTCGTTGAGACCGTCGTCCCTTCGACGAGCGGCAGCAAGTCGCGCTGCACACCCTGGCGCGAAACCTCGGCGCCCGACGCTTCCCCGCGGCTCGTGATCTTGTCGATCTCATCGAGAAAAACAATGCCGTTCTGCTCGACGTTGGTGACCGCGCGGGATTTCAGATCGTCGTCATTCACGAGCTTGCCGGCTTCTTCGTCGACCAGGAGCTTCATCGCCTCGCGCACCTTCAGCTTGCGCGCCTTGCGCCGTGCGCCGCCCAAATTCTGAAACATGCCCTGAATTTGCGAAGTCATGTCTTCCATGCCGGGCGGCGCGAAGATTTCCATATGCGCCTGCGGCGCGACGACCTCGATCTCGACTTCCTTGTCATCGAGTTCACCCTCGCGCAGCTTCTTGCGAAATTTCTGGCGCGTCGCATTGTCGCTCTCGCTCGCCTGGCTGACGGCATCGCGCCCTGCAGGCAGCAACACATCAAGTATGCGTTCTTCGGCCTGGTCTTCCGCCTGGTGGCGCACCTTGCGGGTTGCCTGCTCGCGCGTCTGCTTGATCGCTGTTTCAACGAGGTCGCGAATGATCGTGTCCACATCGCGTCCGACGTAGCCAACCTCCGTAAACTTGGTCGCTTCCACCTTGATGAACGGCGCATCTGCGAGCCGTGCCAGCCGGCGTGCGATTTCCGTTTTACCAACGCCGGTGGGTCCGATCATCAGTATATTTTTAGGCGTAATCTCCTGGCGCAGCGGCTCGGCCACCTGCTGGCGGCGCCAGCGGTTCCGCAATGCAATCGCGACCGCGCGCTTGGCGGCGTCCTGTCCGATGATATGTTTATCGAGTTCGTGGACGATTTCCTGGGGTGTCATTTGGCTCATGTGTTCAATCGTGAGATGTCGGTGCTGAAGGTGCAGTCACCAGGCGCCGACGCAGAGTGAGGCGTTGAAGTCGCAAACGGGTCGGCGGCGCGAGCTAACGTTTTAGCGGCGCCTCACTCGAGTATTTCGATCGTGTGCTGCTGATTCGTATAAATGCATAAATCGCCGGCAATGCCGAGCGCCTTCTTTACGATTTCCTCGGGCGGCAGCGGCGTATTTTCAAGCAGCGCGCGTGCGGCCGCCTGCGCGTAAGCGCCGCCGCTGCCGATGGCGACGAGCCCCTGCTCGGGTTCCAGCACGTCGCCGTTGCCCGATATAATCAGTGAACTCTGCGCATCGCATACGACCAGCATCGCCTCCAACCGTCGCAGCATGCGATCGGTCCGCCAGTCCTTTGCGAGCTCGACTGCGGAGCGCAGCAGGTTGCCCTGATGCTTATCGAGCTTGGACTCGAAACGCTCGAACAAAGTGAAGGCGTCGGCCGTCCCGCCTGCGAACCCCGCGAGTATCTTTTCGTTATGCAGTCTGCGAACCTTGCGCGCGCTGGCTTTGAGAACTACGTTACCGAGTGTGACCTGTCCGTCGCCGCCCAGCGCCACCCGTGCTCCGCGGCGCGCGGATACGATAGTGGTGCCGTGAAATTGCTCCATGTGGGACCCAATGTGAAATGAAAGAGGACACCGGCGCGGCTCGCTGCCTTGACTACCGGGCGCCGCTAGCAAACCGGTTAGTTTGCGATCATATGGGGCGTGTCGTGCGCGAATTCAACACGCGGTCCACTGCATTACACCACATGATCCGGTGCGAGCACGCAGGGGTGCGCAGTGCCGCCGGTTTCGATCTGTATGGTTGTATGTCCGATATGGAAGTTGTGCTCTATATGGCGAACGACGTCCTGAAAAAACGCGTCACCGGGATGGCCGCCGGGCATTACGAGATGCACGGTTAGCGCGGTCTCTGTGGTGCTCATGCCCCAGATATGTAGATCGTGCACTTCAGCGACGCCACCCAAGGCCGCCAGATAGCGACGTACTTCCGCCGGATTAACGTTCTCGGGCGCCGCATGCAGCGCGAGTTTTACCGAGTCACGCAGCAGACCCCAAGTGCCGGCAAAGATCGCAACGACAATCAACAGCGTTACCGCCGGATCGAGCCACGCGAACCCCGTATACCAGATGCCGATCGCAGCGAGCGCAACGCCGAGTGATATGGCGGCATCCGCAGCCATGTGCAGATAGGCGCCCCTCACATTGAGGTCCGACTTGCGGTCTGCCATGAAAAGCCACGCCGTGCCGCCGTTAATCACAACACCGAGCAAGGCGATCCAAAACATCAGCGTCTCGTTGATCGGGTCCGGATGCTGCAAGCGCAGCAACGCTTCCCACGCTATGCCGCCGGTGACAACCAGCAGCAGCATCGCGTTTGCGAGGGCGGCGAGTATGGTAGACCCGCGGAAGCCATACGTGAAACGCGCCGAGGGCGGCCGCTGCGCAAGCGCCGTCGCGCCCCACGCAAGCACAAGACCAACGACGTCGCTCATATTATGCGCAGCGTCCGCAAGCAGCGCGAGCGAATTTGCGAGCAGACCGCACACAACTTCCAGAGCAACAAAACCGATGTTCAACGCAATGCCGATCGCGAACGCGCGGCCGAGCCGCGACGAGTGCGTGTGATGATGTCCGTGGTGATGGGCGTGCGAATGAGAGTGCATCAACGAGTTCCGAGTCCCAGCCTATATTATTTCATCAAACCGGCCCTCGAATTCGGCGCTGGCGCCGCGCGCACGCGACTGCAAGCCTGGTAAACCAGGGTTGCGGAGTCGTCTACTGGCGAATGGCGAACTGACTTGTGCCGCGCGAACGCGGACCGAGTGCAAATACGCCTATCGCCAGCGCGGTCATGACCCAGACAATGGACGGTCCCGACGGCCAATCCGATAGAGCGGATATCACGAGGCCAAGCACATAGCCTGCAATCCCTACGACGTAACCCGCGGCGATCCTGCCGCGAGTCATCCGTCGCGTCGCGAGTGCTGGCACGATCAACGTTGTAAAAACGAGGTAAAGGCCGACCAGTTGAACTGAGACAGTCACTGCACATGCGAACAGTAGATAGAACAGCACCCGGCCCGAGCGTCCGCCGAACATGAACCATAGCGCCA
>Ga0207683_10000541_pt1 | contig 34994 bp, 38 predicted proteins | sample KBSM73metaG_FD_184333 | JGI IMG/M metagenome (GOLD analysis project Ga0207683, IMG submission 184333) | Miscanthus rhizosphere microbial communities from Kellogg Biological Station, Michigan, USA - KBS M7-3 metaG (SPAdes) (version 2) | ecosystem: Host-associated > Plants > Roots > Rhizosphere >... | reverse complement strand
ATGGTGCGGTCGAGAAGACTCGAACTTCCACGGCCTTTCGGCCACAGCGACCTCAACGCTGCGCGTCTACCAGTTCCGCCACGACCGCACGTCATGAAATGAGCCGGCTTGCGAAGGAACCGGCACTGGCAAGGCGCGGCCCCTAGCAAAGCCGAATGAGGACCGCAATGCCGTCTCTGGTCCTGCCGATCCGGTCCATAATGAGACAATCCCTAACGGCCTATTTACCATATGGCTGCGAATGCGTTAGCCAGATCGATGATGATGCTGATCGCCGCAGCCGCGCTCGCGACCACGCCTTCTCCGGGCCATGTGACTGTCGTCTCTCAGGCGACGGCGACCATTCGCATCGTTACAGCGGTGAGGCTCAAGCTCGATCAGCCGCTGAACGACGGTGCTCCGCCGTCCCATGACTCGGTCATCAGACTTCCCGATGGGTCGGTCAGCCAGGCAAGACTCATAGAATTTCAATAAGTTACTGGGCTCAAGCCTTGGGCGGGCCAAGAGTGATGGTGAGCTCGTCGCCGCCAGGCGGCACATTCACCTCGGCGCTGTTGAAGCTGGCGCTCGCACCGGCCGGAAGCGATCTCGCCGGCGGAGCAATCGTCCAGCTGTAGACGACCTTGCCGCCCTTGCTGCGGAGTTGCGCCTGTAGCGGAGGAACGTCTTGCTCCTTGCCCGTGGGATTGATCACCCTGCCTGTGACGGTGAGGAGCTCATTACCGCTTTCGAGCCGCTGCCGGTCCATGTGCGTGGTCACCAGGGCCAGGGGGCTGGCGCCCGCTGCCGCAATGCCGAGACGGGCTTTGAGTTCCGGAGGCGCGAAAAACCAGAATGCTGCTGCGGCGAGGACAACGAGCAGGACGATGATCAGGATAGTCACGAGGGGGCTTCGGCGACGCGGTTCCACCTCGCCATTCTCTGGAAATGGGCTGTAGACTTCCTGCGAAGCTTCGGCGTGAGGGGGCTCGTTCCAGTCGTCCGCTTCCGCTTCGGCCTTCGGTTCGAAATGAGTTTCCGCCGCGACCTCGCCGGTGCCGAACTGTTCGACCGGGGTATTCGCCTCTCCCTCGATCACCGCTTCCTCATAAGCACGCTCTTCGGCTTCCGGACCGCTCCGCGGCTCGATTAGCGTGGCTTCCGCCAGTCCTTCCTCCTCGGCCATTGCCGGCTCAGTCGCTTCAATGGAAACCTCGTCCTGACGACGATCGGAGTCCTCGGCAGCGGGCTCCTGTGGCACATCGGTGTCGGGCGAACCTTCGGGATTTTGGTGCCAGCTGTGCTTGCAGGCAGCACAGCGAACCTGCCGTCCTTCCGGCGGGACCGCGCCGTCCTTCACCACATATTGTGTGCCGCAGTTCGGGCAGGTGAGGATCATCGCAACAAAACCCTCTTCCGGGACAGTGAGCGTACGGTAAACAGGAATGAGTAAGGCTTGGCAAGGCACGGGGCTTGCCGGCGAAGTGGTGGGAAGCGCGGGGAGGCCAGTGGCTGCAGTATCCGAATTCGACAGCGTCGGCCTTCGCTATGGAACGGGCGCCGAGGTTCTCCGCGACCTCGATTTCCGCCTTCGAACGGGCGCTTTCTACTTCCTCACCGGTCCTTCAGGCGCCGGCAAGACGTCGCTGCTGAAGCTGCTTTATCTCGCGCAGCGGCCGACCCGCGGCCGCATCAGATTGTTCGGCGAAGAATTGAGCGAGGCTCCGCGCGAGACGCTTCCGCCGTTTCGCCGCAGGATCGGCGTGGTGTTCCAGGACTTCCGGTTAATCAGGCATCTCTCTGCATTCGAAAATGTGGCGCTGCCCCTGCGGGTCGCCGGAGCCAAGGATGAAGACGTGGAGGGGCCGGTGCGCGAAATGCTCGCCTGGGTCGGCCTCGCGGACCGGGCCAGCGCCCGCCCTGCGACCTTGTCAGGCGGCGAGCAACAGCGGGTCGCAATCGCACGCGCCGTGATCAATCGTCCGGAATTGCTCGTCGCAGACGAACCCACCGGCAACGTCGATGCCGAAATGGCCAACCGCCTGATGGGCCTGTTCACAGCGCTCAATCGCCTCGGAACGACCGTAGTGGTTGCAACCCACGATGTCGGCCTCATCAATGCGACGCCGGGCGCGCAGTTGATCCGCCTCGAGAACGGCACGCTGGTCGATCCGACTGGCACCCTCCGCAATCCGCCGCGTGCGCCGAAGGCGTCGGCCTGATGCTCGACTGGTTCTTCGTTTCGCCGGCGGAAAGCCGGCTGCTGGGAACGGCGCGGCTTGGCGGGCCGACGCCCTGGGTGATCGCGATCATGAGCTTCTCCATCATGCTGATCGCGGCAACCGGACTTGCGTTAGCCAATACCGCTGGTGTTCTGAGCCGGGCGATCGAGGCCCGCTATGCGGTCGAACTGCCAGGCGGCGGTGCGAACCTCGACGCCGCAACCAACGCCGTCCGCTCCGCTCCGGGCGTTGCGTCGGCCGAAGCGGTTCCGGAAAGCGAGATGCGGAAGACACTCGAACGCTGGCTCGGACAATCGGCCCAGAGCCGCGACTTGCCAGTCCCCGCTCTGATCAATTTCGACATTCGCCAGGGCGCAAGCTTAAGCGTGATCCAGGGGCGCGTTCGAAAGCTCGACCCCTCGGCACGCATCGTCGCTCATCGCGAAAGCGTCGGACCACTGCTCCAATCGCTCACCCTTTTGCAGGCCGTCGCATTCGGGCTCGTCCTGCTTCTGAGCGCCGCCGCGGCTGCCGCAGTGGTGCTCGCAGCGAAGGGCGCACTCGATACGCATCGTTTCACGATCGAAGTCATGCACGGGATCGGCGCAACCGATCTTCAGGTGACGCATCTCTTCCAGCGCAAGATTGCGATCGACGCATTCCTTGGAAGCATGACCGGCGGATTGGCCGCAGCGTTGGTGCTGGCGCTGCTTGCCGGCGGAGCGGCCTTCGTCGGGGAGCTGACCGGTGGGGCGACCCTCGGTATCCGCGATCTCATCATCCTCGCGTTGCTGCCCTTTGCTCTTACGGGTCTTGCAACCTGGGTTGCTCGCGCGGCCGTCCTGCGGGCATTGCGCGAAGCCCTATGATTTCACGCCTGGGTTCGCTCCTGCTGCTGCTCTATGCGCTGGGCTTCGTCTTCTTTGCTTTCACGCTCGGAAAGCCGGCGTCTGCAAATACGCGGCCGACCGACGCCGCAGTGGTCCTGACCGGGGGGAAGGGCCGAATCGAACATGCCATCGACGTGCTTCGGGACCACAAGGCGCAGCGGCTGCTCGTTGCCGGAGTCGATCCCGCGGTCACAAAGCTGGACCTGGCGCGGCGCATGAAGGGAAGCAAAGTCCTGCTGGCTTGCTGCGTCGATCTCGGCAGCGAATCGGTCGACACCCGCTCCAATGCGGAGGAAGCATCCCGCTGGCTCGGCAAACATGATTATCGATCCGTCCGGCTCATCACGAGCGACTGGCATATGCGCCGGGCGAGCTATGAATTCCGCAAAACGCTAGGAAGCCGATACCGGCTCGTGAACGACGCCGTTCGAACCGAGCCGGGTTTCCTCACTCTGTTCGGCGAATACAATAAATATCTCCTTCGTCGCCTGGCGGTCTGGGCCGACCTCTGATGGCTGCGCTGAGATCCCTGGTTTACGCAGCAATCTTCTATCCCGTGACGGTCCTTTGGGTGCTGGCGGGTATCGTTGCGACGTTCGCCGGCCGTCGCGCGACTCTCGCCGTTGTGCTCAGCTGGACCGAGCTTCATCATTGGCTGGCAAAGCATGTGCTCGGGATCACAACGCACGTCGAAGGGACGATCCCGTCCGGCTCCTGCCTCATCGCGGTCAAGCATCAATCGATGTTCGAAACGCTGGAAATGGTGCGAATCTCGCACCTGCCGGTGATCGTGCTGAAGCGAGAGCTCGCCGACATTCCACTCTTCGGCACCCTGACCCGGCGTTATGGCGTCATCCCGGTCGAGCGATCGGCAGGCGCCAAGGCGCTCCGCGCATTGGTCGAGGAAGGGAAGTCGGCTGTGGAGTCCGGGCGTTCGGTGATCATCTATCCCGAAGGCACGAGGGTGCGCGTCGGGGAGAAACCCGCGCTGAGGTCCGGTTTCGCAGCGCTCTATCGGGCGCTCGGCCTTCCGGTGGTTCCGGTCGCCGTCAATAGCGGACGACTCTGGGGCAGAGGATTCGTTCATCACAGCGGAACCGTCACCGTAAAAATCGGGGAGACGATCCCGCCGGGGCTGAAGAGAGACGAGATCGAAGCTCGGGTGCACGCCTCGATCAACGCCTTGGAGCTAGCTTCTTAGCTTCGCTCCGAGCTTCTCCGCGGCAGATACGATCCGGCCGGATATTTCCCCGATCTGATCCTCCGTGAAACTCTTCTCCAGCGGCTGAAGCGTGACCTCGACCGCCAACGAAAGACCATCGGCGGCCTCGAACCTGTCGAACAGCCTAACGCCGGTGATCGCGGCCTTGTCCGTGCCGCGGATCGTGCGAAGGAGATTATCCGCCGCGATGTCGGTGGGGACAATGAAAGCGAAGTCGCGAGTTACGGCCTGAAGCGCGGGTGGTGAATAGGATGCTCGGGCATGGCCCGTCGCGCGCGCAGCCGGAATGGCATCGAGATAGATTTCGGCGGCAACCGATCCGGCGGGTGCGTGGATGGACTTCGCGAGGCTCGGATGAAGCTCGCCGAACGCGGCGACGATGACCTTTGGTCCCAGGCCAAGCTTTGCCGATCGGCCCGGATGCCAGGTGGGGCCAGCGTCAGGAAAAACCTGCAAATTTCCGACTGGCGCGTCGACCGCGTCCAGAATGGCTAGCACTTCGGCCTTTGCGTCAAAGGCATCGAAAGCTTGCGCCTTGCCTGCCTGCCAGCTGCGGTGGTTTCGCTCGCCGGCGAGAAGCAATCCAAGTGTGGGATGCTCGCGATCGCCCAGATATCGGCGCCCGATCTCAAACAATCGAACCGATGATACTCCTCGATCAATGTTGCGCCGCCCTGCGGCAATCAGGCCCGGGAGAAGCGAGGGTCGCATCACCTTCAACTCCTCGCTGATCGGATTTGCGAGCTTCCACTCGCTTCCACCAAAAATGTCCGCTTCCTGTTCGGAAATGAAGCTCCAGGTGACGGCCTCGTCGAGCCCGCGGGCGGCGGCCGTCCTCCGGGCGCGCCGCTCGATTAGTTGAGAACGTGTCGCGGTCGGCTTCGCGACCCCGGGCGCGCGATCGAGCGGCGTTGACGGGACGCGATCGTAACCGACGATGCGCGCGACTTCCTCGACGAGGTCGGCTTCGCCTTCGACGTCGCGCCGCCAGGTGGGGACGGCCACCTTGTTGCCGCTGACCTCGAATCCAAGACTATCGAGGATCGCGCTTTGCCGTTCTTGCGGAACGTCGATCCCGCCAAGCTCTCTGGTGCGTCCGAAGTCGAACTTGATACTGCGTTGCTCGATCGGAGGCTGTCCGGCATGGATGACTGCAGAGGGCTCGCCCCCGCAAATGTCGACGATGAGGCCGGTCAGAATGGCGAGGCCGTCGTCGAGAAAGGCCGGGTCAACGCCGCGCTCGAAGCGGCTGCGCGCATCGCTCGTCAAGCCGAGGGCCTGACCGGTGCGGGCGATCCTTTCCGGCGTGAAGAAAGCGACTTCGAGCATGACGTCGCTTGTTGTCTCGCTGACCCCTGAATCCTCGCCGCCCATGATCCCGCCGATGTCGTGGACCTGCACGTCGTCGGCGATCACCGTCATGAACGGCTGGAGCACATATTCCCTCTCATTGAGCGCGAGCACCTTTTCACCCTCGCGCGCCGGCCTCGCATTCAGGCCGCCGCTGATCTTTGCGATGTCGTAGGCATGCGCTGGCCGCCCATGATCGAGCATCACATAATTGGTGATGTCGACGAGCGCAGAGATCGGTCGCTGTCCTGCGGATTTCAGCCGCTGCTGCATCCAGTCGGGTGAAGGCCCATTCTTCACCCCCTTGATCGCCCGGCCGAAAAAGGCGGGGCAGCCGTCGGGATCTTCAATTCCGATTGGTACGGGGCAGGGGAAGCTTCCCTCGATCTGTGGGACCGCAAGGGGTTTCAAGGTGCCGATGCCGGCCGCGGCCAAGTCGCGCGCAATGCCGCGCACGCCCATGGCATCTTGCCGATTCGGCGTGACGTTTACGTCGAAGACCGGGTCGTCGAGACCGGCATAGGCGGCAAAGACTTGTCCCACCGGCGCGTCCGCGGGCAATTCAATGATACCGGTATGATCGTCGCCAAGCTCGAGTTCACGCGACGAGCACATCATGCCGTGGCTTTCGACTCCGCGAACTGGCCTGACGCCCAGCGTCATGTCGCTGCCAGGGATATAAGCGCCCGGCGGTCCGAACACTCCAATCATGCCCGCGCGGGCGTTGGGCGCGCCGCAAACGACCTGGATCGAGCCCTCGCCGGCATCGACAGTCAGGACCTGGAGCTTGTCCGCCTGAGGATGCTTGTCGGCGGTCAGCACCTTCGCGATCCGGAAAGGCGCCAGCGCCTTACCCGGATTTATGACGTCTTCGACTTCGAGACCGATGGCGGTCAGCTTGTCGGCGATTTCATGGGCTGAAGCATTCGTCTCGAGATGCTCCTTCAGCCACGAAAAGGAGAATTTCATGCGCCCACTCCGCCCGAAAGAGTCGGCACGTCGAGCGCTCGGAAGCCGTAATGCTTCAGCCAGCGGATATCGCCGTCGAAGAAGGCGCGGAGGTCGTCCATCCCATATTTGAGCATTGCCAGGCGATCGATGCCGCAGCCGAATGCGAACCCCTGCCATTCATTGGGGTCGAGCCCGCAATTCGCGATCACGCGCGGGTGGACCATCCCGCTTCCAAGGACTTCCATCCACCCCTCCTGGCCACCAACAACCCGGCGACCTTTTTCGATCGACCAGCCGACGTCGACTTCGGCCGAAGGTTCGGTGAAGGGGAAATACGATGGGCGCATGCGAAGCACGACGTCGTCGCGCTCGAAGAACGCCTTTAGGAAGGTCTCGAGCGTCCATTTCAAATGACCGAGCGTGATTTTCCGGTCGATCACCAGGCCTTCGACCTGGTGGAACATCGGCGTGTGCGTTGCATCGCTGTCGGAGCGATACACTCGGCCAGGGGCAATCACGTAGATCGGCGCGCCGTGCTTCTCCATGGCGCGGATCTGCACGGGAGAAGTATGCGTGCGGAGGACGCGCGGCTCTTCGCCCGACGTGGGTTCCAGATAGAAGGTATCAGCCATCGCCCGCGCGGGATGAAACTCGGGCATGTTGAGTGCGGTGAAATTATACCACTGCGTTTCGATCTCGGGTCCTTCGGCAACCGAAAAGCCAAGGTCGGCAAAGATTTCCGCAAGCTCGTCCATGACCTGGCTGACCGGATGAACCGTTCCCAACGGGCTTTCCTGCGCGGGAAGCGACAGGTCGACCTTCTCGGTCGCGATCCTGCGGTCGAGCTCTGCAGCCTCGAGAGCGGCCTTGCGGTCCGCGATGGCCCCCGTGACGGATTCGCGCAGTGCGTGGATCTTGGGAGCCTCCGCCGCGCGCGCATCCGGGTCCATTGCCCCAAGTGATTTGAGCCTGGCCGTGATTTCGCCCTGTTTGCCCAACAGCGAAACCCGCACGGAATCCAGTTCCTGCAGGTCGTTTGCAGCGGCGATACGGTCGAGCAGAGCGTCGGACATGGTGTTGAGCCTCTAGCAATGCCGCACTGCAAAATGCAAAGTCGGCAGTGCGATGAGTGGATGGCCGGAGCTGAGCATTGAGCAGGATCACGAGAACCTCGCGATCCTGCACCTTGCCGCGCAGATGCTCGGCAAGATCCGCGTCGCCCATGCACCGTGGATGAATCACGGCTGGCATGTGGCCCTGCAGCCCAATGCTCGTGGCTTCTCGACCCTTCCAACCGATGCAGGAGATAGCAGGACATTCACCCTGACCCTCGACCTCTGCCGCCACGCGATTGTGCTTTGGGTCAGCGACGGCTCGCGGGAAGAGGTCCCCCTCAATGCCGGCAGCATCGCCGCGCTGCATCGCCGCCTGATCGCCATGCTCGATGAGCATGGGCTTCCCTCCGATTTCAATGGAACACCGAACGAGATCGAAGGCGCGATCCCATTTGCTGAAGACACGGCTTCACGAGAATACAATCGCGATTCGGCGTCGCGGATTCGCGAGGCCTTCGGGGCCATCGTGCCGGTATTCGGCCGATTTCGCGCCGGTTTCGCAGGGAAGGCGAGCCCGGTGCAGCTGTGGTGGGGTAGTTTCGACCTCGCAGCGAGCCGCTTCTCGGGCCGCAAGGCCCCGCAGCATCCGGGTGGACTGCCGGGCCTCCCCGACCGAATCACGCGCGAGGCTTACAGCCATGAAGTGAGCAGCGCGGGATTCTGGGCGGCGGGTGCGACGGCCGCCGAACCCTTTTTCTACAGCTATTTCTATCCAGAGCCGGACGGATACAGGTCGACCGACGTCGCCCACGGACATTATGACGAGACTTATGGGGAGTTCGTTCTGCCCTATTCGGACGTTCGCGCGTCGGGCGATCCCGCACGGATGCTGATCGAATTCTTTCAGAGCGCTTACGACGCGGGCGCGGATCTTGCCGGGTGGGACCGGGCTGCGCTGGAACGAGAGCCGGTCGCGCCTTAGGTCGGCACGAAAGGATAGGGCGAAATCGACTTCCGGTTTTCCTCGACCGCCAGCATTCGCCCCGCGGGGGGAGTCGCGCGATAGGCGCATTGGAGTCGAGGGCAGATCGCGCAGGCAGGACCGACCGGGGTCGCAGGCGTGTTCAGAAGGTCGAGCCCATCTGCATAGGCAATGCGATTGGCATGTTTGACGTCGCAGCCCAGCCCAATCGCGAGCAGGGCGTCGTCACGAAGATCGAGGCGGATCGGCCTCTCGATGGTCCGGCTGATCGTGAAAAAACGCTCGCCGTCCGGGGTCTCGATCAGCTGTCGGACGGTCTGGCCCGGCGTCTGGAATGCGGTGTGAAGATGCCAGCGGGGACAGGTTCCCCCGAAATGGGAGAAGGGAAAGTTTTCGCCGGCGTACCTCTTCGAGATGTTTCCGGCCGGATCGACCCGCAGCATGAAAAACGGGACACCTTTGGCTCCTGAACGGCTGAGGGTCGTCAGCCTGTGCGCGACCTGTTCGACATTGGCGCCGAACTGAGCGGTCAGACGGTCGATCGCATAGCGGTGCTCCTCGGCCGCGCGAAGGAACTTGCCGTAGGGCATCATGATCGCGCCAGCCGCATAATTGGCGAAGCTCATGTGGAGCAGGCTGCGGCTTCCGGGATCCGGCGGCCCTGCGGCCTCCAACATCCTTGCGATCATCGGCGCGAATTCCAACAGGGCTAGCTGGTAGGCGATGCCGAACGTGCGGTTCTCCGGCCGCAACAAGGATGACAGCATCAAAATCCGGCGCTGCGAATCATAATGCTGGCTGGCGTCTTCGATCACCTCGGGATCAACGACGCGCACTTCCACTCCCCACGCCTCCTTTAGTCGTTGGCGGAGTGGCTCGGATACGGACAGCGGGTGGGCGAGTGCGCCACCCAATGTTTCCGACGCCTCTTCCAGCTCCGGATAATGGTTGCGCTGCGCCTGGATATAATCACGGACCCAGGTCTCGGGAGTGATCAGAACGCGGGGGTCCGCTCCGCCTGTTTCGGTCTCCTCCGGGCGCCGCTGAAGCTCGCGCAGCGCTGTATAGAGACGGGTTATTCCCTCGGTCACCGAAGGCACGTTGTCGGCAAGCTCGACCAGCTCGTACCGGCTGACCCTAAGATCGGCGAGAATTGGGTCGGCGAAGATTTCGGCAAGCTGGGTCGCACCGCCGCCATCGCCTCCCTCGGCGGCAAAGCTCTTGAGATCGACGTCAAAGCCCTCGGCCAGCCGTAGGAGGATTCCGGCGGTCACCGGCCTTTGGTTGCGTTCCAAGTGATTGAGATAGGAGCCGGAAATGCCGAGCTCATCGGCCATCTGGCTCTGGTTGAGCCCCCGCTCGCGGCGCAGCCTTTTCAGCCGCGCTCCGAGAAATAGCTTGCGCTGGAGCGTCATCAGCGATGAAGTTGTCAAGAAATTTACAATAGCACAAGTCTGAATCTGCCACATCCACACTTTTTAATGCGACATTTACCATGTTGCTGGGTTTCTCTCCCTCGACTGACGAAAACAGAGGGACTCTCGTATGGGTGATTTCGGTCTTGTGGTTGCGGCTCCGGAAGGGCGCTTTGTAGGGATTGAACGGCCCTATTCCGTAGAGGACGTGCTCAAGCTTCGCGGCTCGATCCCGATCGAGCATACGCTTGCCCGCCGGGGCGCGTTGAAGCTCTGGGAGCTGCTGAACAAGGAGGAGCCCGTTCGGGCGCTGGGCGCCCTGTCGGGCAACCAGGCGATGCAGATGGTTCGGGCCGGCCTCAACGCCATCTACCTTTCGGGTTGGCAGGTCGCGGCCGACTCGAATGTCGCCGGCGCGATGTATCCGGACCAGTCGCTTTACCCCGCCAATTCAGGCCCCGAGCTTGCCCGCAAGATCAACCGGACGCTTCAGCGCGCCGACCAGATCGAGCATATGGAAGGTGGAGCGAAGCGAGACTGGTTCGCGCCCATTCTCGCGGATGCCGAAGCGGGCTTTGGGGGACCGTTGAACTGCTTCGAGATCATGAAGGCCTATATCGAGGCCGGGGCCGCGGGCGTCCACTTCGAAGATCAACTCGCCTCTGAAAAGAAGTGCGGTCATCTGGGTGGCAAAGTGCTCATCCCGACTCAGGCGGCAATCCGAAATCTCGACGCCGCGCGGCTCGCGGCCGATGTTTGCGGTGTCCCGACGATCATTGTGGCGCGCACCGATGCGGAAAGCGCCAAGCTCATCACCAGCGATGTCGACGAGCGCGACCGCCCTTTCATCACCGGCGAACGGACTGCCGAAGGTTTCTTCAGGCTGAAGGATGATACGGGGCTCGACCATTGCATCGCGCGCGGTCTCGCATTCGCCCCTCACGCCGACCTGCTATGGTTCGAGACAAGCCACCCCAATCTTGAGGAAGCGCGGAGCTTTGCTGAGGGAATCCACGCCCAATTCCCCGGGAAACTGCTCGCGTACAATTGCTCGCCGAGCTTCAACTGGAAGGCCAAGCTCGACCAGAAGACGATCGCCAGCTTCCAGCGCGAGCTTGGGGCGATGGGATACAAGTTCCAGTTCGTCACCCTGGCGGGATTCCACAGCCTCAATCATGCGATGTTTGAGCTGGCTTCCGATTATCGCGATCGTGGCATGGCGGCTTATTCCGAGCTCCAGGAAGCCGAATTCGCCAGCGAGTCGGCAGGTTATACTGCGACGCGTCACCAGCGAGAGGTCGGCACCGGCTATTTCGATGCGATCGCCACCGCCGTTTCGGGCGGACAGTCGTCGACGGTCGCACTCAAGGAATCAACCGAAGCTGCGCAATTCATTTCGCGCGCCGCGGCCGAGTGAAGGAGGGAAAGATGGGACAACGTTACTGGGTAATCGGCGGCCATTATTCCGACTGCCGCTTCAAGGAGATCGAACCGGGCACGGAGATCGTCCACGGGCCTTACAGCGACGAGATCAAGGCCCGGATGGAGTGGCAGCGCCTGACGTTCACGGACCGCCGCGATGCGACGGAACGCTACTCGATCTGCGTGGAGCCCGTGATACAGTGAGCATCGTGCTCGACCGTCCGCGAATCATTGCCGAACCCTCCAGAGTCCCTGGCGCCGACGAGGTCCTGACGGAAGCGGCGCTCGAGTTCCTGGCCGAGCTTCACGAGCGGTTCGATGGCCGCCGACTGGACCTGCTCGAGGCGCGTGAGGAGCGGCAGGATCGGTTCGATGCCGGCGAGCTTCCCGATTTTCCAGCGGACACGCGCGACATTCGCGAGGCAGACTGGACGGTCGGTGCGATCCCTTCCGACCTTCTAGACCGCCGTGTCGAAATCACCGGCCCGACCAATGCCAAGATGCTGATCAACGCGCTCAATAGCGGCGCGAAGGTCTTCATGGCCGACTTCGAGGACGCCACCTCGCCCACGTGGCAAGAGCTGGTCCAGGGGCAGGTCAATCTTCGGAATTACTGGTCGGACCGCCTCCACTACACAGACCCAGAATCCCTCAAGCAATATAAGGTTTCCGACACTCCCGCGGTTTTGATGGTTCGCCCGCGCGGCTGGCACCTTCCTGAGGATCATGTGACGGTGAACGGCGAGGTCGTGGCCGGCGCGTTCTTCGATTTCGCGATCTACTTCTGGAACAACGCACGCGCTGCGCTGACCAAGGGATCGGGGCCCTATTTCTACCTACCCAAGCTCGAAAGCCGGCACGAGGCCGCGCTGTGGAGCGACGTCTTCGCATTCGCCGAGGCGAAGCTTCGGCTCGAGCGCGGGACGATCAAGGCGACGGTGCTGATCGAGACGATACCGGCGGCGTTCGAGATGGATGAGATCCTCTATGCGCTTCGCGAAAATATCGTCGGGCTCAACTGCGGCCGCTGGGATTATATCTTTTCGACAATCAAGCGCCTCGGCCGAAGTCCCGATCGCCTGACTCCCGACCGCTCGATGATGACCATGGATAAGGCGTTCCTGGCGGCCTACTCGCTTCGGCTCGTCGCTACCTGCCACCGACGCGGAGCCTTCGCCATGGGCGGCATGTCGGCTTTCATCCCCGTGAAGGGCGATGAGGCCGCGAACGCGGCCGCGCTCGAGAAAGTCAGGGCAGACAAGTTGCGCGAAGTTGGCAATGGCCATGACGGGACTTGGGTCGCGCATCCGGCGCTCGTGCCGGTTGCGATGCAGGCGTTCGACGCGATGCACGGGCCGAATCAGTTGTCGAAGATGCCGGGGCATATCCCCGGGCGCGATGAAATGCTGGAGCTGCACGAGGGGGCGCGGACGGAGGCCGGTGCGCGGGAGAATATCCGCGTCGGAGTTCAGTATCTGGCTGCCTGGCTCGGCGGCAAAGGCGCTGTTCCGCTATACAATCTGATGGAGGATGCAGCCACGGCGGAGATCTGCCGAACCCAGCTTTGGCAGTGGCTGAAGTACGAAGCGCCGCTTGATGACGGGCGCCGGGTCACGCTGGACCTATTCGAGCAATGGTTCGACGAGGAAGTCGGCCTTCTCGCCGAGGTTCCCGACATCGCCGATGCAGCGCGGTTGATGCACAACATGATCGTCGCCGACGATCTGGTCGAGTTCCTCACCCTGCCGGCGTACGAACTGCTGGATTAGGCCGCCGTTTCCGTAGCCAGACTTCCGGCGGCAATCTCGCGGAATGCATTCTCGAATATCTCGGCCGACTGTCCGCCCGAAATCAAATAGCGGTCGTTGACTATGATCGCAGGCACGGCGTTGATGCCCATTGCCTGCCATGAACGCTCTTCCGACCGAACCTCCTCGGCGTACCGACCGCTTTCCAGGACGTCAAAGGCAGCATTGCGATCGAGACCGGCGTCCTCCGCGGCCTGGGCCAGGACCTCATGGTCGGCCGGGTTGAGACATTGGGTGAAATAAGCGTCGAACAGGGCTAGCTTGAGCTGGCGCTGCCGTCCCTCCAACGCGGCCCAGTGAAGCAGTCGATGCGCATCGAAGGTGTTGTAGACGCGACCATTCTCGGGCGAGAGAGCGATGGTGAAACCGAGTTCCGCGGCGCGATCGCGGATTGCCTTCCGCCTTTCCCTGAACTGTTCCGGTGTCGACCCGTATTTCTGGGCGACATGTTCAACCAGGCTTTGGCCCTCGGCCGGCATGTGGGGGTTGAGTTCGAACGGATGGAAGCGAATGTCCGCTTCAACCTCGCCTCCCAGACGCTGCAACGCGTCTTCGACCCCGCGAAGGCCGATGATGCACCAGGGGCAGGAAACGTCAGAAACGAAGTCGATCTTGAGAGTCTTGGCCATGGCTGACTGGGTCCTGAAGCGTTCGGCCTGATATATGGGGTGTTGGGTCTGCCAAACAAAAAGGGCGCCGCGGATTGTTCCGGGCGCCCCTTCTTTTCGTGGCTCGAAAAGGCTTAAGCGGCCTTCTTCTCCAGCGCACCCTTCGCCTGGGCCATGATGGCGCCGAACGCTTCGGCCTCGTGCATCGCAATGTCCGCGAGCACTTTCCGGTCGAGCGTGATGCCGGCGAGCTTCAGCGCATGAATGAACTGGCCATAAGTCAGTCCTTCGGCGCGGACCGCAGCGTTGATGCGCTGGATCCAGAGCGCGCGGAAGCTCCGCTTCTTCACCTTGCGGTCGCGGTAGGCGTACTGCCCGGCCTTCTCGACCGCCTGGCGGGCGATGCGGATCGTGTTCTTGCGACGGCCGTAATAGCCCTTCGCCTGTTCCAGGATCCGCTTGTGCTTGGCGCGGGTGGTCACACCCCGCTTGACGCGTGCCATGTCAGCTTCTCCTTACTTCAGGCCGTAGGGCGCCCAGGCCTTCACGCGCGCCGTGTCGGCGTCGGCGAGAATGTCTGTGCCGCGGTTCTGGCGGATATATTTGGCGTTATGGCTGATCAGCCGGTGGCGCTTGCCCGCCACGCCATGCTTGATCTTGCCGGTCGCCGTGAGCTTGAAGCGCTTTTTGACGCCGCTCTTGGTCTTCAGCTTGGGCATTTTCGTCTCCTTGTTGTCCACCGCTTACGCGAGGACGACGTTATTCCAACCGCCACGGCATGCCTTTGGCCGGGCCATTGGTTTTTCCAACGATCTGGAAAGCGCGGCGCTATAGAGGCGGCCTCTTCGATTGGCAAGGAGCGAGTCGATGGCCACGATCGAGCGAAATTCCCAGCAGCAGGCCGAGCAGTGCGCGATGCCGGGCGTGACCCCGCACATCAACATCCGCGACCGCCGTGCCGCCGAGGCGATCGAATTCTACAAGAAAGCGTTCGGCGCCGAGGAGCAGTCGCGGCATCCCTCCGATGATGGACGGCTGATGCATGCGCACCTCAACATCAATGGCGGCGCGCTGATGATGCACGACGACTTTCCCGAACATAGCGGTCCTGCGCCTGCGCCCGCCGGAACGGTGCTTCACATTGAAGTCGACGATGCCGACAAATGGTGGAGAAGGGCGCTCGAGGCCGGCGCTGAAGTTAAATTCCCCCTCGGCAACCAGTTCTGGGGAGCGCGTTACGGCCAGCTCTCCGATCCGTTCGGACACACCTGGTCGATCGCCGGGCCGGTTACCGAAGGCTGATCAGCGTCGTCTGATCACCCGATCACCAGGGCAGTTCGGACCCGTCGCGGCGAAGGAACCTGCCGCTGTCCTCGATCGTGAGGCGATCGATCAGTTCGCGCATGTCGCTGACGCTCTCCTCGCTCGTGATTTCGGCACCAGCGCCGCCCATCTGCGTCTTCACCCAGCCGGGGCTGATTGCAACGACCGTCACTCCAAGCTTTCGAGCTTCCAGGGCGAGGCTGTTCCAGGCCATGTTGAGCGCCGCCTTGGACGTCCGATATGGGACCCAGCCGCCGCCATTCTCTTCGATGCTCGCCATGCCGCTGGAAATGGCGATCATCTTGCCGCGGCCAGGCATGCTGGCGAGCAGCGCCTTGCCGAGCTGATATGGAGCAATGGCGTTGACCATCATCATCTGTTGCCAGTCGCGAGCGTCCTTCGCAGAGGAGGTGTTCATCGGGTGACTCGTCCCGGCATTGGCGATGAATAGATCGAGCGGCCCACTAATCTTCGGAGCAAATGCGGCAACGGCGTCGGCGTCGGACTGATCGAGCGCTTCGACCCGCACGCCGAGCTCATGCAGCTCTGGGCTGGTTTCGCGAGCGGTGCCGATGACGGTCCAGCCGGCGTCGGAATACTGTCGCGCGAATTCAAGGCCGATGCCGCGATTCGCACCGGTGACGAGGACAGTGGGCATGGATGCTCAACGCCTCCCGTGCTGTTGGTTCCCTTAATCGAACAGGCTGGAAACCGAGCTTTCGTCGGCGATCCGGCGAACCGCCTCCCCAAGCAGCGGAGCCACGGTCAGCCGGCGGATTCGGCAATCCTTGGGGTCCGGCTCACCGGTCCAGATCGTGTCGGTGACGACGAGCTCGCTGAGCTCGGACTTGGCGACGCGGGCAGCGGCTCCCCCCGAAAGGACGCCATGCGTGCAATAAGCGAATACCTCGACGGCGCCTTGCTGCTTCAGCGCGGCGGCGGCGTTGCAGAGGGTGCCGGCCGAATCGACGATGTCGTCGATCAGCACGCAGGTTTTCCCGTCAACCTCGCCGATGATGTTCATGACCTCAGATTCGCCGGCGCGCTCGCGACGCTTGTCGACGATGGCCAAAGGCGCGTTGTTGAGCCGCTTCGCAAGCCCACGAGCGCGCACCACGCCGCCGACGTCGGGCGACACGACGATCAGCTCGCGGTTGCCGAACCGCGCGTGGATGTCGGTCGCGATCACCGGGGAAGCAAAGAGATTGTCGGTGGGGATGTCGAAGAAACCCTGGATCTGGCCGGCGTGCAGGTCGATCGACAGGACCCGGTTTGCCCCGGCCGTCGTGATGAGATTGGCGACGAGCTTGGCCGAGATCGGCGTTCTCGGTCCGGGCTTCCGGTCCTGCCGCGCGTAGCCGAAATAGGGAAGCACCGCGGTGATCCGCTTGGCCGATGCACGGCGGAGCGCATCGATGCAGATGAGCAGCTCCATGAGGTTGTCGTTGGCCGGATAGCTGGTCGACTGGACGACGAAAACGTCCTCGCCACGAACATTCTCGTTGATCTCGACGAACACCTCTTCATCGGCGAAGCGCCGAACGCTGGCATCGGTGAGCGGCACCTCGAGATAGTCCGAGATCGATCGGGCCAGCGGCAGGTTGCTGTTCCCGGCGAGCAATTTCATGGTTCGCGTATCCCCTACGGCGACTCGGCTTTAGCGAGCTAATCGCGACCCCGTAAAGGTTGCCCGCGCGCCATCCGTCGCTAAATCGCCCTCATGACCGACCGCCTCAAGATCGCATTTGCGCAAATGAACCAGCGCATGGGCGACCTCGATGCCAATGCCTCGGCAATGCTCGACATGCGGCGCCGGGCGGCCGCCGGGGGTGCGGACCTGTTGCTCTGCCCGGAGCTGCAGTTGACGGGCTATCCGCCGGAAGACCTCATGTTGAAGCCGGAGTTCGTCAGGAGGACGATGGAGTGCACCGAAAAGCTCGTCGAGGCGACGGTCGAGCCCGGGCCCGCGATGCTGTTCGGAACGGCGGTCGGCGAAGGAAGCTCGACGTACAATGCGATGGTGCTGGCGAGCGGCGGCAGGGTGCTCGGAAGGACCTTGAAGCGCGAACTTCCCAATTACGGGACATTCGACGAAAAGCGCGTATTCACCTCCGGACCCCTGCCCGAGCCCATTGAATTCAACGGCGTGAAGATCGGCGTTCCGATCTGCGAGGACATATGGGAAGACATTGTCTGCGCTCACCTGGCCGAGGCAGGCGCCGAGATGCTGCTCGTTCCGAACGGCAGTCCCTATGAGCTCGACAAGGATGAGAGGCGCCAGCAGCTGGTCCGAGCTCGAGCGCTCTCGACCGGCCTTGCGATCGCCTACGTCAATCGGGTGGGCGGCCAGGACGAGCTCGCATTCGACGGTTCCTCCTTCGTCGTTCATCCCGACGGCGAATTGGTCGTGCAGATGGCCGATTGGGATGAGGGCCTGCTGATCACGGACTGGGCCAGGACTGCTGATGGCTGGCGTTGCGAAACCCGCTGCGAGCACGCGCTCGATCGATTCCCGGCCGACATCTATCGGGCGATGATGGTTGCGCTCCGAGACTATGTGGAGCGCAACGGCTTTCCGGGCGTCATCCTCGGCCTGTCGGGCGGGATCGACAGTGCTTTGTCGGCGGCAATAGCCGTGGATGCCCTGGGCGCGGACAAGGTCTGGGGCGTGATGCTTCCGTCCAAGTACACGAGTGACGAGAGCCTCGAGGACGCGCGCGAATGCGCTCGTCTGCTTGGCTGCCGCCATGACGTCATCTCGATCGCGCCAGGGGTGGAATGCATCGACCAGATGCTGCCCCAGTTGACCGGTGCTGCCGCGGAAAACGTTCAGGCGCGGCTCCGGATGGTCACGTTGATGGCCCTGTCCAACGCCGAGGGCCAAATGCTCCTCACCACCGGCAACAAGAGCGAGATGAGCGTCGGCTATGCTACGCTCTACGGCGACATGGCCGGCGGTTATTCGGTCCTGAAGGACGCATACAAGACGACGGTCTTCGCGCTGTCTCGATGGCGCAACGAGAACAGGCCTGAGGGTGCTCTCGGACCCGATGGACCGGTAATGCCGGCGTCGGTGATCACGAAGCCGCCAACCGCGGAACTTCGTCCCGGTCAGAAGGACGAGGACAGCCTGCCGCCCTATTCGGTGCTCGATCGGATCCTTGAAGGGCTGGTCGACAAGGAGATGTCGGTGAAGGAAGTCGCAAATTCCACCGGCGAAGATATTGAACTCGTGGCGGATATCGAATCCAAGCTGCTGCGGACGGAATATAAGCGACGACAGGCCCCGCCCGGGGTCAAGATCGGCAGCCGCAATTTCGGTCGGGACCGGCGCTACCCGATAACAAACTTCTTCCACACCGGTCCTGCGAAAGATCGCCGATGAGCGTCGTCACCCGCTTTGCACCTTCACCGACGGGGCGGCTGCACGTCGGCAATATCCGCACTGCGCTCCATAATTTCCTTTTCGCGCGCAAGCATGGCGGCACATTCATCCTGCGCATCGACGACACCGACCGTGAGAGATCGACGGGGGAGTTCGACCGGGCGATCCGCGACGATCTCGCCTGGATGGGCCTCGATCCCGACAGTGTTGTTCGGCAATCCGAACGCTTCGATCTCTACGAGCGTGAATTCCAGCGACTGAAGAATGCCGGCCGCGTTTACGCCTGTTACGAGACTCCCGAGGAGCTCGATGTTCGCCGGAAGGTGCTGCTCGGGCGTGGGCTTCCGCCGGTCTATGAGCGGAAGCCAGCCGACGCGGCCGCGCCCGAAGGACGCGCTCCGCACTGGCGCTTCAGGCTTGATCACGAGGCGCCGATCGTCTGGAATGATCTCATTCGCGGCGAGCAGAGATTCGATCCGAAGCTCTTGTCCGATCCGGTCGTCCGGCGAGAGGATGGGAGCTGGCTCTATCTGCTGCCAAGCGTCATCGACGACGTCGATCTCGGAGTGACCCACGTCGTCCGCGGCGAAGACCATGTCTCGAACAGCGCCGCCCAGATTCAGATGTTCGAGGCACTTGGAAGCAGGCCACCGCAGTTCGCGCATGAGGCGCTTCTGGTGGCAGCGGAAGGCAAATTGTCGAAGCGGCTCGGCTCCTATGGTGCCGAGCACCTGCGTGCCGAGGGCGTCGAACCGTTGGCAATGCTGTCTGTCCTTGCGCGGATCGGGACGTCGCAGCCCGTCGAGCCAGCAACGAGCCTCGGTGAGCTCGCAGAAGGCTTCGACTTTGCGACCTTCGGCCGTGCTCCCGCGCATTTCGACCCGCACGAGGTCGAGCTGGTGAATGCACGCGTTCTTCACAGGCTGGACTTTGCGTCGGTGCGCGACCGACTGCCGGATTCGGTGACCGAGGAAGACTGGCTACTGATCCGTCCGAACCTGGAGCGGCTATCGGATTTCGCCAATTGGTTCGACGTGCTTCACGGCGAGCTCGATCCGCCGGAGCTCGGCCATGACGAGCGACTGCTAATCAAGGACGCAGCTAGTGCGGCAGAGACGTTGGACTGGTCGTCCGAGCCTTGGCGAGAGCTGACCGAGGTCCTCAAGCAGACTTCCGGCAAGAAAGGGCGGGAGCTTTTCCATCCATTGCGGCTCGCGCTGACCGGGCGCGAAAGCGGGCCGGAAATGGCCGGGCTCGTCAGTCGGATGGGCAAGGAGCGTGCCGTCAGGCGCCTGGAAACTGCCGCAAGGCGTTAGCGCCCGGACTGGCGGTTCTCCGCCTCCCTGCTTATCTTGGGGTCATGTCCTGGTTCCCATCGCCGTCGAGCCCGCGCGCAGCGTTTCGCGATCTCGCAGCCTTCATGCGTCAGCGGAGCCGCGAGCAGGTCATCGGTGCCTCGCTTGCGCTGCTAGTGACCGCGATCATCGTCTTCGAGTTCGTCATCGATGCAAAGATGGGCACTGCCCCGCCGCCGCAAATCACCTATGTCGAGCTATACCCGTCGAACCGGACGGATGCTGAGATCATTGCCGACCAGAAGAAGGACATGGCGGAAAAGCAGGCCTTCGAAAAAGAAAAGCAGCGCCAATTCCAGCGGCTCGAGAAAAAGCTAGGGATGTAACGTCCGACCAGCGCTTCATGGAGGAAGCGCTGCGGCTTGGGCGGGAGGCGCTCGGCCGGAGTGCGCCCAATCCGAACGTCGGCTGCGTGATCGTGTCGGCGAACGGTCGGATTGTCGGTCGGGGCGCAACGGCCTCAGGTGGCCGGCCGCACGCGGAAGCAGTCGCGCTCGATCAGGCGGGAAAGCGCGCGCGGGATTCCACGGTCTATGTAACGCTCGAACATTGCGCCCATTCAAGTCAGCGCGGACCCGCATGCACCGATCTTCTCCTTGCCGCGAAGCCTGCGCGGGTCGTCATCGCCCTGAAGGACCCGGACCCGCGGACCTCGGGCAAGGGAATTCGCCGATTGCGGGCTGCGGGCATCGAAGTTGCACTCGGTACTTGCCGTGAGGAAGCGAAGCGATCGCTTGCCGGTTGGTTGACCCGGCTGAAACTCGGCCGCCCGCGAATAACGCTCAAGCTTGCCCTCTCGATCGACGGGAAGATTGCTCTGCCTTCAGGCGAATCGAAGTGGATCACGGGTGAGGATGCCCGGCGGCACGTTCATCTCGAACGAGCCCGCAGCGACATGATTCTCGTGGGCCGGGGCACATTTCTCGCCGACCAGCCGAGACTCGACGTCCGGCTTCCCGGACTGGAGCAATCGTCACCGCGACGGTCGTTGCTCACCCGCGGAGAAGCTGTCGACGGCTGGGAAGTCCTTGGAAATCCGAAGGATGTGTACCGACTTCATGACGTCAACGACCTCCTGGTTGAAGGCGGCTCCGCGACCGCGACGGCGTTCCTCACCGAGGACCTCGTCGATCGAATCCTCATCTATCGCGCGCCGATCATCGTCGGCGAAGGCAAGTCGAGCTTCGGCTATGTCGGCCTGGATGCGATCGCCGACGCGCATGACCGCTGGCGGCTGGTCGAGGAGCAAAGGCTCGGCGTCGACCGGCTCGAAGTTTACGAGCGCTCGGGTCGGGATTAAGCGGCGGCGATGTTCACCGGGATCGTGACCGACGTCGGAAAAGTCCGCAGCGCGGAGCAGCGCGGCGACCTGCGGCTGGTGATCGGCACCAGCTATGACCTTTCCACCGTTGATCTGGGCGCCTCCATTTCCTGCTCTGGCGCATGCCTGACGGTCGTCGACAAGGGGGATGACTGGTTCGCGGTCGACGTGTCGTCGGAGACGATTTCGAAAACCGCCGCCGACCATTGGAGCGAAGGCTCGAGACTGAACCTGGAACGCGCACTTCGGCTCGGCGATGAGCTGGGCGGCCATATTGTCACCGGTCACGTCGATGCGGTGGCCAATGTCGTCGGCACCTGCGCCGAGGGGGATTCGACGCGGGTCGGACTCAGCATCCCGAGCGAGCTCGGGCCGATGGTAGCGCCCAAGGGATCGATCACCCTCGACGGCGTTTCGCTGACCGTCAACGACGTCCGTGCCGCCGAAGACGGAAGCACCCATTTTTCGGTCAATATCATCCCCCATACGGCGCAACACACGACCCTCGGCGAACTCCGGAAGGACAAACAACTCAATGTCGAGATTGATGTGCTTGCGCGTTATCTCAACCGGATGCTGAGCGCTCGATCACAGTAGGAACATCGTTGTTCCTACTTTCTATCACATTGTGATGTGATATAGAGAAGGTATGAGCACGACCTTGATCGAACGCCTCAACGCCATCATCGAGACCGGAGAAATCAGCCGATCCGGGCTCGCGCGCGCTGCGGGCCTTCATCCCAACAGCCTCCGCAAACTCGGCACTCCAGACTGGAATCCGACCGCCGACACGCTGGGCCGCCTCGAAAAACTGATCCAGTGCGGACGCAGCGACCTGCTGGTCGGCCCCGAAGAGATCATCAATGAAGCGCGCAACGGCCGGATGTTCATCCTCGTTGACGATGAAGACCGGGAGAATGAGGGCGATCTCATCATCCCTGCGCAGATGGCCACTCCAGAGGCCGTCAACTTCATGGCTCGTCATGGCCGCGGACTCATTTGCCTGGCGCTGACGAAGGAGCGCGGCGACCAGCTCGGACTCGAGCCGATGACCCGAACCAATCGCAGCCGCAACGAGACCGCGTTCACGGTGTCGATCGAAGCACGCGAGGGAATCACCACTGGAATCAGCGCGGCCGACAGGGCACGGACCATCGCGGTCGCCATAGATGCGACTTATGGCCCCGAGGCGATCGTGTCGCCCGGTCATGTCTTCCCGCTGATCGCCCGGCCCGGAGGAGTCCTGGTTCGAGCCGGCCACACGGAAGCGGCGGTCGACGTCTCGCGCCTCGCGGGTCTCAACCCGAGTGGAGTCATTTGCGAGATCATGCGCGAGGACGGGACGATGGCCCGTCTCGATGATCTGATGGACTTTGCGCGTGTGCATGGCCTCAAGATCGGCACGATCCGCGATCTCATCGCCTATCGACTAAAGAAAGATCATCTGGTCCAGAAGGTCGCGACCGCGCCGTTCACCGCCAGTAGCGGCGTTCAATGGCAGGCGCAGGTGTTCCGGGACAAGTCGAACGGCGAAGAGCAGCTGGTGCTCGTTCATGGCGCACTCGACACGACCAGTCCCGTGATGGTCCGGATGCACAGCCTCGATCTCTTCGCCGATGTCATCGGCGAATCATGCGCGCGATCTGGCGTGCTCCAGGGTGCCATGCGCATGATCGAGCAGCAGGGCTCGGGCGTGGTGGTGGCGCTGCACGCAGCAGCTCCGGGATCACTATCTCGTTCGATCGATGTTCGCGCGGGCAAGCCGGTCGAAGGCGGCGATGCGGTCCGGGGCTACGGAACCGGGGCGCAGATCCTGGCAGCGCTCGGCATTCACGACATGATCCTGCTGTCGAACACGCACCACGCGCCAGTCGGCCTTTCGGGCTACGGCCTCGCGATCGTCGAAGAACGACCGATCAAGGTCGAGAAGTAAAGGAATGTCGACCATCCTTTTGGTCGAGGCGCGCTTCTATCCGCACCTCAACGACATGCTGCTGCGGGGCGCTCGCCAGGCAATCGAAGCGGCGGGCCACAAGCATGAGACAATGACGGTACCCGGCGCATTGGAAATACCGGGAGCCATTGCCTTGGCAGCGCGCAGCGGCCGCTTTTGTGCATTCGTCGCGCTCGGAATCGTGATCCGGGGCGAAACCTACCACTTCGAGGTGGTCTCGAACGAAAGCGCGCGCGGGATCATGGACCTGACCCTGCAGGGCTATGCAGTCGGCAACGGCGTCCTCACGGTCGAGAACGAGGAGCAGGCACTCGTCCGCTGCGATCCTGACCAGCTCGACAAGGGCGGCGGTGCTGCTCGGGCCGCACTCGCGCTGTTCGACCTCCGTGAAGTGTACGCGCCCTAGGCCGCGGCCACGAGCTCCTTGAGGCTCGGATAATCCACATAGCCTTCGGCGCCGCCCGAATAATAAGTCGAAGCGTCGCCGTCGTTCAGTGGTGCGCCGAGCGCGATCCGGGCAACCAGATCCGGGTTGGCGATGAAGAGCCGGCCGATGCTGACTCCGTCTGCATCTCCAAGCGCGACGCGGGTGCGTGCGTCGATCCAGTCATAATCGCTGTTGATGATGATCTTGCCGGAATAAAGCCGACGCATCGCCGGGCTGACCGGCGCCGTCGGGATCGCGCCCGAGGCAGTCGGCTGCCGCGGCTCCCTGAGCTCGATCCACGGCACCTTCAGCTCTTCAAGTCGGCGGGCGACAGCCTCGAACAACGCGGCTGGATCGCCATCCTCGACGCCCTGGACATAGACATTGGGAGAAAAGCGTATCCCGACCTTGTCCATGCCGATTTCGGAGCCGACCGCTTCCAGCACGCGGGTCATGAAGCGCAGGCGATTGTCGATCGAGCCGCCAAAATCGTCGTTCCGGAAGTTGGCGCCATCGCGAAGGAATTGGTCGACCAGATAGCCGTTTGCGCCGTGAACTTGAACTCCGTCGAAGCCTGCGAGCATCGCGTTTCGGGCGGCTTTTGAATAATCGTCGACGATCCGATCGATGTCATGTTGCGTCGCCGCCCGAGGCTCGACGTAGGGCTTTTTGCCCTCATGGGTATGGGCATAATCGGGCGCCGTGACGGCGGAAGAGGAGACTGGCTCCATTCCGCTCACGGCGGGGTGGACGAGTCTTCCCATATGCCAAAGCTGGGCAACGATCCGGCCACCATTGTGGTGGACTGCGCCGGTCACCGACTTCCATCCCTCGACCTGCGCCTCGTTCCACAACCCCGGCGCGCCAGGCCAGCCGAGGCCCTCGCGGCTGATGCCCGTTGCTTCGGAAATGATGAGGCCCGCGCTTGCCCGCTGCGAATAATAAGCGGCCATCAGATCATTGGGCATGGCCTCGCGTCCGGCCCGCGCACGGGTGAGGGGCGCCATCACGATCCGATTGGGAAGCTCGAGCGAGCCCAAGGACAAAGAATCGAATAGACCAGACATGCAAATCATTCCTCGCCAAGTCCCCATGCCAGCGAGGCAGATAGTTTCAACGGGACGCGCTTCAACCGCGCTTTTCTCGGGAAGGCCATAAGGAGGCCTTATCAGCGAGACCGCCGGTTTCGGCTTTCAAGGGCCATTGCAACTCCGTAATCGCTGACAACATGGGCCGTTCAGCCGACCGCCACCCGCTCGCATTTCCGGCAGTGCTTGCCGGCAGCACCGCGCTCGCTTTCGGTCCGTGGCTCGTGAGGCTGTCGGGCGTGGGTGCGGTCGCGGCCGGCTTCTGGCGGCTCGCGCTCGCCCTTCCCTTCCTGTTCGCCATCGCGGCCCTTACGCGTCAGCCGGTGCACTGGCCCGGGCGAAGGCTTGCGTTGATCGTCGCGGCTGCCGGCTTCTTCTTCGCTGCCGATCTTGCCGCCTGGCACGTCGGAATCCACATGACCAAGCTCGGCAATGCGACGTTGTTCGGCAACGTCTCGAGCTTCGCATTTGCGGCCTGGGGCTTGTGGCTGGCCCGCAGCCTGCCCTCGCGCACCCAGGGCTTTGCGCTGGGCCTCGCTGCCGTTGGCGCCGCCCTGCTGATGGGAAGCAGCTTCGAGCTTAGTCCGCTTCATTTCACCGGCGACTTGCTCGCGCTCTTCGCGGGCCTCCTCTACACCGGCTATCTAATCGCGGTTCAGCACGGCCGTGGGTCGTTGAAGCCCATGCCGCTCCTGTTTCTCTCGAGCGCGTTCGGCGCTGCGATGCTGCTGCCGCTGTCGCTCGCGTTTGGAGAGCGAGTGATCCCAGCCGACTGGACCTATGTCTTCCTGCTTGCGCTCGGCAGCCAGGTGATTGGTCAGGGACTGCTCGTCTATGGCATCCGCCACGTCCCGCCGATGATCGTGGGCCTGACCTTGCTCACCCAGCCTGCCATATCGGCTTTCGTCGGGTGGGCGGCCTATGGCGAGACCCTGTCGGCGGTCGACTGGTTCGGTGCTCTTGCGGTCGCGACGGCGCTGGTGCTCGTGAGGCTGCCCGAGCGGGGCTTGCGTGAGGTCGCCGTTCAGCCCAGTTGAGCGCCATGGAAAATCCGAGTCCGCTGGAGCAACTCCGCCGCCGGCTGGCGCTGGCCGTCGGCGAGAATGCGGTGTTTGACGGCTGGACCCGGAAAGCCGTCGATTCCGCCGCGGGCCAGCTTGGGATTGATCCGGTCCAGGCGCGGCTCGCCATGCCGAAGAGCCAGGCTGGCATGATCGAGGTCTACATCGCGGAAGTGGACCGGGCGCTAGCGAACTATTTCACGCCGGAGCGGCTCAAGGGCCTCAAGATCCGCGAAATGATCCGTGCGCTCATCTGGCGCCGCATCGAGATAATGGCACCGGCGCGTGAGGCGGTCAGGCGCGCGCTCGCAATCCTGGCGATGCCTCAGAACGTCCCACTGGCGCTGCGAACCGGGTGGCAAACGGCGGATCTCATGTGGCGGCTTGCCGGCGACACCAGCACCGACTTCAATCATTATACGAAGCGCATGACCTTAGGCGCGGTCTACGGATCGACCCTGCTCGCCTGGCTCGACGACGACAGCGAGGGCTGGCTCGACACGGCCGGATTCCTTGATCGCCGCATTGACGACGTCATGCGATTCGAGAAGTTCAAGGCCGAGTGGCGGGGCGCGACCGAGAGACCGAGCCTGTCCCGTTTCATTGGACGGCTGCGTTATCCGCCTCGCTAGCAGAGCCGCTTCACAGCCGACGTCGTAAATGATAATCAGTCGCAACAATGAATGCGCCGTTCCAACCCGAGCCCACCAGGCTTGACCTTTTGAAGGTCGGAACCCGGGCGCGCGTTGCCTCGGTGGACTGGACGGCCCTCGATGAGGGGGAGGCCTGCCGGCTGCGTCATTTCGGCTTCGATGAGGGAGTGATCGTCGAGCCGCTGCATCTCGGGCCCTTCGGCCGGGACCCGATTGCGATCCGCGTCGGTCGGATGACGGTTGCAATCCGGCGCAGGCATGCCGGCGCGATCTCAGTTCAGCCCATCCGGTGACCCCCCTTCCGCTTGTGGCCGTCGCCGGCAGCCCGAATGCCGGCAAAAGCGCACTGTTCAATGCGCTCACAGGAGCGCGCCAGAAGGTCGGCAATTATCCGGGAGTGACTGTCGAGCGGCATTCCGGTCGCCTCACGCTCGCTGACGGACGGCCGGTCGAGCTCGTCGACCTTCCCGGCGCCTATAGCCTGGAGCCCGCGAGCCCCGACGAAGCAGTGACCCGCGATGTTCTCTTGGGAAGGCAGAAAGGGGAACGGCGGCCCGACGCGCTGGTCGTCGTCCTCGACGCCTCGAACCTGGACAACCACCTTCGCTTCTGCCTCCAGCTGATCGAGCTTGGGCTGCCGACAATCGTCGCCCTGAACATGGTAGACCTTGCGAAGCGGGACGGGCTCGAGCTCGACCCGAAAGCGGTGGAGCGAGAGCTGGGCGTCCCGGTCGTCGAGACCGTGGCCGTCCGTCGCCGCGGAATCGTCGAGCTGCAGGCGGCGGTCGACGACATGCTGTCCGCGCCGTTCTGCGGCGTGCATAAGCATGTGAAAAGCGACATCGTCCATCTCCAGCGACGTGCTCGCGAGGTGGCCACCGCTGCAGTCGTAAGCGAAACGCCAGTCCGTCGCTGGACCCACCGGCTCGATTCGGTCCTGCTTCACCCCATCGCCGGTCCGTTGATCCTTGCTGCCATCATGTTCGTCATGTTCCAGGCGGTGTTCGCCTGGAGCCAGGTTCCAGTGGATTGGATCGCATCGGGGGTGGCCTGGCTTTCGGAGGCAGCCACGCAGGCGCTTCCTCCGGGACTCTTGCGATCCATGGTCGTCGACGGCGCAATTGCCGGCGTCGGGGCAGTTATCACTTTCCTTCCGCAGATCCTGATCCTGTTTTTCTTCATCCTGCTGCTCGAAGGCACGGGCTACATGGTGCGGGCGGCTTTCCTGATGGATCGCCTTATGCATGGCGTCGGCCTCTCCGGTCGTGCCTTCATCCCGCTGCTGTCGAGCTTTGCCTGCGCCGTTCCGGGGATCATGGCGACGCGCACGATTGACGATCCGAAGGACCGGCTCACGACGATCCTCGTCGCTCCGCTGATGACCTGCTCGGCTCGGCTTCCCGTGTACACGTTGATTATCGCCGCTTTCATTCCAAACACACGGCTTGCCTGGGGCGTTGGCCTTCAGGGCGTCGTCATGTTCGGACTTTACGTGACCGGAATCTGCGGGGCCTTGCTCGTGGCATTCGTGCTTCGCCGCGGCGTCCTCAAGGGGGGCGGCGGCGGGTTCATGATGGAGCTTCCCAAGTACCAGTGGCCGCTGCTCAAGGACGTCACGATCGGGATTCTGACGCGCGCCCAGATTTTCCTGAAGCGCGCCGGGACCATCATCCTCGGGACGACCATCATTCTGTGGGCGCTTGCCAGCATCCCGCAGGCGGCTTCCGGCCAGAAGCAAAGCGACGTCTCGATCGCAGGCAAGATCGGACGAGGTATCGAGACGGTCGTCCGGCCGATCGGATTCAATCAGGACATTAGCATGGCGCTTCTCCCGGCAATGGCGGCGCGCGAAGTCGCCGTCAGCGCAATCGCCACGGTCTATTCGATCGATTCGTCAGACGAGCAGGCGGGCGCGATGAAGCTCGAGAACAGGCTCCAGCATCGCTGGTCACTCGCTACTGCGCTGGCATTCCTTGCCTGGTTCGTGTTCGCACCGCAGTGCATTTCGACCATCGCCGTCACCCGTCGCGAAACCAACGGGTGGAAATGGCCGCTGTTCATGGTGAGCTATTTATTCGTGCTGGCTTATGCCGCCGCGGGCCTCACCTACTGGACGGCGGTGTCGCTGGGTCTATAGCTGTCCTCAAGCAGAGGAGAGTTGAAATGGCGGGCGTGAACAAGGTGATCCTGGTCGGAAATCTCGGCGCGGACCCGGAGGCTCGTTCGCTCAACAATGGCGGCGAAGTGGTCAACATGCGCATTGCCACGTCGGAACAGTGGAAGGATCGTGACGGCAACCGCCAGGAACGGACCGAATGGCACAACGTCGTGATCTTCAACGAGAATCTTGGACGAGTCGCGAAGAGCTATCTCCGCAAGGGATCAAAGGTCTACGTCGAGGGCCAGATACAGACCCGCAAGTGGACCGACCAGTCGGGCAACGACCGCTACACGACGGAAATTGTCCTTCAGAAATTCCGAGGTGAGCTCCAGCTGCTCGACAGCCGCGAGGGCGGCGGCGGAGCTCGCGGGGCCTTCAACGAGGATTTCGGTGGCGACGATTTCGGTGGCGGCGCTCCTCAGCGAGCCCAGTCGCGCCCGCAACCTGCTGCGTTCGACACCGACCTGGACGACGACGTTCCCTTCTAGGCTTCGTCCGCTTTCCTGAGCTTGGCGAGCACGGCAAACGGACTCACCTGCTCTTCAGTCAGTACGCCGGCTTCCTTCAGCGCCGCATCGGCTCCAGCGCTTCGCGGATATGGATTGAGGCTGAGCACAAGCGTGTCTGCAATTGCGCTCCCCAGATCGATCGTTCCCCCGTCATGGAAAACGACGTCGCAATCTGATTCGTCGAGCTCGATCTCTTCGTCCGGTCCGCCACTGCGCGGCTCCGGCACGAAGATCACCGAGAATGGCTCGTCGACATGGGCGGCCACCGGATCGCCGGTGATCACGCAGCCTTGCGAGAGCGCGGCCACCAGGCGCCCCTCGACACGAACGATCTCGCCCGCCCGGCCGAGCGTCACGTGCGCTTCGAGCCGATCGAGCGAAACGAGGCCAAGCCGCTTGGCAACGGAGCTCAACTCATCATCGTCGGCGACGAGATCGAGCCGGTCGCCGTCGCGAATCTGGTCGAGGCGGAGACGGTGGGCGAACCGCTCGCTCATTCGATCTTTCCCTCTTCGAGTTTGCGAACCGGGGTTGCCGCGATTCGCTCGCTCAAATGCTTCAAGGCAGCGGCATTATGTCGGAGAGCGTCGGTCGACGCGTCGGCATGATTGAGACTTTCGCGACTGGACTTTAGCCAATCCGTCTGCTCTGCGCAGGCAGAACGCCAGAGCTCGGTCCGCCGGGCCAGCATCGCGACCAGTTTGCGGACCGTCTTGCCCAGGGTCGGGTCGCCGAGGCCTAACTCGCGATGCTCGCTTTCCATCACTTCAATGAAGCGCTCGGTCAGCGCCACCGACACGCGATCGCCCTCTTCGCCATCACGTTCGAGGCGGACCAGCACCAAAGCCACGACGCTGGCGAGCACCGCGAATCGGCCATCGATCGTGTCGGGCACGGCACCCTTGGTGTACCAGCTCGTCCTTCGGGCCTCGCCCGTCAGGGCTTCGAACAGCGCGGCGCCCCTTACCGGATCGGCCGTTAATCCCCGGAACAGGAAACCCAGCATAGCGTCCTTTGCAGCCTCAATGTCTCTTGGCCGGAGCATTAGCTTGCGTCGCTCCCGGCCTCCCGCATATTGAGGCGCGCGAGGCCCCAGACAAGGCGGCAGCAATATTGGTTTACCGGCGCGCCCTGGCGCGCTTTCAAAAAGGTTGTGGCGAATGAGGCTTGGCGGTTTGAAGATTGCGACCATTGCGGCGGCGGTGCTGCTCGCGGGTTGTGCGCAGTTTCGGTCGCACAAGGGGGTCGTCATCGATCCGCAGCTCGCAGCCGGCGTCCAGCCTGGCGTCGACAACAAGGATTCGGTCGAGAAGGCACTAGGACGCCCGAGCTTCGTCGGACAATTCACGCCCAACGACTGGTATTATGTCTCCCGCGACGTGAACCAAGTGGCCTTCCGCAACCCGCGCGTCTCCAAGCAGGACGTCGTCATCGTCCGCTTCGACCAGAAGGGCAACGTTTCCTCGGTCAGTCACACCGGCAAGGAGCTGGTGATGAACGTCGAGCCGACGGGCAAGAAGACCCCGACCCTGGGGCGCAAGCGCAGCTTCTTCGAGGAGCTGTTTGGCAATATCGGCACCGTTGGCGCGCCGGGCCTTCCCGGCGGTTCAGGCCCCAACCAGTAGCGGCCGCCCCCCGGCGCTTCCGCGCTGCGGTCGTTTCGCCTAACAGTCGATCATGACCGCGACGCCCGCCGGCATGACCTATGCCGACTATCTGAAGCTCGACCAGCTCCTGTCGGCGCAGCAGCCGCTGTCCGACCTCCACGACGAGATGCTGTTCATCGTCATCCACCAGACCAAAGAGCTGTGGATGAAGGAGCTGCTACACGAGCTGCGCCTCGCAATCTCGCTCGTCGAAGAGGACCGCTTCGCCCAAGCTTACAAGGCGATGGCGCGGATCAGCCGCATTCAGGCGGTGATGACCCTTTCCTGGGACGTGCTTTCGACGCTGACTCCGGTAGATTATCTGAAATTCCGGGACGTGCTTGGCACCTCCTCCGGCTTCCAGTCCGAGCAGTTCCGCGAAATCGAGTTCCGCCTGGGTCTCAAGGAGCCCAGCTTCGTCAACCACTATGACGAGGGAAGCCCGGAGAGAGCCGCGCTTGAGGCCGCGCTGAATGAGCCGAGCCTCCGCGAGGCGGCGCATGCAGCGCTCGAACGCGCCGGCTTCGATCTCGGCGATAGGTCGGCCGAGGCTATCGCGAAGGCCTGGCTCCAGGTCTATCGCGATGCCGAGAAATGGTTCGACCTCTACGAGCTGGCGGAGAAGCTCGTAGACATCGACGATGCACTGGCGGCCTGGCGGCACAAGCATGTGCTCACGGTCGAACGGATCATCGGCAACAGGCAGGGCACGGGCGGTTCGGCTGGCGCCCCTTATTTGCGCGGCACACTGCAGAAGCGTGTGTTCCCGGAGCTTTGGGCACTGAGGACCGATCTTTGAGTTTCAAGCCGTTGTTCGGCCGGAGCATCGGCGCCGATCCCGAGCGGCTGCACTTCGCGGCACACAGCCATCATCTTTGGCCCGACGCCAGCTTCGAGGGCCATTGCCAGGCATGGAACGACGCGGCCCTGCTTGCGGACCGAAAGTGGGACAAGGTGATGGACGAGGTCTGGCCGGCCGCGCAGGCGGAGGTCGCGGCCGAGCTCGGAACCGGGCTATCCGAGGCAATCGTCTTCGCCCCGAACACCCATGACTTGCTTTTGCGATTGTTTGCCGCTGCGTCGGAAAGCTGTCCGATCCGGGTACTTACCAGCGATGGAGAATTCCACAGCGCGCGACGCCAGTTCGCACGGTGGGAGGAAAGCGGCGCCGCGCAATTCGAGCGTATTCCCACCGAACCGTTCGATACATTTCCGGACCGATTCCTGGCCGCCGCGAAGTCGGGCGATCACGACTTCATTTTCGTCAGCCATGTCATGTTCGGCAGCGGTCGGCTATTTGACGAAGTCGATGAGCTGGCGGCACTTGGCCAGCCAGATGGGCCGTGGGTCGTGATCGACGGTTATCACGCCTTCATGGCCATCGAGCGACCGCTCGGTGAAGTGGCCGCTCAGACTGCATTCTACATCGGCGGCGGATACAAATATGCGATGTCCGGCGAGGGCTGCGCCTTCATGCACGCGCCGTCCGGTTTCGGAGACCGGCCGCAGATCACCGGATGGTTCGCCGAGTTCGAAGATCTGACCCTGCCGCCCGGAAGCGTCGGCTATGCGAAGGACGCAACACGTTTCCTTGGAGCCACCTTTGACCCGTCTGCGCTTTACCGGTTCACGGCCGTCCGGCGGATGCTTGCCGAAAACGGTCTGACGACCGAGCGCACTTCCGCTCACTGCACGAAACTGCAGAACCAGCTTCTTGACGAAATTTCCGGAACTTCGATCGGCGATGCCGAATTGCTCAATCCGCTTGCTGGTAGGCCCCACGCGCGGTTTCTTGCCTTCCGTAGCCCGAACGCACAGCGCTGGTATGCAGAGCTGAAGGACCGAAACTGCATTACCGACGTTCGCGGCGAAGTGCTGAGGATCGGGTTCGGCATTTATCAGGACGAGGACGACGTCGATCGTCTGATCCATCTTTTAGGGGAACTGGGGTGAGCGGAGACGCGGCAGCGCGAAACAGCCGTAACTGGATGATGGCACTGCTGGTCATCGCATACACATTGAACTTCATCGACCGGCAGATAGCGGGGATTCTTGCTGAACCCATCAAGCACGATTTGGGTCTTTCGGACCAGCAGCTCGGCTGGCTTGGAGGGACGGCTTTCGCCCTGTTCTACACTGTTCTTGCGATTCCGATTGCACGGCTCGCGGATCGGAGGGATCGAAGCGTCATCCTGACGGTCGGTCTTGCTCTTTGGAGCCTGGCGACTGCTGTTTGCGGCCTCGCCCAGAACTTTGTGCAGCTGTTTCTCGCGCGCATGTCGGTTGGGATCGGCGAGGCGGCCGGCGTGGCTCCCGCTTATTCCCTGCTTGCAGATCTCTTCCCGGCAGAGAAGCGTGCGCGCGGAATGGCGCTGTTTTCGCTCGGCATTCCGCTTGGAAGCGCGCTTGGGGTCGTTTTTGGCGGGTTGATTGCCGCAAAGGTCGATTGGCGCATGGCCTTCATCGTGCTGGGCGTCATAGGCCTGCTCTTCGCACCCATTTATAAGAAGGGCCTGCACGACCCCGGTCACGCGCAGTCCGAAGCGGCCGCCTCGGTGTTAGAGGTTTTCGCCGTTATTGCGCGCAAGCCCACTTTTTGGCTCATGAGCTTTGCCGCCGGCATTGGATCTCTTGTTTCCTATGGCCTAGCGTTCTGGATCCCGTCTTTCCTGGCACGCAGCTTCCATCTCGAGCTCGTTGACCGCTCTTTGATTTACGGTGCGACCGTGCTGGTTGGCGGCGTCGCGGGTGTCTGGCTTGGAGGCGCCGTCGGAGACCGGTTACGCTCCAGAAGGCCGTCGGCCTATGCGATCCTTCCAACCATCACCTATGCGCTGTGCCTTCCGACCTTCCTGCTGGCCTTTTCGAGCCAGTCGATTGTCCTCACGACCCTGCTCTTCTTGGTTCCCACGGCCCTGAGCCTCGCGTGGTTAGGGCCAGTGATTGGTGCGATCACGGGCCTCGTGCCGCCGCACATGCGGGCGACCGCTTCGGCTATGTTCCTGTTCATCAACAATTTGATCGGGCTAGGCCTCGGCACCCTCGTCATCGGTTCGATTTCGGACGCATTGACTGCTCGTTTCGCCGAGGAGGCCCTTCGGTATTCAGCGATGGCGACGACTTTCCTCTACATCCTGGCGGCCCTCTTAATGGGCCTTGCCGCGCTTCGCCTCTCAAAGGATTTGCACGCTTAACTTCCTGAATAACATCGACATTCTAGGTTCAGCCTATTGCGGTAAAGCGCCGGTTCCACTCGTTTAGGTGTTGGAACGGTGCAGCGAGCGGACCGTTTTCCCGTTCGAAAGGAGTTTTTGCGATGTTGACCAGGGTATTTCTCGCAGCCGGCGCAGCCGTGCTCGCGATCGCAGCCCCGGCCTACGCGGACAAGGGCGGTCATGGCGGTGGCGGAGGCCACGGCAATGGCGGCGGAGGTCCACCAGCCGCAGCTGGTGGCGGAGGACATGGCAATGGCGGAGATGGCGGTCACGGCGGCGGCCAGCCCCAGGGCTCCTTCGGTGGCGGCGGCGGTGGCGGCCATGGCCACGGCGGCGGCCAGCCCCAGGCCTTCTTCGGTGGCGGCGGCGGCGGTCACGGCCATGGCGGCGGCCAGCCCGAGGCCTTCTTCGGAGGCGGCGGCGGCGGTCACGGCCATGGCCAAGGGGGTGGCGCGGCTCCGCAGATGCGGGCGGAGCGCCAGCAGGGCCACGGCTTCCAGCGCGTGCAGTCGCGCGGCTTCGAACGTCAGCAGGCGCAAAACGTCGAACGACAGCAGGGTCGCGGCTTCGAACGCCAGCAGGCGCGCATCGCAGAGCGTCAGGGCCGGGGTTTGGAACGGCAGCAAGCACGCAACTTCGAGCGTCAGCAAAATCATGGATTTGAGCGTCAGCAGGCGCGTAATTTCGAACGCCAGAACGTTCGTGGCTTTGAGCGTCAGCAGGCGCGCAATTTCAATCGCGACGCTCGTGGGATCGAGCGTAGCCAGGCATTCGTGAATGGCTTCGCCGGCGAGCGCGCGACCGGCAAGACCGCGCGGTTCGCCAATCGCGAAGCCGTCCAGAACTGGAATTCCGCGAGTTACCGGACCTTAGCCTACGCCGACAACATTCAGGTTCTTCCTGTGCCCCAGGTCGAGCAGTTCGTCGGAGTTCCAGTAGCACAGGTCGCGAACTTCGCCGCGCTTAGCCCGCTTCCGGCTACGATCCAGTAC
>Ga0207683_10000540_pt1 | contig 35011 bp, 43 predicted proteins | sample KBSM73metaG_FD_184333 | JGI IMG/M metagenome (GOLD analysis project Ga0207683, IMG submission 184333) | Miscanthus rhizosphere microbial communities from Kellogg Biological Station, Michigan, USA - KBS M7-3 metaG (SPAdes) (version 2) | ecosystem: Host-associated > Plants > Roots > Rhizosphere >... | reverse complement strand
GGGAAGATCATGCAGCAAGGTGGCAAGACAATAGACCCTAAACTCGCCAGGCGCATGCTCATTGAGAAGCTCGCGATCCTGACATATGAGGAGACAGATGATGGGAGCGGACCTCCGCCGGATATTGGTAGTTGACGTCGAAGCGACGTGCTGGGAAACCCGCGAAGAACAGGGTGATCGACCGAACGAGATCATCGAGATTGGTGCATGCGAACTAAACATGCAGACCGGCGCCATCGAGAATCGGGTGTCTATCGCCGTCGCCCCGAAGTTCACAGAGGTATCGCCATTCTGTACGAAGCTGACAGGCTGGACGCCTGAGGTGATCAAGGCTGAGGGCCTCACCATCGAGGAAGCTCTCGCCGCATTCGCCGATAACTACAAGCCGACCAAGGAAACCGTTTGGGGTTCGTTCGGCGAGTACGATCGTTGGAAGCTGTCGTCAGCCCATCCGGCCGGTGTCGGCAAACTGTACGGCATCACCTACGCCCACAACCCGTTCGAGCTGATGCGGTCACACATCAACATCAAGACCCTCATGGGTCTTCGATTCAAGCTGAAGAAGGAGATGGGTCTCGAGCGTGCGCTTACCTACCTCAAGGAAACCTTCGACGGCCGGCCCCACAACGGTGGTGACGATGCCCACAACATTGCCAAGGTTCTTCGCAAGGTGATGGCATGAAGCTCGAGCGGACGGTCTACCTGATTCAGGAAAGACATTCCGGTCTGTGGTGCGATTCGTCTCGGCATCTGTCTTTCGACAGCTTCGACAAGGCACAGATCTATACCAATGGGACGAATGCCGCCAGGTTCGCCAAGGACATGCGAGAGCAGTATCTGCGGAGACCGCGAATTTTCCTGGAATGTCAAGCCGTCGAAAACCAACCTTTCGAGATCACCGTGAAACCGTTCAAGTTGTCTGAGTTGATGTGAGGACAGACCGGCCTGAAGCTTTTGGCAGGCATTTCAAAATCCGACATGAGGATGGTCGGTGGCTCATGGTGCCTAATCGCCGGACCGGCAAGGTCTGTGAGCGGCATTTGAAACCGATCTGGTGCGACGAGATCGCCTATGCATCATGCTATGCGTCGAGTGACGCCTTTCGAATCATTCGTCAGATGAGAGCAGACGGTTACTCCGTCGCTGTGACGGGATATTCCGGATCTGTGCTGACACCGTTCTCTTCCAAGATGGGAATCTTGTAGACGTCTCCGACCTTCGGAACGTGTAGTCCATTCAATCGATTGAATCGCTCTCGAAGAATGATGAGCTCTTCGAGGGTGTAGTTGTGTCTGCCTTTCAGTCGCATGACGGCATCAATCGTTTCAGTGGGACGAAATCTATGAAGTACGAAGTCAGTCATATCGAAACGCAAGAATTATAGCATTAGTTCGCAAATAAGGTTTGCCGTAGCCAGCTCTTCGTGTAGTCGGATGGCTTGAAATATGGGGTATCAGATGTCCAAACCCGCTCATGGCCATTGCCATGAATGAGATGATCACGGAGCTCCTTGATCGTAACAACGACCTGCTTGTTGCCGCGGTAACCGAAGTTCATCGCGTCCATGGATACTTCATCGAAGGCAGCATCACCCTCGAACCCATGGTATTTCCGTCGATGAATCAGCTCAGGCCATTGCTCAGCGTACATGAGCGGCTTAACGAAATGGGTAAATGTGTGGTCATGATCCTGTGAATTGAATCTCTTGACCGACTCGTAGATGCCACGGAACCCAGCCAGAAACCCTCGGACCGTTGGATGATCGAGGTAGGCCGCAATAAGCTCCGGCGAATACATGAAGAACTTCGTGCAACCTTCGATCTGATTCGCGATGAGGTGCTGCTGAATCGGAGTGGGTGTGAAGCCCGTGATGAGCTCCTCGTTGTTCGTCGTCTGCAAGAGGGTGTTCCGTGAAATCACAGGATCTCCACCTGCCATGATGAAGGCATGGGTCTTCTTGTATTTCTCGACGAGCCACAGCTGAATGATTGTTCGACCACCGGACAGGTGATTTGCTTTTGCAAAGTCTCTAGCCTGCGTCTGGAAGAACTCGTGTACGTTCATATCCTCGACTATTGGAGTCAGGTTCCATTTCTTGCAGAACTGGAAAGCTCCTTCGATGTCATGCAAATTGCCAGGTTCACCATTCAGGTTGAGCAGTCGAATGATCAGTGGGGTGAATGGAATCTTTCGATCCATCATGGAGAGACAGACTGCCTGCGAATCATGGCCGCCTGAAAGCCCCACTGCAATCGGCTTCGTGAAATTCGCCGCGAGAGATTCAAGTGCGTTGCCTGTCTCTTCTCGTAAGCTTCCAAATTTCCCATCTTCTGTCGAACCGATGGAGACCATGAACATGTCTCCTGGCGGATTGAACCACCCACTATCCCAACCCCATTTGTAGTGATTATTTTTCGAATACAGCATGTTCCATGTGATAGTAGTTTGCGTGTTGGGTATCGTATGCGAGCTGCCAAGCTGGAATGTTTGCAGCGATATCTACGTCTGGCACCGGATCGTGGTCGAAGTAACCGTACTTGTCCTCACCGTAGACCCACAAAGTGCGCTCGCGGGCTCGATTGAGGATCGGCTTGACATGGCCAGCTGCGAAGATGAAGCCGCATGCGATCCGATCTTCCTTGCTGACGTTCGGTCCAGAACCGTGTATGATGTGCGGATGGTGAATGCTAACACAACCAGCCGGGACGGTCGCAATCGTTGACTTCCGAATCTGCATCTCGACCGTCTGGCCACGCATGAGGAGGTTGCCTTCGGCCTTGATGTCGCGGTGCTCTCGCTGCTTCTGGAGATGGGAGCCGAGCATGTAGCGGATGGCGCCCTTCTCCTCAGTCGATCCGTTGAAGGAGAACCAGACCGTCACCGCATCCTTCGGCGCGAAATTCCAGTACGTCGCGTCCTGGTGGAAGGAAACAAAGTGACCGTCACCGGCCTTCTTGTTCCAGAAAAGAGTGTCCCAACAGTGAACGTCAGGGCCGAGCAACTCGGTGACGATGTGCTTCATTGCCGGCTTCTGGATGATTTCGTTCAGGAACGGAAATAGAACCTGAGCTTTACAGCGGTAGTCCGACTGCATGAGGTTATGCTCTGCCTGGGCCTTCTGCACTTGGTGAGTGTAGTAGGCCGCCATCGAGTCAGAGACGATTCGTAGCGGCCAGATGGCGCCATGAGCTTGAAATGCGTTTGTCATCCCGTATTTACGGGATGCACCTGGTCAGACCTTGAAGGCGATCAGGACGCAGTCCTTGATGTACGTGTCAGAAGCCCAATCGAAGCTGCCAGGATGACATTTCATGCTTCCCCACATAGCGCGTTTGGATTTCTTGATGATTTCCTCAGCGAGATCGCCGACACCTTCCGGAATGTTCGTCTCGATTGTGATGATCCAGACGCCGTCGATGAGTGACAGATCGGTGTAAGCAACGTACGTGGTCGCCTTCCGAGCAGCCTTCACAACCTTCGCAAAGATTGCTTCGGCTTCAGTCCTACGGTCAAGTTCGGTGATGATTGGCATGGTGCCATTATACCACAGAACCAAGCGGTGGACCCATAAATAGGCCACATACCACGTGGATAGCGCATGATCACTCCATCAGACATCTCGGCTAAGACGACCCACGATCTTTGGGTTGATGCTCGGCAATTCTCAATCGAGCTCACCCGCCCGGCGACTGCTCCAACTACCCTCGAGATCAAGGTCACTCGACCGACCATCCTCGATGTGACAGATGGTGCTGTCGTGCTTCTCAGTGAGAAGCCAATTTCGTCTGACAATTACCCGTCAGACGGCTCTCAGTATGTCGCCTTGACGACATGGACAGCGCCTGGCAACACTGTCACGGCGAACCACATCGGCCAGGCACAGGTCATTGGCGCGTATTATGGGATCCTGAACACACCGTTCCCTGGCGCGGAAACGACAGAGTCCAATGCGACCGTCACGGGATACCCTGCGTCGTTCCAGACTTTCACGATCACTGTCACAGGCACGGATCCAAACAAGATCTATTACGCATCGGTCCATGCTGCATCGAACGTCCTGCAGTACTACCCAATTGGTGTGCAGTCGTATCCGCTTGAAGGATCGCAGATCGAACGTGGCAGCTCCGCCTATACTGGCAACATTCCAGTTTATGCGACAGCGCCGACGACTCCAACACCAGGCATGGTGTACTTCGACAAGCAGCTGAATCTTGTCCAGTACTATGATGCCTTCTCTGGTTCCTGGATCCCAACGAGATCTGATTCGATTGTTTCAGGACCGTACAATCCAGGCATGCTCGGTCAAGTCTACCTGTATGCAAACAATCAGCTGATGGTCTTCAATGGCCGTGAGTGGGTGCAGGCAACGTCTGCCAACATGAAACTGCGGACACCAACCACGACAACTGGCTGGTCAGCTCTTGCACGAATGACTGCTCAGATCTACCGACCAGAAATTGCCGTCATTGGCGAAATGTTCTACGACTATACGCTCGAGCGGATCCAATACTGGGACGGCACCCAATGGGTATTCCCGAACCAGTCGAACGTCCTCTTCAATCCTGGCACGGGTGATGTTCCTGCCTTTGTGACGCCGATCACGCTCGAGCCTGAACTTCTGCGAGCACCATACATCGGTCAGCTCTTCTACAACACGACATCGCGCCAGCTCAATGCATGGAACGGTGTTTCGTGGAACAAGGTCAATACTGACCAGGAAGGCGCACCATCAACAAGCAAGATCTCGATTGGTGATGACGGCTCTTACGATGCACGGATCCAACTCATCAAGGTTCTCAATGCACAGATGGGTTGGCCACAACTTTGCGTTGAACTCCAAGAAGAGCAGTTCAACATTGCGATCGATAACGCCATTCAGAACTATCGTCAATTGTCGAGTGGTGCGTACCGGCGCGGCTTCATTCTGTTCAAGCTGATTCCGAATCAACAGATGTACTACCTCAACAATGCGGCTGACAAGACAGATCACATCGTCGACATCCACAAGATTCACCGGATGGGTCCGCTTGGCGTCTACGGTGGCGGTCCGAATGACGTGTGGGCACAAGCCTTCGCGCAGCAATACTACGACCTTGCGGCTGGTGGTGGCGACATCCTCAGCACGCACCTTGTTGCTGCCTACGGTGAAGAGCTCTCCCGTCTCTTCGCCGGTGACTTGATGTTCCAGTGGGACGAGCAGTCGCACGAACTCTTCATCACAAAGGCGATTCGTGGCTACGAGACCGTGATCATCGAAGCGATGCTCGAACGATCTGAGCAGGAACTTCTCAATGATCGGTGGTGCTGCCAGTACATCCAGAATTGGGCACTCGCTGAACTGAAGATGATGCTCGGTCTGATCCGTTCGAAGTTCGCGTCTGGTACGCCTGGCGCTTCCGGTACGATCAACCTCAACGGTGAACTCCTGGTTTCTGAAGCTCGTCAGGACATGACCGAGTTGAAGGAGGAACTCCTCAACTACGAGTACGGTGGCCAAGTTGGTCTTGGCAATGTTTCGTTCCTGATCGGGTAATTCATGGCTGAATTGACCAACCGCACGACCCTCGAGGATTGCGAAGACGCCGCCGGCTCCTTCAACAATCCAAGCACCCCAAATTCGGGGTTGCCGGTGGTGCCAAGTCCCGTGGTACCGAACCCTGGTGGTGGCACGACAACGCCAGGTGGTGTTTACACTCCACCTGACTTCTGCATTGGGACCTACACGATCACCCAGGATGCATGCGCCGCGATCGAGAACAAGTACCAAGACCAACTGGCCGCAGAGGCCCTGAATGTCTCTGGTGCGCCCCTAAACGTGTTCAAACTCCTTGGAGTCCATGAGCAGGGCAAGCTGATCAATGTGGTAGGTTCTGGTCACGCCATTGGTAACAATGACACATCGATGGCGTTTGAGGATCTGGGAGCCGAGTGGGCGTCCGCTGAGACTGGCTTAGCTGTTCTCCAGAAACCAGCCTGGCTTGGTTACGATTTCGGCACTCGACAAACATCCTATGGTCAGCCTGAGACGGCGCCAGGAACACCGCAAGTCCAGCACATCACAAGCATCCGAATCCAGCAATCAGCTGACGCTGCAACTCGGGCTCTGCAGGTTCGTGTCGACCGTTCGAATGGCGACTTCTTCTCAGACCCGCTGAAGATTACGACAACCTTCCCGAATAATTCGGGCAAGGGTGGCATTGGTACTTTCCGACCTGGCATCAAGTCTCGGCCTGGTGCGTTCATGGTCTTTGCGACGAGCCCGACGAAGTTCACAGTTGCCTTCACATCGCCGATGAACACGTCCTTCCTTGGTGAAGCGACCGTCGGTAAGCAATTCGATTCGCCTGAAGGCTCCTTCACGATCACGGCTGGCATCGTGCCATTTGCCGTCGACGATAGCTTCATGATGCCGATCGAAATGCAGTGGCTGCGAGTCGATGTTGTCAATCTGCCCAACGTACCATCGCCTGCACTGATTCGCATAAAGCAATCTGCGGCATCCCGTTACTGGCGCCTAGTTCCAACATCCTTCGCTGGTGCCACGACTAACAACTCATGGGTTGTTGAACGTCTTGAGCTCTTCGACTACCAGGCCACCCGCCTCGATGACATCCAAGACTCTCTGTTCATGGAGAACAGAGACCGTGATTATGCGAAGGCATCGATCCAACTGAAGGCGCAGTACACACCGTTCGATGCAGTCTCTGATCTTTCGAAGTTCGGTTTCCAGATTGCGGATATCTACTCCTTCACCGTCTCGTTCGCCCAGATGGTGCGGGCACTTGGTCGACCAATCGTCGTTGGAGACATCCTCGAAGTTCCATCAGAGATGCAGTATGACCAGAATCTCCGACCAGTTCGGAAGTTCCTCGAGGTCACTGATGCAGGCTGGGCGGCAGATGGCTTCACGTCTGGCTGGGTGCCAATCATCTACCGCTTCCAGGCGCAGCAACTGATTCCAGGCCAGGAACATCGCGATCTGCTCGGCACTGTCGACACACAGAAGTACATCGTCGACGATGGTCGATTCTTTGATGGCATCGAGCAGATTCAGACTGCACCACTGACCGTCATGGAGCGCAACGAAGCCGAAGCTGTGCAGGCGGTTCCTGAGAAGGGCACGAACGTTCGCGAAGAAGCTTCAGGCATGAACCGCTTCGGCCAGCCCGGTTCATACGATGGTGTCGGCCTCTACGTTGAAGATGGTCTGCCACCAGATGGTGCGCCATACGAGACTGGTTTCGGCAAGTTGCCTGATGTTGCAGGAGCCGTGGATGGCTCCTACTTCCGTCTCGAGTACCCACCTGAGATGAATCTTGCGGCTCGCCTCTACAAGTTCTCACAAGTGAAGAACAAGTGGATCTACGTCGAAACTGACCGTCGCAATCAGCGTTCATCGCACACGCCATCACAACGCACGATCCTCAACATGGCAACCAAGGTGTCGCCAACGACAAAGAAGATTTGATGATCACGTTCAAGCAATTTCTCTATGAAGAGAAGCATGACCTTATAAAGTTTCTCCGTGACAACTGCGATGAAGCTATCCATGACATGTTCAAGGCGGACAAATATCTATGGCGCGGTGGCAGTGCAAAGGGCATTGAACGATTCACGTATGGTAAGGAGACGTTTCAAGGTTTCTTTGGCTTTCCTCGCGAAGATAGAAAACCTCGCAATACGCCTCGTTGGGCGCACGACTACTTTAATGAATACTTCAAGAAGGAATTTGGTGAGCCGATTCGTAGCACAACCGTCTTTGCCTATGGTGATCGTACAATGGCTGGTGGTTACGGATCCACTTACGCAATGATACCAATCGGGCCATACAAGATTTTCTGGTCGCCTCGTATCGCAGATCTAACAAGCACCGTGTTTCCTGATCTCGATGAAGATGAGGACAATGATAAGGTTATGGCAGGTGGCGGCCTGCATTGGATCCATCAGAAAATTCCATTCAGCGATGTAACGCGTGAGATGCAGGAGGATTATATTAAGAAGTTCCTTGACAACTCTGACTATCGTGAAAGCAAGATTGACTCTGATTTGAATACGCACAGTGAGCTCATGGTGAAATGCAAGAGCTACTTGATGTTGTCCATCTCTCAAAGTGAATTGACAGAGGTCATTCAAGAAGCCGCGGTCGATGAGAAAGTCGAGCAATGATCACCTTCAAACAGTTCCTGGGGGAAGGTGAAGAGACTGACCTCGTCAAGGTTATCAACAAGCAGTGCGCTGAGTTTCTGTCGCAGACCCATCGAGCTGGACTTCTGGTTCGTGGCATGCGGTCTCTCGGACCAGCATCGAACATTGGACACTTCGCCAACCCGCTCTACAAGGGCGGCAATCGGGCTCGACAAGACACCGTCATCGAATACGCCCTGAAGGCGCCGCGGTCAGATCGGAAACCATCAGATACTCCTCGCCGTATTCACGTCATTCTGGATCGCTGGTTCAATCAACATTTCGGTGTCAATGCTCGATCAGCTGCGACTTTCTGCTACGGTGAAAAATCCCGTGACCAGGTGCTGCAATACGGTACCGCCTATGCCGTGTTTCCTGTTGGCGATTTCAAGATCATCTGGTCACCAAAGATTGCCGACCTGTACGGTGATGTCGAAACTGAACTGCTGCCAAAAATCCGTCGTGGTGAATTTGACGATGAGGAAACTGCCATCAGCGAATGGATGATGGAGCAGGATTATACTGACAGCAAACCAGTCGAAGCCATCAAGTCGAACATGGAGCTCATGCTCATCTGTTCTAAATACTACGCGTTCGCATACAGCGATTACGCATCCATGTTGCATGAAGTCTTGGACATAGCCAAATGATCACGTTCAAAGAATTCCTTGCAGAAGAGACATCTCCCGTTTTGCAAAAGCTGTACGACTCAATCAAGGAAAAGTACCCTCACATTGGCCCTCTTGAGCATTCGATGGGTGACCATAGTGCAGAATTGGGTTATGGTGTGATGAGACGGAAAAAGATGCATGGCATCCCAGGAAAATATACCAGTCGATATCCGTTCTACTTGGCTTTTTACAAAGAAGAAAGCGCGATCAAACAGATGATAGATGATGACGATCCTAAGATGCAAAAACTCCGAGGTCGGGTCAACAAAGAGAAGTGGAAGTTCGATCTGATGTACGTTGTCGACACCCGAATGGGTGAGACAGATGGAGTGCCAGGTGGAACAGAACTGTCTAGTGCGAATGAACTTGCAGCAGTTATCAAAGAAGCAGACATAGAATTTACATCACGAGAGGATGACGATGATTGATACGTACTGGTACGACGGACAGCTCCGTCAATATCTCCTGCAATTCGTTGCCATCTTCCATGGTCTGCAAGTACAGACCGGGATTGGTGAGTGCGACGTGCCTGAGTTCATCTCTGTGCCAATCGTTATCGGCAACAAGGATCGAGTCGTGGCCGCCTTGATGGCCGGCAACACGACGAATCGCGTCTTCTCTCTGCCAACGATGGCGGCTTACATGACTGCCATCTCCCGTGCTGATGAACGGCGTCGGGCACCAGGTCTCATTGACCAACGAGTCACGATGAAGGTAGGTGGTGTCTTCCCTGATGACCTCACAGTTGTCAAGCGTGTCATGCCTGTCCCGTACAACGTGACGATGGAGCTCTCCATCTACGCATCGAACACGCAGCAGATGCACCAGATCCTGGAACAGATTCTCGTCATCTTTAATCCTGACCTGCAAATCCAAAAATCAGACGGGCCATTTGACTGGACGAAGCTGACGAATGTCACGCTAGAGGATATCTCGAACGAAGAGAACTACCCATCGGGTACCGAGAAGCGGATGATTGTATGGACGCTGTCCTTCACTGTACCCGTCTGGATCGGCATGCCAATCGGTATCAAGGACGATTTGGTCCGGAAGATCATCATCCAGATTGGCAACCTCAATTCAATGAACATTGGTGAGGTCGACGCCGACGGGCAGCTCACGCCATTCGGTACGCCTCTTGCTCGCATCGAATTTGATTCCCGCGATCCAGAAGGACCAGTTGATATAAGACCGACGCCTCTCCCATGAAAGTGACGTGGTTCCGGACAGGTTTCCGGGCTCGACCATAAATACCCGCATGAACAACCAGAGCAGACAACCTGCCCATCCATAGGAGAAAAACAATGGCAACACTGGTATCCCCAGGCGTCTCAGTCACTGTTACGAATGAGAGCTACTTTATTCCGGTGTCGGCATCTACTGTTCCGCTCATCTTCATCGCCACGCAGGCAGGCAAGATGCAACCGAACGGCATCACGCCTGCAGCCGGCACACTTGAACATTCCGTTGTTCGAACAGTCACGTCACTTGCACAATCAATGCAACTGTACGGTGTACCGTTCTTCCGCAACGATACGTCAGGCAACGAATTCCATGGCGATGCTCGCAACGAATACGGTCTGCTCGCACTGAACAATGCTCTTGGCGCATTGAACCGTGCTTACGTTGTTCGTGCAAACATCGACCTTTCAGACGATGCAGAGACTTTCATTAGCCTCGGTGTTCCAGCAGTTGTCGCTGTTCCTGCGCTTGCCGCCGGCTCAGTGGGCAATGGCTTCGTCTCGAACACCGTCGCTTCTGATTCTCGCGTCAAGCCACAGACAATCACGATCACCTTCACAACGCCTTCTACTTTCTCGGTAACAGGTTCACTGTCAGGCTACATCGGTGCTGGCAACATTGGCACACCGTTCAGCTCGACGATCGTCAACTTCCTCGTCAACATCGGCACGACAGCCTTTGCCGCTGGTGACAAGTTCACGTTCCAACTGGCCTACGCAGCTTCGGCAGGTGGTGGCAATGTTGGTGACGGCAAGGTTCTCAACCTGGCTGCTGACTCGCTTGCTGTGCCAGAAACGTTCACTGTCACCTTCACTTCGCCAACTGCTTTCACGGTAGCCGGCACTGTGTCAGGTCCAGCTGGCGCAGGTGTCATCAACTCGCCATTTGACAACAATCGTCTGAACTTCACCATCGTACCTGGCACAACTGCCTTCGTCGCTGGTGATGAATTCACGGTGACTGTTTCCTCTGTCACAGTCACGAACCCGCTCGGCGCCAACGATGCGGCAAAGCGCGTTGCTATCACAACAGCGCTGCAGGCCGAAATCAACAGCAACACCGAAGTTCGCTCTCCGTTGTACGAGTTCAACCTCATCCTCTGCCCTGGTTACCCAGAAGTCGTTGATGAACTGCTCGCACTATCGGTCGCTGTCAAGGAAGAAGCGTTCGTCATCGCTGACACGCCACCAAACAAGACGCCAGATCAAGTTGCGCAATGGGCACTCACATCCGAGCGCTTCTCTTCGGAGTCAGCCGCGTACTACTACCCATGGGCCCTCATGTCGAACCTCGACGGTCGCAACGTTCTTGGTGCACCATCTGGTGTCGCGCTGCGGACCATCGCGTTCTCAGACAACGCAGGCTACGTTTGGACACCACCAGCTGGTGTCGCTCGTGGTCTTGTCACGGGTGTTTCGAAGATGGGTTACTTCACCGGCGAAGCAGGCACTGCAACGACATTTATCGAAGCCAACCTGAACGACGGTCAACGTGATAACCTCTACGAATACGACAAGAACCTCAACCCAATCACGTTCTTCCCAGGTCGTGGTATGTTGGTCTGGGGTCAGAAGACGTCGGCTCCTGCTGCCTCTGCACTGGACCGCATCAACGTGGTTCGTCTGGTCATGTACCTCCGTCGCTCACTGCGGAAGGGTGCTCTGCCATTCGTGTTCGAGCCAAACGACAAGATCACTCGCGACAACTTGAAGGCCGCTGCGGATTCTATCCTCAACGACATTCTCGTCAAGCGCGGTCTTTCGGACTACGCCTCGTACTGCGATGAGTCGAACAACTACGGTGATCGAATCGACCGCAATGAACTCTGGCTTGATGTCGCTATCAAGCCTGTGAAGGCGGCTGAATTCATCTACATCCCAATCCGTGTCACGACCACTGACGCAACGATTTAACTAGGAGACACACATGTCTGAAAATACACAAGAACAAGGCCGCACTTTCTTCACTGAACGTGACTTCACGTATGAAGCAGGCCCAACGACGATGCTCGACGGCACGACTGTGGCTGAAGACCCAACTCGCATGCTTGCTCGCTGGGAAATCCAACTACAAGAGCAGCTTTACACTGGTGACGTCACGAAGGATCCAGTCGCGAAGCAAGCCCAGATGGATCTTGCAAATGCTGCACCGGCTCCAGCCCCTGCACCAAGCCCATCGCCGTCGCCAGCTCCTTCCCCATCGCCGAGCCCATCTCCGGCACCGGCTCCAGGTCCATAATCCAAAGGGCTTCGGCCCTTTGATTCTATGCTCACCGATATCGAGTACGCGAAGGCCAAAGAGACCTTCGACTACATGCATTCAATCTTCAAGTCCACTGACGATCCTGTATTTTCTGAGTCACATGAGCACTGGGAAGATCCCAAGTACCTCACTCATCAACTCGAATCTGGGCATCTCACAGGTGGACCGAAGGTTTTTGCGCTTGCGTGTCGATATCGATTGAACCTCGCGAAGGTTCCAAATCGCATCGCTTACTGCAAAACCGAAGAAGGCGATTCACATCTTGTCTGTGAAGCCGAAGGTTGGATCCTTGATAGTCGACAGCCTCGAATTAGATCCTGGGGTGAGCTGCCTTATGAATGGATCAAGATCTCTGGCTATCATGTAGGTGAGCCCTGGCACGAAATCGTTGTGTAAACCTGTCTCTGGCATAAATATCACATCGAACAGAAGGCCCCTCTCAAGGAGATACAATGGCAACACTCAGCAACTTCGGTATTCCAGGCGCAGGTGCCGGTATCCTGCACCCACGGCTGAAGAACAAGTTCCGCATTACGTTCCAGAATATCGGACAGCTGGTGCCCGGCGCGAACTCTCGTAACCTGACCATGCAGACAACGAACATCACGTTGCCTAACATTACGTGGGAAGAAGTAACCCTGCATCGCTACAACTCGACTGCCTACGTCGCAGGTAAGCACTCTTGGGAAGCAGTCTCGGTCACGTTCGAAGATGACATCACTGGTCTCGCAACGAAAGTTATCGAGGCACAGATGGAAACGCAACAGCGCATCATTGGTTCCGACCTCGACGGTCGTTGGCTCAACACTGCAGCAACCGGCTCTGACTACAAATTCGGTGTTCGCATCGATCAACTTGACGGTGACGAAGGCGTTGTTGCTTCGTGGATTCTTGAAGGTGCTTGGATTGCCAATGCAGACTTCGGTGATCGCGATTACTCAGCATCTGAAGCAGCGACAATCACTTGCTCGATCCGCTTCGATCACGCACGTAAGGTTGAATCTGGCGCTGGCTACGGCACAGCACTCGGCGGTAACGTCGTCTAAGAAAAACGCGCCTAACGGCCAACTCCGGGTGTAAATAGCACTCACTGGCCACCGGCCGCAACACAAGGACTTAAAATGAACCTCGTAGAACAACTGAATGAAGCCCGCAAGCTGGCCGGTCTCGCATCGTACACCGTAGCACAGCAAGTCGAACTCGCAGAGAAGAAGCTCAGCGGCAAGGAAAAGGAAGACTTCCTCGCCAAGATGGGTGGCAAGAAGTCCAAGAAGGACGACGGCGTTGACGGCGGCTCTGGCGAAGAAGCATCCAAGGGCGCCAAGAAGGCCATGGACAAGGCTTCCATCAAGGGCTCAGTCTCTGGTGAAAAGGGCGTCAAGATGAAGAAGAAGGTCTCGGAAGAGATCAACGACATCCTGGCTCACTTCGGTGCTCCAGCTTTGTCTGAAGCCCAGGTCAAGAAGCTCGACGAAGCAGAAACAGACGAAGAGTAATCTCGTCAATCTCCTCTAAATACCCCGTATGATCTACGGGGTATTTTTATGCGCGCAATTCTAGCCCTTCTCCTTGTAACATTCTCATTGCTCGGCTGCGACAAACCAGCCGAGCGCGAATATGGGCCTCAGCAATTCAGTGATGCTGAGCGTGCCAAAATTGCAACACTCGACGTTCGAGTCGGTGGTGATGCGAACTACCCGCCTTTCGTTTTCAAGGATGAGAACGGAAAGCTGACAGGGCTCTCTGTCGATATGTTCGAAGAGGTTGCTAAGAAAATCAACCTGAAATATGAGTACACCTTCATTGGTCAACGTGCTGATATGCTCAAGCAGTTGCAGGACAAGAAGATCGACATGACGTTGGCGTCTCGAACAGCCACATCTCGTCCATACCTTACCGCTACCCAACCGTACGAGTATTCAAAGGGCACCCTCCTCGTCAACAATGGTTTCAATCCATCCAATATCAAGACAGTTGGAGCTGGCCGTGGCTATGCTTCAGTAACCTGGTTGAAGGCGAATAAGCCTCAGTACGCAGTTGTCGAATTCGAAGATGATTCATTCTGCATCAAGGCACTCCAAGAAAAGAAGGTCGATGCCTGCATCATGGGCCGCGAGATTGCCTATTTTCTCATCGACAAGGCGAAGCTGAACATCAATGATTTTGATCTCACACCGATTGAGTACAACTACTTCCTCAGTTTCGGTGTTCACATCGACAACCTTGAACTCGCTGACATCCTGATTAAGGGTCTTGACGCGATTCCAGCAAGCCGGCGAAACGAAATCCTCAAGAAGTGGCTAAAAGAACCGTATACCTGAGGTTTCATAAATAGCCCATGGCTATCAATCTCAAACCGTTTCTCGACAGCACTAAAATCTCGCTCGAGCGAGAAGCTTCCACGCGTTTTGGTGCGGCAGTTGAGGACTTCAGCAAGAGCGTCATTGGACCTGCCCTTGGTCTGAAGCCATCTCTGCCGAATGAGCAGATCCCGTTCGATCGAAATGACGGTTCGTTCTATGCCTCATCCTATGCAGCTGCACTTGCTGGTGCCACTTCATATCGACCGAAGCTCAAGTTCCTGTTCAAGGTCGAGTTCGTCTTCACGCCTGAAGCTCTCGCTGAGTTCCCAACCATTTTCGGTGGGTCTCACGCCAACGACTTCACATTCATGGTTAAATCGGTCGATCGCCCAAAGATCGACTACGAATACCAAGACGATGTCAACATGTACAACTTCAGGACAAAGGTCCTGACGAAAATTCGCCACCGTGAATTGACGCTCGTGTTCATGGATGATACTGGCAACCGTGTCTTGAATTTCTTCAGAGCTCTCATGATGATGAACTCGCCGATCACCCGGCGCCAGCTTCTACGTGAAGGCTCAAATCGACTGCCAGATCCAACGACACTCAATAGCTCGAACGGCATGGCATTTTCTTTAGATGCAAACAACCCGAACAAGATCGACAATGCAACTCGTGGTGTTGTCAACTCCAATGTTGGCAATGTCATTCAGACAATTCGCGTCAAGCAGATGTACGTGGATCCTGGTGCTCAGCTCGGAGCTTCGACCAAAGAAGTCATCTACGATTTCATCAATGCCCGCATTGTCTCATTTGACTTGGACGAACTGACCCACGAAACATCTGATGTCTCTCTGATGACGATGCAGTTCGACTATGACTGGATGGAAATTGTCGATGTCGGCGTCATGACACAGATGGACGGTCCAGAGTACAACATTGCCACTCCAGGTGTAGGTGGTGCACCAGTTGATATGTCTGTCTACGGTAAGAACTCGTTGACGAATCCGGGTGGTGGCAACGGTTTCCTTAACATCATCACGAACCAGCTCGGTCGCGCTGCTCAATCAACAGCATCTACTCTCATTGGCAAGGCCATCACGAGTGTCGCTGGTAAGGGTCAGTTCGCGTCGCTTATCAATTCGCAGGCCTCTAACATTCTCGGTGGGGTTGTTGGAGCTGGCGCCCGCAGTCTTGGCAGCGGCCTTAGCAACACGATCAATCAAGGCACTGCTCGTGCCTTCTCGACAAACGTCATTGACTCGGCTCAAGGTGGTCCAGCATCCGTGAAATCTATCATTCACTCAAATGAGGGTGATGCTGTAATTGATCTAGGCAACGCTCAAGCGGGAGCATAATGGCAGGCGTTAAGACTATGAAGGGTCGCTTCGTGCCGAAGAACCCGAGCAAGTACGTTGGCAATGTCAACCGAGTCATGTTTCGCTCCTCATGGGAGCTGCGCTTCATGAAGTGGCTCGATGAGAACAATGCTGTGCTCCGCTGGGGATCTGAAGAGCTCGCAATTCCCTACGTCAATCCAATCAAGGTTGATGCTGCAGGTCGACCGGTCATCTCACAATACTATCCTGACTTCATTATCATGTACAAGGATACTTCTGGCGGGGTTCGGAAAGAAATCGTTGAGGTGAAGCCATACGCCCAGGCTGTGCTAACGCCTGGAATGTCTGACCGCGACAAGATGATGTTCGCCGTTAATCAGGCCAAATGGAAGGCGGCCAGTCTCTTCGCCGAATCACAGGGCGCGAAGTTCCGCGTGATCACCGAGAAGACGATGTTTAAGCAAGGATCGAGAGTATGAAGCCAAAATCTACCAATCCGATGGTGAATCCTTTGGATGAACTTTTCCAGACCGCGCCTACCGTGATCGAGGAAACAGATTACGAGCAAATCACTGAAGGCGAGCTCGCTGAAATGGCTGAGCCAAAGACTGCTGCGCCTGAAGAGAAAGATGCTGAGGACGTCGTCATTGACGAGAAGATCGATCAGGTCTACGACTCGGCTATTGAGGCATATCAAACACAGACTGCCTACACGCAGATCATTGAACCACGCTATGCAGCTCGTAATGCTGAAGTCGCAGCCAATTATCTAACGATCGCCCTCAATGCCGCTGCCACCCGTGCAAAGGTCAAAGGTGATCGGAAGCGGAATTCGGTCTTCGTGCCGTACGCAGGCAAGACCCAGAATAATGTCGTTGTTGCATCACGAGAGGAAATCATGCGCATGATTTCCATCGACGCTGAGGTGAAGGAACTTAAGTGAGATTCAAAGAGTTCCTGCTGCGCGAAGCGAAGCATCGTGAAGACATCAGCATCGAGAAAGCTGAGGAGCTGCTGAGGGCTCACTGCAGCGATGCGTTGTCGCATCAGGAACCGATGTGGCGTGGCTCAAAAAAGGCTGCCGAAGATGCGTACATCATGAATCCTGAAGCCAGTGATCGTTCATCTGCTCACACAACAAACTACTACACCATCATCATGGACCATTTTCTTGGTTCAAAGGGGTGGCCAAAGCGATCGAAGTCAATCATCTGCACGAACAACAAGGGGAAGGACTACGCCGAAAGCTACGTTGGAAACAACAGTGGCGGGTTGTATGCCATCTTCCCTTACAATGGTGTCAAGGTCGGTGTCTGTGGTGCACACGACATTTGGGAATTGCAAATCACAGTAGGCGGCGCGACTCGACCGAAAACGTTGGAACGCTGGAACAATCTCTACGAGGATTGTGGCCTTGCTGATTACTCCTTCGAAGATTTCGTGCAGAGCATCAAGGACACTCTTGACAATCCGGAGGATGAGAACTTTAGTCAAGTCGAAGACATCTTCGGTGGTCACTCGGTCTCCACGATTGAAGATGTTCTTGAGGCCGCGTACACACCGCCCGAACTTCAAGTTTCGCTGGCAACTACCGCGAACCTGCACAAGTACGAAGACAAGGAACGTGAATGTTGGGTCAGCGGCAAGTGCGTTGCTGTCATTGACCATGTGTGGGAACAGATCAAAGCGAAACTATGAGATTCAAGACGTTTCTTGAGGCGACGATCACCGGCTATGAGAAGGAAGATCACTCAATCGACTCGCTTATCAAGCTTCTCAAAGAGCACTGTAAAGACTCGCTCCACGCTGGTGCTGAGAGCGAGCAGTCGCAGATTTGGCGCGGCTCGAAATCGGTTCACAAGAGTGGCATCTTCCGTCCTGGTTCTGGTGAACGCAAGTCTCAGAACACAGCGAACTACTACACTGTCCTCCTTGATACGAACCCTCTGAACAAGGGTTGGCCGCTACGTTCGAAATCATTCATTTGCTCCACACTCCGTCGTCGTGCTGCAGCCTACGGTGGAGAAAGAAAGGGCGAGACGTCAGGTACTGTTCTCGCTCTCTTTCCATTTGATGACGTAGACATTGGTCTGGCAAACTCTTCTGACATCTGGAACCTAAAAGTCAAATTCAAGAAGTACGGTCTCGATGAGACTCTTGTCTCGCTAAACAACTACTGGGAACGGTTTATGGCCACCGTTGGTGAAAACAACAAGGTGCCCACGATGCCCGAATTGCTCAAACTTCTACGAGACAATGAGGATGTCATCGACGATATCTTCAGCGACGATACATCCTCTCTGCCGTCTTACTTCATTGCTGAGATGGAAAAGGCGTACTCATACAAGGCATTGGGTTGTGAGCTCACAAATCCAGGCGAAGTGAATCACGAGAACTCGGAAGTCTGGTTTTCAGGACCATGTGTTGGTGTGACACAACATGATTGGCGTGCCATCGCCGAGGAGTTTAAGCTGTGATTACGTTCAAACAGTACCTCGAAGAGGGTATCAACGACAAGGGTATCCTGAAGGCAGTCTTCGTGGTCGGAATTCCAGGCGCCGGCAAGTCCTACACAGTGAAGCAACTTACAGGTTCAATCGCACCGAAGGTCGTCAACACTGATAAGTCTACTGAGTTTCTGTCCAAGAAGTTCGGCATCGAATCGAATGACGACACATGGAAGTCGTTCTTCCGTGATCGAACAAAACCAATGACGATGAATACGCTTGCCGGCTACGTCAATGGCATGCTGCCTCTCTTCGTTGATGGCACCTCAAATAGCGCTTCGAACATTCTGTCACGCGTTGGTATTCTTGAATCCCTCGGCTACGACGTCGGCATGGTTTTCATTAATACGAACCTCGATGTTGCCCAAGAGCGGGCCGCAAAGCGTGGTGCTGAGATTGATCGTCACGTCTCTACTGAGTTCATCGACAAGGTGCACAAGGAATCAGAAAAGAATCGCGAGTACTTCAAGGGCAAGTTCGGTTTCTTCAGAGAGGTTAACAACAATCCTGGTGAGTTCGATGACGCGGCAATCCTCAAGGCGTATCGTGCCGTCAGCAGCTTCTACAGTGGTGATGTCGAGAATCCAGTCGGTTCACGGATCCTTGAAAAGATGAAAGAATCGGGTGCCAAGTATCTTGTTCCTAACATGTTCAGCAAAGAGGAACTGGAGAAAAAGGTTTCAGGCTGGTTCGGTTCCTAAATAGGCACATCATGAAAATGCAACAGCTTCTTGAAGACGGCCCACCAGTTGTGCCAAACCTTGGTCTACAACCAACCCCGCCAAACGGGCCTATTCTGCAGCCACCATCACCAGGTGGTGGCTGGGCTCAAGGCGGTCCCTTCCGACCATTCTCAGGTGGTCGCCATTGGGCTGGTGAACTTTACAATTCTGTCAAGCAGCTTGCAGTTGCCTCGAAGATCCTGAAGCGATTCAAGGAACTCGGCATCGCGCAACCTGATCAAAAGCGAGTGAAGAATGCGTACGGTGTTGCCCTGAAAAACACACGTGATCTGATCATGAATCCACAGAAGACGGCCTATCACTTCCCGCAGTGGACGACCAAGAATACGATGCCGAAGATCCCGTTCAAAGTTTGGAACGAGGTTCTTGAAGATGAAATGTTCGATGTTCTGCTGAGCGAAATCATTACCGACAAGGGTGATGGGCCAGCCTGGGAAGTTGAGTATGCCGTCTATGGCAACAACAAGGACAAGCCGCTTTATTCCAAGAAGCGAACCATCTATGCACCGACTGAAAAGGATGCAAAGGAGTTCGTAGAGAAGCGCCTCAGTCGCAATATCTTGTCGATCAAGAAACTGCATGACACCGTGGAAATGTAATGGAAAACCTACTCGCCCTCCTTCTCCAAGCTCGTGACACTGCACACGTCCATCACTGGAAGGTGAAGTCGTTCTCGAAGCACATGGCTCTCGGTGAACTGTATGAGCTTCTCACAAACTTTGCTGATGAGCTGGCCGAGATGCACATGGGTGATCTCGGCGATAGCGACATGATGAGTGACATCGTGTGGGACAATCCGACGGGCTGGGACAAGACCAATCCAAATGAGTTCCTCGCACAGCTTCACATGAACCTTGAACAGCTGAAGCCGACCATTCCGCAGAAGGATTGGCTCGTCAACAAGTACGAGGAGCTCCAAGGCGAAGTAGCTCGTGTCAAATACAAGATCGACAATCTGCTGTGATCACATTCAAAGAATACCTCGAGGAAGCCGGCAAGGTTCACCGCGTTGGTGGCCCTGCTGAGAAGCGCGGCGCTCCACAGGGAATGGAGAAGGCCCGCATGTTCGACACGCCGCAGGAGCGCAAGAACCGATCTGTCCTCTACAAGATGCACGGCGATCGCAACGAGTTCTTTGCCACTGGCGACCACGAAGTCACGGAACAAGACGATGAGATTGCATTCAGCAGAACGCAGTTCGCGATCCTTGTGATGTCGGGTGGCGACTACAGTGACAAGTACTACGGCGTCAACGTCATCTTCACTCGCGACGGTAAGATCGACGGTGCTACCTTCGATGAACGTGCTGACAAGGAATGGGAAAACCCAAAAAGGCGCGCGAAGATCATTGCTGCCGCAAAGGAATGGGGCGACAAGCACGGGCTCCAGAAGTGGCTCAATCCAGTTGGTAGCATGGTCGATGACGACGATGATGCTTCACCTGAAGCGAAAGAGCTAGCCGCAAAGCTGGCTGCTCGACGCAACAAATCTAAGGAGAAGAAATGATGTTTGTCCTCGTACGTAAAATCGTTGTTGGTGCCGCCGGCCTCGTTGCAAGCTATTACGCTTCAAAATGGCTTGAAAAGCTTCTTGAGGAAAAACCGCTTAAGGATCGCATGGAAGATGCCAAAACCAAGGTTATTGACCTGCAGGTGAAGGCTCTTGACAAGAAAGATGAGCTCGTTAACAAGGCGAAGAGCCTGTATTCGAAGCCAGCTCCTCCTGCTCCTGAGGCTGATGAGAAAACCGACGTTTAAGGATTTCCTTTCCGAGGAAGACAAGACCGCAGAAATTCAGAAGCGGTGCGCGCTCTTCCTTGAGAAATCCAAGGGATGGCCACTGTATCGCGGATACGGCGGGCGAATCACGGCCCTCTTTTCAGGTTCACAAGAGGTGCCGATTCGAAAAGATCGGCGCCCACGAGATTCAAGTCAGTTCGTGCACGGTTTGATGGATGCCTACTTCACTCGCAAGTTTGGAGTGAAGGTGCGCTCTGAAGGTCTCTTCGCCACTGGCAATTTCCAGACTGCAAAGAAGTATGGCACTCCATACTACACGTTTCCTGTCGGCAATTTCAAGTTCGTGTGGGGCACTTATCAGGGCGATCCTGTTGAAGATACCTTGCACTGGACTCGGAAGATCGCCGACATGATGGCAGTGCGTTCCGAAAAGGAAAGCGACAACGTCACCGATTCCGTCTTGAACGAAATTGACTGGCACACCGACGATTTCGTCACAGCCATCAAGTCAGGTGCCGAGATAGCTATTCTCGCTGACAGTGCAATCATTGTGCCCGTCGGCAAGAAAACGTACGGAGAAATCATCGGCCGGGTGTGATAAATATGGGATGGAGAATCCCATATGACACATGTAGTCTATATCCACGGGTTAGGACAGACCCACCGGTCTTTCAATTACCTGCTGACTCTGCTACCAGAACATGACCACAAAGTCATTGACTACGACAGCCAGCAACCTCTGTCTGAATCGATAGAGCAGGTCAGAAAACATCTTCCAAAAGGCGAACTGATTCTTGTTGGGCACAGTCTTGGCGGAGTTATCTCGACGATCATTGCAGCTGATGACGAGCGCATCCGAAGATTAGTGACCATCTCATCGCCGTTAGCAGGGTCGAAGATGGCATCGACCCTTCGATGGTTACCAGGTTCGCTCCCAATCATGAGCGACATTGTGCCACGTGGAAAGTACATCGTACGAGCAGGCAACCTGATGCTGACAATTCCGACTCTCAGTATCATCTCGACAGGCGGTCATCTGCCAGCTCAGTCAGAGCCCAACGACGGTGTCGTCTCTATTGAAAGCCAGAAGGGTCTCCAATTCGGCAAGAAGGTCGAGGTGAACACGAATCACTTCGAAATTCTGCAACACGAAAAGACGGCCAAGCATATCCAAGATTTCATATTCGCAGAGGAAGGTGTAGCCCATGAAGATCATCTCAAAACGGGGACGTGAGCTAGTGAAGAATCCGCAACTAAAACGAGCATACTCGACTGACGAGTACACACCGGATAGAATCACTGAGCTCATGAAGTGCAAAAATGATCCAGTGTACTTCATGCGGACGTACATCAAAGTTCAGCACCCAGTCAAGGGCACTATTCCATTCAATCTCTTCGATTACCAGGAACGGTTTGTTCGCCATATGCAGGACAACCGCTTCACGATCACATTGCAACCTCGACAGTGCGGTAAGACCCTGACCGTCGCGATGTATCTTCTGTGGTACGCGATGTTCAACAAGGACGCGACCCTCCTCATCGCCTCAAAGAACCAGGGCCACGCGTTGGAAATTGCAGCTCGCGTGCGGTTTGCGTACGAGGAACTTCCGAATTGGATCAAATGCGGTTACAAGTACTACAATCGCCACAACATCGAATTCGACAACGGATCACGCATCATCTCCGAAGCGACGACAGAAAAGACAGGTCGTGGTCTCGCTATCACAAAGATCTATCTCGACGAATTGGCATTCGTGAACCCACGGATCCAGCAGGAACTGTGGTCATCACTGACACCAACCCTGTCGACTGGTGGTTCTGCTATCCTCAGCTCTACACCGAACGGTGACACCGAGCTCTTCGCATCGCTTTGGCGTGGCGCAAACACCGCAGGTGATGGAAAGCCGGGCATCAACGGCTACGCACCATTCCGCGTCTTCTGGCAAGAACATCCTGAGCGTGACGAGAAGTATTGGGACGAGATGGTTTCCCAGCTTGGTTTGTTGCAAACACGACAAGAAGTTGGCTGCGAGTTCCTGTCCTCGGATGCGCTGCTCATCAACTCACTGAAACTGATCCAACTGTCGAGTCAGATGGTCGATCACGAGGACATGGGTTTCAAGTTCTGGAAGAAGGATGAAGACATTGGTGGGCCAGGAAAGACCTACCTCGTTGGTGTTGACCCAGCCACCGGTTCTGGCAAGGACTTCTCGGTCATCGAGGTCTTCGAATTCCCGTCTCTGGAGCAGGTGGCAGAGTGGCGGAACAATGACATCAACATTCCGATGCTCTACGCGAAGACGAAATGGATCCTAGAGAAGCTGACAGCTCTGAAAGGACGACAACGGTCTGAAGTCGTTTGGTCATTTGAACGAAACGGTATTGGCGAAGCTATGTCGGCCCTCTATCAGAACGATGAGAAGCAACCGGATATCGCTGAACTCTTCTCCGACAACTACACTGGCACGAAACTTGGCATCTACACGACAGGCAAGACAAAGATTCTAGCCTGCTTGCAACTGAAGAATCTCGTGGAGAAGGTCAATAACGGTTTGCAGATCAAATCAGCACAATTGCTTGAAGAGCTCAAGAATTTTGTTGCAAAGGGTGGCACCTATGAAGCAAAATCGGGGGCAACAGATGACGCGGTGATGGCAACGATTGTTGTCGTTCGGTTGCTAAAACGTCTCTCAGAATACAACGATGATGCATTCAAGCAGCTAAACGAGTATGTTTCGCCAGACGCAGACGATCAATTTGGAGACGAGCCTGTTCCGATGCTGTTCTAAGCAACCTCCATAAATACCCCGAAGCCAAACCACGGGGTGTAAGAACATGCTAACAGACGGTCTGCAACTACTCGGCGCATCAAACGCTGACAATTTCTCTATCGTATCAGGAACTGCGCTTCCGACGTCTGGTAACAACGTCGGTGAGCTCTACTATCTGACCGCGACCGACGGAGCTAACGCACCCGGTTTGTACGTCTACAGTGGAACTGCCTGGACGACCATTGGTGGTGCTGTTGCTTGGACAGGCGGCACAGTCGCTAATCCAATCATCATCAACTCGGCAACTGTACCGCAGCTGACCCTCGGCACAACTGCTTCAACAGGCCAACTCTCATCACGCGCTGGTCAAGCACTGCAATTGGTTTCGGGTGCTGGTGGTGATGTGCTCCTGCAATCCGGCAATTCAAGTTCTGGTGCAGCAGGTCCAAACGTTTCGATTCTCGGTTCTTACAACGCTGGCACAGGTGCTGGTGGTATGGTTGCCATCGCTGGTGGTTTGGCTGCATCTGGTGCTGGTGGTGTTATCAGCTTCCGCACATCGCCAGGTAACGGCGCGATCGCATCTGAACGCCTTCGCATCACCGCAACTGGTGCCTTTGCATTCTCAGGCACTGGTAGCTTCGGTTCTACAGGTCAAGTTCTGACATCGAATGGAGATGCAACACCATCATGGCAAGACGCTGTTGGTGCCGCTGCAAATGGCGTCGCCGGCTCGATCCAACTTTCTGATGGTTCTGGCGCTTTCACTTCAGGTGGCACAACACTGTTGATCGGTAGCGCAGTAACTACGCAGACATATCTGCTCACACCTGCGGTCTCGACATCGCACGGTCACAACCTGCAGATCATCGCAGGTACAGCATCTGGTACTCAACCAGGCGGCGATCTTCTCCTGTCGGCTGGTGCTGGCGGTCCATCGAATTCTGGTGGCACGAACGGCGGTGCTACACTCACCCTTCGTGGTGGTACAGCTCCTCAAGTTGGCACGAACGGTGGTCCAATCGTCTTCCAAACGACAACGAATCGGACTTATGTCGAGCGCATGCGCATCACGACGTCTGGTGCTCTCACCTTCGGTTCGTCGGCAACTCTCGGTACGAACGGTCAAGTTCTGACTTCTGACGGTAGCGGTGTGCCATCATGGCAGACACCAACGGCTGGTGGTACCGGCACTGTCACATCTGTTGGTCTCACATCGACAGATCTTTCAGTTTCTGGTTCTCCGATCACGACGACAGGCAGCTTCACAGTCAATCTGAATACGTCAGGTGTTACCGCTGGTTCCTACACGAACGCGAACATTACTGTTGACGCGAAGGGTCGTGTCACCGCGGCCGCGAACGGTACAGGCGGCGGCTCGGCAGCATTGACGAACACGTATGTTGGTTACGGTGCATCTGGCGCCTTGGCTGGCACCGCGAACTTCACGTTCATTACAGGCACAAACACTCTCAATATCGGTGATGGTACTAACGCAGTTACTCGCGCAGCAATCATCAAAGCACGTGACTCAGTTTCTGGTACAAACACATCGCCTCCTGATCTGACTGTCGCGGCTGGTAATGGTCTCAATGGTGTTTCTTACGGCGGTTCCCTGATCCTTCAAGCTGGTGCAAACCTGCAAGGCGGCACCGGCGCCATTCAATTCAAGACTGGTGACACGTCAACCGAACGGTTCCGCATCGGTTCTGGTGGTGACCTCCTCATCGGTGGCACGGCAGCTGGTACATCTGGTCAAGTCTTGACATCGGCAGGTGCAGGTGTTCCTCCAACATGGACAACTGTTAGCGCTGCCGCTGCAACCAATCTCAACGCAACAGGCGCACTGCCAACTTACTCAGCTGCAACTTCCACGATCGCAATTGGCGTCGCTGGTGGCACACCTAATCTTCTCCATGTAATGTCAGGCAACGGCACTGACGCAAACATTTGGGATCTGAAGGTTGAATCTGGTGCCCTCAAGTGGACGCTTCTCAACGACGCGAAGAGCAATGAAAGCGTGTGGATGCAAGTCACACGTTCTGGCTTCACGCCAGCTGCGATCACATTCACCGGCACATCGATCAATCTTGCAGGTCTTGGATCGGGTCTGTTGCTCAATGGCGCTGCTGGAACGTCAGGCCAAGTTCTGACATCTAATGGTGCAGCTGCACCTACATGGCAAACTCCGGCTGGTGGCACATTCACTGGCGGCACAGTCGCGAATGCGATCACTATTACTTCAGCTATGCCGCAGCTCACGCTCGGCAATACTGCTGCTGGCGGTCGCATTGTGTCTGTTGTATCAACAGCGGGTGCTGGTCAACAGCTCTCTCTACTTGGTGCAAATGCGACTGTATCTGGTCAAACAGGTGGTGGTGTTAGTCTGTCTGGTGGTGCTGCAAGCGGTGTTGCAACAGGTGGTGTTATTAACATCAGCGCTGGTAACTCAGGCGCCGCTGCAACTTACGATTCGATTCTCATTAATGGCGCCACTAACACGGGTTCTGGCGTTGGTGGTTCAATTGCTATCAATTCTGGTACGTCATCGTCCGGCACTGGTGGTGCAATCTATTTCACAACGGGTGGTGCGAGCTTCACCTCAACAGAACGCTTCCGTATTCTTGCAAATGGTGCATGGTCTATTGGTACTAGCGGTACTGCATATGGCACAACAGGTCAAGTTCTAACATCTAACGGTAACGCACCTCCAACTTGGACAACTGCTACATCACCCGTTATCGGCTCCACAACTCAGATTCCGTACAACAACGCAGGTACGATGGCTGGTTCGGCATCGTTGCTGTTTGACGGTACGACGATGACGGTTGGTGGTATTGGTACCGCCGCAGCCTCACCTTCGTCTATCAAATTCAAGATTACATCGACGACAACTGGTGCTGGTATTGTTCAAGGTTTCCGAATCGAAGGCAACTCATCGACATTCATTGACGTTGGCCGAGATGGTTCAAATGGTGCCTTCATCATTCGTCAACAACAAGGTGCGACAGAAGGTGCCGATGCCTTCGCAATCGTCTCACAGATGAATGGCACACCAGTTGAACGTTTCCGTATTATTTCAACTGGTGCCTTTACGCTCGGTGGTTCCGGCGCAACCGCATCTGGCTACGGCGCATCTGGTCAAGTCCTAACTTCGAATGGCACTGCTGCTCCAACATGGCAGAGCACAAGCGGCTTCACTGGTGGTACGATCGCCAATGCGATCACAATCACTTCAGCCTCACCGCAGATTACCCTCGGTACAACCGGCATTGACGGTCAGGTTATTGCAGCCACTGGTTCGGCAACCGGTCGCAATCTGGTCCTTCAAGGTGGCAATGGCGGCGGTACTGGCAACAACGGCGGAACGGTCAACATCGTTGGTGGTCTTGCATCAACCAACGGTGTCGGTGGCGCAATCGTTCTGACTGGCGGTACTGGCAACAATGCTGCTACGTCTGGTGGTTCCATCACGATCCCTGGTGGTACTGGCGGCTCAGTCGCTGGCACTCTGTCAATCCTCACTCAAGCCGGCAGCGGTAATGCTGGTGGTGGTCCAATCACCATCACAGCAGGTGCAGCTGGTGGTAACGGCGCTGGTGGTTCAATCACGCTCACGTCTGGTGCAGGTACAAATACAACTGGCTCAACGGCTGGTTCGATCAATCTCGCAGCCGGTGCAAACGTCAACGGTGCAAATCCTGGTGGTTCGATCAACCTCACAGCTGGTAACAACACCAACGCATCTGCTGGAACTGGTGGCGGTGGCAACGTCGCAATCACGGCAGGCAGCGTCACAGGCAATAGCACTGGTTCTGGTGGCTCAGTCACACTCGCTGGTGGTTCATCGGCTTCAGGAACAGCCGGTCACGTTCGTCTAGCTGGTTGGGCAGACACGTCGAACACAACGTTCTCTGCAACTCTGTCTATCAATGCATCGCTTGTGAACTCGTATCGTGCAACGCTTACAGCGAACACGACATCATTCGCAATCATTAACGTTCCGCCAGCTGGCTTTGTCTACACGCTCACACTATTCCTGACCCAAGATGGCACGGGTAACCGCACGATGGTATGGCCAACTGGCACGAAGTGGTCTGGTGGTCTTGCTCCAACTCTGACCGTGACACCAGGTAAGACTGACATCATTACGCTGATGACACCAGATGGTGGCACGACTTGGTACGGCTTTGTCGGTGGTCTAAACTTCTAAGGATTTGATATGCCATCAGCAGGAATTTCAGTTGTTGTTGCTGCGGCAGGCGTCGAGAGCGTCGCGGCAGCAACACTTTCTGGATCTCGAGTCTATTCAATTCCAGGCACGTACACATTCACCGTGCCAACAGGTGTCACCAGCATCTGCGCTGTTGCCGTCGGTGGTGGTGGATCTGGTGGTCACGCATCTGATGGTTTCGGCTGGGCAGCTGGTGGTAGTGGCGGCGGTCTACGTTACATGAACGATTTGCCAGTCACACCGGGCGCCACGATTACGGTAGTGGTTGCAGCTGGAGGTGCAGCAGTAACAGGCAATGGTGGCGGTGGTGGAGCTAATAATCCTTCTGGCAATGCAGGTGGTGCATCGATTCTAACGCGAGACGCAGACTCAGTTGAACTGCTTCGCGCTGGCGGTGGAGGTGGCGGTAATATCGGCGCCACAACTGACGGTGCGAGTGGTGTGGGTGGTACTGGCACTGCAGTAGGCACTGGTGTTGATGGTTCGACAATTGGTGGCGGCAACGGTGGGCTTGGTAAAGCACAAGGTGCCGCCTCTGGTGGTGTTGGCGGCAATGGTGGGGCTGCAGGTGGCGGTGGGGCAGGTGGCTACACTGGCAATGGCGGGGCTGGTGGTTTCATCTATTCTACTACAAGCGCCAACGATACTTCAAACACATTCGTTAGTACGCCTGGTCAAGCTGGAACTGGTGGTGCAGGTGGCGGCGGCGGCTATCAACGCGGCAAGACGGGTGGTGCTGGTCAATCGATGTACAACATCTGTAAGGCTGGCGGTGGCGGCGGTACGAGCGTCTTCGGCACCGGTAGTAATGGTGGTCCCGGCGCCAGTGGCTTCAGCGGCGCAACTGGTGGTGGCGCAGCTGGTGGATCGGGTGGTCAAGCCGGCGGCAACGGAAGTTTCTCAACGACATCATCCAACAACAGTGGCAACGTAACTGGCGGTGCGGGTGGTGGATATCCAGGCGGTGGTGGAGCTTCAGCCTTTAACAAGACAACTGCTAGCGCGGCAGCTATCACTGGTAGAGGTGGTAATGGCGAAGTTAGAATCATTTGGGGTGCCGGCCGTTCATTCCCATCTAATGCATCCTAAAATGTAACAGTCAAACCAGGTTCCAGGTTGTGTTATAATCTGCGTATGAACACACCTGGATACATGGTCTACTGGATGGAAGCTGGCCTTCCACAATGCTCCTTCTTCGAACCCGCGGAGATGAGCCAAGCGCTCACCTTCATGAACGACGATCTGCGTAACCGCAAGGATGTCGAATTCGTGACCTTCTCTGGCCAGCACGCGGACCGCGTCGGCAAGGACGGTGTAACCTCGATCGTCAACGGCATGATCGACAAGGACACGCCGTACGAATGGTCGAAGAAGCATCGAGGAATGGGTCCCCGCAAGGAGGACGCATGAAGAACGAGCTGCGAGAAATCGGGTCGGTGATTCAGTACTTCGCTGGTGATTCGGCGAAGGCGAAGCGCACCCACATCCTGAACGGCAAGCAGTTCGGCGCGAAGACCGACAAGAACCACGAGCACTTCCTTGGCTTGTTCATCTGGGTCGTCATCTTCGGCATCATCCCCGCCATCATCAAGTTCTTCAATTACCTGGCCGACCACGGAATCTTCTGGTTCGTGATCTAAAAGTGTAACAGTTTGCCTGGAATCCAGGTTGGTGGTATAATAGCACCATACCAACCCACGGACCACGCATGCGATACGTTCTCTTCAGCAAAGGTCAGGTCGTTCACGCAACCACCGAGTCGCCCTTCACCGGCACGCCGAAGCTGAAGGAAATCAAGCGAGCCGACGGTTCGATCGTTACGTACGACAAGGCGAAGACAGACCCCGACTTCAAGTCGTTCCACGAAGTCGAGCTCATCGCCGAGCAACTCACCGAGATCATGGGCGTCAAGTACCTCGCGTACGACAACGGCGCTGGAACCTCTCACCGCTACGGGGTCATGGTTCCTCCGAAGGTCGGCGACGACGTCTCGTACGGCTTCAACGGTGACTACTACCCGTGCGGCAAGATCGTTCGCATCACCCCGGGCTGGCGCATCTACACGGAAGAGCAGGTCGTCGATCCGACCACAAAGCTGATCGACACCTCGACCGAAGAAGGCAAGGCACTCGCCGAAGCCGCTCAAGCTCGCCGCGACGCCGATCCGAAGCGCGAGCGCAAGATCAAGATGTTCAACCGCCGCAAGAACACGAGCGGCTGGAAGATGAAGGGCGGTACCTGGTCCCTCGTCATGGGCATTGTCGACGAACGCAATCCTCACATTTGAAAGCACATCATGGCAACCATCGCGAAGCTCAAGGCGATCCTCGATATTCTCGTCGAGGCCGGCATCGGCAAAGAATCTGTCGCCGCTGAGCACGATCAGATTTTCCTGGCGCCACCGGACCAATTTCCGGAGGACAGCGAAGTCGGCAAGAAGCTCGAAGCGGCCGGCGCGTGCTACAGCGACAGCGACGGCTGGTACATCTTCGTATGAACGGCTTCACCTTCTACGCCCGCCTCTGCATCGTCTGCGGCATCTGCTTCTTCTTCCTGAGAGGGAAGATCGAGTACGCCACGATATGTGCCTGGGTTTTCCTGTGGCTGACGTTCATCATCCTGCTGCTCGGTGGTATCGACACCGCGAAGCGGGCCAACGGAGAAACGGATGAGTGAGAAGATCGATGACGCGTTCATCATGAAGGCCTTGCAAGAAGCGCAAGACGCAGCCCTGAAGGCTGCTAACGCGCACATGGAACTGGTCAAGACAGAATACCCGTGTGGCTTTGCATGGGTCAACATCAAGCCAGCTCGTGGTCCGTGGGTCGCCTACATGAAGCGCGCTGGCATCGGTCGTCGTGATGAGTTCTACGGTGGCTGGACCATCTGGAATCCATCGAAGCACACCACACAGAACATGGATGCGAAGGAGGCCGGCGCCGAAGCCTTTGCCGCGTCGCTCAAGAAATACGGCCTGAACTGCAACGTGCGGACCCGGATGGACTGAGTAAATAGGCGATCCTGGAGGATCGCCATGGCAAACAAGAAACCGAAGAAGGCACCCAAGCCTTCGAAGCCACTCGAGCCAAACCCTGAGTCGCTGCCCGTTCGACGGAAGCGTCGGAAGGCGCCACCACCTGATTGGCCATGGCCGCCAATTGAAAGACCAAAAAGCGACACAGGTTAGGAACCTGTGATATAATCTACGTATGAGCACGATCCAATTTTTCAACGGCTTCAGCCTGAAGGTGATGGAGACTCCACACTGGAAGGTGATGGAGTCGACCGTCGAGGGCACTCACTGGCACCGTGAGGACAATGTCGCGGTCCACACGATCATGTGTTTGAACTACTACGTGAACCATTTCTCGCATCTCCGGTCGGAGCGCGAGCAGATGATCGCGCTGATGGCAATCTTGTTCCACGACTTCGGTAAGCCGGAATCCGAGGAGACGAAGGAGCGCAAGAACGAGGACGGCACGTCGACGGGTGAGATGTACCACTCGTACGCGGGCCACGAGCCGGTTTCGGCGAACGAGATGATGTCGTTCTTCTGCTCGCACGATGAGCTGCGTGAGGAGTTCTTTGCGCAAGGCTACGACTGGAACGACCTGCGTTCGATCAAGTTCATGATCGAGCACCACCTGCCGTACGGCCTGGTGAAGGCTGCAAAGCGGCTGGCCCTGCGTTCCGCCGTTGCCCATACGCTGGGTGCGGACGAAGTCTGCTTCTACGACATGCTGATCTCGGACTGCTACGGTCGGATCAGTGACGATCACGACGCAAAGAAGGCCAAGGTTCACGAGTGGATCAAGGATTTCTCGGCGCTGCCGGTTGCGAAGAACAACGCGGATGCTCGCAAGAAGAATGGTTTGGGCAAGATGGGCATCTTCCTGAACAAGGATGCCCGTCAGCCGGTCTTGTACGTGATGCATGGCATCTCCGGTTCCGGCAAGTCGACGTTCATCAAGAAGATGCCGGGCGAGTTGCTGGTATACAGCGAAGACGACCTGCGAATGAAGTATGCCGAGGCGAACCTGGATCACACCGATCTGCGGGCGTGGAGCGGCATGACGGTGCAGGAGCGGTACGACGCTGCATGGAAGTTCTGCGCGATGTCGCCGGATTCGACGTTCGACAAGGTATGCAAGGCAGCTTGGAACTCCATCCTGGATCAGCACACTGACATCGTTCTGGATCGGATGAACCCGACGCGGAAGGCTCGAGCCTCGTTCATCGAGACGGCTAAGGCGAAGGGCTACCGCGTGGAGTCGATCGAGTTCTACATCTCCGAACAGGAGGCGAAGGACCGGCAGAAGACGCGTGGTGACAAGTCCTTGCCGGATTTCCGAGTCCACCAGGTCTACATGCAAATGGAGACTCCGTGGATCGGCCCGGAGGTGGACGCAGCACAGATTGTTGAGCATGCTTGACAAGCTGATAGACCTGCTGATCTCGGCCCTGAAGCTTTTCCAGTTCTGGGTCGTCATCTATCCATACGAACGCGGCGTCCTGCTCCGTCTCGGCAAGTACAGCGTGACACTCGAACCCGGTTTCCATTGGTGCATGCCGATGAAGATCGATCGAGTGATCACAGCGGACATCGTTACCCGAACCCTTCGGCTCGGTGCCCAATCTCTCGTGACGAAGGATCAAAAGCCAGTCGTCCTGAACACTGTCGTGACCTGTGAAATTCTGGATGTCAAGAAGGCGCTTCTAAATGTCCACTCAATCGAGCACGTCATCGACGATTCCTGTTCAGGGTTTGTCGCGGCTTTTGTCGCTGATCACGACCTCGGGTACATCGTGAAGTGCTGCGCGATACCAGACAAGAAGCTGCTGGGCTCCTGTCAGAAGCAGGCAGGAGAATACGGCATTGGCGTGATGAAGGTCCAGTTCACAGACGTCACACCGTCCCGGACGTTCCGTCTGCTCAACAGTACGGTCGAAGCCGCGTCCTACTGGGCTGACCATTCTACGAGAGCTGACCGCCTGTAATATCCAACCTCCCTCGAGTCACGGCTGGACCTAGCAATGGGTCCAGCCGTTTTTGATTACAGCATACAATGAATCATCTCGTAATCACAGCGAGATATTTTGCAATCAAACTTTGAAGGAAATTGAAATGTCTCTAGGACCGACAGTAAAGCAATACGGACGTTTTCGTGTCACCGACGACGGGGCTTCTGGGAAGAAGTACGGCGTATGGCGTCAAGATGACGCTGCAACACGCAGGCACAACGACGGCAGCATCTACTATACGGTGGTAGGCTCCGGCATGGAGAAGGATACTGCGCTGACAGTCGCAGAAGCTCTCCACAAGACCGGCGCAGGTGATCCAGGAAGTCAACTGAACGAATCCTTCTGAGGATTCTTCTCACTTCAAAGGGCTCTTCGGAGCCCTTTTTCTTTGCCTGTTCTGAAGTAATTTGAAGTGGAACCTTACTTCAGGTTGGTTACAACTGTTTCCTAGTTACAATCATATCTTCGGTAGAGCAAATCTCACCGAGGGTTGCCGAAATCTATAAATACCTGGCCGTCAATCAAGACGGTCATTTTGGCAACATTTGAAACTTTCGAGGAAATTTATCATGGCAAAGAAATCCCTAGCAGACCTGGCTTCTGCATTCGCAGCAAAGACTTCCGGTGAAGGAAGCGGCAACCAGCAATGGAAGCTGTTCTTCAACTTCTGGAAAGCTCCAGTCGACAGCACCTCTGTTGTTCGATTCCTCCCCGATCTTGATGAAGACAATCCGATGGGCTTCTTGGTCGAGAATCTCGCCCACGAACTCGTCATCAATGGCAAGCGCGAGAAGGTTCCGTGCTTGAAGATGTACGGTGAAGACTGCCCGATCTGCACACTCTCGCAGAAGTACTACGACGAAAAGTCGCCAGACCACAACGAACAGCTGGGCAAGAAGTACTATCGCAAGAAGTCGTACATCGGCCAAGTACTGGTGATCGAAACTCCAATCGAGAACGACCAAGAGCAACTCGTCAAGCTCATCGAGTTCGGTCCGAAGATCTTCAAGCAGATCCAGACCGCGTTCCAATCGGGTGATCTCGAGAAGCCACCGTTCGAGCTCGAAGGTGGTTACAACTTCCGCATCAAGAAGTCGAAGTCAGGCGAGTATGCCGATTACGGCACGTCGAGCTTCTCTCCGAAGCAGACGAATGTCGATGCGGACGTTCAAGAATCGCTCCAACTCTACAATCTGGCCGACTATCGAACGGCCAAGGTGTCTCGTGAAGTCCTGGAAGCTATGCTTCTGGCTGATCAGACAGGCGGCTCAATGCCAGCCGCTTCAAAAGAAGAAGCTCCCAAGGAGACTGCCAAGCCGGCTGCTGTGAAATCAGCGGCTGCTGAGAGCGTCGACACAACGGAAGAAACACCAGCCTCGAAGCCTGTGAAGGCTGAAGCAGCTGGGGAGAAGAAGATGTCCGTGGTCGAACAACTGCGCGCTCGCGCAGCAGAACAAAAGCGTAAGGCAGAAGCCGAAGCGGAGTAATCTGAAGAGGGGGTCTTCGGATCCCCTCTCTTTCTTTTGGAGACACAATGACCCTACCATTTTTGAGCAAATTCAAGAAGGAAGTCGGGAAGTACGAGTCAGTCGGAGTCGGCATCAAGACCGTCGAAGACTGGCTCACAACCGGCAATTACGCCCTGAATCGGGCGCTGTCTGGTGACTACATGAAGGGCGTTCCGCTCTCTCGTATCACCCTCTTTGCAGGTCCGTCTGGCTCAGGCAAGTCGTTCATCACGATGAACATTGCCTATCAAGCTCAGAAGGAAGGCTACCACGTTCTCATCATCGACACTGAGAACGCCATCGACGTCACCTACCTCCAGAAGATTGGTGTCAAGATCGATGAGGATCACCTCACCTACCTGCAGGTCGCGACCATCGAGGATGTCAACGGTGTCCTGTCCGAGTTCTTCGTCAACTACCAGAAGACGTACGGCAAGGATAATCCAGAAGCACCGAAGACTCTCGTCATCATCGACTCCCTC
>Ga0207683_10000538_pt1 | contig 35079 bp, 28 predicted proteins | sample KBSM73metaG_FD_184333 | JGI IMG/M metagenome (GOLD analysis project Ga0207683, IMG submission 184333) | Miscanthus rhizosphere microbial communities from Kellogg Biological Station, Michigan, USA - KBS M7-3 metaG (SPAdes) (version 2) | ecosystem: Host-associated > Plants > Roots > Rhizosphere >... | reverse complement strand
TTTCGCTGGAGCGGAACGTGGTGTTCTTCCGGCATACGTTGGCGGACTGCGGGCTGGCGAGCGCGCCGCACGATGTTTACTTCGCGTGCGGAAATGAGAAGCAGCGGGACCTGCAATACCTGGATGCCAAGATCGATCCGCCGCGCGCCAATCTGCTGTTGGCGCGGTTGCTGGATCGCGGCTATCAGAAATTCATCAAGACATCGCAGTTTGAATTGCCAGCGACAGCCGCGCAATTGCATGCGATTCACGCATTTCAGGAAGAGTTGACGCGGGCTATCGATGGGATAAGCCTCTATAACGAGTCTCTCGGCACCACGAGCGATTTGTATCAGTACGATCGCTTGCGCGGGCGCGAGGCTGAGGAGCCCACACCGGCTCGCCCATGGGAGCTCGGAACGGGACATTGAGTCTCCGGCTAGAGTTGACGAAGACCGGGCGTCAATGTCGACGCGCGGCTAGACGATTTCTTCTTTTCTCAGGTGCGAGTAATCCGGAGCGCGCACGACCCGCATCAGTTCCCCGTGATCGAGCCAATTTAAGAAGCATTGAGAGCAGTCGTCAATGATCACATTGCCCGGGCCGGCGTAGTAGTGCGTGTCCATGCGCCGATGACAATGGGGACAGTCGATTTTGCGCTGCAGATCATGAACGTCTGGCGGGTGGGCAATCAGTGTTCCGGGATCTCCTGCGCGCAATTCCTCAACAAGCGGCATAAACAGGGCCATGGGAATGAGCATGCCGCGGCATCGCGTGCAGTAGAGAATTCGCAGCTTGGCCAGAGCCGCGTGCGCGAGAGGGGCTGCACAGATCGGGCATGCCTCGTCGGAGACAACGCCGAGGACGCTTACACCGTCATCGTTCTTTGCCGGAAAAAAGACGCTCTTGCAGTAGTCGCATCTCCAGCAATCGTCATCGACCGCAAGGCGCATTGCGGCGCCGCAGGAGGAGCAGTTCATTGTTCCCTTCCACATCCCGGGCAGTACTTGGCGCCTTCGGGCACTTGTCTGCCGCAGTCGATGCAGAATCTTGCCGCCCGGGTGGGAGTCGAAGATGCCTGCGCACCGGATGCGGTCGCGAGGGACGGCATCATTGTTTGCGCCATCGCGGCTCCGGCTCCAAGACCGACGCCCATGCCGGCGAGGCCGTCGGAGTTGGCTGCGGCGACCGGCAGCGACTGCGCAACCTCAAACTGCGTGTAGCGACTTAGATCTCCGGCCATGTTGACTCCAATGCGCTGATCCATGACTTTCTGTAACTCCTCAGGGAGCGAGATGTTTTCGACGAGGAACTGGTTAAGCTCGAGACCAAGCGCCGCAAAGGCGGGCTTCATCTGCTCCTCGATTTTCTTTCCGAGCGCGGTCTGGTTTGCTGCCATGTCAAGAAAGGAGACGTTGCTGGTGGCGAAGATGTCTGTCATTCGTGCAACTATTGTGTTGCGCAATTGACCTTCGAGGTCGGCGACAAAGTACATGCCGCGGGTGCCGCTGACCTGGACGAAGAAAGTTCGTGGATCGGAGATGCGATAGGAGTAGATTCCGTAGCCGCGTAGCCGCACCGCACCGAATTCGCTGTCGCGAATCGTAATGGGGTTTGCTGTGCCCCACTTTTGATCGATCTGCAGGTGGGTCGAGAAGAAATAGACATCGGACTTGAATGGAGACTCGAACTCCTTGTCCCAATTGTTTAGATCGGTGAGCAGTGGGAGATTGCGAGTGGTCAGGGTGTGCAGCCCGGGACCGAAGACGTCGGCGATCTTGCCTTCATTGACGAAGGCGGCCATCTGCGATTCGCGGACGGTAAGCTGCGCGCCATTCTGAATTTCCATGTCCTGCATTGGATAGCGGAAGACGAGCATTCCTTCTTCCGGCTCGTTCCATTGAATGACGTCGATGAATTGCTTGGCGAGGAATTGTCTGAGAGTCACACACCCCTCCTGGAGTGCAACTCTACCATGCGTTCTGAGGGTGCTCTACATAGAAGTGGGGATTGAGAGTGCCCGGCGTAACCGTGCGTAATTGTTCAAGGCGATGGGTTTAGATCGAGACCGGCTGCGATTCAGTTGGGGGTTCCGCTGGCATCGGTAGCCTCAAAGGTGCACTCCTGACATTGGCAATTCCGGCGCAGGTACTCCCACGAGTAGATGCCGCTGGAGTGTCCGTCGAGCCAGTTGAACTGTAGAGCATAGCGGCCCACGGCGTGGGCACTTGCAGGCTTGGCCGGCGGCGCGTACATGGGCAGGAGCGCTGCGGGCTTCGGCTTAGGCTGGCCGGCTTTTCGGCCTTCCGCTTTGCGCTCGTCGATGCATGTGGCGCAAGGGCAGGCGTTGCGCAGCCAGGCGAAGTTCCAGGTGCTTTTGTGGCCATCGGACCAGTCGATTTCGAGGCCCTTGCCCTCGGTAAGCAGAACCCGTACTTTCTCAGGGGTGACGGCAATGCGGGAGAGGGGGCGCTCCTCTTGATTGCCGCGCTCTGCCTCATCTTTGCTTACGAAGCGAATTCCTTCGTGACTCATGACTCTATTTTAGTTCGCAGCTCCCAATCCTGCTTTCAGGGATTCCGCCAAAAGAACCATGCGGCCATGAAAAGGCCAATGAAGACAACGAGTCCGCGGAGGAGCGGCTGCGGCACGCGACGCGCCATGCTGGCCGAGGTATAGCCGCCAATTGCGCAAGCAACCATGGCGAGAAGGCAATAGCGCCAAACAACTTGCCCGTTCAGGACGAAGATGACGAAGGCGATTCCGTTGGCCATCGTGGTTGAAAACACTTTGAGCGCGTTGATTTCGTGCAGGTCCTGCAAACCGAAGAGAGAGAGCAGGGTGATGAGAAGAAATCCTGCGCCGGCTCCGAAGTAGCCGATGTAAAAGCAGACTGCAATTGTGCAGAGGAAGACCGGAAGCCTGCGCGGGGCGTGTGCGCCTGGTGTTTGATTCCGAACGAATTTTCGATGTTCGAGCCAGCGAGAGACCGGGCCGCTCAATGCGAAGATAGTGGCCGCGATGAGCAACAACCACGGGACAAGATGAAGGAAGGTCCTCTGGGGTGTTATGAGCAGGACGATTGCCCCGCCTGTGCCGCCGATCAGGCCGGCTAGCGCCATTGGCAATGCCAGCCGCAGGTTTTTTTGAATGTCACTGCGGTAAGCGGCGATGGAAGTGAGTTGCCCGGGCCAAAGGGCGACGGTGTTCGTGGCGTTTGCCTGGATGGGAAGCATTTTCATTCCGAGCATCGCGGGAAAAAGGAGAAACGATCCGCCGCCGGCAACGGCATTGAGCACCCCGGCGAGGAAGGCAGCCACGGTCAGCCAGAGCCAATGCCAATCCATGTAAAGGGGAAGGCCGGAGATGACGATCATCAGAAGTCGATTGTAGAGTGCCGGGCGCGGTCTGTTGTCAGAGGGTATTTGGAACGGGGAACCCTGAACCACATGGAGGCCATATTTCGCTATCGCAGTGCAAAAGTGCAAGAGTATGCTCTTGGCATGGTTCGACTTCCCCGTCTTTTTGCGCTCCTCTGCGGGCTGATATTTGTTGTTTTCGTTGCCGTGCCTTCCCGGGCTGCCGTGTCATCGAGCGCGCCTGTGCTGTCGATTGAAAACCTAGGCAAAGGAACTGCGCCACTTGATGGCCCCTGGCAATTTCATCTGGGTGACAACCCTGCATGGGCGGCACCGGAGACAGGTGATGATGCCAAAAATGTGGGTTGGGAGCAGATAACGGCAGACAAGACCTGGGGTACCCAGGGTCATCCCGCGTACACCGGATTTGCGTGGTACCGGAAGCATGTGCATCTTTCTCCCGCGCAGGGCGCTTCTCCCGATTTTGCGATGCTGATGCGGCACGTCGATGACGCATACGAGATTTATTGGAACGGTGTGCTTATCGGGCGTAACGGTACGCTTCCACCGAATCCGGTGTATTACTTCAGCGACCCTCCGCGGACATTTGGGCTGGGTCCGGTACGAGATGGCGTGCTGGCTCTGCGGGTGTGGAAAGGCCCTCTCAACTCGTTCGATACGGATCAGCTCGGAGGAATGTACTTCGCACCAGTGGTAGGGAGTGCAAGAGCAATCGCAGCGGAGAAAGATGAGCTGGATTATGTCTGGCTTCGGAGCCGTCAGTACCTTTTCGGATTGCAGTCTCTGTATGGGGTGGTGATGTTGCTCAGCTTGCTGGCGTGGCTGCGCGATCGTTCGCAACCACTGCTGCTATGGATGGCGGTATTTTGTTTTGCGCCAGTGGCGGCCCTGGTGCTGACTGGCCTGCGGCTCCCCTGGTCTTACAACTTTGCGCTTGGCTGGTTGCAGCCGGTGTTGAGCTTGCAGGATATCGGTTTGTGGTTCCTGCTGCTGTATCTCCTAAAACTGAATGAGAATTCGGTGCTGACATATGCCACGCGGACCCTGGCAATCATCAGCTTTATTGCTACATCGCTCGATGGATTGTTGACGTTTGTCAATTGGAACGATCCCGTACTGCAACCGTGGGTGCAGGGAGCCGACGGCGCGCTGACGGCAATCTTCACCGTGGCAGAAGCGTACCCGCTGTTGTTGATTATTCTGGCTCTTCGCAAGCGTCTCGATTCGACCCGCTGGCTGGTGGCTATTGCAGCCTTCATTGCAGAGATGATTTCCGTGGTCCGCATAGCAGTGCAGCAGGGCAGCCGCTACACCCACTGGACACTTGGACAAAAGATCGGCACGCCGCTCTTCACGATTAACGGTAACGTCTTCACCGCCCAGACGATCGCCAATTCCCTGCTGCTGGTGGCGATTCTGTATGCCGTCTATCGCTATCTGCGCGAGTCAACACGGCGTGCCAGCGAACTCGAACAAGAGTTCAAGAGCGCCCGCGAATTGCAGCAGGTACTGATTCCGGAGACGCTGCCGTCTCTGCCTGGATTTGCGATGACCAGTTCGTACCGACCGGCGCAAGAGGTAGGTGGGGACTTCTTTCAAATCATTCCCCTGGAGGGTGAGTTCAAAGGTTCGACGCTGATTTTGCTGGGCGACGTGAGCGGTAAGGGATTACGGGCCGCGATGGCAGTATCGCTCATTGTTGGCGCAGTGCGCGCGCTGGCGAAGTTTGCGCCGCATCCGGCAGAGATTCTGACCGAGCTCAATGTGCGGTTGTTTGGCCGCTTGCAGGGAGGTTTTGCAACGTGTCTCGCGCTGCGCGTCGCAGCGGACGGCCACTGCGTCATGGCGAGCGCGGGTCATCCGGCACCCTTTCTGAATAAACGAGAGCTGGAGTTGCCGGGTGCGCTGCCCCTGGGAATGGTCTGCACTGCGACCTATGAGCAAATGGAATTTGATCTTCGCGAAGGGGATCACTTCGCGCTCTATACCGACGGCCTGCTCGAGGCTCGCAGCGCGAGCGGCGAGATGTTCAGTTTCGAGCGGCTTGATGAGCTCTTCGCTAAGGCCCCCGACGCTGCAATGGCAACGGACGCAGCAGTGAAGTTTGGCCAGGACGATGACATCACTGTCCTGACCCTGACGCGGCTCGGCACCGGCCAGCAGTCGAGCACGCATCTGTCGGCGCCGCGGCTGGTTCCGGTCTAGCTGGCCCGCTGCAGGGCGTGAGATCGCGAGCGGATTTCGAAGGTTTGGAGTCCGCCGAGAACGAAGCCAACGGGGCTTTTGAGGGCATTTTCCCGTGAAAGATGGGCAGCTTCGGCTTTCCGACCGCGATCCAACCGCTCATAAATATATGAAAATATTACGACTTCCAACTCTACTATGTAAGTGAGTGTTTTACACTCATATTTTATGAATCATTTGTGCTATAGTTCCATCAGATTGTTTGAGTAGCTGGGGCGAAGTTTCCCTGGCTCGACAATTTCGAATACATCTGGAGGAACAGAACATGGCAATCACTCGTTGGGACCCGTTTCGGGAAGTCGTAGCGCTGCAGAATCGGATGAACTCACTTTTCCGCGACCTGAACGAAGGGGATAGCCCGTTGACGACTGCCAGCTTCGTGCCGGCTGTCGATATCTATGAAGATGCGCAGAAGGTGATGTTGAAGCTGGAAGTTCCGGGCATTGAGGAGAAGGACCTGGACGTTCGCGTGGAAAACAACACTCTGACGGTCAAGGGCGAGCGCAAGTTCGAGAAGGAAGAGAAGGAAGAGAATTTCCATCGGATTGAGCGGCGCTATGGCAGCTTTTATCGCGCCTTCACCCTGCCATCGACTGTCGATACCGAGAACGTCAAGGCCAGCTACGATGCCGGCGTGTTGAAACTCGAGTTGAAGAAGAAAGCTGAAGCTCAGCCGAAGCAGATCAAGATCAACGTGGATAAGAATCAAACTATCGCGGCGTAAGAGCGTTGACGAAGGCAAGCTTCCAGTTGCCGGTTCGTCCTGGGACATGTCGGTAGCTGGAATTTGGATCGCGCCGGGAGAAGATAAGCCTGCCCGGCGCTCGTTTTTTGTGATGCACCAATCGAAGAGAGAGAATCTTAATGGACACTGCGCTGTTTGGTTTCGCGCGAACCAAAAGAAGCTGAACAAGTGCAGATGGGAGTTGAATCATGGCAATTCGTTGGGAAAAGCTGACGGTGAAGTCGCAGCAGGCGATGCAGCAGGCGCAGGAGCGGGCGACCGAGCTTGGAAATCCGGAGATACAGCCGGTGCATCTGCTGCTGGCGCTGATTGAAGACCGCGAGGGAGTGATTCCCGCGGTGCTTGAGAAGATCGGTGTTCCCACGGAGCGGCTGGAGAGCGACCTGCATTCCATCGAGGAGAAACTGCCTCGCGTGGCGGGAGCAAGCACGCAGCCAGCAGTGAGCCAGGGACTCAACAAAGTCATCGACCAGGCATTTCGCGAGGCTGCGAACTTCAAGGATGAGTATGTGTCGACGGAGCACCTGCTGTTGGGTGCTGCGCACCTGAAGGGAGACGCGGTGCGCGATGTGCTTGCGGCGGCGGGTGCTACGCATGAGGCCATTTTGCAGGCGCTGACCGCCGTGCGTGGTTCGCAGCGCGTCACGGACCAGAACCCTGAGGGCAAGTTTCAGGCGCTGGAAAAGTACGCCAAGGATCTGACGGAGTTGGCGCGGCGCGGAAAGCTTGATCCTGTGATAGGCCGCGATGAGGAGATTCGGCGGGTTGTGCAGGTACTAAGCCGTCGGACGAAGAACAATCCTGTGCTGATTGGCGAACCCGGCGTGGGCAAGACGGCCATTGTGGAAGGGCTGGCGCGGCGTATCGTCTCCGGCGATGTACCGGACAGTTTGCGCGACAAGCGTGTGATTTCGCTTGACCTGGGTTCGATGCTGGCGGGCGCGAAGTATCGGGGCGAGTTTGAAGACCGCCTCAAAGCTGTGTTGAAGGAGATTGAAGAGTCGAACGGGCAGATCGTGTTGTTCATCGACGAGCTTCACACGCTCGTGGGTGCAGGCGCGGCCGAGGGCGCAATTGACGCGAGCAACATGCTGAAGCCGGCGCTGGCACGCGGCGAGTTGCGGGCCATTGGCGCGACCACGCTGAACGAATATCGGAAATACATCGAGAAGGATGCAGCGCTGGAACGGCGCTTCCAGATTGTGTATGTCGGGGAGCCTAACGTTGAAGACACGATTGCCATCTTGCGCGGTTTGAAGGATCGCTACGAAGCGCACCATAACGTGCGCATCAAGGACTCGGCGATTGTAGCTGCCGCAACGCTGTCGCACCGCTACATCAGCGACCGGTTCCTGCCTGACAAAGCAATTGACCTGGTGGATGAGGCTGCGGCTTCGCTGGCGATTCAGATTGGATCGGTGCCTACGGAGATCGACCAGTTGGAGCGGGAGAAGACGTCGCTCGAAATCGAGCGGGAAGCCCTCAAGCGCGAGACGGACAAGAACAGCCGCGAGCGCCTGGAAGAAGTGACGCGCAAAGTGGCTACGCTTACCGAACAGATCACAGCGCTGCGTTCGCGGTGGACGATGGAGCGCGACGCGATCAGCCGCATCAGCGAACTGAAGAAGCGAATTGAGGCACTGCGTTTTGAAGCGGAGGAGCAGACGCGCAAGGGGCAGCTCGAGCGGGCGGCCCAGATTCAGTATGGCGAATTGCCGAAGATGGAAGCGGAGCTGAAGCAGTTGAACGCGCTGCAGGATGGCAATGCAGGCGTGGCTCGCATGCTGAAGGAGGAAGTGGATGAGGAAGATATTGCCGGAATTGTGAGCAAGTGGACGGGGATTCCTGTGTCGCGGATGCTCGAGGGCGAAGTGAAGAAGCTCGTTGAGATGGAAACTCGCCTGCGTGAGCGTGTTGTGGGGCAGGATGCCGCGCTGACGGTAGTTGCGAACGCGATTCGGCGATCGCGCGCGGGACTCAGCGATCCGAAGCGGCCGATCGGCTCGTTCATCTTTCTTGGGCCGACGGGCGTGGGCAAGACGGAAACGGCGCGGGCGCTGGCCGAGTTCATGTTTGACGATGAGCAGGCAATGCTGCGCATCGATATGAGCGAGTACATGGAGAAGCACGCCGTGGCGAGGCTGATCGGAGCGCCTCCGGGATACGTCGGGTATGACGAAGGCGGGCAGTTGACTGAAGCAGTACGGCGCAGACCGTATGCGGTAATTCTGTTCGACGAGATCGAAAAGGCGCATCCGGATGTGTTCAACATTCTGCTGCAGATCATGGACGATGGCCGGCTCACGGACTCGAAGGGGCGCACGGTGGACTTCAAGAACACGGTGCTCATTATGACTTCGAACCTGGGCGCACAGATGCTGCTGGGCGACGCATTGAAGACTGAGCACGACTTTGACATGGCGCGCGAGTCGGTGATGCGAGTGCTGCGGGATCACTTCAGGCCGGAGTTTTTGAATCGCGTGGATGACATGGTGATCTTCAGACCGCTGGGTCATGCGCAGATGAACGAAATTCTCGAACTGCGGTTGAATGAGGTGCGCAAGCTGCTGGAGGACCGGCAGATTTCGCTGGAACTCACGGAGCCGGCACGGCAACTGATTCTCGCGGCGGGTTCGGATGCAGCATACGGTGCACGTCCGCTGAAGAGGGCGTTACAGCGCATGGTGCAAGACCCGCTGGCGATCAAGATTCTGAACGGCGAGGTGTTGCATGGATCGCATGTTCGGATTGACGTGGATCGCAAGTCGAACCAGTTGCAATTTGAGCCGATGGGGCGAGAAGCGATGGCCTAATTGGCTGTGGGTCCGCTGAGTGAATGCAAAAGGCCTTGAAGGTGGAAACCTTCAAGGCCCTTTTTTGTTCACTAAATGGCGGACTTGCCCGCGGTTAGTCGGAGGAGCGGCGACTTGGCAACTCAGAATGCCCATCGGAGACGGCGGCAAGGCGAGCTGCTGCGTTTGCACGGCGATCGCGATTTGGGCTGCGGCGGTCGGCAATGACGGTCATGTCGGGGAGCACAATCAAAGGCCTGAAACTGCGATCGGGATAATCGCACTCCTCGGTAGTGGTGGCGGGCGATTCGCCATTGGTAAGCATTTTGTTGAGAACCGGGATATTAGCGCGCTGCGTTTCGACGAAGTCGACTCCGGGAGCCGTCAGGGTGAAATCGGAGTTGTCGGCGCGGGTGATATACCCCTTCTTCATCAGGTACCAGGCGGTGAAGTCGAGGTAATCGCGCGGGAAGCCCATGCGAGCTTCGATCTCTGCGAGAGAAACTTCAGGAGAGTGAGGGTTCGAGCGACGACGGAAATAGAGGACTGCCAGTACCGCCAACCGACGGTTCAACTCGCCGTTCATGCTGTCGAGGAAATCGACCGAGTTGGACAGCGGGGGCTTATTGGATGCCTCTGTGATGAAACCAGCGTCGTATTCAGAGCGGCGATCGGGATCGGACAAGACGTCATAGGCAGTCTTCAACTGCTCGAACATCTCCGTGTTTCCAGTGGTCGCGTTGTCCGGGTGATATCGGGCGGCGAGGAAGCGATAAACACGGTGAATGGTTTCCTCATCCGCATGGCGGCTGATTTGGAGGAACTCATAATAGTCTGAAGTCTTCACTTCCATGGGGAACGTCCTGTTCAAGAGCGATTGGGTCGAATCTTACCGCTCGATATAAGTATTGAAACGAGGAAGCTTCGACGCCATGTTACTAAGGTTGTAAAGGGATACCACTTTGTGTGAACGATACAAGCATGGCGTTTTTTCTACGCTCGATTGAGTCGCTCGCGGGCGCTTACGTTGCATCCGTTCGAGGGGTCAGCTTCGCGTCAACCTAACGATTAAGCCGATTTTAATCTTTGACGAGATGGATTTGCTCGTCCTGCGGATCGAGAGAGACGACTTCGCGCTGGCGGCATGGATCGACGAACAACCACAGAATGCCGCCGGCAGTGACAAGCATAGCCGCGAAGAGAAAAGCGCTTTCCCATCCATAGCGCATGGCAAGGTACGGCGTGAGAGAGGCGGTAACAGCGCCACCGATCTGGCAACACATGTTCATCACGCCTGAGACTACTCCTGAACGTTCTCCCGCGAGGTCGGCGCTCACCGACCAGAAGGAGCTCTGCGAGAGGTAGAGCGCGCCTGCTCCTCCGGCGAGAATGAGGCTGGCGGCATAAGAACTGGTGACCTGCGACCCAATGATGAGGAAGATCGCCGTCAACAATAGGGCGACTGCCGCGATGCCGCAGCGTCCGGCACGCAGTCCTAAGCGCTTCGAGAGAGCGTCGCTTGCCAGTCCCCCACCCAGACAACAGATCGTCATCGCAATGAACGGAATCATCGAAAGAAATGCGTTTGCCTTGAGGTTGAGTCCACGAACCTGGGCCAAGTAGATGAAGAACCAGCTGAAGAAGATCCACGCGACGTAACCGAAGCTGAAATAACTCAGAGACATCGCCGCGATTTCGCGGTTGAGAATCGCAGCACGCCAGGAGAGAGGCGCATGAGCGTGATGCGCAACGATCGTCGTTCGCGTTGCTTGAATCAATTTCAGTTCATCGGGGGATACCAGCGGATGATCTTCAGGCTTGTCGCGTGCTATCACGTACCAGACCGCTCCTGCGATGACTCCGATGATCGCACTGAACCAGAAACAGGAACGCCATCCATAGTGGCTGATAAGCCAGGTCAGTACCGGAATGCTCAGTCCTGCTCCGGCGCCGACACCGGCGAAAATCCATCCATTTGCCCTGCCGCGTTCGCGCACGGGAATCCATTGCGCCACGAACTGGTTTGAGGCCGGGTAGATTACGGCTTCTCCTGCGCCAAGCGCAAATCGGATTGCAATGAGGATGGCAACCACATGCCCAAGTCCGGGGCTGGCTATTGTGGTGAGCGCCGAAAATATTCCCCACCAGACCACACCTGCAGTGAGCACGAGTCGCGGGCCAAACCGCCAGGCCAGCCAACCACCTACGACCTGGAAAGCAGCGTAACCGACAAGAAATGAGCTGAAGATCCAACCAAGATGGATGTCATCAATCTTGAGTTCGTCGCGCAGAGTAAGAGCCGCGATGGAAATATTGGTTCGGTCGAGGAAGGCGATTGCGCTGAGGACAAAGAGCCAGACGACGAGAAGGCTTCGGATCTGTCGTGGACCTGTATAGCTCATCGCATCCTCATGCGCCTTGGATTATTTTGCAGATTGATTCCGCTACTGCCGCAACTCGACTAGAGTAGCGCCCTGGCCGCCTTCGTTTTGCGGGGCTTCGGCCAACGTGGCTACGTGGGGATGGCCTTTGAGGAATTCGCGGACGCCGCGGCGGAGGATGCCTGCGCCATGGCCGTGAATGATGCGGACGCGGGGCAGGCCCGCGAGGAAAGCACGGTCGAGGTATTTCTCCAACTCTTCAGTGGCTTCGTCGACGGTGCGGCCGATGAGATTGATTTCCATGCGCATGTCGTCGGTGTTGGCGCTGGTGACGGAGACGTGGACGCCCTTCTGTCGGCGGGCAGCGGCCAACGGGTCCGCCACTGCGTTACTCCGAGAGTCTCCCGTCCGGAGGACTTCGGAGAGATCGTCGCGCTTGACGCGCATCTTGATGGGCCCGAGAGCTACTTCGAAGAGATCTTTTTCAATTTCGCGCTGGACGATGGCGATCTTGTTCATGGACTTGATGCGAACCTGGTCGCCGGGTGCTACGTGACGGAGCAGGTGCGGCTGGGCGTTGACATCATTCTGGTCGGCACCGGTGCGATGGGCGACGACGGCCTGATTGAAGCTCTCTTGAAACTCGCGGCGAAGCCGGTTGATGCGGCGTTCGGCCTCTTTGGAAAGCTTTTGCTGCGCGGCGCGATCTTCGATGGCGCGCACATTCTCGCGCATTTGGAATTCAAACTCCTTGAGTAACGAGGCGAGTTTGGCTTCGAGTTCGCGAGTACGGTTGCGCAACTCGACGTCACCTTCGCGGGCGAGTTTGGCGCGTTCAAGATTGAGCGCGTACTGCTGTTCGCGAGCGGCCTTCTTTTCGGCTTCGAGCTGCGTAAGTTCGTTGTGGAGGCGATCGAGGAAGCGGGCGATGTCTACTTGCTGGGATCCGAGGCGTTCGCGGGCGGCGGTGATGATGTCGGCGTTGAGGCCGAGGCGAGCTGCTGTTTGGATTCCTGCGGAGGCGCCCGGGACGCCGAGGCGTAATTGGTAGTTGGGAACGAGTGTGACTTCGTCGACTCCGGCAGCGGCGTTGAGCACTCCCGGGGTGTTTGCCGCGTAAACCTTGAGCGAAGTGTGATGCGTGGAGATGAGCGACCACGCTCCGGCGGTAAGGAAAAAGTTGGCCACGGCAACAGCGAGTGCCGAGCCTTCTTCGGGGTCGGTGGCGGAGCCGAGCTCGTCGAGCAGGACGAGCGAGTGAGTGTCTGCGAGACGCGAGAGGCGATCAAGATTGAGAATGTGCGCGGAGAAGGTGGAAAGTTCAGCCTCGATGGATTGCGCGTCGCCAATGTCTGCAAGAAATGCAGTGAAGACGGGAAAGCTTGCCGCGGTTGCGGGCACGGGAAGTCCAGCCTGCGCCATCATGGCGAGCAGCGCCGTGGTTTTGAGGGTCACGGTTTTGCCACCAGTGTTTGGGCCGCTGATGATGAGCTGACGCGCTTCGGTGGTGAGTTCAAGCGTGAGAGGAACAACATGACCATTGACGGCGCGCAGGTGCTTCTCGAGGAGCGGGTGGCGGGCGGCATCAAGGCGAAGCAGGTCGGGGGTGATGGCCGGGGCCACGCAATCGTAGTCTCGGGCGAAGCGGGCGCGAGCGAGGAGCGTATCGACGAGGGCGAGAACCCGGGCGCCCTCGATCAACGACTGAGCATAGCCTCCCACCTGACGCGTGAGTGCGACAAAAATGCGATGGATCTCGGCTTGCTCCTCTTCGAGCAGGCGGACGAGTTCGTTGTTCTGCTCGATGGTTTCGAGGGGCTCGACGTAGACGGTTTGTCCGGAAGAGCTGACGCCGTGAACTACGCCGGAGACGCGGCGCTTGAGTTCGCTGCGGACGGGAATGACGAAGCGATCTCCACGGATGGTGATGAGGTCTTCCTGCGTAGCGCCGTCGGTGGAGAGCTTGCGGAGCGCTGCGCGGAGACTCTCTTCGATGAGGCGCTGTTGCCGCTCCTGCTCGCGGCGAATACGGCTGAGTTCCGGTGATGCATTGTCGGCCAAAGTGCCGTCGGGCTGAATGGTGCGCTCGATGGATTCGGCCAAAGAGCGAAGTGACGTGGTCAGTGCCGAGGAGAGCTCGGAGAGGCCCGGGAGTTTGCCGGCGAGACGCGCGGATGGGGACTGCAGAAGCGCTTGCCAGGCGGCTACGTCGTTGGCCAGGCGGGCAACGGCCTGTAGTTCCTTGGCCTCGAGTGCGGCGCCGGGGATTTGGGCTTTTGCGGCGAACTGCGTGGGATCGAAAAGGCCACCGAGGGGGATGGAGACCTGCTCGGTGAGCATGAGGCGCACTTCGCCGGTGAGTTGATGTTGGCGAGTGATCCATGATTCATCGGTCGAGGGATTCAGGGAGAGTATTGCGGTGCGGCCCACAGGGGATGCGGCAAAGCCCGATAGAAAGGCAAGAAGCGGCTCCCACTCGAGAGCGGCCACGTCGGCGTATTCGACGGGAGACGGGATGGGATCGAGGAGCGGCATGGCTTCTGTTCAGGAATTATCTTACGGCGCTTGGGATGTGAGGCGGGCATCGCCTGCTCGTGGAGTTAGATTTCCCATGTCTCAGCAGCGAGACATGGGGCACGCGGTCGAAAGAGGCGGGACGACTATTTGGAATTCAGGGAACTGGGAAGAATTCTCTTGCGTATTTTAGTACGTGGCGTAATAATACGTTACGTACTATGGATAACGATTCCCAACTCGGTTTCGCGCTTTTAGGCCTGGTGCACGAGCAGCCCCAGTCAGGATATGACCTGAGAAAGGTCTTCGCTTCCACGGCGATGGGCAGCTTCAGCGACAGTCCCGGCGCAATATACCCGGCGCTGGCGAGACTGGAGAAACGTGGGTTCGTCCGCGGGGATGTGGAAGAGTCGACGAGCCTGCGGAAGCGGCGCGTGTTTCGGATTACGCCGAAAGGGTTGGCAGCGTTCAAAGCGTGGCTGAAGAAGCCGGTGACGCGCGATGACGTGATTCGCCGGCTGGGTGAGCTGATGCTGCGGTTCGCATTTATGGAACTAGTGCTGGGGGCCGGGCATGCAGCGGGGTTTCTGCGGCAGTTTAGCGAGGAACTTTCAAGCTATATCCCGAGCCTGGAGCAGTTTCTTGAAGCGAACGGGAAGAAGATGCCGCTGTCAGCGCGGCTTGCGCTGGAGTGCGGAGTGATGGAGTACGACGCGCGATTGAAGTGGGCGAAGTCGTCGTTGGCGATTTACGAACAGAGAAAGAGGGACCAGTCATGAAATTACGCATTGCGTTGTTTTGTCTATTGGGCGGTTTGTGTTTCACCGTGCCGGCGATGAATGATGGACACTTTGGATACTGGTGGCTCTCGGGCATCGTTACCGCCGCAGCGTTGGCTCCAGCGCTGCGCTTCGGACCCCGGCACATGCTTGCGCAGTTTGGAACGATCTCCCTGGTGCTTGTGGTGATCGGCCTGGTGTGCACACTGTCGGAAGGTGTGGTGTTCTTTCCCGAAATGAAGCAGCAGATGTTGGCTTCTGGTGTGGGGGGAACGGTGATGTACCTGATCGTGGCCGGCGTGCTGACGGCATTAGCAAAGGTGCTGAAACTGACCGATCCGGAGCCGCAGGAAGTCGCGCATCGGCCGATTGGGTTGGTCGGGCCGTTGGTGCTGGCGTCTGCCGCTTCGTATGTCGTCTACTACTTGATTTTTGGCGCGATTACTTTTCAGTTCTTTACCAAGCAGTATTATCCGCACGCCACGGAGCAGGTAGCGGCGATGGGGTCGTGGTTCTGGGGATACCAACTGGCTCGCGGCCTGGCCATGACGCTGGCGGTGGTGCCGGTGATCTACACGATGCGGCTGCCACGCTGGCAAGCGATCCTGATCACTGGTCTGATGGTATGGGTCGTAGGCGGAGTTGGTCCACTGCTGGTCCCGAACGCGATGATGGCAACGGCGCAACGGTATATCCACATGGTGGAGATCATGTCGCAGAACGTGGCTCTGGGAATGACAGCGGCTTGGCTCCTGCGGCCCAAGACGCACACTTCCCAGGCAACCATGCATGCGGTGCCGACGGCTTAGGGCGGGCAGACCTGGCGGGCAATGCTGAGAGCTGAAAATCTGGTGAAGCAGGGTCCCGGGTTTAGCGCAATGAACCAGCGCCGAATCTGGGATTCTGTTTCTGTGAGTCAACCAAGGGGAGCCGGTGAGCTCAGTTCGCCTTCCCACCGTGCTACAACCGCAGCGGCCATGCAGTTGCCGATGACGTTCATCGCGGTTCGGCCCATATCCATGAACGCGTCAACCCCGAGAAGCATCAGGACGGCCGCGATGGGAATGTGGAACGAACCAGCGGCGCCCATCAAGATGACGAGCGTGGCCCGTGGAACGCCAGCGATACCTTTGCTGGTTAGCACCAACGTTGCGAGAAGAACAATTTGCTGGATGACGGAAAGATGGATTCCCCCGGCTTGCGCAGCAAAGAGAGCGGCCATGGAGACGTAGATACTGGAGCCGGTCATGTTGAAGCTGTAGCCGGTGGGAATGACAAAGGAAACAATCCAGCGGGGCACGCCGAACTCTTCCATGCGTTCCATTGCCAGCGGGAGAGCGGCTTCTGACGAAGTAGTGGCGAAACCGATGGCAGCGGGCTCGGCGACTGCATTGGCAAATTGGGCTACGGGAATCCGGGTGAGTTTGAGGATGGGCACCAGAACCAGCAGCACGAAGACGATGAGAGTCGCGTAGCAAGTGACTGCGAGCTTCACCAGCGGAAGCAGTGTAAGCAGGCCCATGCTGCCGACCGTATAGGCCAGAGCCGCACCGGCAGCCAACGGCGCCATGTACATGATGATTCGCGTGAGACGGAACATGGTTTCCGTAAGGGAGTGCAAGACGTTCAGCAGCGGCGCACGCCTGGGTTCCGGAACTGTGGCCAGCGCTGCGCCGAAGAGCAGTGCGAAGACCGCTACCTGCAATATCTGGTTCTGCGCTATGGCTTGCGCGATGTTCTCAGGAAAGATATTCACGAGAACATCCTGCCAACCGGGCTGATGTGCAATGGGCGTGGCGGCTTGAATGACGGCAGGGAGCGTGACGCCCACTCCAGCCTGCGAGATGTTGATTGCGATCGCGCCGAGCAGCAGACCCACCGTCGTAACAACCTCGAAGAACACGATCGACTTGAGCGCGACGCGGCCAACGCCGCGCAACTCTCCGTGACCTGCGATGCCGGTTACGATGCCGCCGAAGATAAGCGGTGCAACAATCATGCGGATCAGGCGGAGAAATATCTCGCCAAGGAAGTGCATTTGCGCCGCGAAGCGGGGAGCGTCAACACCCAGCTCGATGCCTGCCAGCATGGCAAAAAAGGTCCACAGCAAGAGCGATCGGCGACGCAGGGCGATGGGGATAAAGAATGCGAGGCCAGCCCAGCGAAGTGCGACAGACAGTTCGAGTGGGGCGTGAAAGAACGTGGCGAGCAGACCTGCTGCGAACAGCAGGACAGCCATTGCGGAGACGACTCGCAGGGCTGTGCCAGCGAGAAGAGGTGCACGGGATACCCGATCCGCGGATGTCGATGGGCCTTGTTGATTCAAGGATTCCATTATCCTATGGCCATGCCCAGGATTGCTTTCCTTGAATGCTCACTCTGCCATTATCATCTCGATGCTTCTCTTCCCCAGACCGTGTGTACAGAGTGCGCGGGTACGCTTTACGTGCGTTATGACCTCTCGGCAGCGGCAGGGCTGGAGCAACGGGGACAAGTCGGAAAGCTGGAGCAGGATGGTCGATGGAGCGGGATGTGGCGGTACCGGCAGGTGCTGCCGGATGTTGCTCCGATCACGCTTGGCGAGGGCTGGACCCCGATGCTGCAAAGCAGGCGAAATGCCAACGTGTGGCTCAAGGAGGAGGGCGCCAACCCTACCGGGACATTCAAAGCGAGGGGATTGGCGCTGGCGGTAACGATGGCCCGCCACTATGGTCTGAAGAAGCTGGCGGCACCGTCGGCGGGCAATGCGGGCGGGGCGTTAGCAGCATATGCAGCGGCCGCGGGAATCGAAGCGCATATCTTCATGCCAAAGGATGTACCGCTGGCCAACCAGGTGGAGTGCATGGCCTACGGAGCGAGGCTGACTCTCGTGGACGGGCTCATCTCTGATTGCGGCAGGATCGTGGCGGAACGCAAGGCTGCCGAACGCTGGTTCGATGTCTCGACGCTGAAGGAACCTTTCCGCGTGGAAGGCAAGAAGACGATGGGTTATGAACTGGTAGAGCAGCTTGGCTGGGAATATCCCGACGCCGTCTTCTACCCCACCGGCGGCGGCGTGGGAATGATCGGAATGTGGAAGGCATTTGAGGAGATGGAGCAGTTGGGCTGGGTTAAAGGAAAGCGACCGAAGATGATTGCCATTCAGGCCGCCGGATGCGCGCCCGTTGCACGCGCATTTGACGAGGGAGCGCCAGCGAGCCGGATGTGGGAGGACGCCCACACATTCGCGTCTGGATTGAGGGTCCCCAAGCCATACGGCGACGCGATCATCTTGCAGATCGTGCGCGCTTCCGAAGGTACTGCCCTGGCCTTAACCGACGATCAGATTTTCGCTTCGCTCAGGGACTGGGGCGAGCACGAAGGGATTCTTCTATCGCCGGAAGGGGCTGCGGCGACGGCGGCCTATGATCAACTGCGCGCAACCGGATTTCTGACCGCAAAAGATCGGGTCGTGCTTTTCAATACGGGTTCCGGCAACAAATACACGGATGTGATCTCTGCAAAGCTTAGGGAGCAGGGCGTGTCTCCAAATTGAGTGCCAGCCGACCCCAGTCGGAGATTAAACACACCTAAATCAGGTAGTGGTGTTCGTAGATGTGGGCGGAGCAGAGGCTGGCGCGGAAGCGGGAGCGCTACTTGAACCTTCGCTTGCGGTTGAGGGCTTCTTGGTATCCGTTGAGGCAGCACCCGGTTCCGATTTGGTATCTGCTTTCGCTCCGGATTCGGAAGACGACTCGGAAGCGAGCTCGGAGCTTCTGGGGGCGTAGTCGTTCACATACCAGCCGGCACCTTTGAAGTGGAGGCGCGGGGCTGTGAGCGGACGCTCAAGCGTGGCATTGCCACATTTGGGACAGACAAGCTCGGGCTCAGCGGAAAAGTTCTGGATTTTTTCGAAGCGGTGGCCGCACTGGGTGCAGCGATAGGCATACAAAGGCAAGGTTTTTCAACTCTCCCGGAAAATCACGCGATAGAACTATTGTACCGGCAGGGCGGTAATTGTCTGCAATTTGCCGCCCTGCAGTTGAGCTCTTGGATTGCCCGGGAAATCAATTCTAGGAAATGGGAACGGATGCGGCGTGATTTTCCCATGCGAGGGTAAGTGTGCCGCCCGAGATGGTGTATTTGAGGTTTTCGACCATAGCCGGCGGCTTGCTCATCTTCATCTTGGTTTTGCCGAGGTCTTGTGACCCGTCGTAGGAGAGGCCCCCCTGGCCGGTCTGCTTGTTCACGATAAGCACCCAGTTGTCTGGATCGGAGATGTCTACAAACAGGGTGTAATCGCCCTTGGGCACCTTGATGTCGCCGAGCTTGATGTCACCCTCGGTGTGTAGGGCTGTAGCGGCGTTGGCGCCTGCACGCCAGACGGGATAGTGCGGATTCTGGCTGATGAGGCCATCCTTGGCGAAGATCTTTCCCTCGCGACCGTTGACGCGGGGCGAGGAGTAGGTGATGGTCACGGCGTGGCCGCCGATGGTTGCTGATTCCTTGGCAGCGGGGCTTTTTGGCGCGCCCTGGGCAAGGAGTGCGGTGGACGCGACGAGAAGGCCGGCACAAACGATGAGACGTTTCATGGTGTGACTCTCCTTCGGGTAGAGCAATGCGGAAAGCGGACTCTCCCGACGCGACGATTGTCGCACCGGGCACCTCGACTGGGGAAGCAGATGGCGAGCAGCCTGCTATGATGCGGCGCAAGGTATTGCATGCAGCAGAAACATAATCGAGTATCGGCGGGTGAGAGATTTCGCGCGGCGCTGGCGGAGGAAAGACCGCTGCAGATAGTGGGCGCGATCAATGCGTACACGGCGCGAATGGCCGAAACTACCGGATATCGCGCGTTGTATCTGTCGGGCGGAGGGGTCGCGGCCAATTCGCTGGGGATTCCTGACCTGGGAATCAGCACGATGGAAGATGTGCTGATCGACGTCAGGCGCATTACGGATGCGAGTTCCCTTCCGTTGCTGGTGGATATCGATACGGGATGGGGCGGGGCGTTCAATATTGCGCGGACGATTCGGTCGATGAGCAAGGCGGGCGCTGCGGCTGTACACATTGAGGACCAGGTTGGGGCGAAACGCTGCGGGCATCGGCCCGGAAAAGAGCTGGTTGCCGCTGATGAGATGGTCGATCGCATCAAGGCCGCTGTGGACGCGCGGACCGACGAGCAGTTTGTAGTGATGGCTCGGACGGATGCGCTGGCGAATGAAGGAATGACTGCGGCGATCGAGCGGGCTCAGGCATACGTGTCCGCAGGCGCGGACATGATCTTCGCTGAGGCGGTAACGGAGCTCGCGCAGTATACGGAGTTTCGCAAAGCCGTGGGTGTGCCGATCCTTGCGAACATTACGGAGTTCGGCCAGACCCCGCTGTGGACGCGCGATGAACTTGCAGGGGCGGGGGTGGACATCATTCTCTATTGCTGCGGAGCCTACCGCGCTATGAATGCGGCGGCGCTGAAGGTGTACGAGGCGATTCGCACGGAGGGCACGCAGAAACATGCGGTTCCGCTGATGCAGACGCGGGCGGACCTCTACAAGTATCTCGACTATCACGCCTATGAAGCGAAGCTGGATGAGCTGTTTGCGAAGGGGAAAGGCGAGAAGTAGACACTCTCACCTTTCATCCGGTAGCTTGATGCTCTCTGGGGGTCCCAATGAGCAAAGAAGTTAAGGTCGCTCCCATCGCCTTCAAACCCAAAAAATCCGTTGCCCTTTCGGGTACGCCGGCGGGCAGCACTGCGCTGTGCACAGTGGGTCACAGCGGCAACGATCTACACTATCGCGGTTATGACATTAAAGATCTGGCGGCGCACTGCGAATTCGCGGAAGTAGCACACCTGCTGGTGCACGGCAAACTGCCCAATGCCGCGGAACTCGCTGCATACAAAGTCCGCCTGCAGGCGCTGCGCAGTTTGCCTGCCGCTGTAAAGCAGGCGCTCGAGTTGCTGCCGCCGCATACCCATCCCATGGACGTGCTTCGAACAGGCGTTTCGGTGCTAGGGTGTGTGCTTCCGGAGGATGCGAGCCACGATGAGCATGGAGCACGCGCGATTGCGGATCTGCTGCTCGCGTCGATGGGGTCAATGCTTCTCTATTGGCACCACTATGCGCGAAATGGGAGACGAATCGAAGTTGAACCCTTCGAGGACACCATCGCAGCACATTTTCTGCATTTGCTTCACGGGACATCTCCGAGTGCGGAATGGACTGCGGCAATGCAGACCTCGCTGATTCTGTACGCGGAGCACGAGTTCAATGCGTCGACGTTTACCGCGCGCGTGATTGCGGGGACGGGTTCTGATTTGTATTCATGCATCGCCGGGGCCATTGGGGCATTGAAAGGGCCGAAGCATGGCGGCGCAAATGAGGTTGCGCTGGAGATTCAGCGGCGTTATTCGAGCCCGGATGAGGCTGAAACGGACATGCGCCGGCGAGTAGAAGCGCGTGAAGTGATCATCGGGTTTGGGCATCCGGTGTATACGATCAGCGATCCGCGCAGCGAGATTGTCAAGGAAGTGGCGCGAGGACTTGCCAGGTCGTCGCGAAATGAGAAGCTGTTTTCAGTGGCTGAACGGATAGAGACCACGATGCACGATGCCAAGAGAATGTTTCCGAACCTCGACTGGTACAGCGCAGTGGCTTACGATTTGATGGGAATTCCGGTGGACTTGTTTACGCCACTGTTTGTCATGGCGCGGACGGCGGGATGGTGTGCGCACGTGATTGAACAGAGGCAGGACGGGAAGATTATCCGTCCATCGGCGGTTTATACGGGACCTGAGAATCTGAAGTTTGTGCCGCTGTCGGAACGGACCTAAAGCTTTCCCACTCATCCGGCACGAAATGCCTGCGCCGTAGTGAATGGGGCACCTACATTCTCGGCGTTTGAAGCTGGGATATTGGGCACCAACGAAAAATCAGGAGTGAGAGTGTCTTCATATATAAGCAATGAACGGCCTGCACCCGATAAGGTTCTGACGGACATCGCCGACTATGCACTGAGTTATGAAATCAAGAGCGATCTGGCTTGCACGACAGCGCGCTACTGCTTGATGGATACGCTGGGGTGCGGGCTGGAGGCGCTTGAGTATCCTGCGTGCACCAAGCTGCTGGGGCCGATCGTGCCGGGGACGGTGGTTCCGAACGGCGCACGGGTGCCGGGGACCAATTATCAGCTCGATCCGGTGCAGGCGGCGTTCAACATTGGCGCGATGATCCGCTGGCTCGACTACAACGACACATGGCTGGCGGCAGAGTGGGGACATCCTTCTGACAATTTGGGTGGGATATTGGCTGTCGCCGATTGGCTGTCGCGCTCTGCTGCGCAGGGCGAACCCCCTCTGCGAATGCGGCAGGTGCTGGAGGCGATGATCAAGGCGCACGAGATTCAGGGATGCATTGCGCTGGAGAACTCGTTCAACAAGGTCGGTCTCGATCACGTGGTGCTGGTGAAGGTGGCTTCCACGGCGGTAGTGTGCGGGTTGCTGGGTTTGAGCCGAGAGCAGACAGTGAATGCGATTTCGCTGGCGTGGGTCGATGGGCAGAGCCTGCGGACATATCGCCACGCGCCAAATACGGGATCGAGGAAGAGCTGGGCTGCGGGGGATGCGACAAGTCGGGCGGTTCGATTGGCGCTGATGGCGAAGGCGGGCGAGATGGGATATCCGTCGGCACTTACGGCGAAGACCTGGGGCTTCTACGACGTTTCGTTCAAGGGGCAAGAGTTCAAGTTTCAAAGACCGTACGGCAGTTATGTGATGGAAAATGTCCTGTTCAAGATCAGCTACCCGGCGGAGTTTCACGCGCAGACGGCGGTTGAGGCGGCGATGACGTTGCACGCCAAACTGGCCGCGCGCGGGCTGAATGCTTCCTCCATTCGCTCCATCACCATCCGCACCCACGAGGCCTGCCTGCGCATCATTGACAAGAAAGGCCCGCTGTCTAACCCTGCCGACCGAGACCATTGCATCCAATACATGGTTGCGATTCCACTTATCTTCGGCCGGCTCACCGCCGCGGATTACGAGGATCAGCTTGCCCGAGATGCGGTATGGGGGCCGCGCATCGACGCCGTTCGCAACTGTATCAACTGCATCGAAGAGCCGCAGTTCACAAAGGATTATCACGATCCGGAGAAGCGCTCCATCGCGAACTCTCTGCGCGTAGAGCTCAACGATGGAACGGCGCTCGAAGAGACAGTCGAGTATCCCATCGGCCATCGGAGGCGCCGCGAAGAAGGATTGCCTTTGCTAGTGGAGAAATTCAAAACCAACTTGCGCCGCCGGTTCGCGGAGGAAAGGTCGCAGAGAATCCTCTCTGCATCGCTGGACCACCAACGGTTGGAACAAATGCCGGTGAACGAGTACGTTGATTTGTACGTGCAGTGAACTCGCCTCAAAGCTCCTCATAGAGGCGCAATGAGTTGCCTGCAGGATCGCGAAAAGTCGAGATAAGACAAGTGCTATCCGATGAGTCGGGGTGGGGATATTCAACGATTTCGCCACCATGTGCTTTGACCTTGGCTACCATCGCGTTGATGTCATCCACCCAGATGGATGGCAGCAGACCAGGCTCTGGAGCGGCTTTCAAATAAGTGACAAAAGCACCGCTCACTCCCGACGGGTCGTCGAAGCTCGGTTGAGCAGAGTCACGTCGACGAATATTCCATCCGAACACGCCCTCGTAAAACTCTGCTGACGTGTGAGAATCTGTCGCTGGGATTTCGAGGTAACAGATTCGGGGACGGGGCAGATTCTTAAGATCGATGGCCATTGGTCTCACTCCCTGCTGACAGGCCCTCGGCAGTGCGCCGGGCCTTTTCAGACGCATCTTGGTCTATCTGCGATTGATGGATCATCTGTAAATCTCTCTGCAAGCGGAAGGGGGAAATGCGCTTTGCTTTTTCTCTTCCTTGCCCGCTGGCCGTCCCGCGTGTTTGACTTGTGGCCGAAGGAAGACACGCCGCATGGCCTATATTCTTGCATTAGACCAGGGGACAACCAGTTCGCGCGCCATCTTGTTTGATGAGGCGGGATCGATTGCTGCCGTTGCGCAGCATGAGTTTCAACAGTTCTATCCGCAGCCGGGATGGGTGGAGCATGATCCGACCGAGATTCTCACCAGCCAGTTAGCGTGCGGCGTCGAGGTGCTGGCTAAAGCCGGCGCTCGGCCCCGGGACGTGGCAGGGATTGGCATCACCAACCAGCGCGAGACGGTGATAGTGTGGGACCGCGCGACGGGCAAGCCGATTCATCCCGCGATTGTGTGGCAGGATCGTCGTACAGCGGCGCTGTGTGAACAGTTGGAGAAGAGCGGCGCAGGAGAAGGGGTTTCATCGAAGACCGGACTGGTGCTGGATCCCTACTTTTCAGCGACAAAGGTGAAATGGATTCTGGACAACGTTGAGGGTGCGCGCGCCAAGGCGGAACGCGGCGAGCTGGCTTTTGGCACCGTGGACAGCTGGCTCATCTGGCACCTGACAAGCGGGCAGCGCCATGTAACGGATGTGACGAACGCGTCGCGAACTCTGCTTTACAACATTGTGAAGGGCGAGTGGGACGCGGAGATGCTCCGCATGTTTGATGTTCCCGAAAGTGTGTTGCCAGAAGTGGCGTGGTCGAGCGAACGCGTGGGCGAAGTGACGACGACGCTGGGCTTGGGAGGCGTTCCCATTGCAGGTATTGCAGGCGATCAGCAGGCCGCGCTTTTTGGACAACTTTGCTGGAGTGCGGGCGAGGCGAAGAACACTTACGGAACCGGTTGTTTCCTGTTGCAGAACGTGGGAACGGAATTTGTGCGATCGAAGCACCGGCTTATCACCACGGTCGCAGCGAGCGCACTGCATCGCCTGGAGTACGCGCTCGAGGGCAGCATTTTTATTGGCGGAGCTGTGGTGCAATGGCTGCGGGATAATCTGCGGCTCATTGGATCTTCTGCTGAAGTGGAGGAGTTGGCGGCGAGTGTGAAGGACACGGGCGGCGTGGTGTTTGTCCCGGCATTCGTGGGGCTCGGTGCGCCCCATTGGGATCCGCACGCAAGCGGGATGCTGATTGGATTGCGGCGTGACACGAAGCCGGGGCATATTGCCCGGGCGGCTCTCGAGAGCATTGCGTACCAGGTCGCTGATGTTCTCGAGGCGGTGCAAAGTGAGACGGGCACTCCGCTCGGCGCGCTGCGTGTGGATGGGGGCGCGGCTGTGAATGACCTGATGATGCAGTTCCAGGCGGACTTGCTGGGAGTGCCGGTGGTTCGTCCGCGCGTAACCGAGACGACGGCGCTGGGTGCAGCTTACCTTGCGGGGTTGGCCACGGGATTCTGGGGAAGCCCGGAGGAATTGCGCTCCAGGCGAAAGGGCGATGTGCGATTTGAGCCTCGAATGGACGATGCGGATCGCGGATCGCGGCGAGCGCGCTGGCATCGTGCGGTGGAACGATCCAAGAACTGGACGGAATAAGAAAACTGGAGCATAGGATGCGCAAGGACGAAATGCTGCGCAAGGTCCGCGAGCGCGCTGAGAAGAATGAGCCGTGGGACATTGCGGTAATTGGTGGTGGCGCGACTGGTGTGGGCGTGGCCGTAGACGCCGCGGCTCGCGGGTTAAGTGTGGTGCTGGTTGAGGCTCACGATTTCGGCAAGGGAACAAGCAGTCGAAGCACAAAGCTGGTGCACGGTGGAGTGCGCTATCTCGAGCAGGGAAATATTCCGCTTGTCATGTCGGCGCTGAAGGAGCGCGGGCTCATGCGCCAGAATGCGCCCCACCTCGTTCATGATCTGGCGTTTGTGGTGCCGAATTACTCGTGGTGGGAGGCGCCGTTTTACGGAATCGGGTTGAAGCTGTATGACCTGCTTGCGGGCAAGTATGGATTCGGCGCGTCAAAGCTTCTGACCAAGGACGAGACGCTTGAGCGACTTCCAGGACTGGAACAAGAGGAACTGCGCGGCGGAGTTGTCTACTACGACGGGCAGTTCGATGATGCACGGTTGCTGATTCACCTCGCGATGACTGCAGCGGACCACGGAGGCGCTCTGCTCAACTATTGCCCTGCGACTGGCCTGATGCGTGATGCAGAGGGTTATGTGAACGGCGTGATCGCGCAGGACAACGAAACCGGCGAGGCATTGACCCTCCCGGCAAAGATCGTGGTGAATGCGACCGGAGTTTTCACGGATTCCGTGCGGCAGATGGCCGATCCTGCTGCGGAAACCCTCGTGGTCACAAGCCAGGGGATTCACTTGGTGTTTGATCGCTCGTTCCTTAAGGGCGATACGGCGCTCATGGTGCCGAAGACCAGCGACGGCCGTGTGCTGTTCGTGATTCCATGGCATGGGCACGCGGTAGCCGGCACGACAGACACCCCGGTGGACGCGCCGAGCCTGGAACCTCGTCCGCTGGACGAGGAGATCGAATTCATTCTCGACACGGCGGGACGCTACCTGAGCCGGCCACCGAGCCGCGAAGATGTGCTGGCCGTCTACGTCGGGTTGCGGCCGCTGGTCAAGGGCGACGGCAAGACTTCAGCTCTTTCAAGGGATCACGTCCTTCACGTCGATACTTCGGGCCTGCTGACGATAACAGGGGGAAAGTGGACAACGTATCGGCACATGGCGGAGGACTGCGTGGACCATGCCATCACGCTGGGCAAGCTGCCGGACCTGGAGTGCACGACCAAAAAGCTGAAGATCCACGGCTATCTTAAAAACGCGGAACTGTCAGGCAGCGAGGAGGGCAGCCTGGACGTTTACGGCACCGATGCGGAGGCAATCCGCGAGCTCGCCAAAAATCCTGGCCTGGCTGTTCGATTGCATTCCGAGCTGCCGTATATCGCGGCTGAAGTGGTGTGGGCGGCAAGGGCGGAGATGGCGCGCACAGTGGAAGACGTGCTTGCTCGGCGGACACGTGCGCTGTTCCTGAATTCACGGGCAGCGACGGCGATGGCTGAGCCGGTGGCGAAACTGCTTGCCGCTGAACTAGGCCACGATGACGAATGGGCCGCGGCACAAGTAAATGAATTCCGCACACTGGCGAAGCAATATATGGTGTAAGAACAGATTTCCGGCAAGGAGGTCAAAATGCCGAAACAATGCACGCACGTTAAAGATCACATGAAGGACGTGAAGCCGCACACGAAGGGCTGCGAGGAGTGTCTGCAGAGCGGCGACACGTGGGTTCATCTGCGCATGTGCCTGGAGTGCGGGCATGTGGGCTGTTGCGACTCATCGAAGAACCGGCACGCACGCGGGCATTTTCATACCACGCAGCATCCGCTGATTCGCTCGGCAGAACGCGGCGAAGACTGGCGCTGGTGCTATATCGACGAGAGCTATCTATAGCAATAAAGCAACCGGTCGCTCAATGCTAAGCCAGCTCTACCTCAATCTTCTTGCCGTCGGGATCCAGCTTCGTGATTTTGAAGCTGCGAATCTGACCGGCGCTCAGCGGTTCGGGCCTGGCTGCCGCCGCTGGTGAGTCGCCCTTCCAGCGAGCCTTGAGCATCGATGAGAGAGACGAGAGGTCGGCTTTGGCCTCGGTCTTCACCTCTGATGCTGCCGCAGCGACGCCTGCCACGATTCGGCAGACGGCGTGGATGCCCTGACCGAGTTCCACAGTTGCTTTTCCAGCAGACTCTTCCACGACACGACCGGAAACGACATCGCCCGCTTTGTGCTCGGCAATGTACTCGTCGATGCTGGTCGGGATGAGTTGCTTCATGCTGAGCTTGATCTGGCGCTTATCAGCGTCGATGGCCAGCACCTGTGCTTTAACAATCTGCCCTGCTCTGAGCACATCTTGCGGATGATTGATGCGTTTGTCTGCGCTGATCTCGCTGACGTGAACCAGTCCCTCAATGCCTTCGGTGATTTGAACGAAGGCACCGAAGTTCATCAGCTTGGTGACGGGCCCCTCGATCTGAGATCCGACCGGGAATTTGCGCGATACGTCGGACCACGGATCGCTCAGGGTCTGCTTGAGACCCAGCGAGATGCGGCGCTCTTCGGGCTTGATGCCGAGGATGACGGCGTCAACGGTGTCACCCTGCTTGAGAACGTCGCTGGGGTGGCGAATCTTTTTGCCCCAGGACATTTCGGAGATGTGGATGAGGCCTTCGACGCCGGGCTCGATTTCAACGAAGGCACCGAAGTCGGCAAGGCGCGTGACTGTGCCGGTGACGCGCTGGCCGGCCTGATAGCGATCGGGGGCCGTTTCCCATGGCTCGGGCTGGAGTTGCTTCAGGCCCAGAGAAATCTTCTTTGTGTCCGGATCGATCTTGAGGATGCGTACCTGCAGCTCCTGGCCGACGCTGAGCACATCTTCCGGTTTATTGATGCGGGTCCAGGAGATGTCGCTGACGTGGAGAAGTCCGTCAATGCCGCCAAGATCGACGAATGCGCCGTAAGGAGTGAGGCTGCGCACGGTGCCGGCCAGCGTATCACCCGGCTTCATGGCGGTGTAGCGACCCTCCTGCAACGACCGCGCCTGCTCTTCAAGCACAACGCGGCGGTCGACGACGACGTCTTCGTCGGTGACGTCGAGCTTGGTGATGCGGCAGGTGATCTCTGTGCCTACGAGCTTTTCGAGCTCAGCAGCGTCGCGAGTACCGCTGCGGCTGGCGGGCATGAATGCGCGAACACCGACGTCGACGTTGAGTCCGCCCTTGACGACTCCCGTGACGGTGCCGACGACGGCGAGCTTCTGCGCGAAGGCTTCTTCGAGTGCGGTCCAATCACGCGGCTGAGCAACCTTGAAGCGCGAAAGCTCGTAGTAGCCTTCCTCGTTGCGCCCGGTGACGGAGACGGGAAAGTTTTGTCCCGGCTCGACACCCTCGCCGTTGTTGTCGAAGGCTGTGCGAGGCAACACACCCTCGGTTTTGTAGCCGATGTCGAGAAAGACCTGGTCGGCCGACACAGACACTACCGTGCCCTGGAGCTGCTTCGCTCCCGGCTCGGATTTGTGGGTGTGGCTGCGCTCAAACTGCGAGAGCAGTTCAGCGAAGCTCTCGGTAGGCTCGGCGGTGATTTCTTCGCTTGGCTTTGGCGTGTTTTCGGGGGCGGGCTGGGACTCTGGAAGGATTTCGTTGCTCATGATGTCTACCCTTCCATTGTCCCATGCTTGAGCGGGGCATGCCCGCAGCGCGGACACGCTATGGGAATTCCGCGAGCTTGGGCGTGACGCGATGCGGCGCGACAGATGTGGGACCGCCCTTGTCGTCAATCACGTTTGAAATCTCCCCTTTATCGTCGAGCGCGACCGTAATCATGTGGTGGAATCGAACATTGATGTGAACGGGCGCCTCAATTGCGCGCGTGAGCACGACGTTGGGGCGCCGAAAGACGCTGTAAATGCCAAGTCCCCAAGCCTCGTGATCGTTCACCGCGTCCGCCACCTTGTAAGATGCCCAGCCGTTGATGCCCGCAGCGCTGGTGTAGCTCGGCTGATCGGGTGGATCATACGGGATTTCGGATTGATAGAAATAGGTTTTGCCACCGTTGCCATTCCAAAGCACCTGAAACTGCTGGTGATGTTCGACGAAGAGACCATAGGCGGTGACGTTGCTACCATTGACCACCAATCCATTTGCGCTCAGGTTGCTGGTCCAGCCTACGCCGGAGCCATGATCGGCGCGCCATATCCAGGTGTGGTCGATGATGGTGTCGTTGCTGTTGATGCGCAGATTCACCTGCGCGCGGCCGACGCCGGCGCCGCCAACACGAAAGAAGACGTCGTGAAGCGTGGTTGGATTCTGCAGGTGAAGCGTCTTGCTTCCTTCCGGGCCGATTTCCATGAGGACGGGCGACATCTCGGATCCCGCATCGATAAGGAGGCCGGAAATCTCGACTCCGCCCACATCGGCTGTGGTCACGGCTGCTGTTCCGTGAGTGGGATGGAGAGTAGCGAAGCCCAGCCCCATGACAATGGTGTTGGCGCGATTTACGCGAATCGGTTCGGTAAGGTCGTAGATGCCAGGAGTAAATAGCAGGTTACGACCCTTGTTGAGTTGGGCATTGAGGCTCGCAGCGGAATCGACGTCAGGGTGCGCGATATAGAAAGAGCTCAGCGGCAGGGAACGACCCGGAGTGGAGCCGGCACGCCATGTGATTCCCTGGCTATCGACAGTGAAAGACGGTAAGCGAACACTCCAGTTGTTTTTGGAGTTCACTTCAAGGAATGGCTTTTCGCGGACGATGGGAGAGCGTTCGACTTTGGTGAAGGGCGGCGCGGGCCACTCGCCTGCGGGCGGATGCGGCACGCCGACAAAGACCATGTTCCAGTTGGCGCCGGTCCAGCTTCCCCACTCGCTGTTACGCGATATCCATTGCTGCTGAGGGCCTGCGCCTACGTTGCCGTCGATGAGCGAGTCTGACATCCAACCGCCGCTGGCCCAGCCGCCCTTCTGATGGAGCACGATGTTGCCGCGGATATGCATGCGGCGGAACGGAACGGCCTGGGAAACGGCCCATTGCATCGTGCCGCCGGTGGGCGTCACAGAGAATCCCTCGGCGGATCGCCAGAAGGTGCAGGTGGCATTGTTGTGCGGGAGGCTCGCGTCGGAATGCACGTTGCCGATGATGTGCACGGCGTCCGGAGTCGCGCCGAGGCCGATCACCTGCGTGTAGAAGCCAACGGGGATGTCGACGTGGTATTCGCCGGGAAGGAACAGGAGTGTGTAGCGTGCTGTGCCAAATTCGCTGTGCTGCTGGATGGCGTAGACCTTGTCGATCTGCTCCTGAATTGCGGCCGAGGGCATGGAAGGTTCGAAGACAAGCGCGTTCGGTCCCAGATCGGGCTTTGCGGCTGTCGTCGCTTTAGGAGGTCTTTGCGCATTCGCGACGGCTGCGACGCATAACAGGATGCTGATTCCGGCAACCGCGACAAGTATTCGATTCACACGATCAAGGCAGGTCATTGGACTCTATGCATTCCTTCCGGCAGTTGATGCTCAAAGTGTTTCGCCTCAAGCATGGTATGTCATTGGCCGCAGAATGTGCCGCATCGGTGGACACGACGCGGTCTGGCAAGCGAGAATTGCGCTCGCACAGGAGAGGCTTTATACGATGCATCCAATTTCACGCAGGGATTTTGTGCGCCTTGGCGCGGGCGCTGTGGCAGCGGGCGCGGCGATCAAATCCACAATACTGGAACCGACCGTACTCGCGGCGCAGGCTGCTCCGAGTGGACGCCAAATACGATTTGCTTCGATCGGGACGGGGATCCGCGGATGCGACCTGCTGCGGTCGGCACGAAAGGTGCCTGGCGGTGTTCTCGTGGGCACAGCGGACCTGTATGACATGCACAGGAAAGCTGGAGTTGAGGCCTACGGAACAGATGTTCCGACAACTCGCGATTACCGTTCTCTGCTCGATCGCAAGGATGTGGATGCGGTCATTGTGGCCGTTGCGGATCATCAGCATCGCCGAGTGGTGTTGGACTGCGTAGCCGCGGGCAAGGATGTTTACTGTGAAAAGCCGATGTCGCACAACGTGGCGGACGGGCAGGCGATGGTCGCCGCAGTGCAATCGGGCAAGCGCATTTTTCAGGCGGGCAGCCAGCGCGTGAGCAATGTGGTCTATAAGAAGGCTGCGGAGATTTATGCATCGGGCCGGCTGGGTCCGGTGACGTATATCGAAGGCCGTACGGACCGGAATTCCCCGTCCGGCGCATGGGTGTATCCAATCGCACCGGACGCAAGCGCGGAGACAATTGACTGGACGACATGGTTGCGCGACGCGCCTTCGCGGCCTTTTGATGCAGTTCGTTTCTTCCGATGGCGCTGCTTTGCCGATTATGGCGAAGGTGTGGCAGGAGACCTTTATGTACACCTGCTATCCGGCATCCAATGCATCACCGGTATGAATACTGTTCCGAGCCGCGCGTATTCGACGGGCAGCCTGACTCACTTCAAGGACGGGCGCGATTTTCCCGATCTTCTCGCCACGCTTTACGACTATCCGGGCGTGTCGGTGAACCTGCACTGCAACCAGAACAACAATTCGGGCGAACCGATCATCTTCTACGGGAAGGAGGCCACGATGGTGGTCAATGGCAACACGCTCACCGTGACTCCGCAGGATACGCGACCTCAACCGGAGAGCTACTCGCTGAATGGCTGGACGGCAGAGGCGAAGCAGAAATATCTGGACGATTGGCATGCCGCAAATCCAGGACCTTTCGCAAAGTTGCCTGAGGTGGAGACCTTCTCTGCTCCGCCAGGCTACGACGACACGGCGGAACACATTGCCAATTTCTTTCGTGCGGTTGAGACGCGCGAGCACGTGGTGGAGGACGAAGTATTTGGAAACAACACGGCGATCGCTTGCCACATGGGCAACCACTCGTATTTCAGTCGAAACGTGGCCACGTGGGACGCGGCCGCTCAAAATATCAAGGGCTAGCGTAAGCCTTGGGGAGAACAAAAGACATGAGCAATTCCTCTCGCAGGACTTTTTTGAAGGCCTCAGGCGCTGTTGCCGCTGCGGCCTGTTTGGGCGTTGAGCATCTTGCCGCAAAGCCCCTTAACGTGCCCGTCGGACTGGAACTCTATTCGGTGCGTAACCTGTTGCCGAAAGATTTTGACGGCACGCTTCATCAAGTGGCAGAGGCCGGTTACAAGGAAGTGGAGGCCGCGGGCTACTACGACAAGACGGCCGCGGATTTTGGCAACGCGATGCAGAAGGCCGGGCTGCGCTGCATTAGTACTCATCACGCCCTCAGCGTTTTGAGGCCGCAACTGGAGCAACTGATTGAATACGGGCAGGCGCTCGGGCTCGAGTACATCATCTGCTCGTCGCCGGGCGGAGTGCATCGCGATGGTGCGCAGAAGAGCGGAGAACTCACGCTGGATGACTGGAAGTGGGTTGCCGGCGAGTTCAACAAGATTGGCGAGAAGGTGAAGGCCGGGGGCATGATCTTTGGCTACCACAATCACGGGCCGGAGTTCCTTTCGGAGAACGGGGTTGTGTTTTATGACGAGCTGATGAAGCTCACCGATCCCAAGCTGGTGGTATTCGAACTTGACTGCGGCTGGATTTCGGCTGCGGGACATGACCCGGTGAAGTATCTGACCAAGGCGCCGGAACGCTTTCCGCTGTTGCACGTCAAGGACATGGTAAAAGGGGCGAATGGGCAGTTTCACTCGACCATATTGGGCCACGGCGTAGTGGATTATCGGCCGATTTTGCGCGCTGCGACGGGGTTGAAGCACTATTTCATCGAGCAGGAAGAATTCGAAGGGGATCCGATGACGGCGCTTCGCGAGGACGCTGAGTACATGCGAAAGTTGGACTTGTAGCCAGTTTCCGCTAGAGAGAGATGGCGCGCTGCTGAGTTGAGTAGCGCGCCTTTTTTGCGGGTGTTCGGGTAGGCTTGGGTTATGAGCATCTTTGACGAGAAGCGCACAGAGTTGGAGCGGCACGAGTTCATGATGGGCGTGGAGCGTGGTCGCCTGGCAGTGGCGCTGGACCTGCTGACGGATTCGCTCATCCTGGTCGGTCAACATGGAGTTTATTGCGCCTCGAGCCGCAATCCGTCGAAGCCGGCGCTTGATCTGCAGGCAGTTCTTGGCGGCATGGAAGGTGCGAAGGCACTCATCCAGTCAGTGATGGAAGAGTTGCGGGCTAAGAAGCAGGGATCAGAGGCCACGGAACCGGGATCGGCTTGAGCATAGCTGGGTAACTAGCTGAAAGCGCTTCGCAGAAGGCAAATACGGTATGCTGGTAGAGCGCGCCCGTAGCTCAGCTGGATAGAGCGAACGCCTCCGGAGCGTTAGGTCGGGAGTTCGAATCTCTCCGGGCGCACCACTTTCCTCTAATCTTCCTAGATGGATGATGGCCCTGCTCCACTCAGGAGCGAAAAGGGCGTTGTAAGGAGTTCATGCACTTCAATTTTCATTTCACTACGGTTCAGGTTCTCTGGACGCTGACGTTTGCGGCGCTGCTCGTATTGCTGGTTGTGCTGCTGGGGCGGGATCGGATGCGGCGATTCCCCTGGTTCACTGCCGGCATCGCGCTTGTTGCCTTGCGGTTGCTCGCAACTCGACTTCTCTATAACCGTTTGCCTCAAATCACCATGGGGGCAGTTTTTATCGTGATGGCAAACATCTCTGCATTAGTCGGGCTTTTGGTGGTTGTGGAGATGGCACGGCGGGCATTTGGGGGGGTAAAGCGACGGACTTGGATTTTGGGTGGCTTGGCCATGCTGGTGGTAGGAGTCGGCGTGCTGGCTTCGTGGGGTCCGTGGCCGGATGCAAAGTCCCTGGCCTTCGATACGTTGCTGGCGAAGTTGGCGACGTTGCAGCTGCTGGCTCAGAAAACCGGGCTGCTGGTTGATGTTCTGACTATCACATTGGGACTCCTCATCGTGCTCTTTGGCCGTCGCTATGGAGCCGGCTGGCGCAGTCACGTGCAGCAGATTGTAATTGGACTTTCGACCGCCTCGCTTGCCCAGACAGCCGCGCAGGCGATCTGGCAGATGATCGTTCGCACTGCGGCGCAGCCACACTCCGAAGCAGAATATCTTCGCGTGGTGGGGATCAGGGAAAAGCTCTTCAACGCAAATAGTGTCGTATATATCGCCGTGGTTGTCTGGTGGATCGTATGCCTCTGGATCGATGAGCCGGGAACAGCCGCACCAGTGGCAGAAGCAGTGCCCGTTGGTGCTGGATTACCGGAAGGAGACAAGCCAGTGTCTCTGGAAGTGCCCGAAGGCACATAGGGATAGGCAACTGCTTTTCGAATCATTCGGCGATGCGAGCCGCTACATTGCGAAGTCGATGAATCCTCGTTCAGGATCAGTCGAGACCAGTCTCACAGTCAAGCGATCGCCTACATCCAATCCGCTCGTCCCAGGCTTTCCTGCATTTACCAACATTCCTTCCACGTGCGGTTCAAGAGCGCGCACGAAGGTTCCGTAGTTGTTAACGCCGGTAACGATCGCGCGGAAGGCCTGTCCGATGCGCGGGTGCAAAACCACTGCAGCGATGCGCTTCTGCATCTCACGCTCCACCTTGCGCGAGGCATCTTCCATCAGCGTGCAACGCTGCGCGATGGAGTTGAGGTCGCCCTCGGAGTAGGGCTGCGAGGCTTTCGCGATCAAAGCCTTGATGATGCGCTGGGTGACCATGTCTGGGAACCGGCGGTTCGGAGCGGTGGAGTGCGTGTAGTCCTGAACAGCGAGACCGAAGTGTCCAGGCGAAACTTCATTCGGCTTTACCAGGACGTACTCGCCGGGTCCCATCAGCTTGACCACGGCCAGAGACAGATCTGGAAAATGGTCAGG
>Ga0207683_10000535_pt1 | contig 35178 bp, 28 predicted proteins | sample KBSM73metaG_FD_184333 | JGI IMG/M metagenome (GOLD analysis project Ga0207683, IMG submission 184333) | Miscanthus rhizosphere microbial communities from Kellogg Biological Station, Michigan, USA - KBS M7-3 metaG (SPAdes) (version 2) | ecosystem: Host-associated > Plants > Roots > Rhizosphere >... | reverse complement strand
ACATAATATCTCTTTTATATCCCGATCGTCCAGCATGTTTTGCAAATCAGCTGCCCTTTCATCATCAGTCCCCCCAAATGTGAAATCTCGCTTACCAATTGTTGAACCTACTCTCACTTTGTATCCCCATCGCTCCAGGGTTTGCATGGCGGGTTGAATTTCCTGCAACGTAATATAGCCGGCGGAAGAAGTGATCCCTATCACATCTCCTTTTTTCAGGTAAGCTGGAATTATCTGCGGTACTGCGTCATCATTCTCCGGGTTTGTTAAGCTGGAAAACGTTGTGGCAGCGACTAATGATGAAGATGAAAAAAGAAAATCTTTCCGGTTCATGTTTTAAAGATATTAGAAATCGTTCATTTTGGGTGATGGCACATATTGCGGTATTTTTGCGGTCATTTATTCGCTGGCAATTTTGCTGAATAAGGGTATAGAGTACAAGTGTGCGACGCAAGGGACGGTGAAAAGAGTACTAAAGCCTGGTTCAAAATAAATTTAACAGGTACAGGAACTAAATTATGAATTATAACAGGATATTAGTTACAGCAGCTTTACCATACGCGAACGGACCCGTACATATCGGGCATATGGCCGGGGTATACATACCGGCGGATATCTATGTCCGTTACCAGCGGGCGAAAAAACGCGATATAAAATTTGTTTGCGGCAGTGATGAGCATGGTGTACCGATCACGATCAGGGCATTGAAAGAAGGTGTTACACCTCAACAGATAGTTGACAAGTATCATGCTATCATAAAAGAAAGCTTTGAGCAAATGGGAATATCGTTTGATATCTATTCCCGAACCTCTAATAAAATTCATCATGAAACATCGGCAGCATTTTTTAAAAAAATGTATGATGATGGATTGTTCGAAGAAAAGGAAACAGAACAGTATTATGATGAAACGGCAAAGGTTTTTTTGGCCGACAGGTATATTACAGGCACCTGCCCTGTATGCGGTAACCCGAACGCTTATGGTGATCAGTGCGAACGTTGCGGATCGAGCCTGAGTCCCGAACAGTTGATCAATCCAAAAAGCACTTTGAGTGATTCTGTTCCGGTGAAACGGAAAACAAAACACTGGTATTTCCCTTTGCAGAATTATGAACCGTTCCTCAAAGAATGGATACTTGAAGACCACAAAGAATGGAAACCTAACGTATATGGTCAGTGTAAAAGCTGGCTCGATAACGGCCTGCAATCACGTGCCATGACACGGGACAGTACGTGGGGCGTAAAGGTTCCGCTTCCCGGTGCGGAAGGAAAAGTGTTGTACGTATGGTTTGATGCGCCGATTGGCTATATATCGGCGACAAAAGAACTGACAGATAAATGGGCCGATTACTGGTGTAAAGAAGATACTAAACTTGTACATTTTATCGGGAAGGATAATATTGTTTTTCATTGTATCATCTTTCCTGCCATGTTGAAAGCGCATGGCAACTTTGTATTACCGGATAATGTTCCTGCCAATGAATTTTTGAATATTGAGGGTGATAAAGTATCAACCAGCCGCAACTGGGCCGTGTGGGTAAATGAGTATGTTAAAGATTTTCCGGGCTGTGAAGATGTACTGCGTTATGTACTTTGTTCCAATGCACCGGAAACAAAGGACAATGATTTTACATGGAAAGATTTCCAGGATAGAAATAACAGTGAGCTCGTCGCCATATTCGGCAATTTTGTAAACCGGGCATTTGTACTCATGCACAAACTATGCGGAGGAAAAGTACCGAAACTGCATGAAGAAATTCTTGATGACAACGACAGAGAATTAATCGAAAATATTCAGCAGGCGGCACTAAAGGTTGAACGCTCCATTGAAGATTATAAATTCCGCGATGCGTTGTTTGAAGTGATTGACCTCAGCCGCAAAGGCAATCAATACCTGCAAAAAAAGGAACCGTGGAAAAAAACCGATGATCAGAAACAGGTGGACAACTGCCTTCATCTTTCTTTACAATTAACCGCAAATCTTGCCATATTGATCAATCCATTTTTGCCCAATACAGCAAAGAAAATGCTGCACATGATGAAAGTGGTGGATAAAATGCTGGACTGGGAAAATGCAGGCAAAATAAAATTATTGAGCGTAGGATACAGCTTACGGCCGCCGGAACTATTATTCAGAAAAATAGAAGATACGGAAATATCAGCCCAGGTAGAAAAATTGAAAACCGGGTTGGTGAAAACAGTGGGCAGCGGACAGGCAGCCAATGCCCCTGAATCTCAGAAGAATGATGAAAAACAAAATCTGAAACCGGTTATCCAGTTTGATGATTTTGCAAAGATTGATTTAAAGGTTGGTACCATACTTTCTGCAGAAAAAGTGGCGAAGGCGGATAAGCTTTTGAAATTGGAAATTGATCTTGGCTTTGAAAAAAGAACGATCGTTTCAGGTATCGCTTTGCATTTTTCGCCGGAACAAATCATCAATAAGCAAGTGGTAGTCGTTGCTAATCTCGCGCCGCGAAAGATGAAAGGAATTGAAAGCAATGGTATGATCTTAATGGCAGAGGACGCGGACGGAAAACTTAAATTTGTGAAGCCGGAAGACAGAACAAGTGATGGCAGTTCCGTTAGTTGATTGCCAATTAAACCTTCATCATATGAATAAGTGCTTTCTCAAATTGACTGTACTGTTCATGATCAGTGCCATTGGTGTTTTGCTTAACGGCTGCACAAAAGATCTTTCAGAAATAATTGCAGGTGAATACACCGGGTCCGCTGAATTGTATTTTTTTACAGGCGGCCCTTGGCAACCCGGCATAAACACAAAAGTTAATGTGGTTAAATTGGGAAAAACAGCAGTAAGATTAGATATTAACAGTGATTCAACACAGTACAATAGTAGCGCCGAATACAATATTAAATATGATGGCAACTTTGGTCCGGGATTTTATACGCCAACGGGTAATACCGGTGCTTTCGGCAGCCAGGGAAGATTTATTAACGACTCCCTTTACTACGTCTACAGCAATTCCAGTTATTCGTTTTATTTCAAAGGCCGTAAAAATTAGAGAAAATAGGTTTTAATTAAATAAATTAATATGCAAATCGGTTTTATAGGTCTCGGCAGCTTAGGCACGCCTATCGCAACGAATATTCTTGAGAGCGGACATACGCTTCATGTGTACAACCGCACAGTTTCAAAAGCGAAACCATTGGCAGATAAAGGAGCCATTGCGAGCCAAAGCGTATCGGCGTTAGCAAAAGAATGCGATATCGTTTTTACAATCGTATCGGATGATGCGGCATTAAAAGAAATATCTGGAGGCGCCAATGGATTAGTAAAAAATATGAAACCCGGGAGTATTCATGTTTCCATGAGCACGATACTTCCGCGTACTGCCGAAGAAATTTCTATTCTTCATAATGAGCAAAAGCAGCATTATCTCGCTTCACCTGTATTTGGCAGACCGGAAGCAGCCTCAGCGAAAAAACTGAACTTTGCCATCAGCGGACCGGAAAAAATAAGAACCAAAATCGAACCGTTGCTGAAAGATGCCGGCGCTGCAGGCGTCTGGCATTTTGGCGATAATATAACGGCAGCGAATACCGTAAAACTTTGCGGAAATTTCTTAATTGCCGGCGCACTTGAGGCTATCGGCGAAAGTGTAAACCTTGCCGATGCCAGTGGTGTAAAACCGCAGGAAATGTGGAACATGTTTTTACAAACAATATTCAATGCCCCGGTTTACCATAATTATTCCAATATCATCCTCAATAAAAAATTTGAACCTGCGGCGTTTACTGCCAGGTTGGGCCTGAAGGACCTGAACCTTGTTTTGCAACAGGCTGACGCTGCGAAACAGGAAATGCCATTAGCCAATTTGGTCAAAGACCGGATGCAACGGCTGGTAAACAGCGGCAAAGGCGAAATCGACTGGAGTGCCGTTTCAACAGCCGTTGAAAAAAACCCTTAACATTAGTAATTCCTTTGCTTTATATTTCATCAAGGCTTTTGTATTTTTAACGATTGCCCGGCCAGTGCATTTATGGTAAACATTCGTCCTTGATAGAAAAGAAAATCATCAGATCCTTTATAAAGACCTCCGCGATCATTATCTGTGTGCTTGCGGTTATACTGGTTTCATTTCATTTCTGGTTCAGGGATCATGCAGAAGAAGTAATCGAAGAAATGGTGAGCGCCCGTTCTAACGGGAAAATAAACCTGAAATTGAAAAAATTCCGGTTCAACTATTTCAGCCGGAAAATGGAATTACAAAATGCGGTTTTCTATACAACAGATTCGTTGAACGCTCCCACCGCTTATAAGTTTGGCATCTATAAAATCCGGGTGGAACTGCAATCGCTCTGGCAGCTTGTTTTTCACGGAAAACTCCTGATTGAGTCGCTTTCGCTTACACGACCGGATATCGAAGCGATACAAATACATCGTGATAGTGCCGATAACGAAACAAATGTTTCCATTTCGCAGGAAATGGGACGTATTTACAATTCCATTCATGACGCACTGGACTATCTTGGTGCAAAACGTTTCTCCATCGAAGAAGGCAAGTTTTCATTGATCAACAGGATCGATCCGGGAAAACATCCTATCGTTATTTCGCATATCCATTTTCTCATTGACAGCACACAGTACAATGCAATAAACAAATCCGGCTACCCGGATAACGATAACATGATATTGCGGACACACGACCAGGACATCAGTTTACCCGACGGGCGGCACCGGATCAGTTTCCGCAATTTGCGCATCAACATCAGCAATCATTCCATTGAAATGGATAGCTGCACCATTGCAGCGGCGAAATCGGATATAAACCAGGCGGCTTTCACTATTTTTTTTGATACGCTCCGTTTATCTTCTGTCGACTTCGGTACGTTGTATAAAAAAGATCTTATCAAAGCGGATACAGTCTATTGCACGCAGCCAAGAATAAACCTGGAAGTAGCACTGAGAGACAGCAGTCTACGAAAAGCTCCTTCATTGAAAACACTCATACAACCTTTAACCGGCGACCTCCAATTGGGTTACGTTGCCGTTCAGAATGCCGATATTGCCATCGTTACAACACGTAATGATCACTCTACAACCTTTACCTCACAAAATGATAATATCGAGATCACCGGTTTGCATATAAACAGTGACTCCAGCGACCCGATTGCCGTAAAAGACTTTTCCATGGCCATTCGAGACTATGAAACATTGAGTCGTGACAGCACGCTTGCATTCAGGTTTGATAGTATCAAATTCAACAACAGCCGGATCGTGCTCAGCAATTTCACGGTGAAAACGCTTGACGGCAAACGGTCTTCGGATGTGGATCGCAGTTATAGTATACCAAGACTGGAACTTACTAATCTTTCCTGGGATGAATTGTTGTTCAACCGGAATATAAAGGCGAGTAAAGCCACATTGTATTACCCTGTTATGAACTATAAGCGGGTAAAGCCCCGTAATCAAAACAGGCGTATAAATATTTTCCGTGACCTGGGTAGTATAGATGAAGTGACTGAACTGCAACAATTGCAGGTAATAGACGGGCAACTGAATATGCAACTGGATCCGCGAACGAAAATAACATTGCAGGATGCGGATATACTTGTTTCCAGTAACGAACTGCTTGGATCAAAAAATATAAAATCTATTCAACGTTCGTTGAACCAGGTGAGTTTCGGTAAAGGTGTTCTGAATATTAATGATGTGAGGGTGGAATTAAATCATGTTCATTTTACGGGTAAAGAAGATCAGCTCGAAGCAGAAGAAGTGAACGTTTATGACCCCACAAAAACACTATCCGCTACCGCAAAAAATGTGGTGGTGAATGAACTGTACTATAACGACACGGCGAAAAGCATCAGCGTAGATGGATTGGAATGGCAACAAGCCACGGTTAGCCTCGGTGCGTTGGCAAAAGAAGCTAAACCTTCAAGATCTTCTATCCTGTTAAAGAATATATCCGGCAATAATACTGCGCTTTCTATACTCACACCGGAACAATCCATCAACACAACCATCCAGTCTTTATCAGCAGATGAATTGAGGAAGCCGGCTAATAAAGCGCCCGTTATCTATGGATTGAAAGCCGCCGGTAAAAATTTCAACCTTGTGCGTAACTCTTTGTGGATAGAGACAGAAGCGTACAGTATAGATGACAAAAACCGTTCTTCATTCAGCAATGCCTGTGTTGAGCAAATCAATGCAAATACGGTGCTGACCGGTACTATTGCTTCCGTAAATTTTGTACCCAATATCCAGGAAATCCTGGATGGAAAATATCACTTTGAAGAAGCCACTTTAATCGATCCCTTTATTTATGTCCAGGCAAAAAAAGATAGCAGGATCAAACCATTTGAACCGAAAAGTAAATTGACCGATTTTTATATCGGCAAATTGACGATAAAAAAACCGGCCGTACTTTTTGAGAATGGTGATAGCTTAACCGGCGCATATATACAGTGGAACAATCCGGAAGTAACTGCTGTAAAAAATGAATGGTTGTTGACAAACATAAATAGCTCGGCAACCGGAAATACCATTTCCATAAAAAATATTGAAATAAACGGCCCCGGATTTTCTTATACGGAAAAAAAAGGAAAACATTTCTCCATTGACAACGGTGAAATACATGCAGAAGCAGAAAATTTTCTCATTAATCCCGGGACCGACTCTGCATGGACCTGGTCAGCCGGCATAAAGACAGCAGACGTAAAACGATTGAATCATTTCAATATAAAAAACGGCGGCCAGTTGATAATAGATGAAGCTTCCTTGAGGAATATTTTCCTTTCCAACGCAGCCGTAAAAAATGTTGCGGCTCTTTTAGGTGCTAACCCGTCTTTTGAGATCATTAATCCAGGGGGAAGTTATATTGACAGTACAAACATACTATCATGGGATAGGTTTTCTTTTAATCAGATCAATCATCGTCTTACGATCGATTCATTCAGATTCAAACCTGTTCTTCCCAGGGATTCGTTTATAGCGAATAACCCCTATCAAACCGATTATATCACTGCTTCCGCGGGCAGGATTTATCTTGAAGGGGCCGATATTGGATATTATATGGCCGACAGTACATTAAAAGCCGGCAAGTTGACTATTGAAAACGCTGTTATAACGGCCTATCGCGATGCAACAAAACCATTCAAAGGCAGGCTGAAAATATTACCGTCGTTAATGATCAAACGATTTCCACCACTCATCTCATTTGACACAATACAATTAAGTGATGCAACGGTAACCTATTCGCAGGTTGACAGGAAAACGGGAAAAACCGGAACCATCCCGCTGACCCATTTATCAGCGGTCCTGTCGCCGGTACGCAATTATGATCTGAACGCAACGGATAGCCTTGAATTGAATGCCCACGCATTGTTAATGGATAAAGCGCCGATACAATTGCTCGCCCGTGAATCGTACGACGATTCGCTTGCCGGCATTCACATGGTTCTTAAAGCAGACAATGCAGATATGACGTTTCTGAATACGGCATTAATACCGCTTGCGTCCGCTAAAGTGAGGTCAGGTCATCTTGATACACTTGTTATGGATGTCAATGCAAATGAATATACTGCGTATGGAACGATGAAAATGAACTATCGCAATCTGAAGATAGGCATATTGAAAAAAGGAGATGAAAACAAAAAGAACGTTTGGACGAGACTTATAAATTTCGCCGCGAATACGTTTTTACTGAAGCATAATAATAACAATAAACGGGTGGGTACCGTATATTTTGAACGATTGAGAGAAAGATCGTTTTTTAATTATCTTGTAAAAATGACGATCAGCGGTATAGCTTATACAACCGGATTGAAAAAAGAAAAGAAGAAAATAAATGAGTACCGCCGGAAAACAAAAACCTGAAATGAATTTTAAATCATAAAGCTGCATCGTTTCAATGCAGCTTTATGATAAAAGGAGAATTTTATTCTATTCTACTTTGAAATCTGTTTCAACATCTCCCCACAGCAATGACACTTTTCCATCTTTAGCTACCGTGTAGGTTAATTTTTCAGTCGTTTGCGGCGCTTTCACCGGTTTAACATTTACTTTCAACGCATCCTGTCCTTTATTTTTTTCATAATCAAAGGCACCCCATGTGTCAGTTTTTTTGTTGAAAATAAGTGTCCACGTATCGTCGCTGTTCCATAATGTAAAGAAAGCATACTTGCCTTTTGGCAACGGCTGACCTTCTACTTTTACATCTTTGCTTACTTCAAAAGTAGTCGCTTCATTAGCGCCTGCACGCCACACAAGGCCCTGCTTGGGTTCCACGTCTGTACCGATCTTTCTGCCTTTCAAAGATGGCTGGCTATAGTTTATAGTGACAACTGCTCCGCTGCTAAGCGTTTCCTTAGCAGTAGCCGGCGGACTCGGCCTTTTTGCTTTATCCTGTCCACAAGCACTGAGAGTAGCAATTGCCGCTGCAAGCAACAACATTGATTTCATAAAAATTAATTTTTAAAAGATTTAGATTGTAAAACTATGAATAAGCAAATATCAGACCTTATTTGACCACAATTTTCTTTTACCGCTCAGCAATCTTTTTCAGGTTGGTTAAGCCGGCTTCCATCTGTGTACCATACATTTTATCATAAGCCAGGCTGAAAAATTTCTCCCATGGATACCATTTTATTTTGAAATCAAAATACCATTGCAACGTCAGCGAATCGCTTTGATTGTACGCCAGCATTTTCCACCCGCCAATCACCGGCTCTTTTCTTCCCGACTTAAATTCAGCCTGCACCTCGTCCTTTTTATTGCTGATAATCGTTACGGTAGTTGTGTTCTGAATTTTTGCCGAGATAAGACGGCTATCCTTTGCCAAAACCGGTTCTATAATCATAGTATCAAAACCCGGGTACCATTCTTTCCAACTGTTAATGTCATTTATTTTTGTTAAAACTGAATCCGCAGTTGGTTTTAAATTAACAGCCCTCGAGATCCGGATATGTGATGGAATAAAAAGTGAAATAATCAGCACAACAGCAAACAAAAAAATAACACTCAATATCGCCAGTTTAATAATCTTCACTACTCCTGTTTTTTAATGATCTATTCATTTGTTCTATCTTGCCGTATTGATGATTCTATTGTCGATTGTCTATTGAAAATTGAGGCAATTCACCATTCACAATTCACTTTTCACCACCTCACTCCCACCTGAAAACCCGTATTGCCAGCGCATTTACAATAACACCCCACAAACCGAGAATACCTAATTGCTTCCAGCAACCATTCAAATGTGAACCCTCAAACGCTACCTTACGCAATGCATCATTTACAGATGTAAGCGGTAATATTTCCACCAGCCACTGAATGCTTTTGGGCAGTGCACCTTTTGGAAAGAATGTGCCGGATAAAAAATATTGCGGGAACATGAACAGGTTGGCATAGATCGGTATGACGTTTTGATTTTTCGCTACCGAACTGATGATGAAACCAAAGCCCATAAATACCAACAACGCTATCGCGCTGATAAACATCAATTCAAGAAACGTTATAAACCCGTGCGACAAGTAAAATCCGTAAAAATAAGTTCCCACTCCGATCAATACTATCACCGTGCTGAGTTGATAAATTAACCGTGCTAAACTTTCTCCTATAACAATATTGGATTTCTTTACCGGCGATGCATACATTCTTTTAAGCACCAGCGTTTCCCTGAGATTGAAAAACAAAAAAGCAACGCCAAATACGGATGCACCAATGAGGGAGAATCCGATCATTCCCGGCAACAAAAAATCAATCCGTTTATAAATTCTGCCGGGCACTATTTCCGAACTTACCGTTGCCACATCGGGGCGTGGATTCATTGCCTGGTTCAATCCATTTATGATGGCCCGTAATATTCCCTGGAACTGCGGTATCTCCCGTTGATTCGCCGACGAATAACGGAAATGCACATCGTATTTTGGTTTCGCAGCGTCCGTCGCATTTTTTATCTCCTGCACGTTAACAATTGCAGTAATCCGTCCCTTTTTCATCTGGTCGTCCAATTCTTCTTCCGTACCTTCTGCTATGTTAAATAAAGGAGCGTTCTTTATCGCCAGGTAAACCGGGTTCAATGTATCTGATTTGTGATCAAGGGCAATATCCATCGCAAAGTTGCCACCGCCACCCAGCGAGCCGAATATCACAATCAGTACAATCGGAAAAAACAAACTGAAAAATGTTGCCTGCGGACTTTTAAAAATCGCTTTCAGGCTGGCTTTTGTTATCGCCATCAACGCAGTGAACTGACTATATGGCTTCGGCATCAGGAATCAATTGAGTGTGCAAAGGTATCCGTAAAAAGGATTAATGAATAAAAAAACGAAACGGCAGTCTTGCCTGCGTTGTATTGGTTATTTGCTGCACCTGCTTTAATTCATTATAGATTTCATAATTCTCCTCGCCTAATTCTTTTTTTATGATACCTGTTTTATCCATCGATGTGGCCGATCCGAATATGCGATCAAACAAATTCTTTGGTTCGGGGTATTCCCGTACACGGTACTCAGTCAGTTTTGCCAGGCGTGCCGCACAATCCACAGCATTCTGTATTCCCCCAAAATGATCGATCAACCCGATATCTTTTGCTCTTTGACCGGTCCACACCCGACCTTGTGCAATTGTTTCAACATAGGCCGTATCTTTTTTTCTGCCGTCAGCAACGCGTTGCTTAAATTGAGTGTACGTGTTCTCGATTTCCGACTGGATCATTTTCTTTTCCGTTTCATCCAGCGGACGGTACGCGTTAGGAACATCTGCATGCTGACCGGTCTTGACACCATCGAACGTTACGCCGAGTTTATTTTTAAAAAAGTTTTCCATATTGGGAATAATACCAAATACACCTATGGAACCGGTAATAGTTGTCGGCAACGCAAATATGCTATCTGCTGCACACGAAACGTAATAACCGCCTGATGCCGCTACGTCGCCAAAACTCACAACAACAGGTTTCTCTTTTTTCGCAATAGATAATTCACGCCAGATGTTTTCGCTGGCCAGCGAACTGCCACCGGGAGAATTAATACGAAATACAATCGCTTTGATACTCTGATCCAGTCTCGCTTTGCGGATCAATTTTACATAATCATCACTGGCAATGTAACCGTCGCCTCCTTTTCCATCAACAATATCGCCTTCTGCATAAATCAAGGCAATTCGTTCACCAGAGAATTTTTTATAACCACCTGCCGCTGCATATTTGTTGATAGAAACAAAATTGATCTTATCATACTTGCCGAGGCTCAATTTTCCTTTTATTTCGTCCTTTACTTCATCATCATACTTCAAACCGTCAACAAGTTTATTTTCGAGTGCATCTTTTGACGTCAATATTTTTCCTTCGTTTGCCAGCTGGTGCAATGATGCCGTATCGATCTTACGTACTTCAGCTACCTGCACTAAAAAATTGCTATAAAGATCGTTGAGCCATACGGTCGTCTGTAATTTGTTTTCCGGCGTCATCTTATCAGTACGCAAGGGTTCGGTAGCACTCTTGAACTTTCCCGCATAAAAAATTTGTGGCTGTATTTCCAATTTATCCAATGTGCCTTTAATAAACATATAACTTACATTGAATCCATCCCATTCTACTGAACCGGCAGGATTTGCATATATCTTATCGGCGATGTCTGCAACGAGGTATGATTTCTGTGTTATCACATCTCCATGCGCGATAATGAACTTACCGGTTTTTTTAAACGATTTTAATGCATTCCGTATTTCTTCACTCGCGGCAAATCCGTTTGCATTGCCATCTGCCTGAATATAGATACCACTTATATTATTATCTGTTTCCGCTTTTTTCATTAAACGTATCACATCATAAAGGCCGGGAATGTCCTTCTCATCATCACCGCTGAAGGTGGACAATGGATTTTCCTGAACCTGTTCTTTATAATGCTGGCCAAGATTGAAAACCAAAACAGATTTCGATTCGATCACCGGTGCATTCTTACTGGCTATGCCGCCTATCCAGCCCACCAAAAAGAAAATTGTTATTATAGTAAAAATGATAAGTGCCAACAGGCTTGCAAAAAATATTTTAAAAAAGCTGCGCATAAATTATACTTTGTTAGATTATTAAAATAATCATACCGCTGTTCCGGCATTCCTTTGGTGAACCCTTCAAAAATAAAGATATTTGATGCTTCCTGATCTATTTATTCAGCATGAACAAAGCATATTTATTGACAGGCGGCAATATGGGTGAACGGGAAAAAAATCTCGACACAGCAAAACAATTGGTAGATGAGCAATGCGGTAAGATAAACCTGTCATCATCTCTCTACGAAACAGCTGCCTGGGGTAATACAAATCAAGCTCCCTTTCTGAACCAGGCATTGATCATTGAAACAACAATGAACGCACAACACCTGCTGCAGCAACTTTTAAAAATTGAAAAAATGATGGGACGTATACGGGAAGAAAAATATGGCCCGCGTCTCATCGACATCGATATACTGTTGTTCAATGAAGAAATATATAATTTGCCATTTCTCAAAGTGCCTCACCCGGAGTTACAAAACCGGCGCTTTGCTTTAATGCCACTTGCAGAAATTGCGGGGCCTCTTATTCACCCTGTTTATAAAAAATCAATTCTCAAATTGCTGGATGAATGCAACGATCAATTAGCAGTAAAAAAATATACCTGATTTTTCCACAATTATTTTCGGTGAATTTTAATTATTATTCATTTACCCGACTTTCACTTTCCTTTGCAGCACATCCGCCCATCGTCAGGCATGCATTATAATTTTGTTACCATAGAAGGGAATATCGGCGCCGGAAAAACCACTTTGGCCCATTTGTTATCTAAACATTACAATGCACGCCTCGTGCTTGAAGAATTTGCAGACAATCCTTTCTTACAAAAATTTTATGAAAACCCCGGCCTGTATGCTTTTCCGCTCGAATTATTTTTTATGGCCGAGCGGTTCAAGCAATTAAAAGATCTTATTCAGCAAAAAGATCTGTTCCAAAACCTCACTATTTCCGATTATCTCTTCACCAAATGTCTTTTGTTTGCAAAAGTGAATTTGCCGGATGATGAATTTCGTCTTTATCAACGCCTGTTCGATATTATCCATCAGCAACTCGTACACCCCGATATTGTTGTTTATTTACACGCACCGGTACAAAAACTGCAGCAGAATATAAAGAAAAGAAACCGGCCTTATGAACAAAAAATACCGGATGCATATTTATTCAGCATCCAGGAAACCTATACAAACTATATCCGTCAGCATAATATCAAAACAATTTTTGTAGACGCATCCAATGCTGATTTTTTTGGCAATGAAAAACATTTGCAGGCAATTATCAACGCTTTGGATAAGGAATATACCGACGGGCAGCATTATCTAACCTTGCCGTAAAGCCGAAACGGTCGTCCGGTCTCCCGTCACACGGCTGAACAGGTTGACGTCTTAATGGCCAAATAGCGGACAGAATGTTGAACGGAGCGTCGCAACATAAGTTTAATAGCAGCAACTCAGCCTGTTTCATGCACAGCAATCCGCGGATAAAAACCTGACTTTTGAGGAAAACCTTTTAACCGATACTTTGTAGTTTTGTGTTACCGGCATCGGAACAACTATCATCGTCCCTTGCGTCGCACACTTCAGCTGATGTGCATCTCTCATCAATACCTAAAGAATGGAAATAACCACGAAGAATGATCCTTTTGCTTCCGTCCGTATTCCTGAATATCGCAACCTCATGATGGCCCGTTTTGCATTCATCATGGCGCTTCGCATGATGAGCACGTTGGTGGGCTGGTGGATTTATGAACTGACAAATGCGCCGTTTGCCATAGGACTCATTGGTCTTTCTGAAGTTATACCGGCATTGAGCATGGCATTATATGCCGGTCACCGCATTGATCTGAGTGAGAAAAAAAGATTGATCTTAAAATGTGTTTTCTTTTATATCTGCGCTGCCACTATACTTTTTATTCTTTCCACGTCACTTGTTCACAACAACTTGAGCAAGCACTGGATCGCCGTTTGTATTTATACTGTTATTTTTTGTACAGGTATTATCCGTTCATTCAGCGGTCCCAGCTTCAGTACCATGATCGGTTATATAGTACCGAGAGAGACCCTGCAAAACGCCACCACGTGGAACCAGGGCACGTGGCTATCCGCGTCAGTGACCGGGCATGCTACCAGCGGATTCCTGATCGCCTTCATCGGCATTAACGGCACATTGCTCGTTATTTGGTCATTAATGATCATCGCCCTGATTTTTCTTACACGGTTAAAACCAAAACCGCCTTTACCACAAAAAGTCGAAAAGAAAACATGGGAAAGTGTGAAAGAAGGATTGCGGTTTGTTTTTAAAACGAAGGAATTATTGGGCGCCATGTCATTGGATATGTTTGCTGTATTATTTGGCGGTGCCGTTGCAATGGTACCGGTATATGCGAGAGATATTCTTAAAATCGGTTCCATCGGCTACGGTTGGCTGAACGCCGCATCGGACATTGGTTCAGTTTGCATCGTTGTTCTATTAACCATCTCGCCTATGCGAAAAAAACAAGGCAAAAAGTTAATGCTGGCGGTAGCCGGGTTTGGTATATGCATCATTGCATTCGCCTTTTCCAAATGGTTCCTGCTGTCATTTTTCGCCCTGCTGATTTCGGGCATGCTCGATGGCATCAGCGTGGTGGTGCGTGGTACGATTATGCAATTGAAAACGCCCGATTATATTCGCGGCCGCGTGATGAGTGTGAGCTCTATGTTTGTCAACAGCAGCAATGAACTGGGACAATTTGAAAGCGGTGTAGCTGCGGGATTGATGGGTGTTGTACCTTCGGTTGCTTTTGGGGGATGCATGACGCTGCTGGTTGTATTGATCACCTGGTTCAAAGCACCGACGTTAAGAAAAATGGAATACTGATCAGCAACTGTTATGCATTCGGGTACGATTCATATAACGGATTCGATAATACTAAAATTTTAATTTTATGTTACGCCGCGATTTCATCCGCAATTCTGCATTTTCTTTAAGTGCTTTAACACTCAGCCAGCAAAAAGTTTTCACCTCATTATTTGACGATCCGTGGAAGATCACGAATGTGAAAAATGACATTTACACGTTTACCGAAAAGGGAGGAACCATCGCTTTTATGCTGGCGAAAAATGGCATAGTCGTGGTTGATTCGCAGTTTCCTGAACAATCGCAACACCTGATTGATGAATTGAAAAAACGGGGCGATTATCCAATAGAATTATTGATTAATACACACCATCACGGTGATCATTCTGCCGGAAACATTTCCTTTAAAGGAATTGCGAAACGTGTACTGGCGCATGAAAATTCAAAGAAAAATCAACAGCGGGTTGCCGAAATGCAAAAGACGGAAGATAAACAGTTGTACCCCGCCGATACGTTCGGTTCTGTGTGGAGCGAAAAGGATTCTAACGAAAAGATTACGCTTTACTATCATGGCGCGGCGCATACCGATGGTGACGCCGTCATTCACTTCAGCCATAGCAATATTGCACATATGGGCGATCTTGTTTTTAACCGCATTCATCCTTATGTTGACAGAAGTGCCGGTGCAAACATCAAAAGCTGGGTTGACGTTTTAGATAAAACGTTGAAAAAATTTGATAGAAAAACAACTTATGTTTTCGGTCATGCGGCACAGGGATATGAAGTGACCGGCACCAACGAAGATGTAAAAGCCTTCCGCGATTATCTTGAACAGGTATACACGTTTGTCCAGGGCGAGGTTAAAAAAGGTATTTCACAGGAAGATTTGCTGAAAATTAAAATGCTGCCTTTTGAAACGCAGTGGAAAGGCGATGGACTGGAAAGACCGTTGAAAGCTGCTTATGAAGAGCTGACGATGTATAAATAGTCAAAGTCGATTACTTAATATTTCCACAACGACACGAAGATCACGAAGTAAATAGCGAAATTGAAATTCTTATTGGACTTTGTGTCTTCGTGGGAAACAGCAGTCCAAACAAAATACCAGCATACTCAGGTATTGTTTTTTATCAGCTTTTCCAAAACATAATAAGTTATAGGACAAAATGTAGAATTTTTCAGTGTAAGCTGTTGCCGTTTTATCAATACATCTTCGTCGGTGTATGGAAACCGGTGACAGTCTGAAGGACGCTGCTCATAAATACTGCAGAAATTATCGGCTCCAAGAAAAGGGCATGGATTCGTTTTGGTAACGAAGTCACCGTCCTGGTCTACTTTTAAATAGGTATCTATAAAATCACTTTCCCGCATTTTTAAATGGCGACTGATTCTTTTGATATCCGGTGTTTTGAAACGGGGAGAATAATTTTTACAGCAGTTAGCACACTGCAGGCAATCTATTTTTGAAAATGCTTCTTCGTGAAGATCGGGAAGCTGCTTCAGCACTTTGTTTTTATCAGCACGCTGAAGGTATTGTTTGTACTGCTTCTGATGTTCAGCAGATTTCTTTTGCCAGTTGTGTAAAATTTCGTCAGGCATCTTGCAAAGAACGGAAATCTGGTTGTATTTATCCGCGGCGTACGGGCGCCAGCAGAGCAGTGCCTTTATATCAGCGCTGTCAAAATTTCAATTACCTCCGGGAAAATACACTTATCCCATTCATTCACAGACTTGTCCACAGGCAATATATGGCTTGTCCCAGGTTAATCTCAAAACCATTTCCATCCCTTAAATTTGCAGCCTTATTTACTTACTCTATATAACAGGTCGAAGCATGAGATTTTTATTTGCAGAACAGCAATCAGAATTTACAGGAAGACATATTGGCCCCAATGAAAAAGAAACAGCAGAAATGCTGAAAACAATTGGCGTGGAAAGTCTTGACGGTTTAATTGACGAAACTGTGCCTCCTTCCATCCGGATGAAGAAAACGTTAAAGCTTCCGGCAGCCATCAGCGAAAGCGATTACCTGCAACATATCAAGGACGTTTCGCTGAAGAATAAGCTGTTTCACAATTATATTGGACAGGGATATTATGATACAATAACGCCATCGGTAATTCTTCGTAACGTTTTTGAAAATCCAGGATGGTATACGCAGTATACGCCCTACCAGGCAGAAATTTCACAGGGGCGTTTGGAAAGTTTATTAAACTTTCAGACGATGGTCAGCGATCTCACAGATCTTCCTATTGCAAACGCGTCGTTGCTCGACGAAGCCACTGCTGCCGCCGAAGCGATGACCATGTTCTTTAATTTTCTGAATAAGGATCATGATCATATTGCCCGACCTAAATTTTTTGTTGACAACGAAATCTTTCCGCAAACGATCGATGTATTGATTACAAGAGCAAAGCCGGTAGGGATTGAAATAGTGCAGGGCGATTATAAAACCGCCTCGTTTGATAACAGTTATTTTGGCGGCATAGTACAGTACCCAAATGATAAAGGAGCTGTGGAAGATTACAGGGATTTTATCGGCAGGTTGCATAGTGTTGCTGCATTTGCGGCTATGGCAACAGATTTGCTCGCTCTGACCTTATTAACGCCGCCGGGCGAATTAGGCGCCGATGCCGCAATTGGATCAGCACAACGTTTTGGCGTGCCGCTTGGATATGGTGGCCCACACGCAGCTTTTTTTGCAGCCAAAGATGAATTCAAAAGAAATATTCCGGGACGTATTATCGGTGTAAGTATTGATGCGCAGGGAAACCGTGCATTAAGAATGGCGCTGCAAACACGGGAACAGCATATCAAAAGAGAGAAGGCGACCTCAAATATTTGTACTGCACAGGCACTGCTCGCAAATATGGCGGCAATGTACGCCGTATATCATGGACCAAAAGGTTTAAAAGATATTGCACGCAGAACACATGAACTGGCGACAGCGATCTCAAACGCATTTAAGAAAGCGGGTGTCAAACAACTGAATGAAACATTTTTTGACACGATTCATTTTGCCGTCGCCAATGTAAATGAATTCAGAACGATTGCAGAAAAGAACCAGGTTAACTTCCGTTATTTCAAAGATGGTACGGTAAGTATTAACATTGGCGAAGTGGACAGTAAATATATCGGCGAAACAGAAAAGAATCTCAAAAAGATATTCGCTGCGGCCGAATCAAAAGACGTGATCATATCATTTGATGAGGCAAATGAATTATCTGGAATTCCTTCAGACTTACAACGGGAATCAAAATACTTGCTGCACCCGGTATTTAATACACATCATAGCGAAAGCCAGATGATGCGTTATATAAAATTCCTGGAGAATAAAGATCTTTCTTTGAACACATCGATGATCTCACTGGGCAGTTGTACCATGAAACTAAATGCTGCTTCGGAGATGATGCCGTTGAGCTGGGCACACTGGAGTAAAATACATCCATTTGCACCAGCTAACCAGACAAAAGGATATCAACAGATCATTGATGATCTTTCAAAATATTTATGTAAGATCACTGCGTTTGATGCCTGTAGCCTGCAACCTAACAGCGGCGCACAAGGGGAATATGCAGGATTATTGACAATTAAGTCTTTTCATGAAGCGAATGGCGATCATCATCGCAATGTGATGCTGATACCCATTTCGGCGCATGGCACCAATCCAGCGTCGGCTGTTATGGCGGGCATGAAAGTAGTCGTGGTAAAAGCATTGGAAAATGGATATGTCGATGTTGAGGACCTCAAACTAAAAGCGGCAGAGCATGCGTCTGATCTTGCAGGAATCATGATCACATATCCGAGCACCTATGGAATATACGAAGAAACAATAAAGGAAATTACCAAGATCGTTCACAATCACGGTGGACAAGTGTATATGGATGGTGCGAATATGAATGCACAGGTTGGTTTAACTGCACCAGGATTGATCGGTGCCGATGTTTGTCATTTAAACCTGCACAAAACTTTTTCCATTCCGCACGGCGGCGGCGGACCGGGCATGGGACCTATCTGTGTGAAAAAGCATCTTGCTGCATATTTACCAGGACACATAGCAATAGCCGATGGCCACAAAAGCGGCGCCGTTTCTGCCGCGCCTTATGGTTCTGCTTCTATTTTACTGATCAGTTACGGCTATATAAGAATGTTAGGCAATGAAGGCTCAAAGAATGCGACGGAGTTTGCGATCCTGAACGCAAACTATATGCGGGCAAGGCTGGTTGGCGAATTTGAAATATTATACACTAATCATAATGGTCATTGCGCTCACGAGTTTATTGTTGATCTGCGACCGTTCAAAAAATCAGCTGACGTTGAAGCCGAAGATGTGGCAAAACGGTTGATTGATTATGGCTTTCATGCGCCGACAATGAGCTTCCCTGTGCCTGGTACGATTATGATTGAACCAACAGAAAGTGAAGACAAAGCCGAACTGGATCGTTTTTGCGATGCGCTGTTGAGCATTCGTGAGGAGATAAGAGCTATTGAAGAAGGACGCTCCGATAGAAAAGATAACGCCTTGAAAAATGCACCGCATACACAGGCTGTCGCTATCAGTTCTGAGTGGACAAAATCATATAGCCGCGAACAGGCTGTTTTCCCGTTGCCATATGTGCGTGAAAATAAATTCTGGCCATCTGTTGCAAGAGTGAATAATACGCACGGCGACAGAAACCTGATCTGCACCTGTGAGCCGGTATCATCTTATGCAGAACCAGAAGCCGTTCTCTCTTAATTATGAAAAAAAACACACTGCTGCTCCCTGCATTATTCCTTTGCTCTTTATTCAATTATATAAAGGCACAAAGCAACGCTGACAAAAAGGAATGGATATCTCTTTTTAACGGAAAAGATATCAATGATTGGGTTGTTAAGATCAATCACCACGAAACAGGTGATAACTTCGGCAATACGTTTCGTGTTGAAGATGGAATAATTAAAGTGCGCTATGATAAGTATGATAAGTTCAATGAACAATTTGGTCATCTTTATTTCAAACAACCGTACTCCTATTATCATCTTATTGTTGAGTATCGTTTTACCGGTGAATGGCGAAAAGATGCACCTGAATATACCAACCTCAACAGCGGCATTATGTTTCATTCACAGGACCCGCATACAATGCCCAGGGAACAAAACTGGCCCATTTCAATAGAATTTCAGCTCTTGGCCGGGCAGAAAGAAGGTGAAGCAAGACCGACGGGAAATATGTGTTCCCCGGGAACCAATGTTGTTTACCAGGGAAAATTAGATACCCGTCACTGCATTAATTCAACTTCGAAAACGTATTATGGCGATCAATGGATACGTGCAGAAATTATTGTATTGGGCGATTCACTAATTACGCATATCATTAATGGTGATACCGTACTGCAATATTCCAAACCACAGATCGGCGGCAATGTTGTTGTCAACTATGATCCTGCAATAAAAATCGATGGTAAGCTTTTAAAAGAAGGATTTATTGCATTGCAAAGCGAAGGCCAGCCTGTCGATTTTCGTAAAGTTGAACTGCTGAATCTTGAAGGCTGCATGGATCCGAAATCTAAAAATTATAAAAGTTATTTTATAAAAAACAATCCTTCTGCCTGCCGTTAACAATTGTATGGCGCTGACATCCAAATGAATTGTCAGCGCCATTTTTCTTACCTCCCCAGATCTGTGTTATTAGTTTAAATTTATCGCTTTGTCTTTAGGATATTTTGCGCTGTAAGCAAATCGTATCTTTTTACTTTCTCCCGGTGCAAGCTCCAATTTCCAGGTCAGCACACCAATCTCCTTATTTACCAGAGCGCCGCCATCATCCATCAATTCTACTTCAATTTCTTTAAGTGTTGCCAAAGGATATTGGTCCTTCAGTAGCATATGCACTGTATCTTTTTTATTATTCTTAACTGTAATTTCGTATGTTATCTTTTGCAATTTGTTACTGCCCAAAAATTTTATACTGCTATAGTCAACCAGCTTTTCTTTCTTTATTACCACTCTTTTATCCGTCCCTAGCGTCAGGTTCAATGTATCAAATGTTGAATTCGGATCGATAAAAGACTTACCGACATAAGTGCCTTCAAAAATTATATTGGCATCGCCAGGCAGCAGGTTCAGTTTTTCCCAATCTGGCACTTCGGCCAGCAGGTAAGCGTCTTTATCCAACCTGGGAACAGAATAGTATTTATAATCTGAACTGACCGAATATTCTTTTAGAGTTGCAGTTTGTTCCTTTCCGTTAGTCGGCACGTCGTAAGGCAGATCTATATCAAAAATTACATTTAATTCCTTTTCTGCAACAGAAACATAATCGTCAAGCCCTTCTTTCAAAGTAATTATTATTGCCCCATTGGATGCCCTTGCCCCATAAATTGCGATGGCTGGGTCACCTTTTAGAATTTGTGTACTCTTTATGGCTCCGGGATCTATTTTAGAAAATTCCTTTTCACTCATTGCTGCTCCATTAACAATATAAAGTGGTGTAGGTGCTGAAGTTACTGAAGCAGCTCCTCTTATAACAACAACTTCATTCAATGCCTGGCTATGTGCAAAACCTGGTATCGTGTTACTCTTGCCAAGGCTTTTTTCCATTACATTCACCGGGTTAATATAGCCCAGAAACCACGACTTCAACACCGGAGCATTGCCCCATTGATTAGGTACAGAAGTGGAAAGAGAAAGCTTCACCTTCTTCCAGTCAATTCCCGTTGTCTGTGTCACTTTGGCTTTATAAATGACTTTCAATGGACTTTTTATATTGTCTACTCTTACATCGTAATAAGGCGTCCAATAAGCGTTGGGAGTGATATAGGAAACTGTAAAATCATACTTGCCTGCTATAGCAACCGATAATTGCAAATGCAATTCACCGGTATTGCGTGTGTTTTTACTCTCTTCCTCTTTTACCTGGTTGTTGATTTTACCGATCAGGTCGGTTAATTTTTTCTTTTTGTCCTTTTGCAGGGCGAGATCGTTTTGCAGTTCTGCAGATTTATTTTTATAGTAATCCATCATCTTCATCAATTCTGTTACACTTAATCCCGTCTGCTCTCCTTTAATTTGCTTATTTGATTTTAATACATCGAGCAGATCTGCAATGGTACTTATTTGTACATCTGTTTTATCGATATCTTTCTGTACTTTATCCGCAGAATCTTTCAATGACCGAATCCTTGCACTTACCTCGGGAATACTCAAATAATTATTCGCAAACTCAATACCGAGTATGGTAACAGCGGCAGGACAATTAACCTGGATACTGTTAATATCAATCGTGTTGCTGATGCCATCAATAACCAATTCATTATTTCCTTGTGCTAATTGCGGCGACGCAGAATGTACCATCTCTGCACCACTGCGATACACCGTTACCGCCTTAAGATCGGAAGAAACTGTTTTAGGTTCACCGGTTGCATACGACGTAAATGCGACAAGACTAAGTAAAGCCGGTAAGATATTTCTTAACTGCATAAATGATTTTATATCCTGATGCAGGGAGAAAAGAAATTACATAAAAGCGAAAGGTTATTTTGGAAATCGATACACCGCCAGATTAAAATGACCCGGTCGTAAGGTCCTCCGTGTGAACAGCCAATAAAAGACACTTCGTTTTATTCATCGGCAATAAAAAAACCGGACGATTAACAAAAACCATTGGCAAAATGCCCAATAGTAAAAGAATGTGCCGGGTCTTGCCAAGGCGGGAACATAAGTTCAATTGGAGTAATTAAGCCGGGTTCATAAAAACAAATAACCTGCTTTATTTAGTTATAAGCTTAATAAAGCAGGTTTAACCTGGTTAAGTATGGTAAATGAAAATTACTTTTTCACGTCTACAGTGATCACCGAAGAAAGTTTGCCGCCATAGGAACGATGAAGTCCGTCAGCAAACTGTAAAGTAAGTTTGTGCTTGCCGGGTGCCAGTTTCACTTCGGTTTCTGTCTGTCCTTTACCGAAATGCAAATGCGATGAATCTTTAGGTACCATTGTTCCTGCTGCCAAAGAATCTTCAGCATCTATAAACAGGTGATGATGACCTATACCTGCTATTACAGGACCCGCTGTGTCCACTTTAATATTTTCAACTGCCATCTGGACTTTCAATGGCGAAGAAACAGATGCTCCGTTTTTAAGATTCTTAAACGAAACCTTTGCACCCGCAGGAACATCGGGCAACGGAGGCACTGGTTTGGCATCAGCAGTATGGCTTGTGGAATCGTGGCTCATGCTCATTGAATCATGGCTCGCTGCTGCGGCAGTATCTCCTGTTTTTGCAGAACTGTCGCCTGAATTGTTACAGGCAGCCATTATCAATGCACACGCAACCGGTAAAACAAATTGTCTTTTCATACTTAAAGAATTTGAGCGCAAAGGTAGGCTTATTATCAAATCAATAATGCAGAGCCGTTTGTCTTATACAATTGCTCAACGTTCAATGTGACTTTCTTTATTAAACGAAGTATTTAAAAATTCTCCCGATTGCTATCGGGAGAGTGTTGACCATTAAAGTTTTCAAAAAACAGCAGGCTCGGTTTCCCGGGCCTGCTAAATATAAAATCCTCAAGTGTATGAAAGTTTTTATCCTCTCCGATGTCCGAATCCACCTCTGTTGCCATTATCATTGCTGCCGCGATTCGGTTGTGAAAATTGTCGCGGTTGCTCCTGCCTGCGATTCATATCCGGAAACGATTGACGTTGTTGTTGCGGCTGTTGATTAAAAGTCCTGTTGTTCGGTACATCCCTTCTTTCAAATGCACTTCTTCGTTCCTGTGCCTGAGGGGCATTATTATTGGAAAAGCCGCGGTTACTATTGTCCCTGTTCCATTCACGCCGGTTGATATCATTATTTCTTACGGGTTGCTCTTGTCTTTCAAAACGTGGTTGCGGCGCGGGCCGATCAAACCCACGCCTGTTATCGCTGCCAAATACATCACGAACACTTCTTTCCCGTGCGCCGTTACTACTATTATTTTGACGCTCAAATTGACGAGCTCTTTCCTGTTGAGCATTCACTTCATTTCTTCTTTCCAATTGTCTCGGGTTGTTTTCCAATCTATCCTGGTTGTTATCGGTATTATTATTCTGACGATTAAAGACGGGGTTATCACGACGGTTTATCCGATCTGTATTGTTATTGTTCTGACGCTGATCAAACTGTCTTACCCGTTCCTGGTTATTTACTTCATTTCTTCTTTCTAATCTATCAGTGCTGTTATTGTTACTATTTACCCGATCATTGTTATTGAATATATTTCTTCTTTCAGCATTTCTTCCATCAACACGTGAATCATTATTCCTTTGAAAACGATCATTGACTCTATTGCTGCGATCAACCTGATTACTATTTCTTTCTGCCACACGATTACTTCCTCTGAATTCATCAAAACGTCTTGGCGCAAATTGCCTGTTGTTGTTTTCCCGCTGAATAGAAGGTCTGTATACAGATACTTCATTGTTACGGAAACCCGCACGGCCGGGACTTGAAATATCTCTTACTCTAACAGAATTGATACGTTCACGTGTATAACGTTCCGCGTCTACGCGGCGCGGACCAGTTACAAAAACATTCCGGTTGTAGTTATAATTATTGATGATCGTTGTGTTATTTATGATAGTTACATTTTGTCGCGAGCTTACACAATAATCATAAATACGCGGTGATGTAATGTAACGGCTGGGTGCAAAACACCAATAATTGACCGGCGGTGCATAGCTGCCGATAGAAAACCCAATGCTGATACTAATACCGGGTCTCAATGGCGCCCATCCATAATAATCACCACCCGTTCTCCAGGCTACCCAGGCCGGAGACCATTCATATCCCGGCATCCAGAGCCAACCGTATATATCATCATAAAACCAACGCCCATAGTGGAAAGGGGCCCATCCCCAATTGTAGTCAGATACCCACATCCATTCATAGTCATCGCTCCACACCCAATGACCATTGGTACTGTACGGGCGGAAATCAGATCCTTCATCGGGACACCACACATAGCCATACTCGGGGTAATCGATCCATCGTCCGTATGGGCTGAGTTCATCGTAAAAAGTTTGATAGGAAACATAACCGCCCGGCTGCGCCGAGGCTGTATTTCGCAGACCAGTAAACAGCATTATCAAAAATGCCATTCCTGAAATTTGCAGCAAACGTTTCATGTAGGTTAAGTTTTTGTAAGTAAAAATTGTGATCATAGTTTCTTCAATTCGTTCTCTTCGTCCATTTGACTCTAATTCTAATGCGATTATTATGCCGCTACCTTTATCTTGTTGTACTTTAATGTTTTATTATACAAAGCATGTGTAAATTTTACGGCGCATGCAACCTTTAACAAAATGTGTTGAACAGCTAAAGTTTACAGCTGGCAATTGCTAACTTCCATTTTTCAGACGACATTGATTAACTCGCCGGCTTCAGTCGTAACTTTAGAATCCTTAAACATTTTTTATGGATCAGCGTATCATCAATCTTTATGACGAGTATACTCACAAACCGTTAACAAGAACAGAATTTTTCAAACGACTTACTTTACTCTCAGGCAGCACTGCCGCTGCAATGGCGCTTCTTCCCTTGCTGGAAAATAATTATGTGCATGCTGCGCAGACAAACGAAGAAGATTTATTTATAGAAAGAGTAAAATATCCTGGCGCCGCAGGCGATATGGATGCCTATATAGCGAGACCGAAGGAAGAAAAGAAATATGCAGCTGTAGTGGTGATACACGAGAACCGCGGTTTAAATGCACATATCGAGGATGTAACAAGACGTGCGGCAAAAGCCGGATATCTTGCTGTTGCACCGAATGCATTGTCACCGTTAGGTGGCACGCCTGCCAATGAAGATGAGGCGAGAGAAAAATTTACCAAACTGGACCAGGCACAAACGCAAACCAGTTTCATCAAAGTGTTTGATTACTTAAAAACGAGAAATGACTATAATGGAAATGCCGGCTGCGTGGGATTTTGCTGGGGCGGTGCTATGACCAATACGCTTGCGGTAAATGTTCCGTCGCTGAAGGCTGCAGTCGCCTTTTATGGGCGTCAACCCGATGCAGCGGATGTATCTAAAATAAAAGCTGCCGTTCAGTTACATTATGGATCGCTTGATGAAAGAATAAACGCAGGCATTCCGGCTTATGAAGAGGCATTGAAAAAAGCCGGCACAAAATACGAACTGTATATTTATGAAGGCGCCAATCATGCTTTTCATAACGATACGGCACCAACGAGATACAATGAAGCAGCCGCAAAATTAGCATGGCAGCGAACGTTAGATTTTTTTGCTAAATATCTCCGGTAACACTTCAACTTCCGAAGGTTTTTTTTATTTTTTGTTTATTACATTGCAGGCATGAACCATCTTCATGCAGCTAAAGGATTATTATAAAATACTGGAGATTGAACCGAGTGCAACGTTGCCTGAAATTAAAAAGGCATACCGGCGGCTGGCACAGCAATATCACCCGGATAAGAATGCAGACAAAGAATATGCACACACTTATTTCACTGAAATAAAAGAAGCTTATGAAGTATTGACCGACCCATCAAGGAAAGAAGTTTACCTGCAACAACGTTGGTACCAGCAAAGTCTTGGGAAAAAAGAGTTCGTCACACATCCCGTTACACCACCGCGTATTTTGAAACAAATTCTTGAACTCAATAAATATGTTTCATCTCTGGATAGTTTCCGGATGGATAAATATGGTCTCTATGAATATATTCAAACGATTCTTTCACCGGAAACAGTGGAACAACTAAGAAAATTTAACGAAACCGGTATAAATAAGGAAATAATACGAAGCATTATTCATACGTCCGGTTACCTTCAGCCCCGGCAGGCAAAAAATATTGCATCAACACTTTATGCCCTGGCCAGAAATGAACCGGCATCAATTGGTCAAATAAATTTATTTCTGCTTCAGATTGAACGAAAAGTCCGCTGGGAAAAATACAAAATAATGATTGTTATCCTGGTCACTATTGTCATCAGCCTGCTTATCTATTTTATTGGCCGGCGGTAAAAAAACGATCATTTATCTTTGCATTATGCATTATCTCTCCGCAGAAGGGTTAACGAAGAGCTACGGAATCACCCCCCTGTTCAGCAACATATCTTTTCATATCGAAGAAGGCGATAAGATCTCACTGGTCGCAAAAAACGGATCAGGAAAATCGACCCTGCTTAAAATTCTTTGTGGCAAAGAAACTCCGGACGAGGGAAAATTATGGGTGAGTAAAGACGTAGATGTAGTACTGTTTGAACAGGATCCTGAATTTGATGAAACAAAAACCATCGTGGACAATATTTTTTTTCATTCGCATCCTATACTCAATGCGATAAAAGAATATGAAACGGCAAGTGAAACAGGAGATGTAGAAAAATTAAATGCCATTATTGTAAAAATGGATGAATTGGGGGCCTGGGATTTTGATACCAAAGTAAAACAGGTGCTGGGAAAACTGAACATTCACAATCTTAATCAGAAAATAAACACGCTCAGCGGAGGTCAGCGAAAGAGAGTAGCCCTGGCAAAAACGTTGATCGATATCGGTTTTGAGCACAAACATGTATTGCTCGTTATGGACGAACCCACCAACCACCTCGATATAGAAATGGTGGAGTGGCTGGAGCATTTTTTGAATAAAGAAAGAGTAACGCTTTTGCTGGTTACACATGACCGTTATTTCCTCGACGCAGTCTGTGAAGAGATATGGGAGCTGTCTGCGGCACCCGGTGGGGATGGCAGCAATTTGTATGTTTATAAAGGCGATTACGAAAATTATGTTGAGAAGAAAGCCGCGCGGCTGGAAAGTGAAACGGCCAGCATCGATAAAGCACGAAATCTTTACCGAAAGGAACTGGAATGGATGCGCAAGCAACCGAAAGCAAGAACAACTAAAGCAAAAAGCAGGCAGGATTCATTTTATGAAACCGAAGCTAAGGCAAAGCAACGCATCGAAGATCAACAATTGCAATTGCAGGTAAAGATGAACCGGCTGGGCGGCAAAATCATTGAACTGAAAAAGGTTTATAAAAGCTTTGGGGATAAAATAATTCTCAAAGGATTTGACTATACATTTAAAAAAGGGGAACGGGTGGGCATTATTGGTAAAAATGGCGCAGGCAAATCCACTTTTCTCAACATTATACAGGGAATAGAAAATGCAGATAGCGGGAAGATAAACACCGGGGAGACAGTCATTTTTGGCAATTACTCACAGCAGGGACTTATTGTAAAAGAAGATATGCGGGTAATCGAATTTGTAAAATCTATTGCAGAAAGCTTTCCGCTGGCGTCAGGCGGCTCATTAAGTGCGGCGCAGTTTTTACAATTGTTTTTATTTGATCCTGATAAACAATACACCTACATAAGCAAGCTGAGCGGTGGTGAAAAAAGAAGACTTCATTTATTGACTATTTTATTCCGGAATCCGAATTTTCTCATACTTGATGAACCGACCAACGACCTTGACTTGCCAACACTCGGCGTATTGGAAAATTTTTTAAGTGAGTTTCCAGGCTGCCTGGTCATCGCTTCACACGACCGCTATTTTATGGACAGGTTGGTTGATCACCTTTTTGTTTTTGAAGGGGATGGTGTCGTACGCGACTTTCCGGGAAATTATAGCCAGTATCGCATCGAAACACCGGGACAGGACGGAAAGGAAAGTAAACCTGATCAAAAGGAGTCGTCAACCATTTCTGAACCGGTGGAAACAAAAAAGAAGATATCGTATAAGGATAAGCGGGAGTTTGAGACATTGGAAAAAGAAATAGCCCGTCTCAACGCAGAAAAACAAACGATAACTGAAAAACTGAGCGCCGGCAGCCTTGCGTATGATGAACTGCAAAAACTTTCTTATCGCATAGAAGAACTGGCCCAATTGCTGGATGAAAAAGAGTTCCGCTGGCTTGAATTAAGTGAAATCCTTTGATGATTTATTTCGTCGCTGCAATTTTTCCTTCCCTTGTCTTGCCAAAAAACCATAGCTTCATGACTATTCCGCCCCGGTGATACCCAACCGCACTTTTTCTTTATTTACCACTTAACCAAATTTAAAATGAAAAGAATTCTTTTTTTCGTTGCCAGTTGTGCAATAATTGCAGCCTGCAACAATAAGGCGGCCGACACAACAGCGGCTAAAACTGATAGTTCCTCTGCTACAGCCAATGAACCAAAAACTGCACCGCCGGCAGAATTTGCCGATCAGAAATTTGTCGAGATTGGTAAAAAAATGAGTGAACAGTTTGCGAGCGGGAATATGGACGAATGGGCAAGTAACTTTGCTGATAATGCCGTGTACAGGTTTTCAGCCGGTGATAGCCTCGCCGGGAAGGAAGCAATTGTAAACTACTGGAAAGGCAGGAGACTGAGTGTCATTGATTCAATTTCCTTCAATAACAACGTTTGGCTGCCTATCAAAGTAAATAAATCCCAGAATGAAAAGGCAGATACGCCCGGTAACTGGCTATTGAACTGGTACCTTGTAAACGTAAAATATAAGAATGGGAAAAAGCTAGTGCTCGCGGTACATGTCGACTCGCACTTTGATAATTCTGATAAAATTGACCAGGTAATACATTATATGGATACGGCGCCCATCAAAGCACTGGGTGCAAAATAGCCAAATGCAAAACGTTTCTTAAAGCCTTTGCCGGCAGGTAAAACTGGCCGATCGGGGTTAAACCTCTTTACAGGAGTTCCGTCTATATTCATGTTGAACAGGTGATTCAGGAGTTGGTTCTTTGAGCTAAAGGATAAAATCCGGAAAATTGCGGCACAATATCAGCAAGTTATAACCGTTATAGTAATCGTACGAAAGCTATATTGGGAAAGGGTTTGACCGTTCCAGATTGACGCAACAAATCTTGCAAATTAAAATAATCCGTTTTACCTTTAGTACCAGATTAAGTCCTGTCCCCTGTAAAAACACAGTGTTTCAAACACCCATCCTGTACCTCCTTTGGGAACCCGCTAAACTAAATTGTGAAATTAAAAACATCTGTGCATGAAAAAATTCAACTCTTTTTTGCATGACGAAAAGGTTCAGGGAAATGTTATTATCGCAACTGTTTTCATCGCGATTATCGCCATCTTAATTTTTACATGGAACAAATAATTCGGTGTAAAAATTTTAAAACGTCATTAAAGCCTGGAATAAAATCCGGGCTTTTTTATTACTGCATTCACTGGTCAGCCGATTTCTCAAAAACCCTTTTGCAATTCATGTTTTTCTAAAATGATAAGGCAAGGTTTGAAAAGATAGGAAATTTACTCTGGATAAGTTATGTATAAACCCCAACCGTTAATAACGATTTGACAATTAAAGCAAACGGCACTGATTACACGGATAATGTTGCCGTTTGTGTTTTTTCATCCATCATACGTTTTGCCAATTCACCATTTTTCGTAAATTAGAGTGTCAATTCTTAATTCCTTTCCCCCAATTTCCTGCAAAACCTAAACGCCGAATCCTTTCCTCCTGTGTTTAGCCGACCCTAAAATTGTTAAATGAAAACTATTTGTATGCGCAGGAATTTTACGCCAGACCAAACACTGATTGACCAGCTTTTTCTTGACAACACAGACGCTTTTGAAGAACTCTACTATCGTCACTGGTATTCACTTTACTCTTACAGTTATGGCAAGTTGAGATCGCACAACGACGCAAAGATCATTGTCCGCAATGTCTTTATTTCCTTGTGGAATGAAAGAAACAAACTGCCGCTTAACTTTTCCCTTTCCGCTTTCTTATATAGTGAAGTACGCAACGAAGTGGTGAAATGTGTAAACGCAAAAATGAATGCCGAAGCAGAAGAAACATTTATCGAGAGCCAGATAATACCCGGCTTTGCTTCGCGGGAATTAGCGAAGGCAAAAAAACCTGTTTCTCACGCTAATGTTTATCCGAAACCCGGCAGGCTTCGTCTTTCCGAGTTAAATGTGAGTCCTAAAGAGACGATATGGGAAAAATATTATTCCCGCGGCAATTTCAAGAGTTTGAAACAGGCTTTACAAACCATGCTCAATTTTTAAAATCATCATAACTGTATTATATGAAAACAGAAGTTTTACAACAGAAATTATCAAGATATCTTGATGGACATTCCATGCCCGCAGAGGTAAACCAGGTACAAATGTGGCTATCTATTGTAGATAAGAGTGAGCTGCAGATGTCTGAAGAGGACAAAATAAATTTTGAAATCGAAATTCTCAACGAAATCAAAGCTTATACCGCTTACCCGTTATTGTTTCCAAAAACAAAACCTTGGTGGCAAAAGATAACAGCACTTTTCTGATTAAGTTTTTATATGTGGTTTATATGCTCCTTTTTTAAGGAGCATATTTTTTTGCTGATAATCTATTAAGCCGGCAGGTGTAATTATTTTTATTGCTCCACAAAATTCAGATCTTTTCCAAATGTTTCTCTCGTATTGATCACGGCAATAAAACCAATAAGCATTATAATGATCGCAGCAAGCCATCCACCTGTATAATAATCTGTAATGCCTCTAAGTCCCTTGAATAAAGGAATAATAAAAACGGCAAGCATTCCCCTTACCATATTTGGAATTGTGGTAGCCGCGGTAGCACGCAAATTTGTTCCGAACTGTTCCGCACCCATCGTTACAAATATTGCCCAAAAGCCTGTTCCAAAACCTAAACCTGCACATATCCAATACATCATCGCAGCACTGCCATTCCATTGCACCGTAAAAAATAAAATCATAAATAAAGCCGTGATGGCATAAAACAGGTACAATGCTTTTTTTCGACTGCGAAACCATTGGCTTACGAACCCGATCAACATGTCGCCGGCAGCAATTGCCGCATATGCATACATGACCGCTTTGCCCGGATCAATCTTTTCTTTTATTCCCATTTGTGTTCCAAATTCGCTGGAAAAAGTAACCAGTACGCCGATAACAAACCATGTGGGCAATCCGATCAGAATGCCGAGAACGTATCTTTTAAAACGATCCGCATTATTAAACAGCATGAGAAAATTTCCCCTTTGCACATTCAATTTTTTCACGTCATGAAACATACCTGATTCAAAAACCGATATCCGCAGAATCAGCAACAGCAAACCCAACCCACCGCCAATAAAGTAACAGGTACGCCAATTAAACTCCTGCTTCATAATAAAAGCAAATACAGCGCCGGTGAGACCGATGCCCGCTACCATTGATGTAGCCATACCTCTTTTTTCTTTTGGAATTAATTCTGATACCAATGTAATACCGGCTCCCAGCTCTCCGGCCAAACCAATACCGGCAATAAACCGAACGATGGCATACTGTGTTGTGTTTACAACAAATCCGTTAACAATATTGGCCAACGAATACAGAACAATTGAACCGAATAATACACTCAATCGTCCTTTTTTATCACCCATAATCCCCCAGATAATGCCCCCGATCAGTAAACCGATCATTTGAATACTGATAATGTCTTCACCGATCACTGTGACCCGATCAACAGGAACTCCAACACCAATAAGACTGTCTTTTCTTATAATACTAAACAGCAGCAAATCATATATATCTACAAAATAACCCAGGGCACCAACAATAACCGGCAATGAAAGGATGCCATAGACTTTCTTATCCATAATCGTTAGGAATGTGTTGTGGGATTTTCTTTTTTACGACCAAAGAATAATTTATACAAAACAGGTAATGTCGTTATCAAAATAATAATAATAGTAATGACTTCGATATGATCTTTTAAGCTATAGCCAAACCTTTTTTCCACCCATGACTGAAGAAAATAACCACCCAGCATCATCGAACTTACCCAGCAGATACTTCCGATAATATTATAAAACACAAATGTTTTTCTATCCATTTTTACAATACCGGCGACAATTGGAGCAAACGTGCGGATGATAGGAAGGAACTTCGCAAGAAATATAGTTCCCTTTCCATAATGATCATAAAAGTCTTTTGCGCGAACCAGGTGTTTACGTTTAAACAGCCATGTTTCTTTTCGTTCGAACAATAGAGGACCGGTTTTGCGTCCAAACCAGTACCCGACATAATTCCCCAATACGGAAGCTATAGTAACGAGAATAATAATAAATATCCAGTGCAAACCAAAAAACTCCCTGGCTAGATCGGTCATATATATACCGGCTGCGAACAATAACGAATCGCCCGGCAGAAAAAAACCAACAAATAAACCCGTTTCAGCGAAGATGATAAACAGCATGAAATACAATCCACCATTATGAATGATCCACTCAATAAATTGTTGTATAAAACCTTTATCACCACCCATGTTTAATTATTCTTTTGTACAAAAAATAGTTTATGATTCAGGTGCAGGCGCCAGCTCACCTTCCCATTTGCTCACCACACTTGTTGCCAAAGCATTTCCTACAACATTTGTTGCCGTGCGGAACATGTCGCAGAAATGATCTATCGGCAATATTAATGCAATTCCCTCGGGCGGAATTTTAAACATTGCACAGGTAGCTGTAACGACCACCAGCGACGCTCTCGGCACACCGGCAATTCCTTTGCTGGTGAGCATCAATACAAGCAGCATCGTCAGTTGTGTACCAAAATCCATATGCACCCCATAAGCCTGTGCGATGGCAAGGCTGGCAAATGTCATGTACATCATACTGCCATCCAGGTTAAATGAATAACCCAATGGCAGGATGAATGAAACTACTTTATCCCGGCAACCAAAACGTTCAAGCTCTTCCGTTAGTTTGGGAAATACGGCTTCGCTGCTGGTCGTACTAAACGCAACTAGTAAAGGTTGGGCAATTCGTCGCAACAGCGTTGGCAAGCGCTTTCGAAGAATTAAGAACCCAACGCCAAGCAGTAGTGTCCAAAGTAGCGCAATGCCAATCAGGAAAAAAAGAAGGTATTTACCATAAAAAACAAATACGCCAAGGCCTTTCGTTGCAATAACAGCAGCTATGGCTCCGAACACACCGAGCGGCGCAAAGTTCATCACATAGCCTACCATTTTTAAGATGATGTGGGATGCAATATCCAACGCCTTGACCAGCGGTTTTGAAAATTCATGCAGTGTAGTTGCTGCTATACCAAAGAAAATACTGAATACAACCAATTGCAGAATTTCATTGTTGGCCATTGCTTCAAATACACTCTTGGGAAATACATGTTCTACAAATCGGCCAATCGAAAACTCCTGTGTTTTGCCGATAAGATCTTTTGCTCCTGCAGTATCCGCATTACTGAGATCAATAGCCGCTCCAGGTTTGAACAGGTTTACCAACACCATGCCCAATAATAAACTGGCCAACGAGGCTGAAATAAACCATAACAATGCCTTACCTCCTACTCTTCCCACTGTTTTCAAATCCCCAAGCTTGGCAATGCCCACAACCAATGTGCAGAATACAAGTGGTGAAATAATCATTTGCACTAACCGCAGGAAAATAGTGGTAAGCAGCTTTATGTTGTCGGAAAACTTTTTTATAAACTCAGGAGAACTTCCTCTGTGAACGAAATATCCCACGCCGATACCGAGCACCATCGCAATCAATATATAAACAGTCAGCCGGTTACCTTTCGACATGAATTTGGTTTAGTATAACAGATTGACGAAAATCGGAAAAATAACCGAACGTAAAAACATTTAAAGGGGTGGTTTTCCATAATAAAAGAAATACCTTCCGAATTAAATTATTCCTTATTTTACGCGATTATAACCGATTTCGAAATCCACAATTATCTACTTATGAGTTTATTCAGGAGAAAATCACTGGATGCATTGCTGGCACAAGCCGCTGATGCAGAAAAAGGACTAAAACGAACCCTTACCGCATGGAGTCTTATTGCTCTTGGTATCGGCGCTATTATCGGTGCGGGGTTATTTGTAAGAACCGCCGCTGCTGCGGGTGGACATGCCGGTTCCGCAGTAACTCTTTCCTTTATAATCGCTGCTGTAGGTTGTGCTTTTGCCGGACTTTGTTATGCTGAGTTTGCATCTATGATCCCTATTGCCGGAAGTGCTTACACCTATGCATACACGACGATGGGTGAGTTGATTGCGTGGATAATCGGCTGGGCACTGGTACTGGAATATGCATTAGGAGCGGCAACCGTTTCCATTGCATGGAGCGAATACTTTGACAAATTGTTTGTCGGGTTGGTGCCCTACGAATGGCGACATTCGCCCTTTCAATCGCAGCTGATTGATGGTACGCTTCATCACGGTATCATGAATGTTCCGGCGCTGTTTATTCTTTTGATACTTTCATTATTGTTAATCAGGGGAACGCAGGAATCTGCAGTGGTAAACGCGGTTATTGTTTTTATAAAAGTGACAATAGTTCTAGTATTTATTTT
>Ga0207683_10000532_pt1 | contig 35316 bp, 34 predicted proteins | sample KBSM73metaG_FD_184333 | JGI IMG/M metagenome (GOLD analysis project Ga0207683, IMG submission 184333) | Miscanthus rhizosphere microbial communities from Kellogg Biological Station, Michigan, USA - KBS M7-3 metaG (SPAdes) (version 2) | ecosystem: Host-associated > Plants > Roots > Rhizosphere >... | reverse complement strand
CAGTTCGCTCTGGGCGCTGTGGTTTTTCACCTGTCTCTACAGCGTGCTCGATGCCTCGATCCCGGTTTTCTGGGCGGCGGTGGGCGACTTCTTCGGCCGCAGATCCTTCGGCACGATTCGCGGCAACATGAATCTCTTCTACACCTGGGGCTCGATCCTCGGCCCCTTCCTCGCCGGCGCCGTCTACGACCGCACGCAAAGCTACCAGATGGTTTTTGCCGGCATCACCGTGGCCCTGCTGATCTCCACGACAATGACGGCGCTCCTGATCAAGCCGTGGGCGAATCTCGAAGCGCCCGCTCGGATAGCGGTGCACTAATACTGTTCCTTAGTCCGAGTTAGACTCACGAGAAACGCCAGGCGCTGGGCAACGGATGATATCAGGACGACGGCGGCTCACTTGACGTTCGGCCACGACGACAGAACCAAGAAAGCTACGCAGACAAAGAAGCTGTATCAGCACAACTTGGAAAAGCCACAGAGGTACACGTATGAAGACGTATACGCTAACAGTCGAGGAAACCCCACGCGGCGAGGACGTGAGTGTCCTGGCGCAAGGGTTGACCGCCCACGCGCTCCCTTATACCCAGGGGCCAGGTTTTCAACCCCTCGGCGTGTTCCTGCGTGATGAGAGCGGAACGATTATCGGTGGCGTATGGGGCCAGGTCAACTGGAATTGGGTACACATCGGACTCGTGTGGGTCGCGGAGACCCTACGCGGCACTGGCTACGGTCGGCAACTAATAACCGCTATGGAGCACACCGCCAAAGAGCGCGGCTGCACCGCTGCGCACCTCGATACATTCAGCTATCAAGCCCGGCCGTTTTATGAGTCCTTGGGGTATGAGGTCTTCGGCACACTCGATGACTACCCGCGAGGACATCAAAGATTCTTCATGAAGAAAACGCTGACCTAAGAGCAGTTGTTCGGGTGATTCGTGAATCCGCCCCTGCCCTCTTGTTAACCCCTTCGTGATCTTCGTGATCAAATGAATTCTTAATCTTCCTTCGCACCTTGGCGGAGAAATCTTCTCTCGTCACATACAACTCGGCGGCCGACGATGCTTTGTTGCCCGCTCGTAGGCGTAGGCAAACTTGATCATGTTGCCATCGTCGTAGGGGCGCCCGAGAAAGACGATGCCCGCCGGAAGGTTGTCGCGGGTGAAGCCGGCGGGGACGACCACCGACGGGACAAAAACCAGAAACGTGTTCAGGTGCGGCGCGCCCTTGTAGTTGACGTAGGGCGGCTTTAGCCCTTCGCTGATCAAGGTCGGCTGATGCTCCACGGCCTTGTGCACGATCGCATCGAGCCGATGATCGGCCATCGCCTTCAGTAGATTCGTCATCAGCTCTTCGCGCGCGCGCAGCGCCTGGTAGTGCTTGGCCGAATCCTGGGAAGCCTTCATGCGGTTCTGCGCGTTGCGCGACACTTTGGCGAATTCGGGTGACGCCACTGCCTCGGCGATCGACTTGAACGGGGGATTTTTGCTTCGACCGAAAAAGTTTTTGAACGACTGCTCGCCCTCTCCCGGACCGGTTGCGCGCTTGGCGAGTAGCTCGTTCAACTTCGGAATCACGATCGAATCAATAATTTCCGCTCCCGCGCTCTTGAGTTCGCCAACCGCTCTGTCGAACACTTCGTCTACTTTTCGAAAGTCGTCCGACTCAGGCTCCGAGTCGATGCCCATGGGCTCGCGCAAAATACCGAGCCGCGCTCCTGTGAGACCGTCCTTGTCGAGAAAACTCTTGAAGCTCGCCGGCGCGTGGCCGACCGCGTGGGCCGTCAGCGGATCTTCGGCATCGTAGCCGACGATCACGTCCAGTACCGCAGCGGTATCGGCGATTGTTCGCGTCATCGGCCCGAGCGATCCCGCGAGCGACGGCCAGCCGCTGTACACACCACCGCGGCTCACCAGTCCGGCGCTCGTGCGCATGCCGACGATGGAATTCCACGCCGCCGGCCGGCGGATCGAAGCGAGGCCCTCCTGGCCGATCGCCACGGCGCAGAAATTCGCCGTCACCGCCGCAGCCGAGCCGCCCGACGAACCGCCCACCGTGCGCTCCAAGTCGTAGGGATTTCGCGTCGAGCCGAAGAGCGAGCCGTAGGTGTCACCGCCGGCCATTTCTCCGAGCGCGGATTTTCCGAGGATCACCGCGCCGGCTTTGCGTAAGCGTTCGACGACGAAGGAATCGCGGTCCGGAAAATAGTTCTTGAACAAAACCGAGCCGAGAGTCGTCGGCATGCCTTTCACGTCCGCTTGGTCTTTGACGACGACGGGAATGCCGTGGAGCGGCGCGGTCAAACCGGATGTTTTGTATCGCGCATCGAGCCGCTCGGCCTCTTCGATCGCCTGCGAGTTGAGCGTGATGATCGTGTTCAGCGCCGGCCCCTGCTTGTCGTAAGCGGCGATGCGGTCCAGGTACGCTTGGACAAGCTGTCGGCATGTCAATTCTCCCGATGCGTAGGCGCGGTGAATGTCATCGATCGTCGTCTCCAGAATGTCGAATTTCGACTCGGTCATCTCCGTGTCTCCTTCGAAATAATAGGTTGCATTAACGCTGGCAGTCTCAGTTCCGTCATATCCGCGAGCTTTTAGCGGCAATCCAGGGCGGATTTGGGACTAGATCCCCGATTAAGATGTTCGGGGGTGACGAGCTGGATTGAGCGCAGATTTCATTTTCTGTGGGCGAGCAAAACTTATGAAACAGTTCGTGGTGGAATAAACCGTGGATTTCTTTGATTCGCTCAACTTACGGCTTCCAACCCTGCGACTCCAGTTGGCGTGTCGCCTTCTCCAGCGGCGCGAAGTCGTAGAGCCGCTGCAAGCTCGGCGGCTCTTTGAGATTCATCTGCTTCACGACGTGCTCGATCGCCTTCCGCTGCACGTCCTCACTCAACGCGCCGTTGCTCGTCATCGCCGGCACCGAAAGATCATAAATTCGTCCCGCGAGCTCCGGCTTCACTTTCATCATGTTGGCGACGACCGGCACCGTCGACGCGCGATTGCTGCGCGCGCTCAGCAGTCCCTTGAGCGTCGCGAGGGTGAATTTGTCGACTACGGCGGGATCGCTCTTCAATGTCGCTTCACGCGCCACGATGCAGCCCTGAAGCTCCACCCAATCATGATTGACGAAAGATACGAGCTCTCGAAATCCCGCGTCCTGCGCCGTGAAATTGTACGGCGTCGACAACACGACTGCATCGGTCAGGTGATTTGCCAGAGACGCATATCGGCTCGAGTCCACGCCGACGGCGAGAATCGCGACGTCTTTGCCACCCTGCAGACCGTGGCTTCTCAGCAAATCGCGCAGCATCGCGTCCGGCCCCGAGCCGATGCTCGACACGCCGACTTTTTTGTCCTTGAGCTGCTTCACGTCGGTGATCTCGGGCCGCGAATAAAGCCAGAACAGCGACCGATTGAATGAGCTGAACAGCAACCGCAGCGGCGCGCCGCCGAGAGAAGCCGTCAACGCCGATCCGCCCACCGTCGCAAAATCCACGTTCCCCGCGATCAAAGCCCGACTGGCAATCGCCGCCGGCATGAGCACAAAATTAACGTCCAGCCCCTCCTGCCGGTAATAACCTCTCTCCTTCGCCGCCATAAAAGCGACCAAAGACATGCTAAAACTCGGCACCGCCACGTTCACGGTCGTAGCGAAGGCGGTGGACGGCAGCAGAAGACAAAGCAGCAGAAAACCGCAGCGGACAAATTTCATCATCTCTTCCCTTTGTGATTCATTAACAACGGAGCACTAGGTGAGCAATCACATACGCCTCTCGCGCAACAAGCATCTTGTCAAACGTCGATGGGCGACTTTTTCGGCCGTAAATCTTTCGGCACCATCCGCGGGATCTTGAACCTCTTCTACACCTGGGGCTCGATCCTCGGCCCTTTTCTCGCCGGCGCCGTCTACGACCGGACAGAAAGCTATCAAATGGTTTTTGCCGGAATCACGGTTGCGTTACTGATCTCCACCGCCATGACGGCGCTCCTGATCAAGCCGTGGGCGAATCTCGAAAAGTCCGCTCGGATGCCCATCCACTAAACCCGTTTGCTAGATTGATAAGGACGTACCGAACTCCAGACTGGACCCTTCTTCTGACCTTCCATCCCCCCTCCTTATGCTCCTTGATAGACCCCACCGTGGCGATCGCACATAAACTGCTCCAATGGTTTAAGCCACCGGGTCGCTATTCCGCCGATTCTGAATCCACCTTCACGCTAAAATGGGTATCATAGTCTGTGGACATATAGTCCGCAAATCCTACATTCTCTAGCACGTGCAGTCATCGGATCTCAAGCAACTCGGGAACCGAATTAGAGAGAAACGGAAAACCCTTGGCTGGAGTCAAGAAGAGCTTGCGGCCAAGGCAGACATTGACCGTTCCTATATCGGTGGAGTTGAACGCGGTGAACGCAATTTGACGTTCACGATTCTCTGTCAGGTTTGCACTGCCCTCGGCTGTGATGTTGCTGCTCTTACCAAGGGCTTGCCGCGATGAAGTGGCTGCGGACCCTGATCATTTTTGATCGTGGCAATCTCATCAAATCTTCAGACTGGAAGAAAATCCACAAGAGCTACACCCGCTCGATTCAGAGCATCGATTTTCCTGAAGGATCTGGAAAACTCAAACTGCGCCGAAAATTCAGACGCGAAGACCGTCAGTGGGAACGTAACGGCGTTCCCTATCTCAGAAAACGATTCATTACACACATGACAACAATAGAGGGTTGGCGCAGGGAAGTCGGCTTCGATCTTGGCAAAAATCAGACCCCGCCAACCGTCCGGCTGTATCCTAGCTGTAAAGATTACCAGGAGCCGATCACTTCAAAATTTGGCAATTTCGATTTTGTGACAATGTCAGGCAAAACACATGTTGCAATAGAGTGGGAAACCGGAAATATTTCATCATCTCACCGCAGCATGAACAAACTGGCCATTGCGCTTGGATCGGGTAAAATACGCGCCGGGGTATTGATTGTCCCTAGTCGCGATCTGTACGAACACCTGACTGACCGGATCGGCAACATCGGTGAACTGTCTGGCTATCTGGCAATGTGGAAAGATTTGGAAGCCAGGGTTGAACGCGGCCTTCTTGCACTCACGGTCGTGGAACACGATGAACTGACCGATGCTCCAGAGTTTCCTTATTTGGGAATGGGAAATGACGGACGTGCTCGCCAGGGACGTGCTAAAAGAAAGGTCAAACCATATCCAGTTGAACGTGAGCTGGATGTTTACAAACGGACGCGCCGTTGATCTCGGGCAAGCGATAGTTCTTTGACAGCGGACGGCCGTTCTTGCGCCGTGTTGCCAAATCCGATCGTTTGAACAAGACGTTCTTATTTTCGTGAATCTCCGCAATATGCTGCCGATCAGCTTCCAGATCGTCGAACCGTTCAATAATCGGCTTGCAATCCAGCTCAGCACCGATCCAACGTCGCCCAGTCAGCTCAGCGGCAACGTAGGTCGTTCCTGAACCGCCAAAACAATCAAGGACAACCGAACCCGGATCACTGGCCAGCGAAACGATCCGATCCATAAGCTTGAGCGCAAGCGCGTTAGCATCACGTTTTTTGTACTTGGCATGCCTGACGGGGGGAATGTCGGTCCAAACATCGGAGAGATTGACCCCTTTGGGATTCATCTTGTCTTTGTATCCGCCATAGTCCCGCAGCTCACCGCCACAGTGACGGCAGCACGGAACCGGCAAGCGATCGGGATGAAAGATCGCCGCTTTCTTTCCCTTCACAAAATACAGTAGTGAGTAATGCGACGGGTACAGACGGCCAGGGATTGGTAGCGAATATTTAATATCGACTGAAATCCAATGCCGGAACGTTAATCGTTTTTCCAGATATGCGCCAAGCGGGAGATTCCACTTCGGCAGATTCCACAGGAAAAGAGATCCGCCAGGCTTCAATACATGGATCGTGCCGTCCAGCCAGGTTTTGCACCAGTCAAGATATTCATGGCTGGCTTTGGCGTCATCGATTTTTGAGCTGTATTTTTTGCCAAGATTGAACGGTGGATCAGCGAACCCCAGGTCCACGGTCTCAGGCTTCAGGGATTTCAGAACGTTGAGACAATCGGCCTGGTACAGCTCACCGAGGGGCGTTCTCAAAATGGGTATCATAGTCCGCATAATGGCAGGAGCGAGATCGGCTTGCAAGTGTTTGGAATGTCGCGCCGATCGTGGGGATTGTCAAGAAAATTAATCACACGTTTAGTAGCAACGTGACAATGACAGGGGTTAACGGCAACGTAATTATGTCAGCGGTCAGTTTTAGGATCACCCCTTTACTTTATTTATGGGCCGGACAGCGGGTCAAGATGCTGAGGACGCCGCCGGTAAAGCGTTCTCAGCTAAAGTACCAAGCGAAAAATATTCAAATTGCATTTGCCATTGAAGGGGAAAGTATGCCAAAAGCGAACCCGGTCTCGTTACACCCGTCGACATTCGATGAAGCCATTAAGCGTCTCATGTCTGTTGATCCTGCTGAGCTGCGTATTCCTTCTAAACCAGCAAGCGGAAGCGAAAAAGTAACAAGCGAAAAGCACCTCAAGTCAGGCTAAACAAACACGTAATCCCGACGCCAAGACAGCAAGCTCCGACAGCCAATCGCCACCACCTGAGATTAAATCGCGCAGTGGTGTAAACGAGCCAGACGCCAATCAAGGAAAAACTGATAGCAAAAAACCCACGAACGAAACCGGAAATTTTGATTTTTCTTTGGGCGAATCAGCTCCCCAATTGGATCAATATCCTTGGTTGGATTATCGCGGTCATAGTAGCTGTAGTTAGCTTGGGGTTCGTTGCGCGCCAAGCTAATATTGCTGACAAGAGTATCAAGGTTGCCGATCAAGGACTGCGGGCTGTAGAACGACCTTGGCTTAGCATTACTGTGGAGCCAAAATACACCCCCAAAGCCGCACCCCATGAAGTTATTTATGTCATAACTAACGGCGGCAAAACTCCTGCCATACTTAAACAATTGTTTTTTTTCTTGAGTATTAGTACCGATCACCTTACGTATCCTGGAGGGGAACGAATTCCAGAACAAGTTCCAGAAGGGCCATTGCCCACAATGGCGACGGTATTTGCTTCCGAGTCGCACGCCCAGGTGATGAAAACTCATCCTGTACCCTTCGATCAAATCGAACAAGTAAATAAAGAAACTATGATCTTGATTATCCACGGTGCCCCTATCTATGACGACGTTTTTGGTGAAAGGCATTTGACCCGCTTCTACCAAGTTTACAGTAAAGAACGGAAAGGATTCATTTTCCCGAGAGATGCCGACCCCAGACTTAACGAAGTAACCTAAAAGGATAATCAAGAGCCAAATAATCGCCTGCGCTAAAAGTCAAAGCGCGGGCTCAGACATAACATCCTCTACAATTGATCCCTGTCCGGTGCTGAAGCCCAAAGCAGCATCATACTCAGCCGCCAATTCTTGATTGTTTCATCTCATACCGTAATCTCGCGCATCACGGCAACAGTGTTTGGGCAAACCATTCTGCGGGCAGGTCGCGGCCCAATCCTTTTTCGCGTGCCCGATCGAGGACGAAGCCCGCCACTGCGGCGAACTGGCCGCCGAGTTGGTAATTACTCGCTTCGTTGGGAAACAAAGTCTTCTCGCGCGCTCCAGTCCTTTTGATCCGCTGCCGGAAAAATTCGCGCGCCTCGATCGCGCCCGACGGCGCGGGCGGGACCTTGGCATCCTTGATATCCTGCGGACAGAGTTCGCCGAGATGATAGTTTTGTATCCACGGTTCGACTCGGTTGACCACCACGCGGTCGCAGTCTTCGTAAGCGCGGGGATCGAGCTCAAGAAAGCGCACGGAGCTCAGATGCTGCCCGGGTTCGACCCAGGAAGACTCCATGACCTTCTCGTTGGCGTTGGTCGCGAGCGCGACGATGTCCGCGTTGGCAACCGCATCCCGCGCCGTGGCGACAGGGCGCACTTCGATGCCCAAGCTCGCCTGCAACTCTTCGGCGAAGCGGCTGCACCGATCAGTGTTGGAGCTGAAAACCCGAACCTTCTTGATGGTCCGAACGCAGCGCAATCCGAGGATTTGCCCGCCGGCCTGCCAGCCTGAGCCGAGCAGTCCGACTTCTTCGGCATCCGGGCGCGCCAGGTAATCGGCAGCGAGGGCATACAATGCTCCCACGCGGGTGCGCTGGAGATAGCCGTCGGGCATCCAACCAAGCAGCTCGCCTGTCTCAGTAGAAAAAACCAGCAACGTGCCCATCCAGCTCCCGTTGCCGAAGGGAACATGCTCTACGCGGCTCGACTGACCTTGCTGCCTTTTCCTCGTTACGTTGGAATCGATCCGAATGACGTACTTGCCGATGTAAGGAACTCCCCCTTCCATCGTTTTGCACTGATAGAATGTATCGGTCGTAAGATGCGGCAGCCAGCTTTCCGTGCGCTGCCGCGTCAACACCTGGCCCTTGCCTTCCTCTTCAAAGAAACGCCGCAGCACATCGACGCAGTCGGCCATCGTCAAAACTCGTTCCACGTCGTCATTGGTCAACAGCAACACGTTATCGCCTCATTGAATGGCCGTTCGCAAACAGCAGTAAAACCACGTCTTGTAAGTTGACCTTCGATTGCCTTCAACCGACTCCAGGTTACGTCGTCTTGCGCTTGAGCTGCTCTGCCCCGGCACGATCTGCATCGTCAACACGCGTCAGCGAGCACACACCCTTTTTGATACCCATCTCGATGATCACTGACACTTCGGCCGGCGAGTTTTTCGCGCAGTAATAACCTTTTAAAATTCTTCCGTCTTTGGCAATCATTCGGATTGGCAAGCCGTCATATCGTTCGGAGTAGACCCGGCAGCGAGTGGCATTAGGCAAACCTTCTCGAGTTAGAATTTCGAGATTCTCACAGACTGCTCCGGATCTAGTGAAACAGCAGGCGCCACATTGATTACACTCGCCGGTTAACATCATTTTTTGTATCCTGCCCATACGTCTCAACCTCGTTCTTTGCCACGCGCTAGCGTCCCCCGAGGATTTCTTTCAGGACTTGCGCAACATCCGTCAACGCTTTAGCGCCATCGCCGACGAACGTCGACCCGTGCATGGCGGCCAGGGTGCGGGGCTTGAGCGCGGCGAGCCGCTGCAGCGTCGAGTCGGTGTAGGGCGTGTACGGCATGTAGTTCGCCAACGGCCCCTGCTGATAGTCCACCAAAGTTTGTCTGAACCGCCCCACCACATCTGCGCTGGTGCTGGGCTCGACATCACCGTTCTGGTGCAACAGATCCGAACACAGCAGCGTGCCGTTGGCTTCCTCGAACAGATGGGTCGCTTCCCAACAGTGCGGCACATGCGGTGTGTGGAGCAAGCGAAAGCGATACTTCCCGGTAGAAAACACTTCTCCGTCGGCCAGAGCTTGCGCGGGGCGACGCGCGACCACATCGTCGACGCTCACCATTTTGCCGACGAAACTGCACACGGCCGTCGCTTCAGGTGCAAGCGTCTGCCATTCCGTGAGCGCGCCGCATTCATCGGCCTCGAAATGACTGAAGCCGATCCACCGGATCGTGGCGGGATCGATTAACGTGGCCACGGCGTCGCGCACAATCGGAAACAATCCCTTCATTCCGGTGTGATACAGCAAGGGCTGCTCGTCGCGCACGAGAAATTGGTTGAATTGCAGATTGATCTCGGGAATGAGAGTCGAGATGCGATACATATCGGGGGCGATTTCGTTGATCTGAGTCATCGGTTTCTCCTTACATTTGAGTTACGAAACTGCCGATCGCAAGCCTTGCCGGTTTATCTCCGCGCCGGCTTGCCGCGGGTCGGTTGCACGGGCTTTTCAGACGTCTCCAGCAGCATGTCCAGCATGCGCTTGGGATTGATTAAAAAATCCCGCGTCACTTGGTAGTGCTCGGTCTTGTAGTAGTCGAGGTGTTTTATGCCATCGACGGAAAAACTATAAATCCTGGCATTCGGGTAGGCCATCAAAATCGGTGAATGCGTCGCGATAATGAACTGCGAGTCATCCATGACAAGATCGTGGATCCGCGAAAGCACGGCGAGCTGCCGTTGGGGAGAAAGCGCGGCTTCCGGTTCATCAAGCAGGTAAAGGCCTTTTCCGCCAAAGCGGTTCAACAGCAGCGCCATGAAAGACTCGCCGTGGGATTGCTCGTGCAAGGATTTTCCGCCGTACGAGTCGATAATCCGCGGCCCGGCGGCGGGCTCAGTGTCAAGTCGCTCGATTTCCGTGGCAACGTTGAAGAAACTCTCCGCGCGGAGGAAGAACCCGTCCCGAGGCCCAGGAATACCTTTCGAGAGGCGCAGGTACCGCTCCAGCTCCGAATGTGAGACCCTCGTGCCAAACTTAAAATTTCTCGTGCCTCCCTCCGGATTAAAACCCCACGCCACCGCGATTGCCTCCAACAGCGTCGATTTACCAGAACCGTTTTCCCCCACGAAGAATGTGACTTGGGGATGCAGTTGCAGCACGTCCAGGTGATAGACCGAAGGCAAAGCAAACGGATAACGATCGAAGGTAAGGACGTCTTCCCTCCTGAGACGGACCTCGGATATGTACTGACGCGTAATCACATCGTTCAACTTTTGCGCTGAATGGTCTCCCAAAAATCTAGCTCAAGTACCACATAGTCAGCGATCGCTTCCGCGAATTGGGTTGCGCAGGCGAGATATAGCGCGCCCCCAAGATGAACCAGCAAAACACCGGAAACAACCGAGGCGTGATTTTTAAAAATTTAGAACTTGAGAATTTGGATTCATTGTTGGTCCTCGCGCAACAATCAAGTTAGAAGTAACTCACGGGCTGATTCTTCGTCAACATTCGGGCTGCACGACGCTTCCTCACACGTCCAACCAACCACTTGCACGGACATACTCGTCGGCATAGGGTCGGGCCAGATCGATCCCCGAAGAAGAGAACAGACTCCCTTTAGATCGGAGGGACCCCATGAACAATACCTATGACGCCGTCTACAGCCGCTGGCTGAACGATCCCCAAAAGTTCTGGGCGGAAGCGGCCGAAGCGGTTCACTGGTATAAGAAGTGGGAAAAAATTCTGGATGACTCCCGGCCGCCGTTTTATCGATGGTTTCCCGGCGGATTGCTCAATACTTGCTACAATGCGCTCGACCGCCACGTCGAAAGCGGCCGCGCGGATCAGCCGGCGCTCATCTACGACAGTCCTGTGACGGGAACCGTCCGGACGTTCACGTATCGCGAGTTGCTCGATCAAGTCGCGAGATTCGCCGGCGTGCTCGGCACACAAGGAGTTCAGAAAGGCGATCGGGTCATCATTTACATGCCGATGATCCCGGAGGCGATCGTCGCGATGCTGGCATGCGCGCGCATCGGCGCGATTCACTCTGTGGTCTTCGGCGGTTTCGCCGCCCAGGAGCTCGCCAATCGCATCACCGATGCGCGACCGAAGGTGATTGTGTCGGCTTCGTGCGGTATTGAAGCCGGCCGCATCATCGCTTACAAGCCGTTGCTCGATAAAGCGATCGCACTAGCGGCGGTCAAGCCGGAGCGCTGCATTATCGTTCAACGTGCGCAGGAAAAGGCGTCCATGATCGGCGGCCGAGATCTCGCTTGGTCGGAAGAGATGGTGGATGCAAAGCCAACCGGCTGCGTTCCAGTCGAGGCTACTGAGCCGCTTTACATTCTTTACACCTCGGGCACGACCGGCATGCCCAAAGGGATCGTGCGCGATAACGGCGGGCACTTGGTCGCGCTCACATGGAGCATGCGGCACATTTACGGCGTGGAGCCGGGTGAAGTGTACTGGACGGCGTCGGACGTAGGCTGGGTCGTCGGTCACTCGTACATTGTTTACGCGCCGCTGTTCAATGGCAACACGACCGTGCTCTACGAGGGGAAACCGGTCGGCACTCCCGATGCAGGCGCGTTTTGGCGGGTCGTGTCACAGCACGGTGTGAAAGTCTTGTTTACGGCGCCGACGGCGTTCCGCGCGATCAAACGCGAAGATCCCAACGGCGAATTTATCCGGAAGTATGACTTGAGCGGCTTCCGCACGCTCTTTCTTGCCGGCGAGCGTTGCGATCCGGACACGCTGTTGTGGGCGCAAAAGCATCTCGCTGTACCGGTAATCGACCACTGGTGGCAGACCGAGACGGGTTGGCCGATCGGCGCCAATTGCGTCGGACTGGGAATGCTTCCGGTAAAACCAGGATCGTGCACGAAGCCGGTGCCCGGTTACACTATTGAGGTATTGGGCGACAACGGCAGCGAATTGCCGCCGGGTCAGATCGGCAGCATCGTCATCAAGCTGCCAATGCCGCCAGGTTGTCTTCCGACACTATGGAATAACGACGAAGCTTACCGGAAAGCTTACCTCGCCCAGTTTCCCGGCTACTACTTGACCGCAGACGCGGGATACAAAGACGAGGACGGCTATCTTTCGGTGATGACTCGCACCGACGACATCATCAATGTCGCCGGTCATCGGCTCTCCACCGGGGCACTGGAAGAAGTGCTGTCGTCGCATCCCGATGTCGCCGAGTGCGCGGTTCTGGGAGTCGCCGACGCGATCAAAGGAGAAATTCCGTTGGGCCTGATCGTGCTCAAGGCCGGGGTGCGACGTTCAGACGGCGAGATCGTCCGCGAAACGATTCAGATGGTGCGCGAAAGGATCGGCGCCGTGGCTTCTTTCAGAGTTGCCACGGTGGTCAAGCGGCTGCCGAAGACGCGCTCCGGCAAGATTCTTCGTGGTACCATCAAAAAGATTGCCGACGGAGTCGAGTACCGGGTTCCGCCCACCATCGACGATCCGCTGATCCTCGATGAAATCACCGCCGACTTGTCCACCTTAGGCTATCCCGCCGGTGCGGCAACGACCTCGGTGTGATTCATACCGCTTGAGGGTTTTGAGCCTCATCTTTGACTTATCGGAAGCCGGTGTGTTAACCCGAACTCATGTCAGTCGCAGGATTCAATGGTGAAATCGGCATTCATTACCCGCTTCATGTCCTCAATCGCTATTCGCTCCCCGACCTGATCGACCTTGCGGCACACGCCGCACAAAGTCTCGGTCCGTTCGGCTTTACCCGCGTCTGGACCAACGACAATCTCGAGTATCGGAGCGTGCTGGCGAGCTCTGCCGCGATTCTGGCGCGCTTGCCCGTCAAGCTCGGCACCGCCGTCGCTGTGCCCTACTTTCGTAATCCCATCGACTTCGCGATGGCCTTTGCCACCATGAGCGAGCTTTCGAACGGGCGGGAAATTTCTCTTGGTCTCGGTCCGGGCTCGCGATCCATTTTGACCCGCCACGTCGTGCGCGCAAAGCCGTTGACGATCATGGCGGAATTGGCGATCGCGCTACGCACGCTTTTTGCGGGCCAGACTCTCCATCGAGAGCATATTCCAGTGCTCGCCGAATATTTCCACTTGAACGCGCCACACTACGCGCTCCGCTTCAAAGCGGCCGCGCCGATTCATCTCTACTACGGGCCGAGTCTGCTCAAGCCCGCCGTCCTCGATCTTGTCGCGCAACACTTCGATGGCGTCATCCTGCAAACGCTTTACGGCACGTATGAGATGCGCGAGTCCCTCGAACGGCTCGAGCGGGTACGCACTCAATCCGGCGCTGCGCAGCCGCTCCGCAAAACCATGTTGATCAACGCATCCATCGGACGCGATGGCGAAACCGCCAGACAGCACGCTAAGCGGTTTGTTTCTCATATCGTGTCGGGTTGGCCCGACGAAGTACTCGAGGCGAAAAGCATCGATCCCAAGGCGATTCAGGCCGTGCGCCAGGCCTACGCGGAAAATCGCGGCGTCGATGCCGCCGCCGCGCTCACACCCGATCAGGCTGTGGATCGGCTGATCATCGCCGGCACGGCGGCACAATGTCGCGACCGGCTTGCGGAGCTATTCAAGCTCGCAGCGCAGCACAGCTTCAACGAAATCGTTATCGGTGTGCCACTCGGACCCGAGATCGCGGATGTGATCGATGTTTGGGCGAGCGAGATTTTACCCAGCTTGCGCTAAACGACTTCGCCAAACTGCGCGAGAAATCTTTCTTCGTTCTGCTTTCTGATCGGTGTTTTGCTCGCACGAGCGCGTGGTCTCAGATCCGATATACCCGTGCCGCCGTGCCGTAGAACAGCGCCGCACGCTCCGACACTGAATAGCTTTTCGTAATGCGCTTATAGGCGTTCCACAAAATCACATACGAGTTCGCCGCCTTCTCGACGGGAAAGTTGCTTTCGAAGAGACAGCGCTCTGCGCTGAAATTGTCGATGCATACCTCGAAATAGGGCCGCAGAATTTCCGCCAGCTCTGCCGAAGACGCCTTGATCTGTCGTTGGTGCCAGTCATAGCCTGAACGAACCGATCCTACCCCACCGAGCTTCACCACGATATTCGGAAATTCGGCAAGACTCGCCATGTGTCCGCGCCAAACCTGGTAGACTTCATCGCGCTTTCCCGCATACGGTCCCACTCCCAATGGCGCACCGATATGATTGAGAATGATGGTGACGTCGGGAAATGCCCCGGCCAGATCGGCGAGCTCCGGCAGCTGCGGATGATAAAGCCAGGCATCGAAGCTCAAATCGAACTTCTTAAGCCAGCCGAATCCCCGGCGAAACCGCCCATCGAGGAGCATTCTTGCCGGCGCCTCGTTCCGAAGCGCACCGCTTCCATCCCACGTCGTCGAATAACGGATACCGCGGAAGCGGCTCGGGCTCAGCGCCAGGTGCCCTTCGAGCACAGGCGCCACGGCATCGCCCAAGCTAAGATCCGCGAAACCGACAATCGCTGCCGCCACCTTTGTCTTGATCCGCGGATCGGACCGACCCTGCCGCGCGACACTCTCCAAGAACTCGGTCTCACCGAGCGGTCTTAGCTCGTCGGCTCCAGACTTCCGGTAGCCGTAGCCGCACTCGACCGCGATCGTCGCGGTGACATTGTGACCACTGGCGAGATCGCCGACGAAATCGCTCAGTAGGTAGCTATTCGGCGGCCGCTCCCACAAATGATGATGCGCATCGCAGATCGGCAAATCAGATTCGAGGGGCTCTTCGACAGCTCGCAGGTTCTCTATTCCATCCTCCATATTCCATTCTCGTTTCTCGCGATATTTTTTACCGGATGTGCCACGCCCGGGGCATCGTCACGTGAATGAACACGACCATGAGCGCGCCAGCGGCGCCCATCAGTCCGACGGCCCACTGTGTCCCGAGAGCCGTCGCGAGGCTACCGAGCATCATGCTACCGCAGGTCATGACCACATTGCTCAGCTGAAAAATGGCCATTGTGCGGCCGCGAAATTTCGACGGTGAATAAGTTTGAATGACCGTTTGCACCAGCGCGTTACAGAAAACATTGGCGACGCCGATGATCACCATCAAAACCATGGAAATCCGAAACCACGGTGAAGCCGCAAAACCGACGACACTGAGCCCGTAGAGAGCTGCGCCGCCGAGCATGAAAAGCCCCCGCGTCATGCGATCGCCCAAAGAGGCGATGGCTACGGCACTGCCCAACGCGCCCACTCCCATTCCCGTCAACAGCAGTCCCTGTCCCGCCGCGCCAACGGAGAGAATGTCGCGTGCAAAAATCGGCAATAACGTGGTAAACGGCACGATCAGAAACGCGACCAGCATTACGACCAGCAATCCGGTGCGCACCTCTTCGTTTCGCCAGCTGAATTTCCAGCCTTCGACAACGCTGCGAAAAAACGTACTTTCACGGGTCGAAATGTCGTCCGCAGTCGGCGACGATTGCGGACGCGAGCGCAGTTGCATCGTCCAAAGCGTTGCGAGCGCGCAAAAAATCGCTTGCGTCGCATAAGATCCCGCCGTTCCATACCGGGCGATCAGAATCCCGGCGAGCGCCGGTCCGGTGCTTCGCGCCGTATTGAAGATCATCGAATTGAGCCCGATCGCATTGGTCAGGTGATCGCGCGGCACCGCGTCCGCAATGATGGCCGCGCGCGCGGGCTGCAGGAAAGTCTGATCGATCGCCATCACGAAGGCGCTCAAATAGACATGCCAGGGCTCGATCGAGCGGGTGAAGATCAGCACAGTCAACGCCGCGTACATACAACCGTCCACGATCTGCGACAGCACGATCTGCTTTTTGCGCGAGAATCGGTCGGCAGCGCTCCCCGCGATCGGCGATAGAAACAAAATCGGCAGTGCTTGAATGCCGCGCACCATTCCGAGTTGCAGCGCCGAATTGGTCAGCTCGTAGATCAACCAGCCGCGCGAGACTTGATCCATCCAGAAAGCCATCGAGGTCAGCGAATGACCAAACCAGAGGAGCCGAAAATTGCGATGCCGCAGAGAGCTTAACGCGCGGATACGCGAAACTGAGGCAAACGGTTGCCAGACGCGGCGCGCCGGCGCAGCATGAGGCTCGTTCATTTTCTCGGGGACGGAGGTGAGTTTTTCGCCGCAGGACGGCTGCAGAAACATTCCATGAGGTATCGAGTCGCTGGTTATTTTATTTCACGTGCACCGGGGGCGACGATATACAGCATGATCATGCACAGTGTACCGATCATGCTCATGCAAGCGGCTGCCAGAGGCGCGCCCATCAAGGCCGACAAGACGCCAATCAGCATTCCGCCGAGCAACAGCAAAACTTGCGTCATGTGAAAAATTGCGATCGTGCGGCCGCGGAATTCGGGCGGTGAATAGGTTTGAATGACCGTTTGCACCAGGGCATGGGAACTGACGTGGCAAATTCCGATGATCGCCATCAGCCCCATGGAAAGAGAAAACCACGGCGAGAACGAGAAAATCACCACGAGGACGCCGTAAATAGCGACGCCGCCGATCATCAACAGACCGCGCGGCATGCGATCACCGATGGAAGCGATCATCAACGAGCTGCCCAGCGCGCCGACGCCCATCGAGGTCAACAGCCATCCTTGCCCGCGCGCGCCCACGTGCAGCAAATCACGGGCGAAGACCGGCAGCAGCGTGCTGAATGGAATCATGAACAACGCCGCGATAATCACCACCACAATGCCGCTGCGCACTTCCGTTTTCCGCCAGCTGAATTTCCAACCCTCGATGATACTTTGACCGAAGCTTTCTTTTTGGCTCTCGGCACTGTCCAATGGGGCGCTGTAGCGCGACGAGCTCATCTGCATCGTCCATACTGTCGCCATGAGGAAGAAAACCGCTTGCACGCTGTAGGAGAAGCCGGTGCCGAAAATCGAGATCAGCACGCCCGACAGTGCCGGCCCCGTGCTTCGCGCCATATTGAAAACAACGGCATTGAGTCCGATCGCATTGGTCAAATTTCTGGCCGGCACGCTGTCGGAAATCATTGCCGCCCGCGACGGCTGGAGAAAGACTTGCACGCAGGCCATCAAAAAAGCCGTGACATAAACATGCCACGGCTCGATCAGCGCGGTAAAAATCAGCACGGCAGTGATCGCGTATAAAAATCCATTCGCGAATTGCGCGCCGACGACTTGAAATTTCCGCGAGTAACGGTCAGCGGTGCTCCCGGCGATCGGCGATAACAACAGAAAAGGAATCGCCTGAATGCCGCGCACCATTCCGAGTTGCAGCGCCGAATTGGTCAGCTCATAGATCAACCAACCGCGCGTCACCTGATCCATCCAGGTGCCCATGGACGCGAAGACCTGACCGTACCAAAGAAGCCGGTACTCGCGATGGCGTAGGGCTTCGAACGCACGCAGGCGAACCAGCAGTTCGAGCGGGTATGAAAGCGTTTCTTTTGCCGGATCAACGTCCGAAAGTTTTTCTTGCTTGGCCGATGTCGAGCGCAGAGCAGTCTCCAAACTGGCCGGAGAAAACGAGTGTTCTCGTGGACTCGAGAGCCGGTGTGTTGCTCATTTCGTATATCACGCGCTTCGCCTGACCGTCTACCGATCGAACTGGAGAATCCCTTTGGCAAAAGGAGGAAAGCGGGGAATTTATCAGCTATGGAGAGTGACCAGCGACATCTTTTTGCGTCTTCTTCAGTTCCTGACCCGATGCCATAATCTGCCGCGCACGTTTCATTCTCACTCCGGCTGCTAAATAGACTATAATCAAAGGTGTTCTTCCCACCATTTCGTCAAGGAGATGAGAATGAGTTGCGCGCGTGTTTATTCCGGGTTCATCATCGCGTTTCTGATCTGGCTGACGCCAACTATCGGTATCAATGCCGCTGAATCGCTTCCCGTGCTGACGGCACGAGAGACCGGCGTTGCCTTGTATGCCCGGCAAGATCCTGAAACCGATCGCATCGCCACTCTGGAAAAAGACGAAATTCTCGTTCCCATCGCCGAATCCGTTGGCGGTGAGGTCTGGTACATGGTACGGACCAAACGCGGCTTGATCGGCTGGGTACGCGGTATCGATGTGGTCATCAGCAATGAAGCCAAAGACACGTTCCGAGAGAGGGAGCCGGGCTCATCCACCTGGAGTGCCCGTACCTCTGAGGGCCGCACTTTCAGCGGCACCTGGACGGTTGCGCCCAATGCCACCAACGAAAACGCGGCTGGCGCATGGACATTGAATGGACCGAATGGATCGACGATGATGCGCGGCACCTGGACTGCGGACAAACACTCGACGGGCTGGAATGGCGTGTGGCACGCCAGCGCCGAAGGCCGCGAAACAGAGTATGCCGGGAGTTGGTCCGCTGATTTTCCGCACATGCGCAACGTGCGCTTTTCCGAGTTATTTACCGCCGCCGCAAAACAGGCCATCAATGGTTTATGGACGGGCGGCAGCGAATCGGGAAGCTGGTCCATCCGTGTCAGTAAGTGATCGCGGCGCATATTTTTCACTCGCTCGCTATCCCGCTATAAATTTCGCAGCGACCTTGAAGACCCTTCTCTGCTCGTGCTAGCAATTTGCTGCTTGCTTGCGCGGTAATCGAAACAGTGCGTCTTCAGCAAAAATTGTGGAAACAATCTGGTAGCGACTCGATGGTTCGCTCCCATAAACGCCTGCTCGCCTTGCTCGGGATGCTCCTTGTTCTGGTGTTGCTGACGACGGTTTTGTATATGGCGGGAATGTCTTACCTCGAAGGCAAACCGCGCGGCTTTTGGGACGCATTGGAATGGGCCGGCGAATCGCTCTCCACCACCGGCTACGGCCGCGATTCCAACTGGAGCCATCCGCTGATGGTTTCCTACGTCGTGCTCGTGCAGTTCGTCGGCGTATTCCTGGTGTTCCTGGTTTTTCCGATTTATTTAATTCCGTTTTTCGAAGAGCGCTTCGAAACCCGGCTGCCCAAGGAAATTCCCGGCTTGAAAAATCATGTCGTGATTTTCGACTATGGCCCGCCGGTGGCGACCTTGTTGAACGAGCTGGAGCAAGCCAGCATCGCCACCGTCGTGGTCGAAGAAGATGAGGCCGACGCCCGTCGTCTGCACGAGCAGGGCCATCGGGTGATTCACGGCAACCTGGACGAGGGCGTGCTCCAGAAAACTCATCTCGATCAGGCGCGCGCGCTCATCGTCAACAGCACCGACGATCGCAATGCGGCGACGATCCTCACGGCGCGCCAGCTCGGTTTCAAGGGCGAGATTCTTGCGCTCGTCGAAGATCCCTATCATCGCGAGCCGATTATTCTCGCCGGCGCCACCGGCGCATACACGCCGCGCCACGTGCTCGGCGCCGCGCTCGCCGCGCGCGCGAGTCAAAAGGTCAGCCCGACCGTGGCTGGAATCCAACACTTGGGGCACAAGCTTCAGGTCGGCGAGGCGCGCATCACGCCCGACAGCGTGCTCAGCGGCAAGACACTCGCCGAAGCCAACCTCGACCACCACGCCGGTGTGACGGTAATCGGCCAGTGGATCGGCGGCAAGCTGATCACGCCACCGACGCCGGAGATGCGCCTCGAGCCTGGCGGCATTCTGATTCTCGTCGGCAACACCGAAAGTCTGCAGCGCTTCATGGATCTGTGCGCCGGCGCGCACCAGTTGCGCCGCCACGGAAAGTTTCTCATCGCCGGCGGCGGCGAAGTCGGGCGCAAAGTCGCGGAGCTTCTGAACGACGCCGGTGAAGAGACTTTTCTGATCGACACACGGCCCGGACCCGGCGTCGATTTAATCGGCAACGTGCTCGACATGCAGATATTGAAGCAAGCCGCCATCGCCGATGTGCAAGCCGTAATCCTGGCGCTGAATACTGATTCGACCACTCTCTTTGCCACCGTGATTTTTAAAGACCTCGCGCCTGATGTGCCGGTGATCGCGCGCGTCAATCGCGCCGAAAATGTCGAGCGCATTTATGCCGCGGGCGCCGACTTTGCGCTGTCGATCAGCCAGGTCTCAGGGCAACTCCTCGCCTGGCGCCTGCTCGGCAAAGAGTCCGTCGCCGTGGATCCCGAGCTCCGCGTGATCAAGGTCTCGACCCGCGGCCTGGAAAGATATCACCCCGGGCACTCCGATATTCGCGTCAAAACAGGCTGTACGATTGTCGCCATCGAGCGCGGCGAACAGTTGCTGGTCGAATTTGCTCGCGATTTTCACTACGAGCGCGACGATGCCGTGTATATCTGCGGCAGCGCCGAAGCGGCGCGGAAGTTTTACGAGGTTTTTCCTCAGGAATAGCAAGTCGCAGGTTGCGTTCACGACCGCAGTGGCGTTTACAACCAATGAGGAGCCATGGCTCGGGAAAAAAGACGTGTCCATTTTTCGATGCTGCGTAGCTACCAGCTGGCGGATCTCGTCACGCTGGCCAATGGCGCGGCAGGAACTTCATCGGTATTCGCCGCCATGAGCTATTTGACCGCCCCGGAGCACTGGCGCATTTATCTAGCGCTCGCACTGTTGCCGCTGGCGTTAATTCTCGATATTGCCGACGGCAAAGTCGCGCGCCACCACCGTGAGCAGTCTCTGTTCGGACAAGAACTAGATTCGCTGGCGGATATCGTAAGCTTCGGTGTCGCTCCCGCAGCGCTCGCCTACGGCTTGGGTATGCGCGGCGCAGTGGATGTGCTTTTGCTGATTTTCTTTGTGAGCTGCGGCATCAGCCGATTGGCGCGCTACAATGTCACGGCTGCCGAGCTCGCTGGTCCGGCCGGCAAGGTAAGATATTATGAAGGAACGCCAATCCCATCGAGCCTGGTTCTGGTTGCCCTGCTTGCGCTATGCGTATTTACCGATCGCATTGGCGACAAATTGCCGCTCGGCGTGCTCGAGATTGCCGGCGCTCACTGGCATCCGTTCTCGCTGCTCTTTTTCATCAACGGCTGCGCAATGATCAGCAAAACCTTGCGCATTCCGAAAATATAACGGGTGCGGTTTGTGATACAGCCTGACAGCAAGACCACCACTGGATTGCGCGGCGAGCGAGTAGATGCGTGATGATCCGGGCCGTTATTTTCGATTTTTTCGGTACATTGGTTGACGATTTCGTGGCAGCGACCGCTCCAATGACCCCTGATCTTGCCACGGCCGTAAATGCGCCGGCTGAGCAGTTTCTTGAGCTCTGGCGCAAAACGACCAATCTGCGTATCGACGGCACATTTCAGTCCATCGAAGCGGCTGTAGAACACGTTTGCGCAGCCATCGGCGTTCAACCCACAAACGAAGAGCTGAGCAAAGCGGTCGAAATTCGCCTGAACCAGATCAGGCGTGCGCTCAAGCCCAAACGAGATGCGGTAGCTACAATGCGAGCATTGAAGCGGAGCGGCTACAAAATCGGCCTTCTCAGCAATTGTTCGATTGAGATTCCGATCCTGTGGCCCGAGTCGCCATTTGCCCAACTGGTCGACTCGCCGGTTTTTTCCAGCCGCGAGCATCTCAAAAAACCCGACCCGCATATCTTTGATCTCGCGTGTAGACGACTCGACGAAACTCCCCAGCAATGTCTTTACATCGCCGATGGAGAAAACCACGAGTTAAGCGTGGCTCGGAGTATCGGGCTCCATCCAGTGCTGATCCGAAACTCCTTTGCGAGCCGGCGAAAAGAACTATTCCGTGAAGCTACAGAATGGGATGGTTTGGCAATATCGTCGCTTTCTGAAGTCTTGAAGGTTTTAGACGCTGCGGCTGTCCGTGAAGGGTGACCCCATCGAGGGTTACGCAAGACCATTTCCGAACGAAACGAAATCCTAACCGCAAGCGCATTCCTTGAAGGCTAGACTGCGATCTTTTTTGAGCGTAAACGGTGCGGACGAGGTGGCTATGATCAAAGTCACGGTGCATGACGTGATGTTACGCGCACCTAAAAACGATCCTGACGTCGAGTGGCTGCCCGGCCGGAGAAAGAAATATAAGCTGGGGTTCGCTAGAGTCATCCTGCTCAAGGAGCAGTCCGGCGACCGCTTTCTTCCGATCTGGGTCAGCGCCGGCGAAGGCGATGCGATCGCGATGCTTTTGGAGGGGCTCTCGACGGCTCGGCCGGGAACGTTTGAGTTGACGGCAAAATTACTGGAGATAGCGAAGCTGCAGATTGAAAAAGTTGCCGTCACTGCGCTTCGTGAAAACATCTATTATGCGACTATGTGGATCAAGATCCGAGGAAAGACCCATGAGATTGATGCTCGTCCAAGCGACGCAGTCGCTCTGTCGCTACGGGTGAAAGCTCCGATCTTCGTCACGCCGGAAGTTCTGGAGTCGAACCCATATCTCGTGAACAGTAGCGCAATCATTTCGGGACTGGACCAGATCCATGAAAAAGTCCTTGCAGAAAATCGTACGCTGCCGGAAGAGGTGGAGATGGAGTGGCGGTCGTTTCGTTCTTTGCCAAGAGGCGGGGGAAGGTGGCTAAAAGAAGCGGAGAAATAATATGTTGTGTGGGCCAGAACACCACCAAAGGAACTTTATTCCACGCCGGTTCGTCAGCCTCGCGAAGCTACTGTTGCTGGTCGTTCTGTATTTTTTGTGGATTGCGCAATCCATCGGCGCAGCCGAGCCACAACCCGCTGCAGTGCCTTCGGAATCAAAGCCGGTAATCATGAAGTGGCTCGGGGTCGCCGGCTGGGAAATCCGAACAGGAAACACGATTGTGCTCATCGATCCATTTCTCACACGCAAAGATCGAGTCCGCGATGCAGAGTGGAAAACCGACGAAGAAGCGGTGTTGAGAGTGGTCGACGGAGCCGACTATATTTTCGCCGGCCACAGCCACGCCGATCATATCGCGGACATTCCATTTATTGCCAAGCGGTTCGGCTCCAAGGTGATCGGCTCCAGAACCACGGTCAATATTGCGCAAGCCGCGGGCGTGGATAAGTCACAGTTAACTGCTGTTCAGGGCGGCGAAAAGTTTGATTTCGACGATTTTTCCGTCCAGGTCATACAAAGCCAACATGGTGTGCAGACGAGAAGCGGACGACGGACGCAACCCAAGGCGGAAGAGATCTTGAAGCCGCCGTCCGGACCTGTCATGGGAAACGCTTTCGTGGAGGGAGGAAGTTACCTCTATCTTTTCACGTTCGGTAAGCACCGCGTCTTGCACCAGAGCACGGGCAATTTTATCGAAGAAAATTTGCACGGATTGGAACCCGAGGTCGCAATACTTGCAGAAAACCACAACTACGAATGGGCCCGCGCCCTGAAAATTCTTCATCCGAAGCTGGTAATCGTTCATCATTTTGACCAGTGGCGCGCGCCATTGTCATCGGGTATCTCCAGAGCGAACATCAAACGGGCACAGCGACTGGAGCAGGAAGTCAAGTCGGTCGACAGAGATATCAAGGTCATCATTCCGCAATTCTTGGCGACCTACACTTTAGACTAACCTGAGATCGCAAATCGTGGCCTGCCGGGCCAGATAGGCACTCGGAAGACTGCCGCGGTGGCTCGCGGCTTTAAACTATCTGCAATCAGGGAAAACTCGCGTCTGATTCAGACTACAGTCTGCATGTCTAATCTGTTGATCCGAGAGGCGCGGCCGGACGACGCGCCTGTTCTGCTTGCGGCGGAGAAAGAAACCGCGCGAACTCCAGGCCTGCTCGTCTCCCGCGCGCACGAATTGACTTTGCAAGCTTTTGAGCAAAAAATTGCCGAGCTTGCTCAACGAGGCCGCTACATAGTCGCAGAGGAAGATGGCCGAATCGCCGGTCATGCTTTGTTGGATCCGATGCCGCTTGAAGCGATCTCTCACGTTTTCAGGCTCACCATTGTGGTTCATCCAGAATTTACCGGCCAGGGCATCGGCACCGCGCTCTTGCGGGGTTTAATGGAATGGGCAAAGCGCTCACCCAAGGTGCGCAAGATAGAACTTCTGGTGCGGGCGACCAACCAGCGTGCCGTTCATTTCTACTCCAAGTCAGGATTTTTCGAAGAAGGCCGATTGCAAAAGCGTATATGTTTACCGGACGGCAATTTCATCGACGATCTGGCGATGGCCTGGCTCCCGGAACCACCGCACGACCAACCGTGACCGCATGATTTACGATAAATTCAGTCGATTTTATGATGTGATCATGGGCGATCGTTCGGATGCGGCGAGGTACGTCAGCGAGCTTATCGTTCGCTATCACCCGAAGGCCAAGACCGTTCTAGAGATCGCTTGCGGGACAGGGAGCATCTTAGGTCTGCTCTCGCAGTCTTACGACGTTAGTGGCCTTGACCGATCCGGCGCGATGCTGGCGATCGCTCGAAAAAAGCTTCCGCACGTGCGGTTCATTCGCCAGGACATCACTCGCTTCCGTCTAGCGGCTCGCTTTGATGCGATCATTTGTGTCTTTGACTCGATCAATCATCTGCTTCGCCCCGCCGATTGGTGGAAAGTCTTTTCTCTTGTGGCCAGACATCTGAACAAGGACGGACTCTTTATTTTTGATGTCAACACTTCCGGCAAGCTGCATCGTCTCGCCGAGGGTCCTGCCTGGGAAAAATGGTTTGGTCGCCATCTGGCAATCATCAGAGTCAACGCACAGCGAGGCCGAATATTCGAATGGGATGTCAAAATTTTCGCGCACGAAAGGCGGGACGATTACAAATTGCTGCATGAGAAGATTCAAGAAATCGCGCTTCCGAAGCGGCGAATTCTAGAATCTCTGCGGCGTCACTTCAGGCAAGTCAAAGCTCTCGACCCGTTCGGTTTCAGAGCTTCGGATCAGTCAGAGCGCCTTTATTTCGTCGGCAAAGCGCGTCGTTTGCATTGACCGGCGAAGCACACATCATGTCAGTCTATTCCGCTCGATCCTTTTCTCGTGCTAACCTCTGCTGCAAACTGGAAATCATTTAGGAGTCACGAGTAGACAATGCAGCAGGCAAACGGCGACGAATTTTCCCATCCGCAAGGTTTTCTATCCCTGGCGAAGAACGTCGGCATCAAAGATTCGAGCCTCGATTTGGCCGTCATCTATTCCACCGTGCGCGCGCGCGCGGCAGCGGTGTTTACGCGCAATCGTTTTCCCGGCGCGCCGGTGATCGTCGGGCGAAAGCACATCGCCAAAGGGTTCGTCCAGGCGCTGGTCGTCAATAGCAAGAACGCCAATGTGGCAATGGGGAACCAAGGCATCGACGATGCCATCGAAACCTGTCGCATCGTCGGAGAAGAATTAAGCATCAATCCTTACGAAGTGCTGCCTTTTTCGACGGGTGTGATCGGGCGGCCGTTGCCGATGGATAAAATCCGCGCCGGCCTAAGAGGCATTCAGCGCGAGCTCAGGCCCGACAATCTCAAACTCGCCGCGGAAGCGATCATGACCACGGATACATCGCCGAAATACTATTCTTGTCGGGTTGGCCGAGCGGTGATTGCGGGCGTCGCTAAAGGCGCCGGCATGATCGAGCCTAAGATGGCGACGATGCTTGTTTATTTAATGACCGATGCGGAGCTCCCCAAAGCGGCGCTCCGACCGCTGCTGCGCCGGGTGGTGGATCGAACGTTCAATTGCGTCAGCATCGACACCGACACGAGCACGAGCGACACCGTCGTTTTGATGGCCAACGGCCTTGCGGGCACTGTAAAACTCGGAGCATTTGAAAAAGCTCTGCTCGGCGTTTGTGAACATTTGACCAGAGAAATCGCGCGCGGCGGCGAAGGCGCGACCAAACTGATTACCGTCGATGTAAGCCGCGCAAAAACCGACATACAGGCAAAACGTGTGGCCAAATGCGTGGTCAATTCGCCCTTGGTGAAGACCGCAGTTTATGGCTGCGATCCCAATTGGGGTCGTGTCATCGCGGCGGTCGGAAAGTCTTTCGACCCGAGCATCGAACCGGGGAAAGTCACGATTCGCTTCGGCACAACCGAGGTATTCAAAAAAGGCTCACCGGTCGCGTGCGATCTCGAAGCGTTGCGAAGCTACCTCGGCCAACCCGAAGTGATGATTACCGTGGATTTGGGACTGGGAAAAGCCGGCGCGCGCGTCTGGGGATGCGATCTGACCGAAGGCTACATTAAAGAAAATGCCTACTACACGACGTGAATTAAAAAACCTGCCGCCTCGAACCGGCCTCTGGATTCCCGCTAAATACATGCGGGAATGACGGTCTTCGGAACAAGTCGCGTAGACAAAAAATCATCCGTAAAGAATCATGCAAATGACTCTGCTACTCTCCAATTTCGTCCTTAAAGGTGGTCGCGTGATCGACCCGGCTACCCGGAGAGATGGTACATTCGATATTCGCATCCGCGACGGGAAACTCGACGCCATCGGCGTTGATCTTGCCCCGGACAGCGCAGCCGTGATCGACGTCAAAGACCATATCGTCACCCCTGGGTTGATCGACGTTCATCTCCACCTCATGAAAGGCCTCGGGTCGTTTGGCGTGGATCCGGACATTTTCGGAGTGGGTTCCGGCGTGACTACCGTTGTCGATGCCGGAAGCGCAGGGCATAGCCTGCTCAATGTATTTCGTAATTACGTGACGGATAACGCCAAGACGCGCGTGCTCAACTATATCAATCTCTCTACCCTTGGTGGCGTAAGCGGTCCCGGCTACAGCATTCTGGCCGATCCGCGCCTGATCGATGAAGCGAAAATCGAGCAGGCAGTCGAAGCGAATCGCGACATCATCGTCGGGATCAAAATCATGGCCACGGGAGGAGCGCTGGGCGCGCAGGGATTAAAGCCTCTGGAGCGGGCGCGCAAGCTCGGCGATGCGCTCAAGCTGCCCTTGCTGGTCCATATCGGCGAGAGCTGGACCAAAGATACAGAACCAGTGCACGTCGGTGATGTTCTGAAGTATCTGCGCGCCGGCGATATTGTCACGCATATGTTTACCGTCCACCCCGGCGGGTTGCTCGACAGCAACGGCAGGCTCTGGCCGCAGGTGCGCGAGGCCAAAGAATCCGGCGTGCTCATGGACGTCGGCCATGGACTGCACAACCTGAACTTCGACGTCGCGCGCAAAGTGCTCGATCAAGGGCTCCATCCGGATGGAGTTTCGACGGATGGTCATCGCGGTAACCGCGCCGGTCCCGTTTACGACCTGCCCACCACCATGGCCAAGTTGATGGCGCTCGGATTTTCTTTGAATCAGGTGATCGAGATGGCGACGGTCAACGCGGCAAAGCTTCTGGGCCGCACAGGCGAGCTCGGCACGCTGACGCTTGATCACCCGGCAGAGCTTTCAGTTTTAAGACTCGAAGAGCGCGAGTGGAAAGCCGTTGATTCACAGAAGGGAACGATCCCCGCGCACCACACGATCACGCCGGTCTACGCGATCCGCGGCGAGATGATCTACGAGGCGGTCGCCGCAGAGCGACCATAGCTCTCTATCGCTTTTTCCTCGTGCTCGTGCCGCCAAAGATAGATCCAAGCACGCCGCGAATAATTTCTCGCCCCAGCTGAGTGCCCATCGCTCGTACCGCGCTTTTGCCAGCGGCTTCCAACAGAGACCCGGCCTCGGACTGCCAGCTCGCGCCGCTTTGAGAACCAGCTGGGTCTGTTCCAGCTTGCGGCGCTCGCACCTTGAGCATCTCATATGCCGACTCGCGATCGACAATTTTTTCGTAGTGGCCGTAAAGGGTCGACTGTCTGATCACCTGTTCACGTTCCGCGCCGGCGAGCGGCGGCAGTTGGCTTTGCGGCGGAAATATCAGTGCGCGATCGACGGGGTTCGGCTGACCCTTCTCATCGAGAAAAGAAACCAGGGCCTCGCCGACGCCAAGCTCTGTGATCGCCTTTTCCACGTCGATTTTTTTATTCGGGCGAAATGTCTGGGCGGCGGCTTTGACAGCTTTCTGATCGCGCGGTGTAAAAGCCCGCAACGCGTGCTGCACCCGGTTTCCGAGCTGGCCGAGAACGATATCGGGCACGTCCGACGGATTCTGCGTAACGAAATAAACACCGACGCCTTTGGAGCGCACCAACCGGATCACCTGTTCGATTTTTTCCAACAATACGCGCGGTGCGTCATCGAAAAGGAGATGCGCCTCGTCGAAGAAAAACACCAGCTTGGGTTTTTCCGGATCGCCGACTTCGGGAAGCCGTTCGAACAACTCCGAAAGCAGCCACAGCAAAAAAGTGGCATAGATCTTCGGCGCATTGATGAGTTGATCAGCGACGAGGATATTGATCACGCCGTGTCCTGTGGAATCGCTCTGCAAGAAGTCGTCGAGATCGAGCGCCGGCTCGCCGAAAAATTTTTCGCCGCCTTGTTCATCGAGCGTTACCAGCCCGCGCTGAATCGCGCCGATGCTGGCAGCAGAAATATTTCCATATTGCGTTTTGAATCGTGCAGCGTTATCGCCGACGTTTTGAAGCATGGCGCGGAGATCTTTGAGATCGAGCAATAGAAGCCCGTTGTCATCGGCAATTTTGAATACCAGCTGTAACACTCCGCTCTGGATCTCGTTTAAGTTGAGCAAGCGGGACAACAGGAGCGGTCCCATCTCGGAGACCGTCGTTCGCACCGGGTGCCCGTGCTGCCCATAAACATCCCAGAATACAGTCGGAAAGCTGGCGAATTGAAAGTTACCCAGGCCGAGCTGTATCAATCGTTCTTTGATCTTGGGATTCTCCTGGCCAGGTCGAGCCATCCCCGAAAGATCGCCTTTGACGTCAGCCATAAAGACGGGCACGCCGATATTGCTAAAATGCTCGGCAAGAACCCGTAACGTGACGGTTTTTCCAGTGCCTGTTGCTCCCGCGATGAGCCCGTGACGGTTCGCCATCGCGGGCAGCAATAGCTGAAGATCGCTCCCTTTGGCGATTGGTAGACCTTCTGACATCGGGTTGCTCCTTTACTTATCAGCTAGTTACCAAGGCATTCGGTAGTAGTTTCGCTTGCGCAAGCTAGTCGTTTGTATATAACCCAGCGCCAGCGTGAATGAAAACTCGGCATTGCGCGTCAAAGTCGCAGAACGAAAAACGGCAGTTTGTCGAGCGGAGGGCGGCAACATAGTTTTCGTTTCAACAACCACCAACAACAATCCACAAGGGGGATTACTGATGAAACGTTTTCTGGGTGTATTGATCGCTTCCATGTTTCTTTCCTCGGCGGCTTTCGCAGCAGACGCCATGAAGGACGAGAAAGTAAAGTCAGAAAAAACCGAGAAGGCCGCGGAAAAAGGCGAAAAGACGAAGGGCGAAAAGGGCGAGAAGTCCAAGGGCGCAAAGTCGAAGAGCGAAAAGGGCGAATCGACCAAGAGCGAAAAAGCCAAAGAGAAGCCCGACAGCAAGATGTAAGTTCTCCTACAGCACTGGCGCGAGTGAGATGCCCTCCCCGTTTTGCTTGCGCCAGTTTTTATGTATATTTCCTGTAGCGTTCTGTTCTGGCGTTTCCAGTCTTCTAATGCCGTCTTCAACGTGAATTTGTCCGCGGCCGGCGGCGTCTAACTATCGAGTTTTCGTGGAGGTATTGTTATTTCGCTACAAATTTCTAACAACCGAGGGGGTTTATGATGAAGCGTCAATTTGGGCTTATTTTGGCGGTGCTATTTTTGAGCGCTTCTTTCGCTCTAGCGAAAGATTACCAAGTCACCGGGCCGGTGGTAGACGTCAAAGACGATGCTATCATCGTGAAGAAGGGCAATGAGAATTGGGAAATCGCCCGCGATAAAGACACCAAAACCAGTGGTGAAGTGAAAAAGGGCGACCGGGTGATGATCAAATACAAGATGATCGCCACGACTATTGAAGGCAAGGAACCCGCGAAGGGCAAGTCCGACACGAAGGCAACCAGCGACAGTAAGACCAAAACTAAGTAACTCGCGTTATTTTCCACCCCTCCACGTGATCTCGGACCCGGATCGCCTAGCGATCCGGGTCTTTTTTGCTCACCTTTTCTTTTGTGAGTGCTTTTGCTAGGTTCTTAAAGTCATCATCGGAAATTCTACATGCCTGCGCATCCGGAAGTCATCATCGTTCATAGCTCTGATCTCCATCTCGGCACCGACGATAGCTTTAGCGATAAAGATCGTCTCGCAGCACTCCCCAAGGTCTTATCGGCGGCTACCGAAGTGAAAGCCGATGTTGTGCTGCTTGCGGGCGATTCCTTCGATAATCATCGCCAGCCGCTGGCGCTTCTCGAACGCGCCGCGGGTATGCTCCGTGATTATGCGCGTCCGGTGGTCATTCTTCCGGGGAACCATGACCCGCTAACGCCGGACTCGGTTTACCGTCGCGGCGGACTAGGCCTGATTCCGAATGTTACGATTCTCGGATTGAACGTAGAAAAAGCTGCACTTTTCGACGACTTTGAGTTGGAGATCTGGGGTCATGCGCACTTCGATTATTCGGACATGTCTCCCTTGGCCAATCCGCGCCCGCGTACGACACCCTGGCAGCTTGCGGCCGCGCACGGTCATTACGTCGACGAGGCCCGCGACCCCAACCGGTTAATCGGCTCCTGGCTGATCCATCGCGAAGAGCTGATTGCCACTGGATCGGACTACGTCGCTCTTGGACATTGGAACCAGTCTACCGCTGTCGGTGACGGACAGATTCCCGCACACTATTCGGGATCGCCGGAATACACAGGCACCGTGAATGTCATTCGGCTGCGTAGCAACGGAACGGTTGAAGTCGGCAAAGCAAATTTGAAATAGCGCGTCCGGTCACGATTCGCACCACTCCCCCGCTCCACCATCTCGTCAATCGAACAGTTCTACGCCGGCAAGAGCAGCCGAGCCTCGTCCGCATCGACCACCGGGTTCTTTGGCCGCTTACTTTCGAGCACCCGTACCACCTCCTGAGCCGCGCCCCACTCGCCACGCTCCGCCGCTTCAAAAGTAACCGCGCCCAAATGCGGCGTCCATAAGACGTTCTCGAGCTTCACCAGCGGATGATTCTTGATGGGCGGCTCCTCGGCAATCACGTCGAGCGCCGCTGCGGCGATTTTCTTCGCCTGTAATGCTGCATAGAGCGCGCTCTCGTCCACGATTCCGCCGCGGGCGGCATTGATGAGATAAGCCGAATTTTTCATCAGCGCCAGCTCTTTGGCTCCAATCATGGCGCGAGTTTCGCGATTGAGCGGACAGTGAATTGTGACAAAATCGGATTCGCTGAGCAGTTCTTCCAGACCGATCAAGCGGGCGCCGATCGCGGTCACATGCGATTCGGGAATATAGGGATCGTCGACCAGCAAATCCATTTCGAAGGCGCGAGCGCGCAGAGCGACGCGCATACCGATATTGCCCATGCCGACGACGCCCAGCGTCTTACCCGCCAACTCGGTGCCGATGAATTTGAGATAGTCGCTCCAGCGATTTTCCTTCACGGCACGATTCGCCGCATGGGTGTGACGAACCAACGCAATCATCTGTCCGAAGACCAATTCCGCAACAGAAACCGCGTTGCTGCCGGGCTGGTTGGTCACCCAAATCTTGAATTCCTTGGCGGCTTCCAGATCAACCCGCGAGGGATCGACGCCGACGCCCGTGCGGGCGATAATTTTTAGTCGGCCGCCGCTCCGCTGCATTTGCTCCCGCGTGATTTTTCCCTTTCGGCTGATCACCGCGTCGACGTGGACCACTTCCAATTCCCAGCGTTGCGGCTCGACCCAGGGATTGACCACGACCAAATCGACGCGCTCACGCAGCCATTTGAGCACTTCCGCTTGAAACTCTTCCACCAACACTCGGCCAAGCGACATCTTCCCTCCTGCTGTTTGCGAATTTTGGCAACCGATAGTCCGGCGGCCGTATTATACAGGCTCGGCTGTCCTTGACGGAACCTTCTCTTATCTTTATATGCTAATCGCGGATGGAACCGCCCCCATGCGAGTACATGGCTCGATAACGGAGTTTACGCCGGCCAAATCGATTCTAATATTTTTTGTGCTCGCTGCGCATGGTCCAGTAGCGCGGGCCGAACAAGTGAGAACGGTTGTTCCGCGCGCAACGCTGAACTACCTGAGCATACCCGTCGCAGAAGTGAAAGGGTTCTTTCGAGATCAAGGTCTGGAAAATCAAACCATCGTTATTCCGGGCAGCACCGCGATCGCTGCTCTGGTGAGCGGTAACGTGGATTACAGCGGCGCCGGCGGCAGCGGCATGCGCGCAGCGCTCCGGGGCGCGCCGATCAAAGCCGTCATGTTTCAGACCGAGAAAGTGACGTGGTATTTACTTGCCGCACCTGACATTCAGAAAATCTCCGATCTCAAGGGCAAGAAAATTGCCGTCGGCACAATCGGCGACACCCAGGATACTTTGATCACCATGCTCGTCGAACGTGAAGGAGTCTCCGGCCGTAACATTACTCGCATTGCCATGCCTTCGCGCAATACTACGAGTACGATCTTATCGTTAAAATCCGGCGCGTTCAGCGCCGCCGTGGTCAATGCTGACGAGTCTCTTCTCGGTGAAAAAGAAGGGCTCCGTACGCTGGCATTCGTCGGAGATCTGTTTCCCTATCCGTTTCAGGGTTTTGTCGCAACCGACAAAGCCATTGCCGAACGACCGAACGATATCAAGCGCTGGCTGAGAGCCATGGCTCGCGCACTGATGCTGATACGCGACAAGCCTGAAGAAGCGGCCGATATTGCCTTGAAAAAAATCCCCATGGGCAATGTCAGCCGACCGCTCGTCATTGAAGGCATTCGGCGTTTCGCCAAAGCTTTACCGGAGGGAGTTCCTGGTCTTCCGTCCGCGCAAGGAATCAAGAACGTGATGGAATTCGATGTCAAGCTCCCGCTCAAGATCAAAGAAGAAGTGAGCCCGGACAAAGTGATGAATCTTAAATTGATGCGCGAAGTCAAAGAAGAGCTGGAAAGTAAACGTTGAGAGGACCTCGCGAATCCTTGAGCCAAGTCGTGAAATAGTGATGCTCCGAATCGGATTGAAGCCGCTCGTACTGTGCTTGTTCACAGTGTCGCTCCTAACCGTTGAGTCGCGCGCTCACGCGCAGGAAAAGAAAAACCTTCGGGTCGCGTTCGTCAGTCTTTCGTGGAACAACCAACTTCCCATCCGAGTCGCCATGAGCAAAGGTTTTTTCAAAGAGCAAGGCCTGACACTCGAGCCGATCTTTGTCCGCGGCGGCCCGATCGCCATCACAGCATTAATTTCGGGGAACGTCGACTACGCGAGCGTCGGCGGGGCCCAGGCGCCGATCCGCAGCAATGCCCGCGGGCTTGATCTTCAGATCATTTCGTCGATGTCGAATTACACCAACTACACCCTGCTCGGCAGCAAAGAGGCCCGAACCGTCGAAGAGCTACGCGGAAAAATTATCGGGGTCACGGGCGCGGGCGCTTTCTCCGACTTCGCCATCCGCATTTACCTTAAACGCAACAATCTGGATCCTGATAAGGATGCAACGCTGCGCGCCATTGGCGGGACCGCATTGCGCGCGCTCGCCCTCGAGAAAGGCGTCATCGCCGCTGCGCCGTTCTCGGCGGAGGATACCGTGCGCTTGCTGGACAAAGGTTTTCCGATGATCGTGAATTTGAATGAAGCGCTGCGCATTCCGCAAAGCGTGTTTGTCACTCGCGGCGAGGTCCTGCAAAAATATCCAGAAACCACAAAAAGATTTCTGAAGGCTGTCATCCTCGGCATGCAGTTCACCACCCACAACAAACAGGAAGCGATCAAAATTGGCTATACAGCCGGCTTGAAAGGGGAACCCGATGTGGTCAGCCGCGCCTACGATCTGTTCAGCCCGGGCTACGCCGCTGACTTGTCGGTCGCTCAAGATGGCATTCAGATCATGCTCGACGAGGATATTCGCGCTGGCGTCGTGGAGAAAAACTTTACCTTGGACCGGGTGATTAACGATAAAATCGTGAAGCAGGCGCAACAGGAACTCAGAAAGGAAGGCCGGCTGAAATAAACGCACTCGGCGGCGGCCGGCTGCCAAAGCAGCCGTTGACCGGTAGCAAGCTCGATTGATAAGGTTTGCGTTATGGGTTTACCGAAGAACCCCACTCGGTAAGCAAAGCATAATTGTCCAGACAATCCTTAACCTGGAGGTAATTTATGGCGATCGGACTTTCACACGGCGGCAGTAATGTTTATTCATCGCCTGAGCGCTCGCGCGAACTCTGGGTGGGCACACAGGACGGCTTGGTCATGTTCACGCGCGAGGACAGCGGGAACTGGCGCGAGGCCCACCGCGCTCTGCGCGGCCAGCATATCAGCTCGATCATTTTTGAGCGCACGAGCGGAACCATCTTCGTCGGCGCGTTCTTTGCTTCCATTCACGCCAGCACCGACGGCGGTAAGACGTGGGAGCGGCGCGACAACGGCATGCCGGTGCATGATGTTTATAGTCTGGCGTGCAAAATCGTCGACGGCAAAGTTCGCGTCTACGCGGGCACGCAACCGGCGCACTTGTTCGTTAGCGAAGATATGGGACATCACTGGACTGAGCTTTCGTCGCTCCGCTCAGTGCCCACCGTTGCACAATGGACGTTTCCTGCCGCACCCCACGTCGCGCATACGAAATTCATCACCTTCGATTCTCAGGATGAGAAAACCATCTATGCGTGTATCGAGCAGGGTGCGTTTTTGAAAAGCACCGATGAGGGAAAAAGCTGGACCGAATTGAATACCGTCGGTCTCCTCGCGGATAAGAACCGGCCTGTGGAGCACTTTTATGATGTGCACCGGTGTTTGATCGATCCGCGTGACCCCAAAAGAATTTATGTCACGGGTGGCGCTGGACTCTATGTCACCTATTCGGGCGGCGGGAGTTGGGAGCGCTGGATGTCCCCGGAATGGCCCGTCGATGTTTACCCTGACGGCTTTACCTGGAATCCCAAGAACCCCGACGAAATGTTTGTGGCGACCGCGGAACATAATCCGCAGACCTGGCGCAAAGCCGGATCAGCGGCGCGAGCCGAAGGAAAAATTTACCGCAGCCGCGATGGCGGGAGAAATTGGCAACGTCTCGGCGGCGGATTACCGGCAAGCTTGAAGCATGAGTTCGGCGCTCTCTGCCTGGAAGAATCCAATGACAAGTGCTCGATCTTCGGCGGCACCACCGGCGGCGAGCTGTTTTGCAGCGATGAC
>Ga0207683_10000528_pt1 | contig 35475 bp, 22 predicted proteins | sample KBSM73metaG_FD_184333 | JGI IMG/M metagenome (GOLD analysis project Ga0207683, IMG submission 184333) | Miscanthus rhizosphere microbial communities from Kellogg Biological Station, Michigan, USA - KBS M7-3 metaG (SPAdes) (version 2) | ecosystem: Host-associated > Plants > Roots > Rhizosphere >... | reverse complement strand
AACCAGGCGGTTCGTGATCAGCGTGAACGCGTCGATGCGAGCGGGACCCCAGAGAAAGGGTGTCGCCGTTGCGCTCGTGTGGTAGGCATGCGTCAGCGCCGCCTGGGCTTCGAGGCGGTTCCGCAGATTTTTCTTGGCGTCAGCGCCGGTTGCGCCGACTCCGGCCGCGAGACGATCGAATTTCGCGGGATCCTTGAGCGTCGCCTGCAGCGCGGAATCGAGCGCCTGGATATAACCCTGGATATCGAACGCGGCGTTGTTGCCCCCGTCGACGCGAATGCGCTTGCCTTGATAGCGGAGGTCGGAGACGTGGCAGGCGGCGCACGTCATGCCCGCGAACTCGCCTGTCGCCGCGCCCTTCCACGCCGGCTTTGCGATGACGGTCTTGCTGATGCCGATCGGCAGTCCATCCGGGTTGGTGCGCGGGTTCGGAGCCTGCGCGATCAGGCCATAACGCTCGCTGTTCGCCCCTGACCGGAACAGCTCCTGGCTGTCCGCCTGCTCCAGATGCAGGAAGATGTCGTACGACAGGACGCTCGAGCCCTGGTCGAAGTTGTAGTACCACTCGCGATCATCCTGCGACCACGCCTGGTTGAGGAAGACCGGCGCCGGGGGAGACTGGGCCGCTACGGTCGCCGAGAGGGCGCTCAAGGCATACCCGAGGGCCACCGCGCCGAGGGTCGACGCAAAGTCATCGATTCGTAGCATGGGAATTCCCTTTCATAGGGCCGCTAGAAGTAGAGAGCTATGCTGCCGTTGATGATGTATTGATACTGCGGGACGTCCTTGACCAAGCCGTACGCCCCGCCGAACGTCAAGTCGAGATTCTTGTTCACGCGCTTGTGCAGCAGAACGTCGATGGGCACGAACCACTTGTGGGTGACGTCGTTATAAATGATCGGGTTCTCGCTGTAGAACGAGAGCGACCATTCTTCCGTCAAGCCGAACGTTACAATCGGGTAGAGATCGAGCGTCCGCACCTTTCCCGCGGCGCCCTCGGTTGCGTGGTAGCTCATGAAGTAGCGCGCGACAGGGCCGAACGTCAGCGCATGCTCGGGGAGCGAATAGAGCATCCCGAGCGCTGGCGCCCACTCATACTGGCCGTTTCCGAACGGGGCGAGACCACCGGTTGGAAACACGAAGCGAGCGCTCGCCCAGAACGATGTGTTTTTCGCCACCTCCGGCGTCGTGACAATCTCCTCGATGAACCAGTCTCCAATACCGAACTTCCACTTGCCTGCGGGATTTTCGGAACCTGCACCATCGGTGTAGTCCATCGGGAGATCGACGCGCTGCGTGAAGGTCCACCCCCGTTGCAGATTGAACGGAATGTAGAAGCGCGGCCAGTATTGCCAGAGCTCGCTGCCATTGATGTTGCGCTGAAAATCGAACCAGTTCTCGACGCGACTTGTGCCGATCCCTTCCGCACCCGACCTTACCTGGTCGCGATCGAGCAACGTCTCCCGGGCAGACTGCGCATTGGCGAACGATGCGTATGTAACGCCGAGCGCTGTCGCGAACGCCGCGACAATCACCCGACTAGAGGTACGTCCCATCATCTTGTCCCCGGTGGCCTCGTGCCACCCGCTCCTGCCTTCCTGTCCCGCTCCAACGCCTCGGTGAGCCGATTTGCATCGAACGGTCCGCACATATTTCGAACCTTCGCTCGTACAGCCAGCCAGTCGTCCCGAACTCCACTAAGTGCTTTTGGAGCCGCTACCGGGAACGTCTTTCTACATCGCTTGTCATTGCGGACAGCAGCCGGCCTCCCATGAAGTGGGAAGTCGTCGAACAAGAGGTATAAGAGGAGAGGCCCAGCCGAGATGGTCGCCGGGCTCAGAGGACCAGTGCGAGGCACATGGTGCTGGCAATGTCCCGCTCCCCTTCTGGACATTGAGCGCCGCTATGCAATTCTAGATTACGGCGCTCCAAGAGAGCCGTAAACGTTACGCAGGGGTTGCATCGCTGTCAATAGGGGGACGCGGCCCACTGTCACGATGCTGTAAAACGGCGTGGACCCACGCCGGGCACTCGCTGACTGGGGTGGCTGACGGGACTCGAACCCGCGACAACTGGAATCACAATCCAGGACTCTACCAACTGAGCTACAGCCACCGTTGAACGTCACGCCAATCGCAGCGCAGGAATGTCTGCGTTAGGCATGCGGGCGGACCGAACTTCGCCCCCGCAGACCGCTATTTTATCCGACTTTGGCCGATTCCGGATTTGCCTCGGATTCCAGCGCCGGGCGGCCCGCAGCACTCAGGTTTTCCCCAGTAATTTCTTCGCGATCGCGACGACGCTCTCCGGCTCGAATCCGAAATGCTGTTGCAGCGCCTTGAGCGGTGCCGACGCGCCGAAAGTGTGCATGCCGACGACGCGCCCCGTCGTGCCCACGTAGCGTTCCCAGCCGAACGTCGACGCCTGCTCGATGGCCACGCGCACCGTAACCGAAGGCGGCAACACACTGTCGCGATAGTCCTGCGGCTGTTGCTCGAAGATGTCCCAGGATGGCATCGAGACCACACGGGAACGAATCCCCGCTGCCAGCAGCGTTTCGTGCGCCGCCACCGCCAGGCTGACCTCGCTGCCGGTCGCGATGAGGATGACTTCGGGATTGCCTCCGGGTGCGTCGCCGAGAACATAGGCGCCGCGCGCGACACCTTCGGCCGGTGCGTATTTGGTGCGATCGAGGGTCGGCAATGGCTGCCGCGACAACACCATGACCGCCGGCCGGTGCCGCAGTTGCATCACGTATCGGTACGCCTCGACGACCTCGTTCGCGTCCCCCGGGCGCAGCAGCGTGAGGCCGGGTACTGCGCGCAGGCTGGCAAGCTGCTCGATCGGCTGGTGCGTGGGTCCGTCCTCGCCGTCACCCATCGCGTCGTGCGTGAACACGAAGAGCGTCGGCAGTTCCATCAGCGCGGACAGGCGGATCGCCGGCCGCGCGTAATCGCTGAAGATGAAGAACGTGCCGCCGAACGGCCGCAGCTTGGAGAGCGACAGGCCGTTCATTGCCGCACCCATCGCGTGTTCGCGGATGCCGAAGTGCAGGTTCTTGCCGCCGGGCGTGCCGGGCTGAACGTCGCCGGCGCCGTCGTACTTGAGCGTCGTCTTGTTCGACGGACCGAGGTCGGCCGATCCACCCAGGAACCAAGGAATGTTCTGCGCGAGGACGTTCAGCACCTGACTCGAAGCATCGCGACCCGCAACACCCTTGGCATCCGCCTTGAATACCGGAAGCCTGCTGTCCCACCCCGCTGGCAACTCGCGCCGCTGCATCTGGTCGACCGCATTTGCCAATTGCGGATGCTGCGCGCGATAGGCCGCGAAGAGCTTGCTCCAGGCCGCGTGCGCCGCCGCGCCGCGCGCGCCCACCCCGGCTGCAAAATGTTCAGGCACGCCCTTCGGCACCAGGAACTGCGCATCCTCCGGCCAGCCATATGCCCGCTTGGTGAGGCGAACCTCTTCCACGCCCAGCGGCTCGCCGTGAGCGGCCGACGTGTCCTGGCGATTGGGCGAACCGTAGCCGATGTGGCTGTCGAGGATGATAAACGTGGGTCGACCATGCGTCTCGCGAAACACCTGCAGCGCGGCCTCGATGCTGTCGATATCATTCGCGTCGCCGACGCGGAGCACGTTCCAGCCGTAGCCCTGAAACCGCGCGGCGACGTCCTCGGTGAACGCGATCTTGGTGCTGCCTTCGATCGTGATGTGGTTGTTGTCGTAGATCCAGCACAGGTTGTCGAGGCCGAGGTGCCCGGCGAGCGACGCCGCCTCGGAGCCCACGCCTTCCATCAAGCAGCCATCGCCGCACACCGCGAATATGTCGTAATCGAAGACGTCGAAGCCGGGACGGTTGTAGTTCGCCGCCAGCCAGCGCTGGCCGATCGCCATGCCGACGCTCATCGCGATGCCCTGCCCCAGCGGACCGGTCGTGGCCTCCACGCCGGAGACCAGGTGGTATTCGGGATGTCCGGGGGCCTTGCTGCCGAATTGCCGGAAGTGGCGGATGTCGTCGAGCGTCACCGCGGGCTTGCCGACCGTTTCATATTCGGCGTTCACCGCCTGGGTACCCGTCAGGTGCAGCACGGACCACAGCAGCATCGACGCGTGTCCGTTGGACAGCACGAAGCGGTCGCGGTTGGGCCAGATCGGGTCCTTCGGGTCGAAGCGCATCACGCGATTCCACAGCGTGTACACGAGTGGCGCCAGCGCCATCGGCGTGCCGGGATGACCCGAATTCGCGGCCTGCACGGCGTCGATGGACAGCGTGCGGATCGTGTTGATGCACAGCAGGTCGAAGTCCTGTGTCGCGGCCACTGGTGCCTCCGTCGGTCGGTGGTTCAGCGCAAGCTAGTCGGTTGCCGCGGCGTCGGCGATTATCACGGCGCGTTCGCCATTCACCCGGCCCGCGGGAATGCGCGGATCGCCTTTGATGAGGCGCGACAGCATCGGGCCCTTCTCCGCGCCGGTTACGACCCACAGCACGCTGCGCGCGCGATCGAGCACGGGAAACGTCAGCGTCATCCGCGGATGGCCCTGATACGGCGCGGTCAGCGCGACCGCCGCGCCGGTGACGCCGAGCACCGGATCGTTGGGCACGAGCGAGGCGGTATGGCCGTCGGGCCCAAGGCCCAGATGTATCAGATCCAGCATCGGCGGCTTGCCGGTGACCGCTTCCAGTTCCAGCGCGTAGCGCGCTGCGCCGGCGGCCAGGTCTGGCGCCTCGACCGGCATCGCGTGCAGATGTCCCGCACCCAGTGTCACGCGCGCCAGCAGGCTTTCGCCGATATGGGTGAGGTTGCGGTCCGGGTCGCCGTGCGGCGCCACGCGCTCGTCGACCTGGAAGAGGTGCGTCTCCTGCCACGGCATCGGCAGAGCAGCTAGAGCGCTCAGCATCCGCCACGGCGTGCGGCCGCCGCTGACCGCGAACGCGAACTTCCCGCGCGCGGCGACCGCTTCCCGCGCGGCATCCGCGATGAACTCCGCCGCGCGTTTGGCGACGGCGTCGGCATCAGGGAGCACATCGACCTTCATGATGCGCGTCTCAGACGGTGACGACCGGGTTGTGCCATCCACCATCAGGAGACACCATTTGCACCTCCGGTGGCCCCCACGTGTGCTGCTGGTATTCGTGAACCGGCGTGCGGGCGCGCAGCACCGGGTCGACGATGCGCCACGCTTCCTCGACGTAGTCCTCGCGCGCGAACAATGTCGGATCGCCGTGCATGGCATCGCCCAGCACACGCTCGTAGGCGTCCATCTCGCCGGCGGCGGTACGCCGGCTGGCGACCATCTCCCTATTCACTCCCACGCTCTCATCGTCCGGAGAGAGCGCGTTGACGCCGAGCGCGATGGTGATGTCGGGGCTGATGCGAAACCGCACATGATTCGGCAGCTGGTTGGGCAATGAATAGACGGACGGCGGCTGACGCAGCCGGACGAATACTTCGGTAGCGGTGACCGGCAGCGCCTTGCCGGCGCGAATGTAGAACGGGACGCCCTGCCAGCGCCAGGAATTGACGGCAAGCCGCATGGCGCAAAACGTTTCCACCGTCGAATCGGCGGCGACGCCCGGTTCCGACTTGTAACCCTGGAATTGGCCGCGCACGATGTCCTCCGGCGTCAGCGTGGCGATCGACTTCAGCACCTTGACCTTCTCTTCCCGGATCGACTCACTGTCGGTGCGCGCCGGCGGCTCCATCGCGAGATTGGCCATCACCTGGAACAAATGGTTCTGGATGACGTCGCGCGTCGTCCCGGTCTGGTCGTAGAACGCGCCGCGCCCCTGGATTCCGAAGTCCTCGGCCATCGTGATCTGGAAACTCTCCACGTGATTGCGGTTCCAGAACGGCTCGAGGAAGGCGTTGGCAAAGCGGAAATGCAGCATGTTGTGCACCGGACCTTTGCCCAGGTAGTGGTCGATGCGGAAGATGTGCGCCTCGTCGAAGTGGCTGTAGAGGATCCGGTTCAGTTCGCGCGCGGATTCCAGGTCGTGGCCGAACGGCTTTTCGATGATGACGCGCGCGCCCGCCGTGCAGCCTGCCTTGGCCAGCTGCTGCACGACCGCTTCGAACAGGCTGGGAGGGATGGCAAGATAGTGCGCTGGGCGCTTGGCACCGCCCAGCTCCTTGCGCAGCCCGCTGAAGGTCGCGGGGTCGGCGTAGTCGCCGTCGATATAGCGCAGCAGGCTGATGAGCTTCCCGAATGCCGCGGCGTCGAGGCCACCATGCTTCTCCAGACTGTCTCGCGCACGGGCGCGGAACTGGTCCAGCGACCACCCGGCTTTCGCCACGCCGATGACCGGCACATCGAGATGACCGCGCTTGATCATCGCCTGCAGCGACGGGAAGATTTTCTTGTACGCGAGGTCGCCAGTGGCGCCAAAGAATACCAGCGCGTCGGAGCGCGCGCCGTTGGTCGCGCTCGCCCTGCCGTCCAGGTTGGGTCCCGCCGTCATTTCTCTTCGGCCGGCTTTTCGACGTGTCCGCCGAATTCGTAGCGCATCGCCGACAGCAGCTTGTCCTGGAACAACGCCTCGCCGCGCGAACTGAAGCGCTCATACAACGCGGTCGTTAGCACCGGCGCGGGCACGGCTTCGTCGACGGCCGCCTTGATCGTCCAGCGGCCTTCGCCCGAATCGGATACGCGGCCGCTGAATTGGGCCAGTGTCGGATCCTTGATCAATGCCGACGCCGAGAGGTCGAGCAGCCACGAAGCGATCACGCTGCCGCGGCGCCACACTTCTGCGATGTCGGGGAGGTTCAGGTCATATTGATAGTGCTCGGGATCCCGCAGCGGTGTCGTTTCCGCGTCGATGACGTGGTCCTGCTTGCCGACATTGGCCGCGCGCAGGATGTTCAAGCCTTCCGCGTAGGCGGCCATCACGCCGTACTCGATGCCGTTGTGGACCATCTTGACGAAATGCCCGGCGCCATTCGGGCCGCAATGCAGGTACCCCTGCTCCGAGGTGCCGCCCATTTTTTCGCGTCCTGGCGTGCGGTCGATGTTGCCAATGCCGGGCGCCAGCGTTGCCAGGATCGGGTCGAGGTGTTTGACGATCGCGGGTTCGCCACCGATCATCATGCAGTAGCCACGTTCCAGTCCCCACACACCGCCGCTGGTGCCGACGTCGACATAATGGATGCCCTTCGGCGCAAGCTCCTTGGCGCGCCGGATATCGTCAACGTAGTACGAATTACCGCCGTCGATCAAAATGTCGCCTGCCTCGAGCAACGGCAGCAGCCCGGCAATCGTCTTGTCCACGACTGCGGCAGGCACCATCAGCCAGATTGCGCGCGGCTTGGCCAGTTTCGACACAAAATCCGCCGTCGACGACGACGCCGTCGCCCCTTCGCCGGCCAGATCCTGCACCGCCTTCGACGACATGTCGAACACTGCGCACTTGTGGCCGTTCTTCATCAGGCGGCGCACCATGTTGGCCCCCATGCGGCCCAATCCGATCATTCCGAGTTGCATTATGGTTTCCCCCTTTCGAAGATGTCGACGAACTCGCGATAGCGCCGCGCGATTTCCGAAACCGCAGCGTCGCGCGTCAGCTTTCCTGCGCGGAAGCCGACCAGCGGCTCCCAGAAATCGGTGCGGCCGACCGCGAAACCGATGAAGCCCGGCACGCCGGCAGCGATGCCAAGCCACTCGTGAACCTTGCGATCGTCCTCGCCGCGGCCCAGCACGATGCATCCGACGCGATCGCGGCCGCCCCGCCGCGCGGCCGCGACGATGCGTTCGCAATCTTCGCGCCGGTCGAGGCCCTCGATCTTCCACACATCCGGGTCGACGCCCGCGTCCTGCAGCGCCTCGATCACCTGCACCATCAATTCTGGACGCAGGGAGACGTCGTACGCCCTCGCGTCCCCGCCGAGGGCGGCGAGCTGGGTTCTTTCCGGCGGCACCAGCAGCTCGAACATGAAGCGGCTGCGATTCGCGGTGCGCAGGTAGTCCGAAAGCCGCTTCAGGCGCGCCGCCTGCGTCCGGTTGAGTGCGGCGTCGCCCGCCGGGTTATAGCGGACCAGCACTTTGCAGAACGTCGGATGGAACGCCTCGATGTGCGCAGCAAAGTCGTCTCCGTATTCGAAGTCGAACTCCTCCTGGCCGCTCTTCTCCGCCGGACACGCCGTGGTGAGTCCGTTGGCGGCGGCGTCGCGAAGAATGGCCGCGCCGAATTGCTCGTCGACGAGCACGCCGGCCGTAGCCTTGGGCACGCCGGCGGCGATTGCCGACTTGAGCCCGTCGTAGATGACCCGCTTGGCGGCGGCGATCTGCGCGGTCTGGTCGGCGCTCAGCGCCCCACTCCAGCCGAACATCTTCGTCTCGAACGATCCGCGATGGTCGAACGGCAGGATGTACAGCGGCCGGTCGTAGCCGCGCGTGCTCATGTCTCTCCGCGAACGGCGCTCATTGAACGACCCCCACGCTCACTTCGTTCGCTGCCCCCAAGGGGGACGCAATTCGCGCCTTGGGGCGCCCTGCGGCGCTCATTGAAGGACCCCCACGCTCACTTCGTTCGCTGCCCCCAAGGGGACGCAATTCGCGCCTTGGGGCGGCCCTGCGGCGCTCATTTCCGCTTGTCCCGACGGTAGCGGCGGATCAGTGCGTTGGTCGAGCTGTCGTGGGCAAGCTTGGGTTCCGTGGCGTCTTCCAGTTCCGGAATGATTCGCTGCGCGAGCACCTTCCCAAGTTCCACGCCCCACTGATCGAACGAATCGATGCTCCAGACCGTGCCCTGGGTGAACACGCTGTGTTCGTACAGCGCCACGAGCTTGCCCAGCGCGCCCGGCGTCAACTGGTCGAGCAGGATCGTGTTGGACGGCCGGTTGCCTTCGAACACGCGGTGAGGAACGAGCCAGTCCGGGGTGCCTTCCGCCTTCACTTCCGCGGGAGTCTTGCCGAAAGCGAGCGCCTCCGCCTGCGCGAAGACATTGCTCATCAGGATGTCATGGTGGCGGCCCAGGGGATTCAGCGCCTTCGCGAACCCGATGAAATCGCACGGAATGAGCCGCGTCCCTTGGTGGATCAGTTGGTAAAACGAGTGCTGGCCGTTGGTGCCGGGTTCGCCCCAGTACACCGGCCCCGTCGCGTAGTCGACGCGCGTCCCGGCGAGCGTCACGTGCTTGCCGTTGCTTTCCATCGTCAGCTGCTGCAGGTACGCGGGGAAGCGCTTCAGGTACTGCTCGTAGGGCAGCACCGCCATCGTTTGCGCGCCGAAGAAATCGTTGTACCAGACACTGAGCAAACCGAGGAGCACCGGCAAGTTGCGCTCGAACGGCGTCGTGCGGAAGTGCTCGTCCATTTCGTGGAAGCCCGCGAGCATCGCGCGGAAATTGTCGGGACCGATGGCAAGCATCGTCGACAGGCCGATGGCCGAATCCATCGAATAGCGGCCGCCAACCCAATCCCAGAAGCCGTACATGTTGGCGGTGTCGATGCCGAACGCCGCAACCTTCTCCGCGTTGGTCGATACCGCGACGAAATGCTTCGCCACGGCGGAGGAATCGCCGCCCAGTCCGGCCAGCGACCAGTCGCGCGCCGTGTGGGCATTGGTCATCGTCTCCAGCGTCGTGAAGGTCTTCGACGAGATGATGAACAGCGTCTCGGCGGCGTCCAGGTCGCGCACGGCTTCGGCGAAGTCGGTGCCGTCGACGTTGGACACGAAGCGGAAGGTCATGGCACGGTCGCTGTAGGCCTTCAGCGCCTCGTACGCCATCACTGGCCCCAAGTCGGAGCCGCCGATGCCGACGTTGATCACATTGCGGATACGCTTGCCGGTGTGGCCCTTCCAGGCGCCGCTGCGGACGCGATCCGCGAACGCGGCCATGCGGTCAAGCACGTCGTGGACATCGGGCACCACATTTTTGCCGTCGAGGACGATGGATGCGTCGCGCGGCGCTCGCAACGCCACGTGCAGCACTGCGCGATTCTCGGACACGTTGATCCGGTCACCGCGGAACATCGCATCGATGCGCGCGCGAAGCCCGGACTCGGCGGCCAGCTGCAGCAACAGGGCCATCGTCGCGTCGGTGACGCGATTCTTCGAGTAGTCGAGGTAGATGCCCGCAGCGTCCACTGCCAGTCGTTCGCCGCGGCGCGCGTCGTCGGCAAAAAGCTGCTTCAGTGACATGTCCTTGACAGTCGCGAAATGCGCGGCGAGTGCCTGCCACGCCGGGCGCGACGTCAGCGACGCAGAGGCGGAATCCGTGGAAGTCATGCGTGTGGGCCCGTGGTTAGCGGCTAGCGCGAACGCTTCTTTGCCGCGCGGGCGGGCCTGCGAGATCCAGCCCGCGATATCGGCTCCGGTTTCGCGCTATCCCACATCCGGAACCCGCCGAGGAAGGCGTTGTCGTTGTCGCCGAGCCGGCAGCCCGGCGGCAATTCCTTCAGCCGCCGACTGTTGCCGCCGCCGAGAACGACGTCGTCCGGCCGGAACGCCGCAGTCAGGCGTTCGACCACGTCCTCCACCCGCTCGCGCCATTTTTTCTTGCCGAACTTCTCGATCGCATGCACACCGACATAGTCCTCGTAGGTGGCCTTGCGATAGGGAAGGTGCGCAAGCTCCATCGGTACCACGACGCCATCGACGATGAGCGTAGAGCCCAGTCCGGTGCCGAGACCCAGGAACAGCATCGTGCCGCCCTTGTAGCTGCCGAGCGCCTGCATGGCGGCATCATTGATGATCTTTACTGGGCGGCCGAACGCGGCCGCGTAGTCAAATTTGACCCATCCATGGGCGAGGTTGTAGGGCTCGGTCGCCGGCTGGTGCCTTTTCACGACGCCCGGATAGCCGATCGAGACGCGATCGTATGTCCAGCCAGCCGCGGCCTTTTTCACGCCGCTGACCATCTGGGCGACGGTCATCAATGGTCCTGACTCGAACTTGCGCGGCTCCTCCTGCCCGCTGGCGAGGATCTTGACGCTCGTGCCGCCGACATCGATCACCAGCACCTTCATTGCATCGCCCCGGAAGTTGTATATGGCGCCGCCAGCCGGCGGCGAGAGCGCGTCATGCGGCCTTGGCGATCAGCGCGCTCTTCGATGCAATCACCGCCATCAGCTCATTCCACGACTTGACGAACGCCTCGGCGCCCTCGTTCTGCAGGCGCGCCGCGAGCGCGTCGATATGGACGCCGGCCTTAGCGAAATCCGCCAGCACCGTCTCGCAATTCCCGCCGTCGGGGGGCGTGGTGGCACGGACGTCGCCGTGATCGGCGAACGCCAGCAGTGTCTTCTCGGGCATCGTGTTGACGGTGAACGGCGCGGCCAGCGCCTCGATGTAGAGGACGTCGGAGGCCTTGGGGTCCTTGGTGCCGGTACTCGCGAGCAACAGGCGTTGCGGGCGCCCGCCGACGTTCATCACGCGACGGTAACGCGGAGAAGCGACCAGGTCGCAGTACGCCTTGTACGTGCGCTGGGCGATCGCGATGCCGAGCGTGTCGATCAGCGGCGGTGGCGCCTTGCCCGCGACGGCGGCGTCCCAGCGGCTGATGAACACGGACGCCACCGAGCCGACGTCCGGGTCCAGCCCCGCCGCGATGCGGCGCTCGATGCCGCGCAGGTACGCCTCGGCCGCCGCGACGTAGTGCTCGCGCGAGAAGAGCAGCGTCACATTGATCGGCACGCCCGCGAATATGGCCTCCTCGATCGCGGGCAGACCCTCCTTCGTGCCGGGTATCTTGATGAAGAGGTTCGGCCGGCCGGCAGTGGCATGCAGTTCCTTGGCCACACGCAGCGTCGTGCTCGTATCGTGCGCGAGCAGCGGCGACACCTCGAGCGAGACCCATCCATCCACGCCGCCGGTGCGCTCGAAGACTGGCCGGAAGATGTCGGCCGCGCGCGTGACGTCCTCGATGGCGAGCTCGAAGAAAAGGGCCTCGCCGGCCTTGCCGGCCTTCAACTTGCTGCGAATCGCCGGATCGTAGTCGCTGCTGTTCTTGATCGCGTTGTTGAAGATCGTCGGATTCGACGTGAGCCCGGTCACCGACAGTTCGTCGATGTAGCGCGCGAGGGTCCCGCTTTCGAGCAGGTCGCGCGTGATGTTGTCGAGCCATAGACTTTGGCCGATGTCGTGCAGTTTGCGGGTCGCTTTCATCTCGTCACCTGTCGAAAGACGGAAAGGCCTGGCGCCGCCGGGGCCGACTTCGGGCACCACGCAAAACGCTCGAATCATACTCCAAAAATTCAGCGTCAACCCCTCGACAAACCGAGTTGGTTCCAGAGGCGGATCACCGGTTCGGTTCGGTCGTGCTCGTAGCCGAGCGCGGAAAACCCGGCGGTACCCAGCACGAAGCGCTGCCCGGATGCCGCATCGAGGTCGAGCCAGCGCGCGGCCAGCACACGCAGGAAATGGCCTGACGAAAACAGCAGCACGTTGCCCGGTACGGCGCGAACTCGTTGCACGACGCGGTCCGCGCGCGCACCGATTGCAGCCAGCGTTTCGCCACCGGGGCACCCATCGCGAAACAGAGACCACCTTGGCCGTCCCGCTTGAATCTCGTGTGTCTTCAAACCTTCATAGTCGCCATAGTCCCACTCGACCAGGTCAGGGTCGACCGTCGCGCGCTCGCCGAAGCCGGCAAGGGCGCACGTGCGCGCCGCGCGCTGCAGTGGACTGGTGAAGACTTGAGCAACGTCCAATCGTCGCAGCCGCTCACCGAGTTCCCGCGCGCTCTGCTCGCCACGTGCCGTCAGCGGCAGGTCGGTCAGACCCGTATGCCGGCCGGAAAGACTCCATTCCGTTTCGCCGTGCCGCGCAAGATAGGTGATTGGAAACGTGTCATTCATGGCCGTCCCTCAGTAGCTGACGTTCAGTTGCGTGCCGACGAACCACCAGCCGCTGGCGCCGCCGCCGGACGACGCATAGAGCTCTTTGTAGCCAGCCAGCGGTGACGCGTAGGCGGCGAAGGCATTGATATTCACGTTCTTGTTGAAGACGTAGGTGTAGCTCACGTCGAACTCGCTGGCCAGCGCCTTTGCGGGGACGCCGCCACCGCCGGTGGGCACGGCGCCGACAGCTGGAATGGTCAGCGGTGAATTCGTCTGATTGGCCGCGAAATACAAATAGCGCAATTCGATGATGTGACGGTCGTTCGGCGTCAGCGTCACCGTGACGCTCGCGACGTCGAGATTGGTATTGTTGAAGATCGACGAGCCGATCTGTCCCTGGTACCAGTTGGGATCGCTGCCGGAAAAATATAACGGGTCGAAGCCTTCCCAGTTCGCGCTGTCGGCACGGTCGCCGGACAGCGACGAATAGCGCAACGCGAACAGCGGCTTCCACGCGATGCCAAGCGCGTTGTAGTTGGCCTGCACGTACCAGCCGTCGGCGGTGACCCCGCTCTTCTGCTGCCACACATATTCACCGTTGAGCCAGAAGTGCGGCGCCGACGGGACCGGGTGGACGCGCGCGCGCAAATCGTAGATGTTGAGCTGGTCGCGAGTCACGATGTTCGAATCGGGCACATACAGGTACATGAAACTTAGCCGCACCGGTCCGGGCGGCAGCCACTCGACGTTGAAGCCGTTGAAAATCGTCCCTGTTGCTTCGGTCGGCTCTTCGTTGGGCTTCAAATAGAACGCCTGCATCTCGAAATCGTTCCACGACGCCTTGACGATGCCGGCGTTGGCCCAGGCGTTGCGCGGTCCGATCTGATTGGCGCCGCGGTGCGCGCCGTTGCTGCCCGCGCGACCGAGCAGCATCTGGTTGCCAACAGTGAAGTCCTGCTGGCCGTACGACGCGTCCAGCGCGAGGCCGCTGCCGGAATCGCGCCAGCGAATGCCGCCGAACAGCAACTCGCGGTTGCCGTAGTAGACATTGCCCGTGCAGCAATTGTCCATGCCGCGCGTGCCCGACTCGACATAGGCAAAGCTGCCGTAGAGGGTCGTTGCCGGGCCCAGCCGATAGGTCGCGCTCACTCCCGGCTCGACGAAGAACTCGCCCCACCCCGGATTCTTCTTGTAACCCGCGGGCGCCAACGCGGGCGGCGGGCCGAAGAGGTTCTCCGTCATGCCGAACAGCGCAACGGCGCCGTTGAGGATTCCCGTAACGAGCAGGTCGCCATGGCGATACAGTCGTGGCCACGACTGCGGTTCGCCGGTCTGGAAGACGCCGTCGGCGGCATCGTTCTCCGGAACGGGCTCGCGCTGTTGCGCATACGGAGGACCATCCAGAACCGAGCGCGCGGCATTGTCGTGCTTGGGATTGGCGACGGCACGATCGAAGGGATCGTCCTGCTTCGCCGGATTGGGCACGGCCTCGAACTGCGCGTGGCAGATCGTAGTCATCTGCGCGGTAATCGCCGCGGTCAATGCGATTCGCGATGCCCGCGCGATCGTGCACCCCATCACATTTCCTCGAGCGTCCGCCCGCGCGTTTCGCTGACGTATCGAATGACGAAGACAATCGCGGCCGCCGCGAAAAGCGCATACACCAGATACGCGAGCGAGGAGCCGAGGTTCTTCAGCATAAGGGGAAACGTCACGGTGATCAGCCAGTTCGCCAGCCATTGCGCGGTCGCCGCCACCGCCAGCGCGGAGCCGCGCACGCGATTGGGAAACATCTCGCTCAGCATCGTCCACACGACCGGCCCCCACGACACGCCAAACGCCAGCACATACAGGTTAGCGGCCACCAGCGCGACCAGGCCATTCGCGTGGGAGAGCGTCACCTTGCCGCCCGCCCCGGTGGTGGCGGTGGCGAACATCAGCGCCAGAACGCCGAGCGTCAACGCCATGCCGACCGCGCCCCACAACAGCAGTGGGCGGCGGCCCAGGCGGTCAATCAGAAGTATCGCGATGACCGTCGCCGCGATGTTGATCGTGCTGCTGATGACATTGATCCGCAGCGAGTCGGCATCGGAGAAGCCGACCGCCTCCCACAGCGTTGTGCCGTAATAGAAGATCACGTTGATGCCGACGAACTGCTGCAGGCATGACAGGGCGATGCCGATCCATACCACCGGCAGAAGGCGGTTATCGGGGCCCAGCAGGTCGGCGATCCGCGGTTTGCGCTCGCCGGCAAATGTTTTCCTGATTTCTTCGATCTTCGACGCGACAATGGTGGGCGAGATCCGCTGCATCACCGCGAGCGCCTCGGCGTCGCGGCCATTGCGAACCAGGTAGCGCGGTGACTCGGGAATGCAACAGGCGGCGATGACCAGCGCCAAAGCGGGCACGGCCTCGCTCAGGAACATCCAGCGCCACGCTTCGAGACCGAACCAGAAGTTCATCGTCACGCCGCCCGCCGCGGCGGCGATCAGGTAGTCCACCAGCAGCGCGACGAAGATGCCGACGACGATGCCCATCTGATTGAGCGATGTCAGGCGGCCACGGATGGTGGCGGGCGAGACCTCCGCGATATAGGCCGGTGACACGACGCTCGCGGCGCCGACGGCCATGCCGCTGACGAACCGCGCCACGTTGAACATGACCTCGGTGCCGACGAATCCCGTCCATAGCGCGCTGAGCGTGAACACGATGCCGGTAAGCAGCAGCGTATGGCGGCGGCCGATGATATCGGCGATGCGCCCGGCGAACAGCGCGCCGATCGCGCAGCCGATGAGAATAGACGCCACGGCAAAGCCCGTCGCCGCGGACCCGGATTTGAACGTCGCCTGGATGCCGGGAACGGCGCCATTGATCACGGCGCTGTCGTAGCCAAAGAGAAAGCCGCCGATCGCCGCGGCGCCCGCCACCAAAGTCACGTAACCGACGTTGATGACTTCGGGCCCGGCACGATGCGAGTCCGCTGCCACCGCAATCATGGCGCTCCCCTCCGCCTTGCGCCCGGTTGGCGTCCGAGCAAACGCGTGGTGCCGCTTGCGCCCGTGAGCGCCAGCGACTTCCCCTTAGGTGTTCAGGCCTTCTTGACCCACGCCGTGCACCATCCCTTGGCGCTGACCAGTTTCCCCTGGAAGATGGCACAGGGACCATCCGCTGCACCGGCCTTGCCCGAATAGAGGCTGCAGGAGGAACAGTCGGCCTTCTTGTCGGTGCGCTTGGTGGACTTTGTGGCGTCGGCCACATAGCCCAGGGCGGCTGCCGTCGGGTCGGATTCCTTGACCGTGTCGACGGCGTGCGCGACGCCGCTCATCAAGCCCGTGACGAGGGGCGAAGCGGCCAGGCCCACGGCGGTGATCCGGAAAAAACGGCGGCGGCTGGCGGAGGAGGTATGTTGCGTCATTGCTGTTTCCTTTGGCAGGCGTTGGAGAGCGAACGAGCGCGTGGGACGGTTGCGACAGCGAACCGATTATCCATCGCCGCGGCCCCGCGGGGAAGTTTCTTCCTGAGACAATGCCGGCATGGACTTCCCGATTCAGCCCGGCGCAGGCGACCTGCCCAAAGTCGTCCTGACCGCGCCCGACGGCGCCCGCGCGGAGGTCTACCTGCATGGCGCGCAGGTGACCTCGTGGCGCCCGGCGGGCGACGGCGACGACCGCCTCTTCCTCAGCGCACGTTCGGCCTTTCGCCACGACGCCGCCATTCGCGGCGGCATCCCGGTAAGTTTTCCTCAATTTGCGGGTCAGGGCCCGCTCGCCAATCACGGGTTCGCGCGCGTTTTGACATGGAGCCTGGTCTGGGCACGCGCGCAAGCCGACGGCAGCGCCGGCGCATGTTTTCGCCTCGCGGACTCCGACACGACGCGGCGACTGTGGCCGCATCCTTTCTCGCTTGAGCTGGTCGTCCGGCTGTCGGGCCGCTCGCTCGATGTCGCGCTCGCGGTGTCCAATGTCGGGAGCGAAGACTTCGCGTTCACGGCAGCGCTTCATTCGTACCTGCGCGTGCGGGACATCGCGTCGACCACCGTGCGCGGATTGCATGGCGCGCACTATTTCGACAAAGTCGGCGGCGATCACGATTGCCTCGAGGCGGCCGCGGAGTTGCTGATCGCGGGCCAGGTCGACCGGATCTATCGCACCGCGCCCCACGATCTGGAAGTGCGCGAGCACGACCGCGCAATGGGCATCCGCGCCAGCGGCTTTCCGGATACCGTCGTGTGGAATCCCGGCGCGGAGGCCGGCGCGTCGCTGGCGGATCTCGGGTCCGGCGAGGAACGCACGATGCTGTGCGTCGAAGCTGCTGCCGCGACAACCCCCGTCGCCCTCCTCGCCGGCGCATCATGGCGAGGGTCGCAGCGCCTGACCGCGCAGTGATGCGCGCAGCTTCTCAGTTGCGCGGATGCCTTGCGTCACGTCCACTTCGCGTTCACCATCGGTCACCGCAGAATGGGACGCGCAACCGATGCCGAAAAAGCGCAGTGAAGCGACGCCGATGACCGCGGAAGAACTGAGGCTGGCCGCCGCGCGCGAACGCAAGGTGCCATGGCGGCGTTGGGGCCCCTACGTTAGCGAACGCCAATGGGGCACCGTGCGCGAGGACTACAGTGCGTCAGGATCCGCCTGGGACTACTTTCCCCACGATCACGCGCGCTCGCGCGCCTACCGCTGGGGCGAGGACGGCATCGCCGGCATCTGTGACGACCGTCAGCAACTCTGTTTTGCATTGGCACTGTGGAACGGTCAGGACCCGATCATCAAGGAGCGCATGTTCGGGCTCACGGGTCCCGAGGGCAATCACGGCGAAGACGTGAAGGAGTACTACTTCTATCTCGACAACGTGCCCAGCCACGCGTACATGAAGTTCCTGTACAAGTACCCGCAGCGCGCGTTCCCCTACAACGACCTGGTGCAGGAGAACCGTCGGCGCACCCGCCTCCAACCGGAATACGAGCTCCTCGACACCGGTGTGTTCGACGACGATCGCTACTTCGACGTCATGGTCGAATATGCGAAGGCGACGCCCGACGACATCCTGATCCGCATCACCGCGACCAATCGCGGCCCCGCGGCGGCGCCGCTGCACCTGCTGCCGACGCTGTGGTTCAAGAACGTATGGACCTGGTACCCCGACACCATGGGCCTGGTGAAGCCGCGGATCGAGGTAGCGAGCACCGCGCCGCAACTCGCCGTGCTCAAGACCACGCACCGCTCTTTGCCGGCATACGTGCTGTATTGCGCGGCCCCGGACGACCTGCTGTTCACCGAGAACGACACGAACACGCAGCGACTCTTCGGCCAGCCGAACGCGCAGCCTTATGTGAAGGATGCGTTCGACAATTTCCTCGTGCACGGCCAGCGCGATGCGGTGAATCCGCAACGAACCGGGACCAAGGCTGCCGCGCACTACGTTCGTCAGGTGCCCGCCGGCGAGTCCGTGGTCATCCAGTTGCGGCTATGTCCGGACGGCATGCTCGCCGCGCCCTTCTCGCATCACTTCGACGCCACATTCATCCAGCGCCAGCTCGAGGCCGATGCCTTTTACCAACGCGTCACGCCATTTCCGTTGTCGGACGACATGCGCAATGTGCAGCGCCAGGCCTTCGCCGGCATGTTGTGGAGCAAGCAGTACTACCGCTACATGGTCAATCGCTGGCTCGACGGCGACAAAGCCGGCTCGAAGCCGCCTGAGGACCGCAAGAACGGGCGCAATCACAGCTGGCGCCATTTCGCCGCCGGCGACGTGCTGTCGATGCCGGACAAGTGGGAGTACCCGTGGTTCGCCGCGTGGGACCTGGCGTTCCACTGCGTGCCGCTGGCAATGATCGACCCGGACTTCGCGAAGGACCAGCTGCTGCTGCTGATGCGCGAGTGGTACATGCATCCCAACGGCCAGATCCCCGCCTACGAGTGGGCGTTCAGCGACGTGAACCCGCCGGTGCACGCATGGGCGGCCATCCGCGTCTATCAGATCGAGCAGAAGATGTACGGGCGCGGCGACCGCAAATTCCTGGAGAAGGTGTTCCAGAAACTGCTGCTCAACTTCACGTGGTGGGTCAATCGCAAGGACGCCGAAGGCAACAACATCTTCGAAGGCGGGTTCCTCGGCCTCGACAACATCAGCGCGTTCGACCGGACGTCCGGATTGCCCACGGGCGGGCAACTCGAGCAGGCGGACGGCACGAGCTGGATGGCGATGTACTGCCTGAACCTGCTCGGTATCGCGCTGGAACTGGCCAAGGAAGACGACGTTTACGAGGACATCGCCACCAAGTTCTTCGAGCACTTCGTGTACATCGGCGCAGCGGTCAACCAAATGGGCGGCCGTCAGGACGGCTTGTGGGACGACAAGGACGGTTACTACTACGACGTGCTGAAATTTCCTGACGGTCGTTGCTTTCGCATCGACGTCCAGTCGATCGCGGGACTGATTCCCATATTCGCCATCGGCGTCAGCGACCGGCGAAGCCTCGAGGCGTTTCCGGACTTCGGCGAGCGGCTGCGCTGGTTCAGCATGTACCGGCCGGACCTGCTGACCGGCATCGCGGACCCGCTGCACCTGGGTATCGAAGACCGCGTTCGGTTAGGGATAGTCGACTCAGCCAAGCTGCGGCGCATCCTCACCAAGGTGCTGGACGAGCAAGGATTGCTGAGTCCGAACGGCGTGCGCTCGGTGTCGAAGCACCACGCCGCGAATCCGTTCATGCTCGATATCAATGGACAGCACTTTGCGCTCGACTATGCGCCCGCCGAGTCCACGTCGGGATTGTTCGGCGGCAACTCCAACTGGCGCGGTCCCGTGTGGTTCCCGCTGAATTTCCTTTTGATCGAATCGCTGCAGAAACACCACTACTATCTTGGCGACCAGTTCAAGGTGGAGCTGCCCGCGGGATCGGGCAACGAGGCCACGCTGTGGGAAGTAACCACCGATCTATCCTACCGGCTGATTGAACTCTTCCTGCAGGACGATGCCGGCCGACGGCCAGTGAACGGTAATCGCGCCAAGTTCCAGACCGACCCGCACTGGATGGACCTCATCTCGTTTTACGAATACTTCCACGGCGACACCGGTGAAGGCTTGGGCGCCAGCCACCAGACCGGCTGGACGGGCGTGGTCGCCAAGCTGATCCACCAGTACGCCGAATATGCGCTGCAGAACAAGCCCCCGGGACTGACGAGCGACGATAGGCTCGGCGCGGCAAAGCACAAGCCGTGAGTCCCGCTTCGCTGCAGGACGAATGGCTTGAAAGCGACGGTGCCGGAGGTTACGCATCCGGCACCGTCGGGATGTTTCGCACGCGCCGCTATCACGCATTGTTGCTGGTGGCGCGCACGCCGCCTTCCGATCGCGTGGTCCTCGTCAATGGATTCGAAGCGTGGGTGGATGCGCCCTCGGGCACCTTCCCGTTGAGCACGCAACGCTACGGACCCGACGTCGTGCACCCGCGCGGAATCGACTTCCTGACCGCGTTCACGCACGAGCCGTGGCCGCGCTGGACATTTCGCGGTTCGGCCGGGATAGAGATCACTCACGAGCTGATCGTCGACCGCCAGGACGGCAGCGTGCTGCTCGCGTGGCGGCTCGCCGGCGGCACGCCAGGCGTGCATCTTCGCGTGCGTCCGCTGCTGTCAGGCCGCGACTACCACGCGCTCATGCACGAGAACGACGCGTTCGCCTTCGCCGCTCGCAACGTCGGCGGCAACGTCGTGTGGCATCCCTACGCGGCATTGCCGGCGGTCACGGCGCTCACCAACGGCAGCTACGTGCACGAACCCGCGTGGTATCGAAATTTCGATTACCAAGAGGAAGCGGCGCGTGGACTGGACCACAACGAGGACTTGGGCGCGCCCGGCGAGCTCCACTTCGACCTGTCACTGCGCGATGCGGTCGTGGTGCTGCGCGCGGGGGACCACTTGGCCGCGGATGCCGCAACGGCGGCGGCGCGAGTACGCGAACGGGAGACGGGACGGCGTCGGTTGCTGGCACCGCTGGATCGCGCTGCCGAGTCGTTCGTCGTCCGCGGCAGCGTGGGCAACACGATCATCGCCGGCTTTCCCTGGTTCGCCGACTGGGGACGCGACACATTCATCGCGATGCGTGGCCTGCTGCTCACGCGCGGACGCCACGATATTGCCGGATCGATCCTGCTCGCGTGGGCGAGCACCGTGTCGCAGGGCATGCTGCCCAATCGCTTTCCCGAACACGGCGGCGCACCAGAGTTCAATTCCGTGGACGCGTCCTTGTGGTTCGTGATCGTGGCTCACGAATTTCTCGCCGTGGCGAAGCCCGACAAATCCGTGCGCGCGCGGCTGCTTGCCGCCGCGGCGGCGATCCTCGACGGCTACGCGGCGGGGACGCGATTCGGCATCCGGATGGACGACGACGGCCTGCTCGCGTGCGGCGTGCCGGGCGTGCAGCTTACATGGATGGACGCGCGCGTCGATGGCCACGTGATCACGCCCCGGATCGGCAAGCCGGTGGAAATCGAGGCGCTGTGGATCAATGCTTTGCGCTGCGTCGGGGGACGCCATGCAGCAATGGCCGACCGCGCGCAGGCGGCGTTTGCCACGCGCTTCCCGAATGCCGCCACCGGGTGTCTCTACGATGTCGTCGACGTCGATCACGTGCGCGGCGACGTCGACGGCAGCATGCGCCCCAACCAGATCCTCGCCGTGGGCGGCCTTCCGCATGCAATCATCGACGGCGAGATCGCAGCGGGAGTCGTGGCGGTCGTCGAGCGGGACCTCGTGACGCCGCTGGGCCTGCGCACGCTGGCGCGAAGCGACCCGGCCTACTGCCCGCGCTATGAGGGCGGGGTCCCTTCGCGCGATGGCGCCTACCATCAAGGTACGGTCTGGCCCTGGCTCGTCGGCCCTTTCATCGACGCGTGGCTGAATGTGAACGGCGGCGATGACGCGCATCGCGCGGAGGCAAGGCGCCGCTTTCTCGCGCCATTGCTCGATCACCTGAACGTCGCGGGCCTGGGCCACGTCAGCGAAATCGCCGACGGAGACCTGCCACACACGCCGCGCGGCTGTCCGTTCCAGGCCTGGTCGCTCGGCGAGCTGATCCGCGCGCTGGCGCGCACGGCTGCATCAAAGTCTTAACTCGGGGTTCACCTACGGCTTAGCGCCTGCTCCCGGTTTCGCGCTCGCCGCGACTCTTAGAGCTGCCTCCGCCAGGCCGCGCGTTACCTGTGCACGCCCCTCGTGCGCCATTGGCGTATCAGGGATCACCATCGAAGCCATGAGATCGCGGATGGACACGATCCCCTTGATTTTGCCTTCGTCCTCGACTAACAGGTGTCGATAGCCGTGAACCACCATCATGCTCAACGCATCCTCGACACTGGTCCACCCTTCAACCCGCCGAACCTGCGAACTCATGACCGTTCCAATTTTGGCGGTCGTGGCATCCAGGCCGGCGTTTACGACTCGCGTCATCAAGTCCCGCTCGGTGAAGATCCCGTCGACGGTGTCCTGCGAACCACTGATCAGGATCGCACCGACTTCCTTTTCGCTCATCCTGGACACCGCCTCCGACACCGTTGCTGTGGAAGGTACCGCGATCAGTTCCTGAATCTGCTTGCCGCTGACAATCGAACCAACGGATTTCCCGATCATGTTGCCTCCGATGCGACGGGTTGCCCTCAGGCCCGCTTTCGGCAATGGACAGAAAGCGCCATTCATGGGCGGGACACTCAATCGTACGCCTCCCGGGAGGTGAAGTTGCGGTGCCACAGTTTGGCAAAGTCTAGATGCTGCCGTCGTCGTCCTTCCGTCCGCGAGCAGGGGCGAAGTCTGCCGCCGCGGCCAGGCCAATGTCCGTGTGCCAGAGATCGGAGGCGATGACGCCGACCTTTCTTCGCCAGTTGGGGCGCTCGCGATCGGTGCCCGGGAGGTTCTGCGCGACCGTCTCGGCGGCCAGATCATCGGTCTGCACCAGAACGAGCATTGCAGGCGTTGCGCCGACAAAGCGATGCACGTCACGCATAACGGGCGCAACGTGCGGGCCCGAGGCATCCAGGCTTGCGAAGGCTGGAAGCCCTTCGGCGCGCGCCGCAGTTGCCAGTTCCTCCTTGTCCTGCCGGCGTTCGTCGACCGCCCTCTGCGCCGCGTGATCGTCCACCATGCGCAGCGCGCGCCTTTCAGCGATGTCTGCTCCGTTCCACCATCCGGCGAACGTGGGCAGGTCGTGCGTCGAGACGCAAGCAACAGCTTTGGCCGAGTATCGTGAAGGCGGGCGAAACACCGCGCCGTCGCGCTGGAACCATAGAGGCTGGTAGGAAAGTACGTCCGCGGCGCCAAGGCGCTCGCGAAATCCTTCGGGAACCGTGCCGAGGTCTTCCCCGATGATGGTGCAGCGCGCGCGATGGCTTTCCAGCGCGAGCACGCCCAGCAGATCGTCCAGGGGATAGCGGACGTAGGCGCCCTCCGCGCCCGATGCGCCGTCCGGCACCCAGAAGAGTCGCGCCAGTCCCATGACGTGGTCGATGCGCAACGCGCCGGCGTGCCGCACGTTGGCATGGATCAGTGCGCGAAATGCCTCGTAACCGTCCTCGGCTTGCGCCTCCGGCAGGGGTGGGGGCAGGTTCCAGACCTGGCCCAAGGCCGCGAATGGATCCGGCGGCGCGCCAATGGAAACGCCGTGCGCAAGGCTCGCTTGAGTCGCCCATGCTTCCGCTCCGTCCGGCGCGGCGCCGACAGCCAGATCCCGGCACAGGCCGAATGCCAGGCCGCAGCCGCGCAAGGCCTCCGCGGCGTTGCCCAGTTGCCGGTCGGCGAGCCATTGCAAGTACAGCGCAAAGCGCACGCCGCTGGCGTTGTTCCGCGCAAATTCCGACACGCCGTCACCGTCTGGCCGGCGCAATGCCGAGGGCCAGTTGATCCATGGACCATTATGTACGTCGGCAATCGACTGAAACGTCGCGAACCGCATCAGTTCCGCGCCACCGGCGTTCACAAACCGCTCAAATTCCCGCGCGAGCCCATCGTCGCGGCCACGCCGTTCGAAGGTCCGAAAGCACAACGCGAGCACGGCGAGTTTGGCCCGCCAAACGCCGACGTAGTCGACAGTGGATCGTTCGGAGAGACTCTGGATGGTTTGCGCATGCAGCTCCAGGAGCCGCCGCGCTTCCGAAGACGCTTCGAAGTCCGGAACATTCTCGACGTCGATGTAGATCGGGTCAAGGAAACGCCGATCGGAGGGGTGGTACGGACTCGCCCGGGTGCGGTCGGTGAACAGCGCATGCAGCGGATTGAGCGCGAGGATAGCGCCTCCGGCCGCGGCCGTGGCGGCGCCCGCCTCGCGCAACGTCGTGAAATCCCCGATGCCCTGGTCGCGCCGCCGGCGAAGCGCGTACAGGTGCGCGGCGAGTCCGAAGCGGCGTCCGCCGTTGCGCAAGGCGACGGGAAGGAAACAGGCGCGCGGCGCGACGACGAGCCGGCAGGCCGAACGGCATGGGTTATCGCGGACTACCGTGTAGATCCCGGCGGCAAGCACCGGCAGCGTGACGGAGTGACGCGAAACAATGCCGCCGTCGCAGGCAACGATCGAGTCCCCGGGCAGATCGTCGACGTTGAACGGAACACCGCGCTCGGCGCCCTGTTCATCATGCACGTGCAGCACGCCGTGCCGCGCGCGCTTCCGGTCGTCCACGGCGATCGGAACGCGCGCTTCGGTGCCCTCCATGACGACCAGCGTTCGTGGCAGAGCCCGGCGCTCGCGGCGCGCCGCGAGTTCGGCAAGACGTGCCCGTGCTTGTCCGGTGGTCGTCGCTTCAAGTCCCATGGCCGCCAGCAGCGCGCGACGCGTGTCGTCACCGACCGCGTGTTTTTGCCCCTGCACGTCGTTCCATTCCGGTGCGATGCCCGCTGCACGGGCCAGGCGATCGAGCACCTCCGGTTCGATCCCTGGGCTCCCGCGGCGCGGTTCCGAAACGGGCTGTTCCACCAGAACGACAACGGAACGCGCTGCGATCATGTCGTTTTCGCCGGTGCTGCAGCTGTCGTGAGCGCCGGCCGGTCGCGCGGTGTCGATCGTTCGCCGCCAGCGGAATCCGTCGCGAGGATCGGGCCAGCGAATGGCCACCTCGCCATCGCTTGCGTTCAGTGCGATCGCTACGTAATCCGCCGCGGCACCTTCGCTGGCCGGACGGTACAGTGCGGCCACAACGACGCGTCCCTCCGGATTGGCCCAATCGGGACCGCTCATGGCGCGCCCGTCGGAATGCCGCCATTCCACGTCGGGGATGCCGCTCGCGTCGACCGGCCCGCCACGAAGCCACCGGTCATCATGGAGGGCGGGGTGGGCTTGCCGCAGCGCGGTCAGTGTGGCGACGAACGACACGAGGTCGCTATCCATCGCCGGCCAGTCGAGCCATGTTGTCGCGTTGTCCTGAGCGTAGGCGTTGTTGTTGCCGTTCTGCGTGCGGCCTGCTTCATCGCCCATCGCGAGCATCGGCGTACCGCGCGAAACGAAGAGCGTGGCAAGCAGGCTGCGCACGTCGCGATGGCGGCGCTCCTCGATCACCGGGTCGCGCGACGCGCCCTCGACGCCGTGATTCCAGGACAAATCGCGGTCAGTGCCATCGCGATTCATCTCGCCGTTGGCTTCGTTGTGCTTGCGTTCGAAGGAGACCAGATCCCGGAGCGTAAAGCCGTCGTGGGCGGCAACAAAATTGACCGAGCATGTCGGCAGTCGCCGGCGCGGGGCGAAGACGTCGGACGAACCCGCAATGCGCGTCGCAAGTTCGCCCGCCATGCGGGCATCTCCACGCCAGAATCGGCGTACCGTGTCGCGGTAGCTGTCGTTCCACTCGCCCCAGTTTGCGGGGAACTCCCCCAGGCGATAGCCGCCGTCGCCCAGATCCCACGGTTCTGCGACAAACTTCAGCGCGCGCAGCACGGGATCCTGGGCGATGGCCGCAAGCAAGGGAGCAGCAGCGTCGAAGCCCTGTCCCGTGCGGCCGAGCGTGGCGGCCAGGTCGAGACGGAAGCCGTCGATACCCGCAACCGTCGCGTAGTGGCGCAGCACGTCGAGCGCGAGCCGCATCGTTGGCATCCGGTCAAGCGCCAGTGTATTGCCGCAGCCGGTATCGTCGGCGTAGCGTCCGGCTCGCCGGACATCGGCGCGGTAGTAAGTGGCATTGTCGAGGCCGCGCAGGCTGAGCGTGGGTCCACGCTGGTCGCCCTCGCCGGTATGGTTAAGCACGATGTCGAGCAGCACCTCGATGCCCGCCTGGTGCAACGTGGCCACGCAGTCCGCAAGTTCGGCCATCCCGCCGGGCGCGAGGCGCATGTCGGGGACCATCGGCGCGATCGGGTTGTAGCCCCAGTAGTTGGTGAGGCCGAGCGGACCCAGATGCCAGTCGTCGATCCCCGCCGCGACCGGCATCAACTCGACGGTGGTTACTCCCAGGCGAACGAGATGCGCGAGGGCGGCCGGATGGGCGAGTCCCGCGCAGGTTCCGCGCAATGCCTCCGGAATCGCCGGGTTGATTCGCGTGAATCCCCGCACATGGAGTTCGTAGACGATGGCGCGGGACAGCGGCACGCGTGGCCGCGTTGCGCGTGCTTCGGCACACTCCGGCAGCACGATGGCTTTCGGCACATGATGCGCGCTATCGGTGTCGTCGCGCGCGCCATCCGGCCGTTCACCGAACAGCGACGGATGCAGTGCGAAGGGCCGGTCGAGCGCTCGCGCATATGGATCGACCAGCAGTTTCGCCGGATTGAAGCGATGTCCGTGACCCGGATCGTAAGGCCCGGATGCTCGCAGTCCGTAACGCTGCCCTGGCGCGACGTCCGCGACGAAACCATGGAATACGTCGCCGTTCCGCTCCGGCAGCGCGACACGCTGCTGCTCCGTGCCGCCAGACGCGTCGAAGAGACACAGTTCGACCGCCGCCGCGTGCGCCGAAAATACGGCGACGTTGACGCCCCCGGGAACGAGCGTAACGCCAAGCGGTTCGGGGCAACCTGAATCGATACGGCGCATGGGTAAAACCTGACCCTAGTGCGGGCGGGCCGCGACGAGGTCGCGGTACATCCTGGCATAGTGCTTCGCCGGTCGGCTCCACCCCACGTCGACCGCCATCGCATGCAACTGCATCCGATGCCATGTCGCGCGCTGTCGCCATAGACGCACCGTACGCTCCAGAGCCAACGCCAGCGCATCCTGCGTCACGGGCGCGAACATGACGCCGGTTCCGCCCCCTGCCGCGAGCGCCATCTCGGTGGCATCGACGACCGTGTCGCTTAAGCCCCCAACGCGCGAGACCACGGGAATCGTGCCGTAGCGCAACGCGCACTGCTGAGTGAGGCCGCACGGCTCGAAGCGCGACGGCACTACCAGCGCATCGGCGCCACCCTGGACAAGGTGCGCGAGCAATTCGTCATAGCCGACGTATGCGGCGACACGCCGCGGAGCCTGCCGGGAGGCTGCGTTGAACGCGGCCTCGATGGCGCCGTCACCCGAGCCCACCAGCACGAACTGCGCACCCAGTTCAATGAGCCGCGGCAACGCACCATGCAGCAGGTCCATTCCTTTCTGCCAGGTCAGGCGTCCGACGACACCGAAGAGCGGCGCCGCAGGATCGATTGCCAGACTCATGCGTTTCTGCAGCGCAGCCTTGTTCTCGGCACGCAACCCGAGGCGCTTCGCGTCGAAGCGGGCTGGCAGGTGCGGATCGGTCGCGGGATTCCATCGGTCCGTATCGATGCCATTGAGAATGCCGGTCAAGACCGCTGAACGGTGCCGCAGCAGTCCATCGAGTCCCATCCCGAATTCGGGCGTGCGAATTTCCGCGGCATAATTCGGCGACACCGTCGTGATCCGGTCGGCAAGCGCCAACCCTGCCTTGAGATAGCTGATGGTGCCGAAATATTCGACGCCATCCAGCGCATATGCGTGCGGCGGGAGACCGAGGGTGGCGAGCAGCGATGCCGGAAACTGCCCCTGAAATGCCAGGTTGTGCACAGTCATGACCGTTCGCGGCCGCGGCAGAGCGCCGTAGTGCAGATAAGCCGGCGCCAATCCGGCCTGCCAGTCATGCGCGTGGACGACGTCAGGCAGGAATGTACCCACGGCGCCGCGACCGATCGCGGCTGCCGCGGCGCCAAGCGCTGCAAAGCGCTGCGCATTGTCCGGCCATTCGCGGCCGTCCGCGCCGACGTAAGGACCACCGGGCCGCGCGTACAGATGGGGGGCGTCGAGGACGAACAGATCGAGGCCGGCGACGTTCGCCGCGAGCAGCCGCGCAGGGCCGCCATGCATGGCCCCGAACGAGTGGACGATCGCGGGGTTTCGCAGTGCTTCGACCACGCCGGGATAGCCCGGCACCAGCGTCCGCATCGCGATGCCCTCGGCCGCGAGGGCAGGCGGCAGCGCCCCCGCGACATCGGCCAAGCCGCCGGTCTTTACCAGCGGAAAGACTTCGGACGTGACCGACAGGACGCGCAGATTCGCGCTGCTCCTCATTGCGGAAGTCGGTCGATCATCGGCTGGGTGATCAGGCACACGCCCCGGTCGGTGCGACGGAAGCGCGCAGCGTCGGCCACTGGATCCTCGCCGACGCAAAGCCCCTCCGGTATCCGCACACCGCTGTCAATGATCACATTGCGCAACCGCGCCCCACGGCCGACGTCGACGCCGGGCAGAACGATCCCGTGGTCGATCGCGCCATAGGAGTGCACGTGGACGCTGTCGCAGAGCAGGGAATTGAGCAGCTCCGAGCCGGACACGATGCAGCCTCCGGACACGAGAGACGAAACTGCGTAGCCGCGCCGGCCGTCGACGTTGTGCACGAATTTCGCGGGGGGTGTGATCTTGCCATAGGTCCAGATCGGCCAATTTCGATCGTAGACGTCGAGATCCGGCACCGTGTCGGTCAAGTCGATGTTGGCGTCGAAATAAGCGTCGAGCGTTCCCACATCGCGCCAGTAGGACTCGGTTTCCGAATGCGAGCGGACGCAGGACTGCACGAAGTGGTGCGCGACCGCGACGCCATGCTCGACAATGTAGGGAATTATGTCCCGGCCGAAGTCGTGGCTCGAACCGGGGTCCGCCGCGTCGCGTCGCAACTGGTCATTGAGGAAGTCCCTCCGAAACACGTAGATGCCCATGCTGGCGAGGGCGATGCCCGGACGATTCGGCATTTCCGGCGGGTGGGCCGGCTTCTCGACGAACGCCTTGATGCGGTTGGCATCGTCGATGTGCATGACGCCGAGCTCTGTCGCGCCGCTAACCGGAACCTCGATGCAACCAACCGTCACGTCAGCGCCTTCGTTGACGTGCTGGATCAGCATCCGCTCATAGTCCATCTTGTAGATGTGATCGCCGGCCAGCACGATGATGTACTCGGGCGCGTAGCTGTCGATGATGTCGATGTTCTGGTACACCGCATCGGCGGTCCCGGCATACCACTGGTTCTCGGCGACGCGTTGGCTCGCCGGAAGGATGTCGAAACTTTCGTTGCGCATCGGCTGCAGGAAATTCCAGCCGCGTTGCAGGTGCCGGATCAGGCTGTGCGCCTTGTACTGCGTCGCCACCGCGATGCGCCGGATGCCCGAATTGAGCGCGTTCGAAAGCGCAAAATCGATGATGCGCGCCTTCCCCCCGAAATGGACGGCAGGCTTGGCGCGTATGCTGGTCAATTCGAACAGGCGGCTGCCACGGCCCCCGGCCAGCACATAGGCCATCGTCGAGCGCGCGAGCGGCGTCGAGTACGTCACCTTTTCGTTGCCAGTGTCCATCTATATTCCTCCGACAGGCTCCGGTCAAACGCCCTCGTGGACGAACCAGACAGTGGCGAGGGGCGGCACGGCGATCGCGGCGGAATAGGGGAAACCGTGGCTCTCTCCGGCGCGCGCGAGAATGCAACCCGCATTGCCCTGGTTCGATCCGCCGTAGTGGACGGAGTCCGTGTTGAGAATCTCCCGCCATCGTCCGGCGAGAGGAAGGCCGATGACATAGCCGGAGTGGGAAGCTTCCGTGAAGTTCGCGACCACCGCGATCGGCGGCGCGCCGGCATCGGAGATGCGCAGCCAGGCGAATACCGAATGGCGCGAATCGTCGACGACGATCCACCGGAATCCGGCGGCATTGCAATCCTGGTCGTGCATTGCCGGATACTTGCCGTAGGCGGCATTGCAATCGCGCACCACCGCTTGCACTCCGCGATGCGCGGGCGCATCCAGCAGGTCCCAGTCGAGACCCGACTCGAAATTCCATTCACGGCGCTGCCCGAATTCCTGTCCCATGAACAAATGCTTCTTGCCGGGATAGGCCCACATGAAGCCATAGTACGCCCGCAGCGTCGCGAATTGCTGCCAGGAATCGCCGGGCATCCGGGTCAGCAGCGAACCCTTGCCGTGCACGACTTCATCGTGCGACAGCGGCAGCACGAAATTCTCCGCGAACGCATAGGTCAAGCCGAACGTGATCGTGTTGTGGTGCCAGCGCCGGTGTACCGACGCCTCCCTCAGATAAGCGAGCGTGTCATGCATCCAGCCCATGTTCCACTTGAAGCCGAACCCAAGCCCGTCCGCGTGGGTCGGCGCGGAAACCAGCGGCCACGACGTCGACTCCTCGGCCACCATGATGACGCCGGGATATTGCGCGTAGACGGTCTCGTTCAGCTTGCGCAGGAACGCAACAGCCTCGAGATTCTCGTTGCCTCCGTGCCGGTTCGGCAGCCATTGGCCTTCCTCGCGCGAATAGTCGAGATACAGCATCGACGCGACCGCATCCACCCGCAGTCCGTCCACGTGATAGCGATCGAGCCAGAACAGCGCATTGGCGATCAGGTAGTTGACCACCTCCGGCCGCCCGAAGTCGAAGATCGCGGTATTCCAATCCGGATGCAGCCCGGAGCGCGGATCCGCATGTTCGTAGAGCGCCGTTCCGTCGAAGTGGGCAAGGCCATGCGCGTCGGTTGGAAAATGCGCGGGAACCCAATCGAGAATCACGCCGAGTCCCGCCTGGTGGCAGCGATCGACGAAGCGCGCGAATGCCGCCGGCTCGCCAAAACGCGACGTAGGACAGAAAAGCCCGATGGGCTGATATCCCCACGACGGGTCGTACGGATATTCGCTGATCGGTGTCAGTTCGAGATGCGTGAATCCGAGCCCGGTGGCATAGGGAATCAGCGTTTCCGCCAATTCGTCATAGTCAAGCCAGCGTCCGTTTACGCCGCGCCGCCACGAACCGAGATGCACCTCGTGGATCGCCATCGGGGCGCGGCGCGCGTCGCGAAGCGCGCGAAGCGACATCCAGGCGCCGTCGGTCCACGGGAATCGGGTCGTATCGCGCACCACCGAAGCCGTCGAAGGACGCAGTTCCGCGCCGAAGCCTACCGGATCGGCCTTGAGCGGCAGCAGCTGACCTCCCGCGCCGACGATTTCATACTTGTAGAGCGTATTTTCGGCCAGTCCCGGAACGAATATTTCCCATACGCCCGTGTCGACGCGCTTGCGCATTGCGTGCCGGCGGCCGTCCCACCCGTTGAAATCTCCGACGACGGACACGCGTTTCGCGTTGGGCGCCCATACGGCGAAGTGGATGCCCGCCACGCCCTCGTGCAGGATCGAATGGGCGCCGAGGTGGTCATACAACCGCGTATCCGATCCCTGCCCGAGCAGCCAGTCGTCCAGCGCACCCAGCACGGGACCATAGGCATACGGGTCGTCGACCCACCATGTGGTCCCGCGGTTGGAAGCGCGCAGCAGGTAGCCGGTCCGGCGCGGCACGACGCCTTCGAAGAAGCCCGCGGCGCCCCGGCGATCGAGCCGAACGAGATCCTGCCCATCACGTGTCGTCGCAACGACTTCGTCGGCGCCGGGAACGAACGCGCGAAGCAGCCAGCGGCCGTCGGACTCGTGCATGCCCAGTACGGCGAAAGGATCGCCGTGCCGGCCCTCGACAATGGCCGCGACCGTGTCCGCACTTGTCGTGGTCGGGGTCAAGTTAATGAGGCCCCCGGCAGCACGTTCCAGATTTCGCCCGCGTACTCGCGGATCGCCCGGTCAGAGGAGAACCAGCCGACGCGCGACGTATTGAGCATGGCAGCGCTCCACCAGCCGGCGGAATCGCGCCAGAGCGCCTCGACGTTATCCTGGGCGGACCGATAGTCCTCGAAATCGGCGGTGACCATGAAATAGTCGTGATGGAGGACGCCATCCACCATGTCGCGATAGCGGCCCGGGTCGTCCGGCGAATACGCGCCCGCTCGGATCGATTCCAGCGCTTTGGCGAGTGCCGGAGACGCGGCTATCGCGGCGGTCGTCCCCGCGCCTTCACGGCGTCGCTCTACGACATCGCTGGCGGTCATGCCGAACAGGAAGAAGTTGGCGGCGCCTACGCGTTCGAGAATTTCGATATTTGCGCCGTCGAGCGTGCCGATCGTCAACGCCCCGTTGAGCGCCAGCTTCATGTTCCCGGTGCCGGAGGCTTCCATTCCCGCTGTGGAGATCTGTTGCGACAGGTCCGCAGCCGGGATGATCGCCTCGGCGAGGCTCACGTTGTAGTTGGGCAGGAAGACGACCTTGAGCAGATCGTGCGCAGCCGGATCGGCGTTGATCACTTTCGCAACGTCGTTGATGAGCTTGATGATGAGCTTCGCCTGTCGATACCCGGCAGCCGCCTTGCCCGCGAAAATCTTGACCCGCGGTACGTAGCTTCGCGCCGGATCGTCTCGCATCGCCTCATATCGCGCGACCGTCTCGATGATGTTGAGCAGCTGCCGCTTGTATTCGTGTATCCGCTTGATGTGGACGTCGAACAGCGCGTCGGGATCGAGGCTTACGCCCATGCGCTCCGCCACCAGCCGAGCCAGCCTGGCCTTGTTCGCACGGCGCACGGCCGCGAAGCGCTCGCGCACCCACGCGTCCTGCGCCATTGGGGCGAACGCTTCGAGGGCGTCAGCGTCGTCCAGCACCCGCGGCCCGACCGTATCGACGATGAGACGCGTGAGACCTGGATTGGCCTGCTGCAGCCAGCGCCGGAACGTGATGCCGTTGGTCTTGTTGACGATGCGGTCGGGATACAACGCGTGGAGGTCGCGGAACACCGTGCGGCGCATGAGGTCGGTGTGCAGCGCCGATACACCGTTGACGCGGTGCGAGCCCAGGAAGGCGAGATGGCCCATGCGGACGTGTCGCTCGTGGTTCTCTCCAACCAGCGAGACCGAGTTCAGGAAATCGGCCGCGTCGCGACCCTCCGCGCGCCGCGCCGCGAGGTGGCGCGCATTGATCTCGAAGATGATCTGCATGTGCCGAGGGAGCTTCTGCTCGAGCAGCCGCACCGGCCACGTCTCGAGCGCCTCCGGCAGCAGAGTATGGTTGGTGTAATTGAAGAGTGACGTCGTGATCGACCACGCGTGATCCCAGGGCATGCCGTGGAGGTCGACGAGCAGGCGCATTAATTCCGGCACCGCGATGGCCGGATGCGTATCGTTGAGCTGGATCGCCGCGTGGTCGGCCAGCGTCGCCAACTCGCCGTGCTGTTGCATGTGCCGCCGCACCAGGTCCTGCAGCGATGCCGAGGCGAAAAAGAATTCCTGGCGAAGCCGCAAGTCCTGTCCCGCCGGCGTGTCGTCGCTGGGATAGAGGACACGGGAAATTGCCTCGAGTCGGACCCGGTCGGCCAATGCGCCGACATGATCGCCACGGTTGAAATCCTCCAGGGAGATCGGATCCGCGGCGCGCGCGGACCACAGCCGCAGCGTATTCACGTGCCGACCCCGCCAGCCCGTAATGGGCGTGTCGTACGCGACCGCCGTCACCGATTCTTCCGGGTGCCAGACATGTCCCGGCGTTCCGTCCCGGTGGACAAATTGCTCGACGGTGCCGCCGAAGTCCACCGTGTACGCGATGTCGGGCCGCTCGAACTCCCAGGGATTCCCGAACGACAGCCATTCCTCCGGCAATTCATGCTGCCAGCCATCCTGGACGACCTGGCGGAAGATGCCATGGTCGTACCGGATGCCATAGCCGTAGGCCGGAATCGCCAGCGACGCCATGCTCTCCATGAAGCACGCAGCGAGACGGCCGAGGCCGCCATTGCCCAGTGCCGCGTCTGGCTCGAGTTTGCACAGTCGGTCCAGGTCCAGACCCTGCAGCTCGAGTGCATCGCGTACGGTAGCCGTGATGCCAAGGTTCGACATCGCGTCGGTCAACAGACGGCCGATCAGGAATTCCAGTGAAAAATAATGGACCTGCTTGTCGCGCGCGCGATGCCTCGGGCGCTGCGCGCTCAGCCAGCGGTCAACGATACGGTCACGCACGGCAAGCGCCGTGGCCATGAACCAGTCGTGATCGCGCGCGCTGGCCGGATCCTTGCCGACCATGTACATGAGCTTACCGAGGATCGTGGCGCGCATGGCCTCGGCAGCGCCGGCGTCTGGAGTCGGAGGAAAGGGCGTGCAGTCGGGTTCCGTCGCCATGAGGGCCTGGAAAAAATCGAAGGGATTCGCTAGGTTAACAGCGCGGGCCGGCAATGTCCGCCGGTCCGGACGATGCACCGCCGACTGCCAATTCGCTCGGCGCGCCATCCGCTGTAGACTTCACGGTATCAGAGGAGATCGATCGTGTCCCGAGCGACGCCTGCAGCTACATACCTGCGCTGGAGCGCAATTGTCGCATCGCTGATTCACGCCTTGGCCACCGCGGGGCCGGTCGTTGCGCAGCAGACGGCCGCGCAACGCGGCGAATATCTGGCGCGCGCCGGCGACTGCGTCTCCTGTCACACCGCGAATGGCGGGGCGCCGTTCGCCGGCGGGTTGCGGCTCGACACGCCTTTCGGCTACATGCTGGCGCCCAACATAACGCCCGACCCCGAGACGGGTATCGGCCGTTGGTCGAGCGCCGACTTCTACCGCGCGCTGCACGATGGCGTGAACAAGCGCGGCCAGGACATGTACCCGACCATGCCCTATGACTTCTATACCCGGGTTACGCGCGACGACGTCGACGCTATCTACGCGTACCTGCGTACGGTGAAGCCCGTCCGCAATAGCGTATCAGTCAATCATCTGTACTTTCCTTTCGACCAGCGGTGGTCGATGGCCGGGTGGCGCGAGCTCTACTTCAGCGAAGGCGTGTACCGGCCGGACCCGGCCAGGACGGGTGCGTGGAACCGCGGCGCCTACTTAGTCGAAGGTCTAGGGCACTGCAGCGATTGCCATTCACCGCGCAACCTGCTGGGCGGCATCGAGAAGAGCAAGGACTTCAACGGCGCGGTGATCGACGGCTGGTTCGCGCTCGACCTGACGTCCGACATCGCTACGGGTTTGGGCAGCTGGTCGGCCGACGAAATCGCGACCTATCTCAAGACCGGCGTTTACCGTGGCCGGACGACGACGCTGGGTCCGATGGCCGAAGTCATCCGCAACAGTCTCAGTCACCTGACCGACGTCGATCTCAAGGCGATGGCGGAGTATCTCAAGTCCATTCCTCCGGAGTCGCGCCTGCGCACCGGACGCAAGGCCACCGACCCCACGCGCGCGCGCGGCGCCACACTCTACATGGACAACTGCGGGGGTTGTCACCAGGCTCTCGGCCGCGGCCTGCCCGGTGTGTTCCCGCCACTTGCAGGCAATGGCGTCGTCGTCGCGAGCGATCCCGCCAACATTCTCAAGGTCGTCGACGCCGGCATTCCGGCCCGGGGTGGATTCATACCGATGCCGTC
>Ga0207683_10000526_pt1 | contig 35496 bp, 36 predicted proteins | sample KBSM73metaG_FD_184333 | JGI IMG/M metagenome (GOLD analysis project Ga0207683, IMG submission 184333) | Miscanthus rhizosphere microbial communities from Kellogg Biological Station, Michigan, USA - KBS M7-3 metaG (SPAdes) (version 2) | ecosystem: Host-associated > Plants > Roots > Rhizosphere >... | reverse complement strand
CCGTCGGTCCGGGCATGCTCACGGGGCTTGGCGGCGGCATGCTAGGCAAACTGCTCGGGCAGGGCAACACCGGCAACGTGCAGGTGACGCCTGACCAGGCTGCGCAAGTCACGCCGGAGCAAGTGGAGCAGGTCGCAACCCATGTCGAAAAACATGATCCGACTGTCGTGGATAAGATTGGCGGGTTCTATTCGGAGCACCCCGGGCTTGTTAAGACGCTGGGCAGCGCCGCCTTGTCGATCGCATTGGCTTCAATCGCGGGCCGCATGCGTTCTTAACACGCGTACATCAGTCGGCCGTGTATGCCAAGCACCGCGGCATGACATCAATGTGTAACTAATCGGGCGGCATGCGGAATATCCATCCGCGGCCGCCCGATGCTTGTACACCGGGGCGATTCGCATTGCCGCGCGTGCGAACGGTGCGCTAGCGCGCCGTCGCTCTATGTCAGGCGTGATCTGCCACTAGTGGTACTTGCTCCTCAGGCGTAATGTTCGCCAGTCATACTAAGGTGTGATCTTCGCTAGTGCTACTCCGGCGTGATCTTGGCATCGCGAATGACCTTACCCCACTGAGCAACTTCCGACTTTACGAATGCGCCGAATTCTTCGGGCGTAGTTGCGCTCGGTTCGGCGCCTTCAGTCGCTAGCCGTTCGCGCACGTCCGCCGAACGCGTGGCCATCGCTATTTCTTTGTTAAGACGCATGACAATGTCTCTCGGCGTCGCGGCCGGCGCAAACAGACCAAACCACGAGATGACGACATACCCCGGCACGCCGGCCTCCATTACCGTCGGCAATTCAGGCGCTGCAGTCGATCGCTGACGACCCGTGACGGCAAGCGCGCGCAAGCGTCCTGGTTTGACTGCCGGCAACGCCGCTGTGAGATTCGCAAACATCAACTGCACTTGACCGCCGATCAGATCGGTTAACGCAGGCCCGCTTCCCTTGTACGGGACGTGGACGATGTTGACCTTCGCAAGCGTGCTGAACAGGGCGCCTGCGAGATGCGTTGCATTGCCGGTGCCTGCGGATGCGTAATTGAGCTGACCGGGCTTGGCGCGGGCGAGCGCAATGAGTTCCTCGATAGACTTTGCAGGCACCGCGGGGTTCACTACGACCACATAGCTTCCACTCGTTACCTGACTGATCGGTGCAAAATCGCGCGCCAGGTCGTAGGTGGGCTTTCGATAAAGGCTGGTGCTGATTGCGTGCGCCGGGGTTCCCATGAAGACGGTGTAACCATCCGGTGCTGCTTTTGCAGCGATCTCGGCGCCGAGGTTCCCGCCCGCGCCAGCGCGGTTGTCGACGATGACTTGTTGGCCGACCTGTTCAGAAAGTTTCTGCGCCACAGTGCGCGCGATGATATCCACTGCGCTGCCCGGCGACGATGCAGCGATCATACGAACGGGACGCACGGGGTACTGTTGCGCAACGGCACACCATGCGCTGGCTGAATACATAACGCTCAATGACGCCGCCGATATAAATATTTTCATTGTGTTCCCCGTTTGTTTTCGTAACACACGATACCATCATCATATCAACCCACGCAGGGTCCGCCCACGCGCGCCTCTATACTTGAAAACATGTCGTAACGCCGGGTTACAAAGTTTTACAACGGCGGAATGATGCCGGCGATAAGATCACGGAACTGAATACAGGTCAGCGGTTCGAAAGATGTACGAAGTTCGCCTCTTACGGAGAGGGATCAAATGAAATTTTCAAAGCTCGCCGGTTGTGCGGCCGCATTACTCGTTTTCACTACCGCATCAGGAACGCTCCAGGCGCAGCCTCGCGAGGAGCTTCGATTACGCGAGTGGCATCGTGATATCCACCGCTACCATGACCGCGATTTTCACATCTGGCGAGGCGGGCACTGGTATCACGGCCGGTTTGCCGGTCGGTATGGCTGGTGGTGGATGGTCGATGGTCGCTACTACTATTATCCGCAACCCGTCTATCCATATCCCGATCCGTTGCTCGCGCCTGGCGATATTGCGCAGCTTCCGCCGCCGGCGCCAATCGCTTCCGGCCCGCCAGTCGGATCGGCTCCGCCCCCGCAGCCATCAAACAACACGTGGTACTACTGTGACGCCAGTCAAACGTACTACCCGTACGTTACCGAATGCCGTACTCCGTGGCGCCCTGTACCGGCGACTCCCGGACAGCGGTGATACGTCATTCACACACCAAGCCGAAGTTAGTACGGTTGCCGCGGATCGTCGAAGAATTCCTTCATCATAAATTCTTCGAGGCCCGCGTTATCGGCGGCACGAGCCGACAACGTAAGGCTGCGACCGAGGCGGTGCGATTCCCATAGAAAATCGCCGGGCTCGTAATCGCGGATGATTGAAATCATCTTGCGGACGACCGCAATTTTGATATTGCTGTTATTTCCCTTGCGCACCTCTATCAACTGCTTGGTGTTGCGGCGGATATCCTTGTTCCAGCCGAAGAAAAGGAACTCCGCATTGTCATCGTGAATGCGGCGAATCTCGAACACGCCGCCACCATGCGCCGGGTCATAACCAAATACGAGTTGTTTTTGTGATGCGAGATTGCCGGCAACGATGCGGTTGGTTCTCGCACTCTCGTCTTCGCCTTGAGGCGAGCTGGGCGCGCTGTCCGGCGAAGCCGCCGAAGCCCCACGCTCCCGCCGGCGTGCCTCGATGTATGACGCGAGATCGCCCACTGGCGGTGCCGGTTTCGGCGCCGGAGCAACAGTTGGCGCAGGCTGCACCGGTGCAGGCGCGGGAGGAGCGGGCGCCGGCGCCGGTTTGTTGAGGGCAATGACGGGCGGCGCACGCTCGATGCGCGGTGGTTTCGCCGGAGACGGCGGCTTCGCGGCCGCCGGCTGTCTCTCGATAACCGCTGGCGCCGATGGCACCCGTGGCGTGCTTGGGGGTGGAGCAAGCTGCACGGTGAGCGAGCCCGCAGATTGTCCGCGTTCCGGATCGTCGAGCGAGGGAAGACGCACATGCGGCAGCCATTTCCACATCACGGCAGCGTGGAACAGCAGTGAAAGGATAATGGCGAGCCAGAACGTCGGGATGGTGATGCCATCGCGGCGGTTCGAGCCGTCGTAGATCGATGCGCTCAAGGGCAAGTCACATGTCTTGACAAAAACTGCGCGCCAGGTAATCGGCGCGTCGACCGTCGGGCGTTCTGGAGTGGTCCCGTATCACGACGACCGTCGAAGGTGATAATTTGGATTCGATCTGACATTATCCTGCAGTTCGCGTTCCCGGGCTTTCCGACCGAGTTGTAACGGGCGCGCTAGAATGCACGATTACCTCATGGGAGCAACTAAAGATGCGACGCAACTCCACGCCTAGGACGCCAACTGAGTCCCTCTCTAAATATGCGGTGGCGGTACCGAATCATGAGTGATGACACCACCGCCGCACGATCAGATCTCGCACCAAGCGGCAAGCTCCGCGTGGGTATTAATTTCGCCAACAATCTTCTGACTGCGCGCGATCCTGTGACGCGCGCACCAAGCGGGATTGCGCTTGACCTTGCGCACGAACTGGGGCGCCGGCTCGGCGTGCCCGTTCAAATCGTGTCGTGCGAGTCGGCGGGCGAGCTCGCTGACTCCGCAGTCAAAGGTGCCTGGGAAGTCGGGTTTCTGGGCGCTGAGCCGCAGCGTGCCAATCAAATCGATTTTACCGCCGCGTATCTCGAGATCGAGGCATCGTATCTCGTGCCGGCGGAATCGCCCATACGCGCGATCGCAGACGTCGATCGGAAAGGCGTGCGAGTCGTGACGACAGCGAAAGCCGCCTATGACTTGTGGCTGCAGCGCAATCTCAAAAACGCAACCTTGCTGCACGCGTCAAGCGCCGATGATGTCTTCAAAATGTTCGTTGCAGAAAAACTCGAAGCGCTTGCAGGCCTCAAGCCGCGCCTTGTCATCGATCGCGATAATTTGCCGGGTTCTCGGATACTCGACGGCCGTTTCACCGCCGTTCAGCAGGCGGTTGGCACGCCGAAGGGACATGACGCTGGCGCCGCTTATCTGCGCCAATTTGTGGCGGACATAAAAAAATCAGGCCTTGTCGCACGCACCATCGAGAAGAACGGCATTCGCGGTGTAACTGCTGCCGCTTAATCAGATGAAAGCGGTGTTAACGGAGGGCGGTGCCGGCGCTCTCTGACTCCCTGCGGCTGTCACCTCGAGGCGTGTCAAGCCGCTTCATCCGCAACCGTAAGCACAGACCTACGCAGGAATAGGACTGCTTTGACAGACTGCCTCATGGGTCACCGCCATGATGTCGGCAGCACGTTTCGTGTCCGCAGCGACGTTTACTACTGCGGGCGCGCCCTATTCCGCGGGAGGTTATGAGCGCACCGATACAAATTGCAGGCGGCGAAAATCCACGCCGTACGCGCGCAAACAATGGGCGCCGTGTCACGCCTACCTTGTTCACTCCGGGTCGCAACTGTTACCGGAGCACCAAAGCAAATCGGGTTGCGCTTCTGGTTGACGGTGAACATTACTTCCGCGCATTCGCCCACGCGGCGCTACTCGCCCAGCATTCCATCGTCATCCTCGCGTGGGACTTCGATAGTCGCATGCGGCTGCACTGGGAGGACGAAAACTCAGGCGTCCCCGCCACGCTAGGCGCGTTCTTAAACTATCTCGTCGAGCGCCGGCCGGCACTCCACATCTATATTCTCAACTGGGATTATCCGATGGTGTTCGGCACGGATCGCGAGTTCCCGCCGTTGTATGGACTCGGGTGGTCGCCGCCTCGAAACGTGCATCTATGCTACGACAACACGCACGTCGTCGGCGGATCGCATCACCAGAAAATCGTCGTGATTGACGATGCGGTCGCATTTTCAGGCGGCCTTGATCTGACCAGCCGGCGTTGGGACTCGTGCGACCACAAAGCTGACAACCCGCGACGTGTGGCGAACGGCAATCCGTATCCGCCCTTTCACGATTTGATGGCAGCGGTAGACGGCGAAGCTGCGCGCGTGCTGGCTGAAATAGCGCGCGCACGATGGAGCCGTGCCACGGGCACGCGGATTCCGCCTGTTCGTAAGCAGAGTGACGGTTGGCCGCCGGAGCTCAAAGTGGAGATGACGGACGTTGCGGTTGCCGTGTCACGAACCGAGCCGCCGCAGCCGGGACGTCCGGGCGTCCATGAAGTCGAGCAGCTTTATCTCGACATGATCGCCGCGGCGCGGCGTTACATTTATATTGAAAACCAGTACTTCACTTCGAAAAAGCTGGGCGCGGCGCTCGCCGAGCGGCTTGCTGAAGAAGACGGCCCCGAGGTCATCATCGTACTGCGCTATCTGAGTCACGGATGGCTCGAAGAAAACACCATGCATGCCCTGCGGACGCGGCTGATTAAAAAACTGCGTGCTGTGGACCGCTGGAATCGCTGCCGCATCTTTTATCCGCACGTGCCCGGACTCAAGGAGGGCACATGTGTCGACATTCACTCGAAGGCGATGATCGTTGATGACGAGCTCTTGCGCATCGGGTCGGCGAATTTCTGCAATCGCTCGATGGGCATGGACAGTGAATGCGATCTCACTTTCGAGGCACGCGGCAATCCGCGAATTTCCGACGTCATCGCCAATTTCCGCGACCGGCTGCTCGGTGAACATCTTGATGTCCCCGCGCAGGACGTGCGGGCTGAGTTGGAACGAGCGGGTACGCTTGCCGGCGCTATTGCAGCGCTGCAGCGTGAAGGACGCACGCTGCAGGCCTTCGGCGAATTGCCGGAATGGCCGGACGTTGTCATCGAAGTCGCAGCCGTCGCCGACCCCGAGCGCCCCGCATCGATCGATGATCTCGTCAAAGAGTTTTCTCCCAACCTCGAAGCGGGAAAGGCGCGCCCGAAGTGGCAGATCATTCTGGGTGTCATGATCGCCGTGGCGGTGATGACCGCTGCGTGGAAGTACACACCGCTTGCTCAACTCGCCGATCCCGACGTCATTATCAAAGCTGCGCGCGAATTTGGCAGCAGGCCATGGGCGCCCATCGTTGTGATGCTCGCCTACACGCCGGCATGCGTCACGATGTTCCCCCGGCCTCTGATCACGCTGTTCGCGATCGTCGCCTTTGGCGCGTGGGCTGGTTTCGGTTATGCGCTTGCCGGAATTGTCATTGCGGCGCTTGCGACATATCTAGGCGGGCGGCTGGCGGGTCGTGCACGCGTACGCCGGCTGGCCGGCCCTAAGCTTAATCGAGTCAGCGAGATCTTGCGCAAACGCGGTCTGCTCGCGATGACTGCGGTGCGTCTGGTGCCGGTTGCGCCGTTCGCCGTGATCGGTCTGGTTGCGGGCGCAATTCGCGTAAGGGTGTGGCACGTCGCGCTCGGAACCGCGATCGGCAACGCGCCGGGAACGCTCGCAACCACAGTGTTCGGGGATCAGCTTCAAGCCGCGCTGCGCGATCCCTCCACCATCAATTACTGGTTGGTCGGCGCCGTCCTTCTGCTGTTCGCGGTTGCGATATTGCTCTTCAGGCGCTGGTTCTTCGGCCGATCGCATGAAAGTGAAGGATCGGCTCCGGCGCGCGCCTCGCATGCATAAACCAATCAAGCGCGAAGGCGACACCCGCGCTTCCCCGTGCCGCATTAAAGTCGCTACCTACAACATACACGTCGGCATCGGTCGCGACGGTCAGTTCAAGCCACAGCGCATCGCCAACGTCATTCGTGAATTGGACGCGGACATCGTCGCGCTGCAGGAAGTGCCGTTCACTACCGGCGGCTTTGACATGCTTGAGTATCTCGCCCGGACGTGTGGGCGCATTGCCGTTGCCGGACCGACAATCAAAACCGCGCATGAGCATTTCGGCAATGCAGTACTCACGCGCTTTTCCGTCAATGACGTTCAGCGCATTGATCTGAGCGTTCCACGGCGTGAACCGCGCGGCGCGATTACCGCGCTCCTCGATTGTCATGGTCTCGCCTTGCGCCTCATAGCGACGCATCTCGGCTTATGGCCTTCAGAGCGGCGTCTACAGATCCGTCAGTTATTGCGCGTCGTGCGCGATGCGGATCTTGCGCCGATCATCCTGCTCGGCGATCTTAACGAGTGGTTCGTGTGGGGCAGACCTGTGCGCTGGCTGCACAAGCAGTTCAAACATACGCCGTCGCCTGCGAGCTTTCCTGCGGGGCGGCCGATGCTCGCGTTGGACCGTATCTGGGTGAGGCCGCGGCAGGCACTGCGGCATCTCGAAGTGCACATGAGCACGCTTGCTCGCGTGGCCTCAGATCATTTGCCGGTGAGCGCGACGCTCGATTTCGATGCAGCGCGCATGAGTCACGCCTAGTCGAACGTCGGGCGCACTATGCGACGGTGATTCCCAACGTTGTGCGCCATACGCCATCGGCGTCAAGTTGCACCCCGGCGGCGTCTTGCTCTCCATTCCGCGCCAGATTTAGCTTTGCGGAGAACGATGCGTGCTCGGGATGAGTGACACGGTAGTCGAATCGCTCCGAACGCGTGGTTGCGGGCACGGCAGCCGTCTGCAACATAAAACGCCCGTCCGCATCGGTCACTGTTAAAACGTTCATTCGCGCATCCGCCGGCATCAAGCGGCTGACCGGTGAGTTGATAATTTCAACGGTCGCGCCGAAAAGTGGCTTCCCACTTTTATCCAACACGCGTCCCGATATAACCATCTTGCCGTCGGCATAGCCGGTGATGGCAGCGGGCGCGAGGAACGGCGCGGCAAGCAGCTGAGAGGGAGCCGCGGCGGTCGCGAGGGCTGCGATCATCAGACGACGGCGCCGCAATGACAAGGGTTCGTTCTTCACATTGGTCTCCTCGAGTTGGTGATCATGGCGGCCATGAGAACACCATCATACCCTCGGCATAAGCGTATGGGGAAGGTTTGCGATGGGTGCGCCGTTGCACTAAGATCGTGAAACTCATCCAGGAGTGTGACCGATATGAGCAGCTTATCTACGGCTGCCGGCATCGATATGTCGGACTGTCATAACAGCGATCGACGATGATTGTTCAACGAGCGAGGAGAATAAAATGAAGCTGCTTTACTTCAACGATTTCAGGTTGGGCGTCCTCAAAGGCGACAACGTTGTTGACGTGACGTCGGTCGTACAAAACATTCCACACACCGGCCCGGGTGATCTCATGAACGGCCTCATCGCGCGCTTCAGCGATTTTCGTGCGCCGCTTGAACGAGCCGCAAGCACGGGCGCGGGCGTTCCCGTCGCTCAGGTCAAGATACGTCCGCCGCTGCCGAAGCCGGTCAACATCGATTGCATGGCAGTCAACTATATGGAAGACGGCACGCGCAAAGCGCCCGCGCCCATCAACGCGTTTCACAAAACACCCGGCTGCATCATCGCTCATGGCGAGACCATGGTGCTGCCTGACATTCCAGCCACGATCTTCGAAGGCGAAGCGGAGCTTGCGCTGGTGATCGGCAAGCCGGCTAGCAATGTGCCCGCTGCAAAAGCGATGGACTACATATTCGGCTACACGAACTTTATCGACGGGTCGGCGCGGGGTGTGGTGCCGGCAAGCAATTCTTTCTACCAGATGAAATCGCGCGCGACGTTTGCGCCGATCGGACCGTACCTGGTCACTGCTGACGAGATTCGCGATCCGCTGAAGCTGCAAGTGAAGCTGTGGGTCAACGGCACGCTCAAGCAGAACTACAACACGAGTGACATGGCGCATAAGATTGCGCGCTGCATCGAGTGGATTACGTCCATACACGATCTTGAGCCGGGCGATATTCTCGCAACCGGCACCAATCATCGCGGCCTTTCCGCCTTTATGGATGGTGACACCATCGAGCTGGAGACCGAGGGACTAGGACGTTTGACGGTGAAGGTGAAAGACGATCTTAAACGTACCTGGCTGCGCGAAACACGGCTCGACCGCGAGATGAAAGGTCTTGAAGGTACGACGCCCCAGTTAACCGGCAAGTACGCCTGAGTCTAGATTGAGATGTACGGAAGAAGGGGCCTTTGCGGCCCCTTTTTGTCGCCTTGTATGCCGCCTGCATTGATGTTGACCGCGTACTTCCGACAACATTAGTGGAGTTGCCCCGACTGTCAGTAGAAGCGATACGTTGGACACTGCGCAGATGCGCATTTCACAGGAGAGCGCGATGCCCACAAAGACTGCGATTGAACGCGCAAAGAAAGACGCGCGTGAAGGGAAGTCGCCGACTACTCAGGCCGGCGAATTCGTGCGCGAGGTGATTGAGCATGTGCGTGAAGGCAAGCATGGTGTGCGATCAGCAAAGCAGGCGATCGCCATCGGGCTATCCGAAGCGCGCAGGGCGGGCGTCAAGCTGCCGCCGCGGCCAGGCAATAAGGCCGATGCCGCAGCCAACCGCGCGCGGAAGAAAAAACCGTCGGCGAAAAGGGCCCGCGCTACGTTGAAAGCGCTGCGGCGGGAGCCGCACTCAACCGTATCGCACGATGCACTCGCGCGCCAGGCGCATGCAAGCGCTGAAAAGCGCGGCCCGGCTAACCGGCGCCGCGCAGCCGCAAAGGCGCTGCGAACGAAGGGCAGTAAAGTGTTGCAGTCAGCGGGCAGGAAGGCGGCACAAACACGCGCGCGCCGTCAGCGCGCGCGGTAATCTGCATAAGCGGCAGCGCTCGATTAGCGCCGGTACCAGTACTCGCGGTTAGTCCCGAAGATTTTTTTCGGGATCGCGCCATACACCATCTGCACGGCATCGACCGCTTCGGCGATCGTGTAATTGACGGCGATACTTGCCAGTGAATAAGCATCCTGCGCAGAGAGTCCCCGCTCTTTCTGCAGAAATGCAATGGTTTCGAGCGCGGCTTCCTTCAGCGCTACGTCGAGATCGGTATCCATTCCCATGACGTAGTAGTTGTCGGCATCTTCCGCGCGCGGCCACTTCATCGCCCGGCCGGCGCCCTTATGAACGATGAATTGAAGCACCGGTGTCAGTGACGCTTCAATCGCGGTGCCGTTAATCTCGCCATCCGCCTGTACGGCGTGCGAGTCGCCCGTATAGAACAACGCACCTGCCTGGTGTACCGGCAGATAAAGCGAAGCACCGGTGGTCAGGCGATTGAAATCCATATTGCCGCCATAAATGCCCGGCGGACGCGTGTTAGCAAGCGGTGCCGGCGGCTGCACTGCCATGATTCCCATGAAGGGAACAAGCGGTACTTCGATACCGGGCGCAAACAGCGCAACGCGACGTTGCAAATCGAAGCGGATGATTTTCGGATAGGCGGCCGTGTGCACATCCGGCAGCACGCCGGTCCCTTTGGCGCTGTTGTTGACGCCATACGGTACGCGGAATTTGAAATCAACCATGCGCACCTCGAGCATATCGCCGGGCTCGGCCGTTTCGACGTAGATGGGGCCTGTGAGCACATGCGCACCCGAGTCCTTCGGATGATCCGCCTTGTGGTAAATATCGAGCGCGTCGGCGAGTACTTCATTCGCTGATACGCCGCCGGCCGCGAAGAATTTGAGCGGGTCCATGCCGTTATTGACGCCCTGGTGGGAGACGGTGTCGATGGACACCGTTTGTCCCGGACGGACGCGGGCGACAGGCTGCCGTCCGCCGGGCAGGTGTCCCCAGCTCACAGTTTGCGGAGTCGAGTTCACGTGCGTGTCAATGCTGTAAGGCATCTGCGTGCACGCGGAAGTCGCTGCTACGATCGTCAGAATCGGCAAGGAAATACGCAGTGGAATCACGGGCAGCTCCATGTTTGATGTTTCAAACGAGTATATCACCGGCCTCGATGCGTCTTGCACACGGCGATCGTGTTGACCGCAATAGTCCGATGTGTACGATGGTTCCGCGGTCGACGAGGTTATTCCGTGGACCGCATCGTGCGCACCGCGAACATAACAATCAAATAGTCCAGGCACGCATCGCTCATTCGTTTAAGATGGCGACGATTTTTACATCGGAGGAAACGGGCAATAATGAAAAAAGTAATGCTGTTTGCCGCTGCTGCCGTGTCTGCCTTATGCGTCGCGCAATCTGCCTCGTCGCAGAATTATCCAGTACGGCCCATACGCATTCTCATCGCACAAGCGCCGGGCAGCACGACGGATATCGTCAGCCGCATACTGGGCAATAAGCTTGGCGAGAGTCTCGGGCAGCCGATGGTCATCGACGCGAGGCCCGGGGCGGGCGGCACGCTCGGTACCGAGCTCGCCGCGCGTGCAGCCCCGGATGGCTACACACTTTTCATGGCGAATAACTCGACGCACGGATCCAATCCCGCTCTGTATCCCAAGCTTTCGTACGACGCGGTGAAGGATTTCGCCCCGATCATCTATGTCGCTGCCACGCCTTATGTGTTGTCCGTTCATCCGTCATTGCCCGTAACGACCGTCAAGCAGCTTATCGCGCTTGCAAAAGCGAAGCCGGGGCAACTGAATTACGCATCGGCAGGTAACGGCAGCACACATCATTTGTCGGGCGAGCTGCTGAAGACAATGGCTGGCATCGATATGGTTCACATTCCCTATAAAGGAACAACGCCGGCGCTATCGGCATTGCTGGCGGGCGAAGTCTCGGTGATGTTCGTTACAGTGACCGGTGTACAGCCGCATATCAAAAGCGGTAAAGTGCGCGCGCTTGCCGTCTCCACGCCGAAGCGCTCGGACATGTTGCCGGACGTGCCAACGGTAGCTGAAGCCGCGCTGCCGGGCTTCGAGATGCTGTCATGGTTCGGCTTGCTCGCTCCCGCGGGAACGCCGCCGGCCGTAGTGACGCGGATTAACGCGGATACTGCCAAAGTGCTTGCACTGCCGGACGTAAAGGCAGCGTTGTTGGCGCAAGGGCTCGAAGTCATATCGGGAACGCCCGAGCAGTTTGGTAATTACATAAAGACCGAGATCGCGAAGATCACGCGGCTCGCGAAAGCGACCGGCATCAAAGCGGAGTAGCACGTGGCGCGCCTTGCGGCAGATAACCCGCTCCAGACACGCGAGCGGAACGTTGATGATTACTCCGCTTTGATACCCGCTCGCCGAATTACCTTCGACCATTTCGCGGCTTCACTCGTGATGAAGCGACTCGCCTCTGTCTGCGAAGTGGGCCACGGCTCGGCACCCAATGCTATTAGCCGCTGCCTGACGTCAGGTAACTCGAGGATGCGGGTTATTTCCTGATTGAGCTTGTTTACGACCGCAGCAGGTGTGCCCGCAGGCGCGAGAAACGCATACCACCCCGTTACTTCGTAACCGGGCAGAGATTCTGCAACCGTCGGCACTTCCGGCGCGAAAGCGGCGCGCTTCACGCCGCTGACGGCGATCATTCTCACCCGGCCGGAGCGTGCCTGGGGCAGGCTTTCGAGCACGGTGCCAAACATCATCGACACCTGGCCGCCGACCACATCGGTCAACGCAGGGGCGCCGCCTTTATACGGGATGTGCGTGATGTCGATGCCGGCCATGCTTTTCAAAAGCTCGCCGGCCAGATGATTCGTATTTCCACTGCCGCTCGACGCAAAAGTGAGTTTCCCGGGCCGCGATTTCGCAACCGCAATAAGCTCATTGACGTTCTGCGCCGGTATTGCCGGATGCACGACCAGCAGAAACGGAAACGAAACCGCCATCGATATCGGTGCAAAGTCGCGCGTCGGGTGATAGTTCACTTTCGCGTAAAGACTCGGATTGATCGAATGCGCCGCGGCAACGATGAGCAGCGTATAGCCGTCCGCGGGCGATTTGGCCACGATCTCGGTGCCCAGCATGGTGCCTGCGCCCGGGCGGTTGTCGAGTATCACCGCCTGGCCCCAGGACTCAGTCATTTTTTGCGCGACGAGACGCGACACAACGTCGGTGCCGCCGCCGGGGGCGAACGGCGACACGAGGCGAATCGGCTTGTTCGGATAAGGCGCAGGCTGGGCATGCGCGACACCGGCATTTGCAAACAGCAGACACAATCCAGCGATGGAGCGCGCATTCGCGAAGGAAAAAGTCATCCGAACTTCCGCGTGAGTGGGCCGTGTGATGTTAGCATTGTGTCGCATTTCGCAGAGTGGGCTGCAGATCAATCAATAATGAATTCATCGAAGATCCCGCGCGCTCATCACAACGTGTATGTCGTGCTGCTCTCGCCGCTGGTTCTGAACGAAGCGAAATTCCGCCGCTGCAATCCCGATTACGATGTCACCAAACCGTGCGTGTATGTCGGCATGACCGGACTCGATCCGGACGCCCGCTTCGACAAGCATAAAGCCGGCATCCGGTCGAACCGTTTTGTACAGCAGTATGGCGAACGGCTGCTGCCTGCGCTGTATGAATGCTACAACCCGATGCCGTATGAGGCTGCGTGCGACATGGAAGTAGAACTCGCAATCAGTCTCCGAGAAAAGGGGTATGGTGTCTGGCAGGCGTGAGCCTCGGCACGCGAACGCTCAAACATGCGCATGAAAACGAATATCATCGGTGGCCGGCCACTGAATAGCGAAAACTCAAGGGGAGACCAAGTATGAAACGATTCAAGGTAATCGCACTGGCAGCTACGACATTCCTCGCGCTGAGTCTGGCGTTCGGGTTGCCACAACACAACGCGGCCGCACAAACGACTGCAGCGCCGCGGGCAGTCCCGAAGTTTGAAGTCGATCCGTCGTGGCCCAAGCTACCGGCGAAGTGGGTCTTCGGTCAGGTGTCGAGCGTCTCAGTGGACTCCGATGATCACGCGTGGATATTGCAGCGGCCCAAGACGATCAGAGACGATCAGAAAGGGATGGCGGCGCCACCGGTCCTCGAATTCGATGCGGCCGGAAACTTCGTGCAAGGCTGGGGTGGCCCGGGCGAAGGCTATGATTGGCCCGAAATCGAGCATGGCATCTATGTCGATCCCAAAGGCTTCGTGTGGATCGGCGGCAACGGCAAGTCCGACAATCACCTGGTCAAGTTCACGAAGGCAGGCAAGTTTGTCATGCAGATCGGCAAGAAAGGCGCGAGCAAGGGGAATACAGATACGCAGAACGTGAAGGAGGCGGCCGACACCTTTGTCTATGCTAAGACCAACGAGCTATTCGTGGCCGACGGCTATGGCAACAACCGGGTCATCGTATTCGACGCGGATACGGGCGCATTCAAGCGGATGTGGGGCGCCTTCGGAAAACAGCCCGTCGATCAGCCGAAGGCTGAGCCGTCGAAAATCCCGGAGTCTGCGCGCATTGCAGCAAAAGAAGAGACGGGACCCGGCCCGGACTATCTCAGCACCGTGCACGCGGCGCGCGTCTCGAACGATGGTCTCGTTTATGTATCCGACCGTGCCGGCAAACGCGTGCAGGTGTTCAAGCTCGATGGCACGTACGTGACGCAAAAATTCATCGATCGCTGGTGTGAAGTGCCTCACTGCGGCAATGGCCAGACAGTTGCGAGTACCGCATTCTCACAGGATCCGGAACAGCGGTTTCTATATGTCGCCAGCCGCAGCCCGGCGCGCGTATGGGTTCTCGACCGCAAGACGCTCGAGCCGCTCGACTCGTTTGGCCGGCCCGGCATCGCGCCCGGCGAGTTCTATGTACTGCACCACATGAATGTCGACACCAAAGGCAATCTGTACGTGACGGAAGTACAGGACGGAAAGCGCGCGCAGAAATTCGTGTTCAAGGGCCTGTCGACGACCGCGAACTGATGCGCGGGCGTTTACTCCTGCGGTTTAGAGCCAGCCGGCGCTGCGAAAACGTGTATACAGATACGCGTCTATGATGAGCATGATTGCGATCGCGACGGGATACCCGAATTGCCAGTCGAGCTCCGGCATATGCCGGAAGTTCATGCCGTAGATTCCCGCTATCATGGTGGGCACGGCAATCAGCGCGGCGCACGACGCGAGGCGCTTCGTGGTTTCGCTCTCCTGCAATGTGATCAACGACAGGTTGACTGAAAGCGCCGTCGTCACCATTTCGCGTAGCGCATCGATCGACTGGTTGATGCGCGAAAGGTGGTCGGAAACGTCCCGGTAATACTCCTGTGTGCCGGAGCAGACTTGCGGCACGCGACCACCCGCGAGCCTGCCGACACCCTCGTACAACGGACCGACGGCATGTTTCAAGACCATGAGCTTCTGCCGCAAGCTGTACATCTCTTCGATGTTCGTGCGCACGGAACCGCCGCCGAACATGCTGGCCTCCAGTTTCTCCAGTTCCGTTTCGAGCGCGTCGATAACCGGAAAATAGCGATCAACGACTGCGTCCATCAAGGCATACAGGACAAATCCGGACCCGAGTTTCAAGAGCTCGGGCTCGCGCTCGCAGCGGGCGCGCACCTCGCGAAATCCTTTTTCGGCGCGACTACGTACCGATAGTATGTAATTCGGCCCAGCGAAAATATCCACTTCGCCGACCTGCAGCTGCCCGTCGACGATCTCGATGATATGCAAGACCGCGAATACAGAGTCGCCGTATTCGTCGACCTTCGGACGCTGATGCCCGTGCGCCGCATCTTCTACGGCGAGCTCATGTAGCCCGAACTCCTCCTGCATGGCCTCGAGCTCGCCGGCTTCCGGGTCCTTCAGCGCCACCCATACGAAGCACTCGGGGCGCTTTACGTATTCGCTGATGTCCTTTGGATTGATCTCCGCGATGCGCCGGCCGTTTTCGTACGCGAAGCAGCTAACGAGCATCGATATCCCTTTCGAATCCTACCCGATCATACTCTCAGGTACATGTGTTTAACATCTAGAGACTGCGCATGCAGGCTCACGAATTTAAACTATCATATGCGCCGCGTTCGGTTAAAGAACGGCGTCACACACCGGCATTCACTTCAACGGGGGCTCTCATCATGCTATGGGTCATATCTTGCAAGGACAAACCTAATACCGCCGCCATCCGCGAAAAGTTTCTCAAGCCGCATCGCGAGCATCTGCAAAACTCGAAAGGCATACTGGTGCTGGCTGGAGCAACACAGAACGATGAGGGCACCGAGGCGATCGGCAGTATGTTCGTGGTAAACGTGAACAGCCGTGCGGAAGCGAAGAAATTTTCCGACGGCGATGCTTTTACCCAGAACGGTGTTTTCGAAAGCATTACCATTACGCGGATGCGCAAAGGCCAGTGGAATCCGGGCGCGGCAGACGGAGCATGAAAGCAGAACCGTCCTCTACCTCACGGTAAAGGACGGTCTCCCTGCTTCCCTACCGCTGATTAGCCGAACGAGCGGTTGCCGCGATGACCAAAGCCATGATGATGTCCGCGCGGGGCCAGCACTTCGTCCGCAACTGCTTTCTGCTCGGGTGACAGCGCCGCGTAAAGCGGCTTCTCAACCGCCAGGCGCTCGTTGAGGCTCGTCACTGCAGCGTTCAGGCGCTGTTGCTGACGCTCGAGGCGGGCGATGGCATTTGGCCTCTCGTCTTTCGCGTCGCCCTGCGCCATGCGGGAGCGGAATTCCTGGATGCGCTTGTCGCGTGCTGCTGCCTGCTTGCGCGCCACGTCCGCAAACGCGTTCCACTGAGCTTGCTGGGCATCGGTGATCTTTAATGCCGTCTTCATGTATGCGAGGCGGGCTTCGACGCGCTCACCGGGCATGCTGAAGGCGCGCTTGCCGTGATGCCGCTCGCCGTGCTGCATCGTTTGGCCGCCTGCGCCGGGCGGCGTCACCGTCTGCGCGGAAAGCGCAACGGTTGCAGCCGTAAGTCCGATCGATACGATACTGCCTGCAATGAACTTGTTCATATGACCTCCATGGAAGTTAACTTTGCCCCGATCGAGCCGGGGAACAGTGAATCAGACTGCGGTCCGATAGTCGCTGTTCAATGCGGCGGTGTAACACTTTGTATCGCGGACGGGGCCGCACTCCATGTCTTGTTACGCCCCATGGGGGCGAGAGAGTTCTCAGGCGGCCGCGGAACTCTTGAATATCTGCGGTTCAGTGAACAGTGACGTAATGACGACTTTATTGATGTCGCGATTGTCCGGAACCACATACAGGACAGGGTTTATGAGCTCCTCGAATATCCCGCGCAGGCTGCGGGCGCCGGTCTTGTACTCCATCGCAATCTCCGAGATCTGCTCGAACACTTTCGGCTCGATCTTCAGGTCGACGCCCTCGTTTTTGAATATTTCACGGAACTGGTTGTAGATCGAGTTCTTCGGCTCTGTCATGATCCTCACCAGCATCTTTCGCGTTAGGCTCTGAAAGCTCGCGATGATCGGCAGCCGTCCGGTGAATTCGGGTATCAACCCGTATTCGAAAAGATCGGTCGGCTTCACGCGTGTATTCAAGCGGTCGAGAATATTCTGGTTGTCGTCATCCGACGTGGAGATGAAGCCGTAGCCGTGCGTCTTCGACATGATCTCATCCATGCCGACAAAGGCGCCGCCGCAGATGAATAGAATGTTGGTGGTATCGATGTACTGAGCGTTGCTCAATTTGGCCGGATAGCCTTCCATGATCTTGAGCAGTGCGTGCTGCACGCTTTCGCCGGAGGTCGCATGCGCCTGGCCCTTCGCTGCTTTGAGCTTGTCGATCTCATCGATGAAGACGATGCCGATTTGAGCGCGTGCGATGTTGCCCTCGGCCTTGTCAATGAGCCGCTGCAAAATCGCCTCGATTTCTTCGTTGACGTACTTGGTCTGCGCAAGCGACGTGGCATCTGCGGTCACAAAGGGCACGTTGAGGATTTTCGAGAGCCGCTCACATAACAGGGTTTTGCCGGTACCTGAAGGGCCTATCAGGAGCACATTGCTCTTGGCAATGTCTACGCTGTCCTGCCGGGACTTCTCGATTTTTTTGTAGTGCGCGTATACAGCGACGGCCAGAATCTTCTTCGCTTCGTCCTGGCCGATGACATACTGATCGAGATACTTGACGATGAAACTCGGCACTATTCTTTTATCGAGCACGCGGCAGTCCTCGTTTATGTGAGCGTTGGCAACTTATCGCCAGACGAGAGCGTTGTTATTGCTTACTGCATGGTAATCCTTGCCTGCTTAATCGCCTGCGTCCATTTCGCACGTTCCGCTTTCATATGCGCTGCGAATTGTTCCGGCGAACTGCCGACCGCGTCAGTGCCATCGGCGGAGAGACGAGTCGAGACGTCCGGTTGCTTCAAACTCTTCGCGATTGCCTGGTATAGGCGTTCGACTATGGGCTTCGGCGTGCCTGCCGGTGCGACGATGCCATGCCACTGCGTAACGATGAATCCGGGAATGCCGGCTTCGATCATTGTCGGCACGTCCGGCAGCGTGCTCGTGCGTTGCGGGGTTGTCACTGCGAGCGCCTTGAGCAAGTTGCTGCGTAAAACGCCGGAGAGCGCTGCGACACTCGATATCGTCATATGCGTACGTCCGGCGATCATGTCGGGATATGCGGCGCCTATGCCTTTGTACGGAACATGGATGAGCTTGATGCCGACAGTAGACGCAAACAGTTCCGCCGCCAGTTGCTGCAAAGTTGCGACGCCGGAAGACGCGTACGCGAGCTTGCCCGGATTCGCCTTTGCGTATTGGATCAGCTCGCTGACGTTGTTCGCAGGGAGCTGAGGATAGACCACGAGAACGTACGGCGCAGCGGCCACCTGCGTGACCGGCGCGAAGTCGCGAAACATGTCAAAACTCGTCTTGTTCAACTCCGGATAGATGACCTGGCTCACGCTGAAGATTGCAATCGTGTAGCCGTCAGGTGCTGCACGTGCGGTTGTCTCGAGCGCAATCGCGCCGCTCGCGCCGGGCCGGTTGTCGACGACGACGGATTTACCGAGCGTCTCGCTGAGAGACGGCACGAGCAGGCGCGCGATGAAGTCAAGACCGCCGCCGGGCACGACTGGTGTGAGCAGCCGGATAGGACGCGTTGGATAATTTTGCGCCGGGCTCGAGCCTGTCAGGAGCGAAAAGAGCAGCGCACATGCGGTTGCAGCGTGCGGCATTTTTCGAATCGCGCTTACAACGTCGCGTGTCACTTGCCGCGCCTCCCGTGGTCCCGCTCGTCGATGCGACGGCGGCGATGCAGCGCTTTCATTATACAATCGACATCATCACGAGCGCCGGCTGGAGCCGCCTGGTGACATCAACAGCGGCGATTACTGTCGGCGATCATGAGCGCGATCAACAGCAGTCGATACACACAGGGAGTGCATCTTGGATCGAGGAATCTGGATCAGCTGGTACAACCTGCCAGACAAGGGACGCGACGCGTACCTCGCATGGCTGCACAACACATATATCCCTGCGGTGTTGAAGCGGCCGGGTGTCGAATGGGCAGCTCACTATGCGTCGGAAGAAAAGGTCGCCCTGTCGGGCGCCAAAGGGCGGCTTAGCCAGGTGCAAGGAGCCGCCGTCCCGACGGGCGACCGCTTTGTTCTCTTGTTCGGAGGTACGGACGCCCATGTATTCGTAAAGCCCACTCCGCGCGAATTCCACGCGGCGCTCACTGCCGCTGACCGGGAAATGCTTGCGATGCGAATCGGCGAGCGCGTCAACATCATGACCGAGGAAGCGCGCATACACGGACCTGAAGGCGGCGGCCGCGATAAAGCGTTGAGCGAGTGCATCCAGATCGGCAGTTTCAACGCCGGTGCCGGACAGGATGAAGATGAGCTCGCCGCCTGGTACGCGCAATGGCGACTGCCATGCATGGAGAAATTGTGCGGCTGTGTGCGCGTGCGCAAATACGCGTCAGTCTCCGGCTGGGCCAAGCACGCCATCCTCTACGAATTTACATCCGTGCAGGCACGTAACGACAATTTCCTCGACCATGAACGTGCGCATCCCGAGAAAGAGGCGTGGACTGACCGCGTCGTGCGCAAGCTCGTGCATGCGCCCGGCTCTCCCAATCTAGCGCGGCGTTTGTGGCCGGCTTAACGTCGCAAGGAACCGCCTAATTGCGGTAAGCCGCGTCGATGCGGTCGAGCTCCTGCAGGAGTGCAGGCCATTCCAGCTCGCCCCAGCGTCGACGCACTCCCGGCTGATATGAATTCCATGTCTTGTCGATAATGTTTTGCGACGGAACCACGGTTTCGGTCTGGCACGACATCATCATGACCTGCAGATCGCACGCGCGTTTGAGCCAGTACATGCTGTTGAAGCATTCGGCAATACTGGCGCCGCATGTAAGCAAACCATGATTGCGCAGGATCATTGCATTGTTTTCGCCAAGGTCGGCGACGAGCCGCTGCTGCTCATCAACATTGCTCGCGATGCTTTCATAGTCGTGATACGAAACGCCTTTCGACCACCGCATTGAGATCTGCGCGATTGGCAGCAAGCCGCATTTCATTGCGGATACGGCCATCCCGGCCAGAGTATGGGTGTGAATCACGCAGTCGACGTCATGCCGCGCAGCGTGGATCGCCCCGTGAATCACGTAGCCCGACGGACTATGCTTCAGCTCCCGGTTGGGATTCAGCAGAACGTTGCCATCAATGTCGAGCTTGATCAGGCACGAAGCCGTCATCTGGTTGTAGAGTGGACCGTACGGATTGACCAGGAAGTGATTCGCGTTCTCGGGCAGACGGGCAGTGATGTGATTTGATATGAGCTCCGTCATGCCGAATTCGTGCATGAGCCGGTAGCACGCCGCGAGATTGACCCTCGTCGCCCATTCGTTCGCGCTGACTGTGTCGCGGACCGGCGTAACGATGTCGATTACCGGTGCATTCATACGGTCTCCTCTTTAGCAATCGCCGTTACGCCGTATCTAGATCAGGCGCCGCGCGGACAACTCTGCCTTCGCGTAAGCATAGAACACGGGCGCCGCAATCACCCCGGGTATGCCGAACGCAGCCTCCATCACCAGCATTGCAAGCAGCAGCTCCCATGCGGCTGCCTTGATCTGGGTCCCTACAATGCGCGCATTGACGAAGTATTCGAGCTTGTGAATGACGACAAGAAATGCCAGCGAGCCGAGTGCGAGCGGCAGCGAGTAGCTCAAGCTGATGATGATGACTACGGTGTTTGACACGAGGTTGCCGACGATCGGCAGCAGACCCATAACAAATGTCAGCGCGATCATTGTCTTTGTAAATGGCAAGTGAATGCCGAGCAGCGGCAACGCGCCGGCCAGATAGATCGCACTTAACAGCGCGTTGAGCGCGGCAATACGGATTTGCGCGAGAAAGACGCGCTGGAATGCATGTTCGACCATCGCCGCGTGGCCAACTACCGCGCGGGCGAGCGGTCCACCGTGGCCAACCGGTTTTATTTCCCGTACGGCGACAAGCGCGCCGATCGCAATGCCAATGAGCGTATAAGCGAAGCCTCTGCCGACTTCGCCGCTGAACGTTCGCACCTCGCTCGCGTGCGTGCGCAGCCACGTAGCGACGCGGTCTTTCAGATCATCAGTGTCGCTGGGCAGCCATTCCTGCACCCACGGCGGCAACATCGCGCGTGCATTGTCAATGATTTCGGCCATCTTCTGCAGCAGGCCTGCGGGGCTGTCGCTGCCCGTGCGGAAAAAAGCATATGCGCTGCCGATCAGCAGCGCAGTCAATCCTGCAACGATCGCGATTATCAACACCATCACCACGATGCGCGCACGCTCCGGCTGATTGCGAAGTCCGATCACGTGCGGCGCGAGCACATGCACGAGAGCATGAACCAGCAAACCGGAGAACAAAGCCGGCAGCAGATGCAGCCACAGCACCAGAAAAAGCGCGATGGGCGTAAGAATCAATGCAGCCGTATCGCTGCGCGCGATCACACTGCGATTGCTGTGCTCGCTCATGCCATTCCCGAACCCGTTATGATGTAAGTGCGAAGCCGTAGTTAAGGCGGCGGAGCAATGTTATCAGGCCGGTGCTTATCCGGCTCACGCCCGAAGCAAAAAAGAAAGGTCATCAATGTCCGGATCATCCACATCCAATCACGACGCAGCACTCGATCCCGAGGCAATTCTCGCGCAAGCCACTGCTAATCGCGGCGATATCTTCCCTGAATGGAAACCGCTCGCGTATTCGATACCGGCGACTTATGCGCTGATCAACAAGACGGTGAGTTACTTTCATCAATACGCCGATCAGGCGGACTCAGGTCAGCGCCTGTCAGGACCGATGCGCGAATTGATTGCCATTCCGGCGTTGTGCGCAAAAGGTGACACCCGACGCGCGCCTAACCATGTGCGACGCATGTATAGAATGGGCGTGACGAACCGCGTGCTCTTCGAGAGCGCGACCGCATTTGCCGCGATCGGCGGCTGGCAGACGATGGCGAACGTCTCACTAGCCATCATGGAGGCGAACGACCCGGCGTATCCATTCGGCAAGCTGCCCGCCGGTGGCGAGCCAAAAGAGCTGACGCCATTTCCTGAAATGAGCAGCGGGCGAAATCGAACCTCGTCTGCTTCCGAAAGTCTGCTCGACACAGCTGAATGGCGCTACGCCGCTGAGATCGATCCGGAGCTTGCGCACCGTGCCGCCGCGTTCGTGGACCACTGTCTGCTTGCAGGAGGCGCCGGCAATGAGTACCTTGGCCCCGGGCCACGCGAGCTGATTGCAATTGCAGCGTTGTGCACGCGCGGCGAAGTGGATATTACCGCTCAACATATACGCCGTGCTTACGAGTATGGAATGACCCGTCACAATGTGCTGGAAGCCATCTCGTGCGTAATTCCCATGACCGGAATGGTGACAGGGCAAATCGGCCTGCGCGCGATGCAGCTCGCAGATATGCCGCCTGCCAGCGGGACCCCGCCGCGCTAGCTCAAGCGTTGACATGACGATTCGTTCGCATCTGGTGCTGCTTGTGTGCGCAGCGCTGCTGCCCATGCTGATCTTTGCCGCACTGCTCACCGCGTGGTTTTGGTCCGCGCAGAGCAGCGCGAGTGATCAGCGCTTTCTCGAGCGAGTCCGCGCGTTGTCGATTGCTATCGACACGGAGATCGAAGCGTCGATTCGAGTGCTCGACTCGCTCAAACAGTCGCCGGAAATCGAGGCCAATGACATTGCGCGCTTCAGTGCCAAGGCAGGCCGCGCGCTGAGTTCACAGCCGCAGTGGTCATCGCTCGAGCTTCGATCCATCTCGGGAAAGGTGCTTTATTTTGCCGGGATGCAGCAGCCGGGACGCGAAGCGTTCGATGCCGTGGCGCTCGAGCGTGCAGTTGCGGGTAAGCGACCGGCAGTATCGGGACTCGTTCATTCCGGTGCGGGTAATAAGTATTGGATTGAAATAGCGGTGCCCGTTGTTCACGAGGAAGCCGTTACACATCTGCTGATTGCCCGCATCGATCAAGAGGCGTGGCTGCGTCTGCTGTCACGACTGCCGATATTGTCGAATGCGACGATCACGCTGCTCGATAGGGATGCAATCATCATCGCGCGTACGTTGAATAATGATCGGTGGGTAGGGAAACCGGCAACGTCGGAGCTGGCGGCAAAAGCGAAGCTGATGCCGGAGGGCGCCTACCGCAGCACTGGCCTTGAAGGTCAGGCGTTTTACTCCGCTCATCGGCGATCGCCCCTGTGGGGTTGGACGGTAGCGACTGGTGTGCCGGCCGTCGAAGTCGAGAGACCGATGCGGGACTCGACACTGGCCCTTGTCGGTGCGGCGGTACTAAGCGCAGGTCTCGCTATCTGGCTTGCGATTATTGTCGGTCGCCGTATCGCGGGTCCTGTAGCCGCACTCGCGAGTTCCGTAAAGGCGCTTGAAACCGGCGGTCCTGCTGCGCGTTCCGAACAGATACGCGGTATCTCGGAAGTAGAAGAAGTCGCATCCGCGTTTGCACAGACCGGTCAACTGCTGCAACAACGTGAACAGGCCTTGAGCGTCGCTCTTGGCGGCGAACAGCGGGCGCGTGCGGAGGCGGAAGCGGCAAATCGCGGCAAGGATCAGTTCCTCGCGATGCTGGGACACGAGTTGCGCAATCCGCTCAGCGCGATCTCCAATGCAGTGGCACTTGGCGACAGAGTCGATGCCGGCTCTGAGTTGGCCGTGCGCGCCCGCGACGTCGTGCGTCGGCAGCTCGGCAATTTGCGGCGGCTGGTGGACGACTTGCTCGATGTGGCGCGCGTCACGACCGGAAAAATCGCATTACAGTCCACGCCACTCGAACTGACGGCGGTGGTGAGGCGTTCCATCGCTGCGCTGAAGGACGCGCGCCGGCTCGCGGACCACGAAGTCCAACTTGCGCTCGATCAGGCGTGGGTATGTGCCGACGATACGCGGCTTGAACAGATTGTATGCAACCTCGTGGAGAACGCTGCTAAATACACCCCCCCGGGCGGCAATATACGCGTATCTGTAAGGCGCGAGGACGCCAATGCCGTCCTCGAGGTCAGCGATACGGGACGCGGCATTTCTGCGGACCTCCTGCCGCGTGTGTTCGATTTGTTCACTCAGGATGAGCGCACGCTCGACCGGTCACAGGGAGGCTTAGGGCTAGGGTTAAGCTTAGTCCGTCGTCTCGTGGAGTTACATCACGGCACGGTGACTGCGGCAAGTGAAGGACCGGGCAAGGGGGCGACATTCGTTGTGCGTCTGCCGCAAATCGAAGCGCCGGTATTCGTGGCAGCCCCGACGCAATCTGCACCGGCGCGAACTAAACGCCGGCGCATTCTTGTCATCGAAGACAATGTCGACGGACGTGACGCATTGAAAGAGCTGCTTCAAGGCCAGGGTCACGAGGTGCATACCGCAGGCGACGGGCCGGCGGGCGTTGAGGAGGCGCTTGCGGTGTCGCCGGAAGTTGTGTTGATCGACATCGGCCTTCCCGGCTTTGATGGATATGAAGTCGCGCGTCGTTTGCGCGCGTCTACACAAGGAAAGCATCTTAAGCTGATTGCGCTGACGGGCTACGGTCAGGAGGAAGATGTGAAGCGTGCGCGAGACGTCGGCTTTGACGACTATCTTGTCAAACCCGTGGAAATGAACGTGCTTGAAAGTGTGTGCGCTGCTGCATAGGCGTGGCGCTTGCGCGGTCGTCCGAATGGTCCTACTTACGCGCTGCTGCTATGGCTGCTGCCCAATGTCAGCGCTGCCAGACGTTTCGCATGGTAACTCCTACCGCCGAATAAGAGACTACTGATACTCGCCGACCTCCTATTGCGCGATCCTTACTGCAGCACGTTTCGAGTGAAAGGACGAGTCATGCTTTATACCATTGCAGTCGTGCTTGTTGTGTTGTGGTTGCTGGGGTTGGTCACGTCGTACACCATGGGCGGCTTCATCCATATTCTGCTTGTGCTCGCGATTGTGGCAGTTCTGTTCAATGTCATAAGCGGCCGAAGGGCTCCGTGATGTGATTTGCATCTGAACCCGGACCGCCCCATGCCTCGTCCGGTGTAGAGCCTATTAAACTTATAAAGGAGATTCTTATGAAATTGAAATTCGCACCTACTTTAATCGCCGGCGCCTTCGCGCTTGCTGCAGCAGGTTGTATGACCGAGCGGACACCTGGAAGCGCAAATGAATCTGCCGGGCCGATGGGTCAATCGAATTATTGTGCAACGCATGCGACCGAAGCGCGCTGCGCAGGCGGACGCGACGCGATGGCGACCGATCCTTACGGGCGGACAGATCGTGACGTAATGGGCGATCGTTACTCCACGGGCACAGACCCGTACGCGCGCGGCAGATATCAGCCGTTTCCCGCGATGGACAATGAGTCTGCGGGCCCGATCGGGATGTCAATGTGGTGCCGCCAGCACTACAACCAGCCCGGATGTGAGACTAACAGTTGGGACAGCAACAGCAATTACTCAAGGGGCACGACCAGCCGCTAGGCACGATTAACGGCCCGTTATGCCCACGCCCTTGGCCAGTCTGGCAAGGGCGTTTTCCATTTCAGCAGCGCCGAAAAAGCTTCGCAATCGCGACTGGTTATGGTCAGGCAAAAAGCGTCACGTGTGAGCGTGGCCCTCATACACGGTCGCGAAAGACGGTTGGCGCCATCCATCGACATTATGCAAGCATCATAAATACGGCGTGTAGCATCATTATTACGACGCTGTGAGGAGAGTACACATCCGCCCGGGACCGGTGGGGGGCAGCCCCATGCAATAATCGCGTCCGGCGGTCGTAACATCCACGCCCGGCTTATCAAACAAAGGGGTTCTCATTTCAATTCGTAAAAGTCATCGCGAGCGGCACCGCACGCATCGCATAGGCTGGTTGCGCGCAGCAGTGCTCGGCGCTAATGACGGTATCGTCTCTACCGCCAGTCTCGTCCTGGGCGTCGCCGCCGCCCAGGCGACGCATCATGCAATACTTGTGGCGGGTATCGCGGGCCTCGTCGCAGGCACCATGTCGATGGCGGCGGGCGAATATGTGTCTGTGCGCTCGCAGGCTGATTCCGAAGAGGCGGCATTGAATCTCGAGCGCCAGGAACTGCAGGCTGACGATGAGGGCGAGCGCAGAGAACTAACCGCCATCTACATAAACCGTGGTATTGAGCCGGCACTCGCGCGCCAGGTCGCTCAGCAATTGATGGCGCACGATGCACTCGGCGCCCACGCGCGCGACGAGCTTGGCATATCAGAGCAGTTAAAAGCACGACCGCTGCAGGCAGCGCTGGCATCGGCTACGAGCTTCGCTACCGGGTCCGCGATGCCGCTCATAGCGGTCGCCTTGGCGCCGGTCGATCGCCTGATACCGGTCGTCGCGGTCAGTTCGCTGCTTTTCCTCGCAGTTCTCGGTGCTCTGGCAGCCCGTGCGGGCGGCGCGCCGATTGGCATCGGTGCAGGACGCGTGACCTTTTGGGGAGCCTTGGCGATGGCGCTGACGGCAGCGGTCGGAACATTGTTCGGTACGCCGGTCTAAACATCATCGCCGCCTTGCCGAACGCGGGCGTTCATCAGTTGCGTTCACTGCTCATAGCGCCGACAGCCGATGTCCGCTGACGGTCTCAGGATTCGTTTATGCATGCCAACAACCAGAACCTGCACTTAAATAGTCGTTATCTAGGACGGCGGCAGCGCGTCGTGGCGCACGCGTTTTTAGCGTCGATGCTAGTACTTGCCGGCTGCGGCGAAGTGGCGCAATTGCCTGAAGCCGCAACCATGGGGCCGCAGCCTACGCTGCCGGCGCCCAAACAAACGCTGATCCCGACCGTGCACGTGGCGCCTGCCAAGGGCTGGCCTGCGGGTGCCGCGCCGACCGCTGCCGCAGGTTTGGAGGTCAAGGCATATGCGTCGGGACTTGATCATCCCAGATGGCTGTATGTTTTGCCGAATGGGGACGTGCTCGTCGCCGAGACGAATGCTCCGCCAAAACCCGAGGACGGCAAGGGCATCAAAGGCTGGGTCATGAAGATGGTGCAGAAGCGCGCCGGAGCACGCGTCCCCAGCGCCAACCGGATAACATTGCTGCGCGATGTTAACGGCGACGGCGTTGCGGAAACGCGCACGGTGTTTATCGATGGCTTGAATTCGCCATTTGGCATGGTGCTCGTGGGTCGCGATCTGTATGTCGCGAACACGGATGCGATTCTGCGTTTTCCTTATCAGGATGGCGCGACGCGCATCACCGCGCAAGGCGTGAAAGTCGCGGATCTGCCCGCCGGACCGATCAACCACCACTGGACCAAGAACATCATCGCGAACAAGGATGGTTCGCGGCTCTATGCTACGGTCGGATCAAACAGCAACGCGGCCGAAAACGGAATCGATAAAGAAGAGCATCGCGCAGCGATACTCGAAGTCGAGACGGCCACCGGCAAAACGCGCGATTTCGCCACCGGCCTGCGTAATCCGAACGGCCTCGGCTGGCAGCCTCAAAGCGGTGCGCTGTGGACTTCCGTGAATGAACGCGACGAGCTTGGCGGCGATCTTGTGCCGGATTACATGACTTCGGTGCGTGATGGCGGTTTCTATGGATGGCCGTACAGCTATTACGGACAGAACATCGACGATCGTGTAAAGCCGCCGCGCCCCGACTTGGTGGCAAAGGCGCTCGTGCCTGACTATGCGCTGGGCGCGCACACTGCTTCTCTCGGTCTCACTTTTTACAACGGAGCTTTGTTTCCTCCCCGCTATGCCGGCGGCGCGTTTATTGGCCAGCACGGATCATGGAACCGCAAGCCGCGCAGCGGCTACAAGGTGATCTTCGTGCGGTTCGACAACGGCCGCCCGGTCGGCATGCCGGAAGACGTGCTTACCGGTTTTGTGGATGCGGATGGCGATGCGTTGGGGCGGCCGGTGGGCGTCGCGGTCGATGCAGCCGGCGCGTTACTCGTAGCGGATGATGTCGGTAATACGGTGTGGCGTGTCACGCCATCGACGCCGGCCACAACTACACCAGCGCCTGGCGGGCGCTGACTCGTGGTATCGACTCAGCGCACATTGCAATTGCCGTTGCATCTGCAGTCCGGTCACTCCCTATGAGTATAGGGTGGCGCCGATATACGCTCATGCGCATGGAACTGCGCATTGTGGTCTAATCCTGCCGGATTGCGAGCCTCGCTCATATGATCGGCTTGCGAAAGAGACGAAGCACACGACTTCGCTGCTGCAAATGAGGAGAATCATGAACCGGAACTTTTTTCCAGTCACGCTTGCCGCCGCATTGTTAATGTCAGCAAGCGCATTTGCAGCCGACAAATTTCCCGAAAAACCGATTCGCATGGTGGTTCCGTTTCCGCCGGGTGCGGCAAGCGATTTCCTCGCACGTACCGTGGGACAGAAGCTGAGCGAGCAATATGGCGAGCAGGTTGTTACCGACAATCGGCCGGGTGCCGGCGGCCTTGTCGGCAGTGGCATCGTCGCAACCGCGATTCCGAATGGTTACACGATCGCGCTCGTCGGCCAGCCGCATCTCGTGAATCCGCTTATCCATAAAGACGCGGGCTACCGGCCGTTCGCTGATTTCTCCTCGGTGATCGAAGTTGCCTCCATGGCGAATGCACTGGTGGTTGCACCGGGTGTGCAGGCGAAATCGGTCAGCGAATTGATTGGGCAGGCAAAGGAGCAGCCGGGAAAATTTAACTTCGGTTCACTGGGCGTGGGCAGCTCTTCGCATCTCGCCGGCGAAATGTTCAAATCGGCGGCCGGCATCGACATCGTGCACGTGCCTTTCCGCCTGCTCGGTGACGTGTACGCCGAAATGTTTGCGGGGCGCGTGCACATGTATGTGTTTCCGCTGCCGGCTGTAATGCCTATGCTGCAGCAGGGGAAGTTGCGTGCGCTGGCAGTGGCAACGCCGAAACGCGCAACGGCATTGCCAAGCGTGCCGACGATGGCCGAATCCGGATTGCCGGCGTATCAGTCAGACAGCTGGTTCGGCATCGTTGCACCGGCAAAAACGCCGCGCAATCTGATCGACAAGCTGAATGCCGACATTGCGGGCATCCTGCGTGACCCCGCCATCAAGGAGCGCATCATTGCGCAAGGCGCCGAGCCCGCCTTTGGCACGCCCGAAGATTTCACAAAACTGCAGCGAGACGAATACGCGCGCATCGAAAAGCTGGTGAAGGCAATCGGCATTCAGCCGCGCTAACGCAACAACATGTTGCGCGCGGGCCCGATACACGACCGGTGCCGGAGCGCTCACAATGTGGTGTCAGTTATGGAGGTACCCCGTATGGCACGCATCAGCTATGTAGATCCGGATAAGCTCGCAGATGCCGACTTGCGCGAGGCGTTGCAACAGGCAATGCAGCGCAGTACACCGCGTCCTGAAATACAGGCGGTCAGAGCGCAGCAGCCCGAAGTGCTGCGCGCTTTCATTTATACGTGGGACCGTCTCTTCAAAGGCGGCATTGTCGACCGCCATATCAAAGAGCTCTGCCGGTTACGTGTTTCACAGACCGTAGGCTGCGACTACTGAGGCAACCAGCGTGCCGTCCAGTTCGGACGGCAGGGCGAATCGTCACATGTCGCGAACGAGGACAAACTCGCGAGTCTCAATGACTTCGAGAAATCGCCGCTCTTCACCGAACGTGAGCGCGTGGCATTGCGTTACACGGACGCGATCTGCTGGGACCCGTCGAGTGCGGACGACGCGATGTGGAAAGATCTCCACGCGCATTTCACCGAACCCGAATTGGTCGAGCTTGGATCATTCGTCGGTTACATAGCAGGCGGTCAGCGCTGGATACGCACGCTCGGCATCGACCACGGCGACGTGCTGCCGGAAACGACAGTGGGGTTGAGTCCTGACGCGGCTCGTCACGTGTCCGCGCGAAGCGCGGCAAAGTGAAGCGCGACCTGCAGGGTTACTGCGGCAGGCGCGTCACACTCATGTCAAAGGACAATTCGACTTCCGCTTGAGACGTCGTGCCGTCGACTGGCGCCGTCGTTTCCGGCAAAGCGCCTGTGGCGAGCGGAATATGACGCTGGCCCGTCAATAATCCCGATGTTGGATCGAGGCCGATCCAGCCGGCGCCCGGCACGAACGCTTCGGCCCATGCATGAAGCCCCAGAGAGTCGCGGTTAGTTCCGGCGCCGCCATCGATGTCGAGCTGTATGAGATAGCCTGATACAAAGCGTGCCGCTATTGCGCAGTGGCGCAGGATCTGCACCAATAACCATCCGCTGTCGCGGCATGACCCGTTCCCGGCTTGAAGTGTTTGATCCGGTGTTTGCACACCCGCTTCCATGCGGAGGACGTGGACTACGTCGCCGTTCAGGCGACGATTCAGCTCGACGAGAAAGTCGGTTGTCGAGAGCGCGCCATCAGCATTATCTTTGCGGAACGCGCGAATCCATTCCAGTAAACCGGGGCCGCGTTCGTCGATCGTCAGGAATGTGGAGAGCTCGCGCTGGAGAACAGGTGGATACGCGAACGGAAAGCTTGCAGCGTAAGGGTCGACCAAAAAATCGAACGGATTCGTGTCGTCGATTTCGACGCCCATGTCGACAGTAATAGCGAGCTCGCGCGCCTGGCTCGAAAATACCAGTCGTGCAATGCGATTGGCAGTCGCATCCTGCTGCCAATATAGGAGATGCTCCTGCGGGCGCACATTAAGCGCGTATGCCCGGATAGAAGTGCGGCAGTGCGGAGCAGGATGCAGACGGATGAGATGCGGTGCAAGTGTTACGGGGCGGTCAAATGCATAGCGCGTTCTATGCTGGAGCGCGAGCAGGGTCTTCAAGCCGCATTCCCGTCCCACGGCGGATTGGGCAATTCTGCGAATACCCGTTTCAGACCGCGTCCCCACTGTGAATGCAGCATGTTGAAATAAGGATCCGTCTCGTCTACGCGGCGAAAGATTCCGGGCCGCAGCGTATTGTTTTCATAGATAAGGAGATCGATCGGCAGTCCAACCGAAATATTGCTGCGCATCGTGGAATCAAAAGATACGAGCACGCATTTCGCTGCATCGAGAAGGCCGGTCCCGCTCATGATGACGCGATCGATGACAGGCTTGCCGTATTTGCTTTCGCCGATCTGGAAATAAGGCGTTTCCTCCGTTGCCTCGATGAAATTTCCCTCGCTGTATACGTTGAACAATCGCTGGCGCTCGCCGCGGATCTGTCCGCCGATAATGAACGAGACATACGTTTCCACCTTGCTCTGCTTGAGGTAAGGACCATCGCGCCGTCTGACCTCGCGCAATGCGTCACCCACGAGCTCCGCCACTTGATACATCGATGTCGCCGCCAGTATCGTGCGGTCGCTATTGCCACTGCGCCCCTGCAGCTCCAGCAGGTTGATGACGCTCTGCGTTATCGATAAATTGCCGGAACTCAGAAAAACGAGCAGCCGGTCATCAGTGCCCGGCACTACGTGCATTTTGCGAAAAGTGGCAATCTGGTCGACGCCGGCGTTGGTGCGCGAGTCCGAGGCGAATACCATGCCCGCGTCCAGCATTACCGCTACACAATAAGTCATCGATTCCCGTCCCCGCGCCGCTCGCTAAAGAAGGCGGACATTCTAAACGATTGCCCGTAGTGTAGATCACGACGAGTCCTAACCCGTTTCTAGTTCCGCCGTCAGCGGCTCGCGCGCCTTCCCGAGGAAATCGAAGCTGATCTCTTGCGTCAGCGTCGCCATAGCGTCGAGGAATTCCATCAGATACTCGTGCAGCCCGTGATCGATGATTTGCTGCGTCCGTCCATAGTGCAGTCGTGCATGCAATTCGCCGGCCTGGCGCTCGGACTCTTTCTGCGAGTCGTCGCAGAGCTCGCGCAGGATCTCGTAAATCTCGTTCATGCAGGCGTGCATTGAACGCGGTACGTCATCCCGCAGAATCAGCAGTTCGGCCACTTTCATCGGTGTGATGATGTCGCGGTAGACCTTTCGATAGGCATCGAACGCACTCACAGATCGCAGTAGCGCGCCCCACTGATAGTAATCGACCGCGCCACCGACATCGTCAACCGACGGCAGCAGCGCATGATATTTGACGTCGAGTATGCGCGCCGTATTATCAGCGCGCTCCATGAAAGTTCCGAGCCGGATGAACTGATAGCCCTCGTCGCGCAACATGGTGCCGAAGGTCACGCCGCGGAACTGATGCGACTGCAGCTTTACCCAGTCGAAGAATTCGCTGAAGCCGCGCTCTTGTATGCTCTCGTACGTCATCTCACGCATCTGCAGCCAGACTTCGTTGAGGTCTTCGTACATCTCTGAGGTGATCGCGCCCCGCACGCTGCGCGCGTTCTCACGCGCCGACTGCAGACACGCGTAGATGCTGGCCGGATTTGCCGGGTCGAGCACCATGAAGCGCATGACGCTGTCCGGCGTCAGGTTTCCCGGATAGCGCGCGTAATACGCCGTGGCCAATCCGTTCATCACCAGCGGGAGCGCCCATGGCTCGGCCCATTCCTGGCCCTCTTCCAAGACGCGATAAGGCAACAGCGACATGCGATAGGTGACATCGAGCATGCGCGCGCTGTTTTCCGCACGCTCGATGTCGCGCGACATCCAGTAGAGATTGTTCGCAGCCCGCGCCAGCATTGCGGTCACCCTTCCATGACCCAGGTGTCCTTCGTGCCGCCGCCCTGCGACGAATTGACCACGAGCGAGCCGTCGCGCAATGCGACGCGCGTGAGGCCGCCCGGCACAAGCGTTACTTTTTTGCCGGATAGCACATAAGGACGCAGATCGACGTGGCGCGGCGCGACGCCCGACTGAACGAAAGTCGGGCATGTCGATAACGCGAGCGTTGGCTGCGCGATGAACTCTGCCGGGTTGCCAATAATGCGCGCCCGATACGCCTCGAGTTCCACCTTGGTTGCCGCCGGTCCGACCAGCATGCCGTAGCCACCCGAGCCCTGAACCTCCTTGACGACGAGCTCGGGCAAATTTGCAAGCACGTACTTGAGATCATCCGCTTCCGACAGCCGGTACGTGGGCACGTTCTGCAGGATCGGCTCCTGATTCAGATAAAAGCGGATCATGTCCGGCACGTATTTGTAAGTAGACTTGTCATCCGCCACGCCGGTACCTATGGCATTAGCCAGCGTTACATTGCCGGCACGGTAGGCGGAGAAAAGCCCGCGCACGCCGAGCGTCGACTCGGGTTTGAATGCAACCGGATCGAGATAATCATCATCGATGCGGCGATAAATGACATGCACCCGTTGCGGACCATGCGTCGTGCGCATGTAAGCGAAATCGTCGACTACGAAAAGATCCTGCCCTTCGACCAGCTCGATACCCATCTGCTGGGCAAGGAACGCATGCTCGAAGTACGCGCTGTTATACGATCCGGGTGTCAGCAACACTACTGTCGGATCTGCGACGCCCTCCGGCGCAACTGCGCGCAGGTTGTCCAGCAGGACGTTGGTGTAATGATCGATGGGCGCGATCGAGGCGCGTACGAATAGCTCGGGAAACAGCCGCATCATCATTTTGCGGTTTTCGAGCATGTACGAGACACCCGACGGCGTGCGTAAATTGTCCTCGAGCACATAGAACGTATCGGGTCCGACCATGACGATGTCGATCCCTGCAATGTGTACATAGACGTCGGACGGCACGTTGATGCCGCGCATCTCATGGCGGAACAGCTTGTTGTTGACAATCTGCTCGGCCGGAATGATGCCGGCGCGGATGATGTCCTGGCCGTGGTAGATATCGTTGAGGAATGCGTTGAGCGCGCGCATGCGTTGACAGCACCCGTCCGAGATCACTTTCCACGCGGCCGGGCGAATCACGCGCGGGATGATGTCGAAGGGAATCGAGCGCTCAACGCCTGTTTCATCGCCATACACCGCAAAGGTGATGCCGTGACGCGCATAAAGCGTGTCGGCTTCTTTTTGTTTCTGCAGCATGAACTCAACGGGTTTTGCGCTGAGCCACGCGGCGTAATCCGCATAGTGCGTATGCGGCGCTCCATCGCCGTCATACATTTCGTTGTAGTAGCGTGGCTTCAATGGGCCGTTTGCAAGCATGTTCATGAAATTTCCCGATAGCAATGCGTGTGCCACCGCGACATATGCCGTCCATGCGGAAACGGATCGCTGCCGGGCGATTCGCGCCCGTTGTTTATAGAAATATTACGCCGATTGCGTAGCGCCGGACCTATGTTAGCGGAATTGCGACGGTGCATCATATTCGCGGATACGCTCGATCGATGCACCAGGAACGTTCCGCGATGCGATCAATGCCTGATTATGGTGCGCCATCCGGCCCCACAGGGCCCACTCCCCGCGGCGCATACGCATAGAATGCCGCATGCGGATCTGCAAATACTTCGCAGCCGTCGTTATGGCTCTTGCTCTTGCCGCCTGTTCGCCGCTTGCGATCATAAATGCAGGCGTTCCAAATGATACCTACCGCGCAACGACCGCAATTGCTTATGGGTCGAATGCACGCGCTCGTCTCGACGTCTATCAGCCGGTCGATCCGAATAACTCGTCGCCCGTCGTCGTATTCTTTTACGGCGGCAACTGGGACAGCGGCGACCGCCGCGATTATCGATTCGTCGGAGAAGCGCTCGCATCCAAGGGCATCGTTGCAGTGCTCCCGGACTACCGGTTGTATCCAGAAGTGCGCTATCCGGATTTTTTAAGCGACTGCGCGCAGGCGGTGCGTTGGACAATAGACCATATTGGCAAATACGGGGGCGACGCACGGCGATTGATCCTGATGGGCCACTCCGCCGGCGCATACAATGCAGCGATGCTTGCCTTGAATGCGCAATATCTCAGAGATGCAGGCGTCGACAGCGAGCGCATCGCAGGCTTCGTTGGACTGGCCGGTCCTTACGATTTTCTGCCGCCGCGAGGCGCGATTACGCGCGCCGTATTTGGTTATCCCGACATTCCGGTCACAACGCAACCGATCCACTTCGCTTCGATTGGCGCGCCGCGCGGCCTTATCCTGAGCGGAGCGCGGGACGACGTCGTGGATCCAGGTAATAGCAGGCGGCTGGTCGCACGCTTGCGGCACGCAGGTGCGCCGGTACATGAAATAGAGTATCCGGCGCTCGATCATCATACGCTGGTAGGCGCATTGGCAGCGCCGCTGCGCAGCCGGTACGGCCCGGTGCTCGAAGACATCGCCAGATTTGTAAATGAAACGCCAGTCGTGCGCTGATAGCGCTGTTCGAAATCAAAATTGCCGGCAGATCGCACCTCTTGTATATGTATCGGGTGCTGCCACGATCGGCAGCGTTGAGGAGTGATCACATGGGAAAGTTGCGCCATATCGCAATGCAGGTGCCCGATCCATGTCTGGCCACCCCGTGTCTTCACGACGGCCGCTGC